>Ga0255334_1000836_pt1 | contig 18581 bp, 19 predicted proteins | sample EtOH5_35cm_T3_12_FD_202080 | JGI IMG/M metagenome (GOLD analysis project Ga0255334, IMG submission 202080) | Sandy soil microbial communities from University of British Columbia, Vancouver, Canada - EtOH5_35cm_T3_129 | ecosystem: Engineered > Artificial ecosystem > Sand microcosm > Unclassified ...
TCGTCCTGAGCCAGGATCAAACTCTCCAATAAAGTTTGTTTCTGGTTCAAAGCTTTTTCAAGCTGGCAAATCATTAAAAATGATAGACTCATCAACGCTTTCGCTGTTCAGTTTTCAAAGAACATTTTCACCGTTAGCGCTCGTGGCGCCGACCTTTTAAACTATATCAGGTGTCGCCTCGAAAATCAAGGGTTATTTTTAGAAGTTCAATTTTTTTTCATTCTCTTTAAAATTACCCTCAAAAGCGACAATACTTATCTTATCAAGTTGACATCGAAAAGGCAAGCAGAAATCTCGAGGAAATTTAATTTTCCTGCCAGGCGTCCAAAATGGCGAGCAGCTCGTGCACAGAGTCAACCAATGCTGTCGGCAGCAGCTCACTCGGCAGCTCGTTCCACGGGGCATTCTTGCACTCCTTTCTTCCTCTTTCCATGCACAAACCAATCCCCTTCGGATCCTTGACCCGCGAGAACGGACTCAAACTCTTCAACTCTGCCGGCAGCGTCCTGTGGATCAAGATGGCGGCCGCTCGACTGCGGTTAGCCAGCTGCACGTCATGATCCAACCGATCCCCCACATGAGCGATAGTCTGTCCCCCCAGTCCTTGGAGAATGGCAGGATCAGGCTTGCCAGTCCCTGCCCGCTCCGGAGTTACCACTTCATCAAACAGCGACAGCAGTCCCAAGGCTTCCATGACCGGTGCCTGAAACTTGTAATAGCCATTCGTCACCACTGCCAGAGAAAATCCGCGCGCCTTCATTTCCGTAAGCGAATCCACAATACCGCTCTCCAGCAGCCTGACTTTGGGCGGCACCGCATGCTTCCGCACCATCGGCTCGATCTCGAGGGGAAGGTGCAGTTCCAGCTCGCGAAGTCTCTGGCGAAGAATATCATCCCAATCGTACGCCTCCACGCAGCGCCCCTCTTTCATACGCGTCTCGTGCTCCGCCACCATTTCAGAAACGATGTCGTGCGGCCTGCCCAATTTCCTGCAGACCGCCTCTGCAATCTCTGGAAATACCCACGCTCCAAAAGGATTTTGCATGAGCGTGCCATCGAGATCGAACGTAATCCAGCGCTTGTTCGTCATTTCATCGCCCCCGAGGTTAGTCCTTCGATAAAAACTGCTTGGATGCGAGCAAAAACGTGATCATCATCGGCAAAGACGAGCTCGTCAGGCCCGCACACAAAGCGCGAACAAAAAATTCCACTCCGTATCGTATTCCCCAAACAAAGTGAGCGCCCCCAGCAGAATCTTGTTCAGCTCCTCGCTTTTTGCACTGATACAGGATAAGCAGCACCTCATCCCTTCGCAACAGCACATAAAAAAAGACAGACAATTGTCTGCCTTTCTTTTTGGAAAAACGGCGAGCCGCTTTCCTTACATCATGCCCATGCCACCCATGCCGCCCATATCAGGCATGCCCAGAGGAGCTTTGTTTTCTTCTGGTTTGTCAGCAATCACTGCTTCCGTAGTCAGGAACATAGCCGCTACAGATGCAGCATTGGACAGTGCGTAGCGAGTTACTTTCGCAGCATCCACGATACCAGCTTGCAGCATGTTTACATATTCTTCAGTAGCAGCGTTGAAGCCGACGCCTACTGCTTCTTTTTTCAGACGCTCTACGATGACAGAGCCTTCGAGACCTGCGTTCGCAGCGATTTGGCGAACTGGTTCTTCCAGGGAGCGGAGGACGATTTGCACACCTACTGCCTCTTCGCCATCTACTTTCACGCCTTCAACCGCTTTGATTGCATTGATCAGAGCCGTACCGCCGCCAGGAACGATCCCTTCTTCTACTGCAGCGCGAGTAGAGTTCAGTGCGTCCTCGATGCGGAGCTTTTTCTCTTTCAGTTCGGTTTCGGTAGCAGCACCGACTTTGATCACGGCTACGCCGCCAGCCAGTTTCGCCAGACGCTCTTGCAGTTTTTCGCGATCGAAATCGGAAGTGGTGTCTTCGATTTGTTGACGGATTTGCGCTACGCGGCTATTGATGGAAGCTTTATCGCCAGCACCTTCAACAACAGTGGTGTTTTCTTTGGTAACCACGATTTTGCCAGCGCGGCCCAATTGTTCCAGCTTGGTGGATTTCAGGTCAAGACCCAGTTCTTCCGTAATCACCTCGCCGCCCGTCAGAGCAGCGATGTCTTGCAGCATCGCTTTGCGGCGATCGCCGAAGCCAGGAGCTTTTACCGCTACAGCTGTGAAAGTACCACGCAGTTTGTTCACTACGAGAGTAGCCAGCGCTTCGCCTTCTACGTCTTCTGCGATGATCAGGAGAGGTTTGCCGCTTTGCACCACTTGCTCCAGTACAGGCAGAACTTCCTGAATGTTGGAGATTTTTTTGTCCGTGATCAGGATGTAAGGGTTGTTCAGAACCGCTTCCATCTTGTCCGTGTCCGTAATCATGTAAGGGGAAGAGTAGCCGCGGTCGAACTGCATACCTTCTACGACTTCCAGCTCCATTACGAAGCCTTTGGACTCTTCAACGGTGATAACGCCGTCTTTGCCCACTTTTTCCATAGCTTCTGCAATCAGGTTGCCCACTTCTTGATCGTCAGCGGAAATAGCCGCTACTTGTGCGATCGAAGATTTGTTTTCAACCGGTTTCGCGATGGATTTGATTTCTTCTACAGCTGCACGAACCGCTTTTTCCATACCGCGACGGATCACCATCGGGTTGGCGCCAGCTGTTACGTTTTTCAGACCTTCACGAATCATGGCAGCAGCCAGAACAGTAGCGGTCGTCGTCCCGTCACCAGCGATGTCGTTGGTTTTGGTAGCCACTTCTTTCACCAACTGAGCGCCCATGTTTTCATAAGCGTCTTCCAGCTCGATTTCTTTTGCGATGGTCACACCGTCATTGGTGATGAGCGGGGAACCGAATTTTTTCTCCAGTACCACGTTGCGGCCTTTTGGACCGAGGGTCACTTTCACCGCATTTGCCAATGTTTCCACACCGCGGAGCATCGAGCGGCGAGCGTCTTCAGAGAATTTGACCTGTTTTGCCATCTAATCTCTACCTCCTGTTATGTGTTTGGTTGTTCGACTTCCTATGGCTTGCTATATCAAGGTCCTCAACCGATGATCGCAAGGATATCGGATTCGCGCAGCACGAGGTATTCTTTATTGTCTACCTTGACTTCCGTACCTGCGTATTTGGAGAAGATTACATTATCGCCGTCTTTTACTTCCAACGCGATGCGCTCGCCGTTGTCAGCAACACGACCGGAGCCTACTGCTACTACGCGGCCTTCTTGCGGTTTCTCCTTCGCAGTATCGGGCAAAACAATACCACTTGCAGTCGTTTCGTCTTTGGAGATAGCTTCGATTACCACACGGTCACCCAATGGCTTAAGCACTAAAAACACCCTCCTCAAGAAATGTAGGTAAACAGATTTTGATGTTGTTAGCACTCGATCGCTATGAGTGCTAACACCCAATACCTATAATAATGAATCGCTATCGACTTTGCAAGTAGTTTCCCTCACTTTTTTCCATACCTCGTCCCGCTCGCTGACAACTCTCGCAAATCCTTTGTCTAGCAAAAAGAGTTCTACCAAACCGTCCCGCTCATATAAATCAAGATAGAGTCTCAAGACAAGCTAGCAAAGGAGAGATCCGCCCATGCGCAAATGGCTGCTGATTGGTCTGTCTGTCCTCTCGATCGCAGGCATCAGCCGTATCTTCTCATCCGATCACTCGTCCCTGATCCGGGTCAACATCTACCCTTCCACCCTCTACTGGGATGGCCGCGAAGTCGTCTTTGGTAAAAAGGCCGGCTCCAGCAGCGATGCACCCCCCACGCTGGAATACAAAGGAACGCTCTACGTCCCGCTCTCCATCGTCGGACGCCAGCTGAACAAGCCGGTGGGCTGGGATGACGCTTCCTATTCGGCCTGGGTGGGACAGTCTCCCGCTGCTCTCGCGAAGCAAACTCCGCCTGATTCGTCACAACCTGCCGTGCCCGCCGCCGCGCCTGCCTTCGTTCCCTCCGCACCTGCCGAACAGGCCGCGGCGGCAGCGACGGCGGCTGCGGCCACAGCAAAAGCCCAGCAGCCCCATGCCATCTTCGGCCTCACGCTCGGCATGTCCTCTGCCGACGTGACCAAGCAATTGGGCGCTCCTGCGCGCAAGGAACCGAGCAGCCTCGGCTATCAATGGTGGATTTACAACAGCGATCCCGCGCGATATGTGCAGGTCGGCATCTCGACGAACGGCAAAGTCGTGGACCTGTACTCCCTCGCCCCGCAGGCAAAGCTGGGAACCATCGGCATCGGAGCAGCCCTGCAGGCTCTGGAGCGCCAGCATCCCCTGCAGAACGTCGTCTCCTTCTCCTACATGGGCGCAAACATCCAGATCACCAACCAGAAACAGCAGCGGCCGCTCGTTATGGAAAACGGAACGGCTGCCATCTACTATCTGGACAAGCAGAACAACGACAAAGTGACGGCGCTGCGTCTGATCGATACCCAGATGCTGCTGCGCGGCGGCTTTTACGAAACGAGATGGACGTATCAGGGACAAGCTCCCGACTTCGATCCGCCTGCCCTCAGCGTCCAGGAGCGGGAGATGGCCAACGCCGCCTATGAACGGCAAATCCTGGATCTGGTCAACGTCTCCCGCTACCGGGCCAAGCTGCCCCCGCTGCAATGGAGCGAAAAGGCTGCCCAGGTCGCGCGCAAGCACAGTCTGGACATGGAGACCAACGACTTCTTTGACCACATATCCGCGACGACGGGAAGCACTCCGTTCGACCGCTTGAAGCAGGCAAGCATTTCGTACCGAATGGCCGGAGAAAACATCGCCGCAGGCTATCCGGATGCCATCGAAGCGCACGAAAGCTGGATGAACAGTCCCGGCCACCGGAAAAACGTGCTGGAAAAAGGCTTTACCCAGCTCGGCGCAGGCGTCGTTTCCGATTACTACACACAGACCTTCCTCACGCCCGCTTCAAAATAGCATTCCTTTTCACCAAAGCGCTCATGGAAGCCGGACATGCTCTTTCAGCTTTTCGACGCCCCGCGAAAACTCGACGACGACCGCCTCGTACTGTTTCGTATGCAGGATGAGCCACGGGGCTCTCCCGCCTTGCTTGGGCATAATGACAAACATTTCGGCAATATCCGTATCGATGCCTGCCGAGCGAAGCACCAGACGTTTGGGAGGGGTCAGCGGGATCTTTACAATCCTCACATGGTCGAGGGAAGGATTAAACTCGAGAACACGCCCGCTCACACTGTCCAGCATGCGCTGCGCTTCTGTCTGCAGGGCTGCCGTATTGTCGAAAGTCGCCACCACTTTTTGCTGATCCGAGTCAAACAGCTCGATTTTTTCCGCCACAGTCGCATCTGACGACGAGAAGAACAGTGCCAAACATAGAATCAGCCACATCCAGTGGACACCTCCTCACATAACCGTACTAGTATTGCCCACTTCCCCCCAAAATAAGTGACAGCCGGTTGCAAAAGCCGACTGCACCAAAAAAAGTCTCCTGTCGTCAAAACAGGAGACTTTCGTCTGTCGTTAGGCGCGCAGCTAGCGAACGGCTTTATCCGTTTCGTAGCCGTATTCACTTTTCCACTCTGCTTCTGCCTTCAGCTGCTTGCGGTATACAATCCGCGACAGCCAAATGCTCATCTCGTACAAGAGCAGCAGCGGGATCGTCACCAGGATGTCGCTGACGATCTCGGGCGGCGTCAAGGCAATCCCTGCGACCGCGAGACCGAAGTAAGCGAAGCGGCGCATTTTCGCAAGCCTCACCGGGTTCAGAATGCGGAGGCGCGTCAGGAACATGACGATGATCGGAAGCTGGAACAGCACGCCGAACGGAATCACCATGTTGAACAGAAAACCGAAGTACTCCGCAATCCCGTAGTTGGGGTCTGCTCCGATGGTCGCTGTCATGCCGGTCATGAACTGCATGATCATCGGAAAGACAACATAATAGCCGAAGACAATCCCGATCAAAAACAGGATGCACGCCGCCGGAATGAAGGAGAGAGTCCCCCGCCTTTCATTCACGTTCAGCCCCGGGGACACAAAGCGCCACAAATGGTACAGCGCCACCGGCAGCGTCACCACGCTCCCGATCAAAAACGCGAACTGCATGTAAACGCGCAGCGCATCTGACGGGTGCAGGGAGATGATCGGCACGCCATCTGCGATCGGCTCCTGCTTTAAATATTCAATGAGGGGGCCAGCCAAAAAGAAACCGGCAGCCAGAGCGGCAATAAATACGGCCAACACCCACAGAATGCGCCTCCGCAGCTCCGTCAGATGTTCAACCACTGTCATTTCCTGATCATTCATGGCAACCACCTTGCCCCATTAAGCCTTTTGTTGCTCCTTTTCCAGCTGGGAGCGTTCCACTTCCATCTTTTCCCGAATTTCCTTTTCGATGCGTTCCCGCTCCAGGCGCTCGCGAATCTCACGCTCGATCTTTTCCCGATCAAAGGCATCCTTTTCCGTCACGACAGTGGCTTGGGCGACAGATGCATCTTTGGCTTGCTCCTTGCGCTTCGCCTCGTCGTCATCGTCGTCGTCGCTCGTCAGGCTGCGCGTCGCATTCTTGAACTCCTTGAGCGTATGGCCGACGGCGCGGCCCAGCTCCGGAAGCTTTTTCGGTCCGAATAATACCAATGCCAAAATCAAAATCAAAATCAGTCCAGGAATCCCAATTGTACTCATGCACGTTCACTCCTTTTTCCTGTTTATTTTCAGTCTAGCCATCTAGGACTTAAGTAAACCGCCGTAACCGAGGCGCGTCATATCCGCCGCCTCAATGCGTTCTCCTGCCAAAATTCGCGGCAAAAACACATCAAAAGAGGTCACTTTCTCATGCATGACGGCGCCGGGCAGGCCGAGAATCGGGGTATCGTCCTTGTACGCGACCATCAGCATCGATCCGGGCAGCATCGGCGTGCCGTATCGCACCACCTCTGCTCCTGCTCCCGCAATGGCTCCCGGCGTGCGGTCATCCGGATCGACAGACATGCCGCCTGTCACCAGGATCATATCGACGCCCTGCTCGAGAAAGTAGTGAATTTCCCGTTCAATCCATTCCTTGTCGTCGGGAGCAAGGCGCTGCTCCACGATTTCGGAACCGAGCGCTTCCACCTTGTCGCGGATGGCCGGGCCAAACTTGTCCGCAATGCGGCCAGAGAAGACTTCTCCTCCCGTGGTGACAAGACCGATGCGCTTTTCCTGGAACGGCTTTACCTGCACGATCGGCCCGGAAAACTGCTTGGCCAGCTCTTCCAGCTCGATGATCCGCTGTTCTTCAATAATGAGCGGGATGATTCGGGTAGCTGCCAGCGTATGCCCGGGGTGGACCACCTGATCGCTGTAGATGGTGGACAATGCGATGCCGTCCAGTGCGTTCAGCGCGTGTACGGCTTCCGCATTGATTTTCGCCAGGCCGGTCCGCGACGCCTTCATCGAGACTTTACCTTCATAGGGCTCCGTCAAGGTCAAGCCTTCTCCCGATACCGCCCTGGCGATCCGCAGTCCGGCCTCTTCCTCATGAATAAACCCTTCCGGCATTTCCAGCACGTAGATGTGTTCTTTCCCGATCGACAGCAGCGGCTCGATGTCCGCCTCTGTCACGACATGCCCCTTTTTGAACAGGCGCCCTTTAAACTCGCCCGGCAAAATTTGCGTCATGTCATGGGGAAGCATCATGCCGATCGCCTCGCGCACCGGCACCTCCCGCATTTTTGGCTTGTCTACCATCCCAAACCGCCCCAATCTTCACTCGCCTCACCTGTACCCTGCAGGATGTGCAAGGCGTCAGACAGCATGTCTCCGATCGCGTTGAAACAGATCTCCACGCCCAGCGGATTGCCTGGGAGGTTGATGATCAGTGAATTTCCCCGCGTACCCGCCACCGCTCTCGTCAGTATGGCGCGGCGAGATTGCTGCAGACCGGCACGGCGCATTTCTTCAGCCAGTCCGGGAACCGGCCTGTCGATGACCGATGCCGTCACTTCGGGAGTGACGTCCCGCGGACTAAGTCCTGTCCCGCCAGTAACAATCAAAAGATCGCATTTTTCCCGATCCACGAGCTCGATCATAGTTTCCTTCAGATCTTCCATATCATCCGAGACCGCTCGGTAGATCGCCACATCCACATGCAACCATTCTGTTGTCAATTGACGAATAATCGGGATGCGATCATCAGCGCGCTTACCCCCGGCGATGGAATCGCTTGCCGAAATTACGCCTACCTTCCATTTGCCCACAGCCCATTCCTCCGTTTACTCATTCGATTATATTGTACACTTTTTTGGTCGTGCTGTAGAGAGTGCATGCAGAAAACAATACTCTCGACACAAAAGATTTAAGATGAGAAGCAACCGCACTCTGTGACAAGTCCATCCAGCAACATATCGTGCGGCTCCCGCGGAACTGCTTCGATGACCTGCGGGGAAAAGGCGATCCCCACCAGCAAGGGTCGGCGGACCAGGCCTGCGAGAAACCGGTCGTAGTAGCCTCCCCCGTAGCCCATTCTCCCTCCCTGCCGATCAAAGGCGACACCCGGCACCAGCACCGCATCGAGCCGGCTCAGGTCGGCTTCGCTGGCAAGAGCCGGATCGGGCTCCCATATCCCGTACACGCCTTGCTTCAGCATGCGGGGGCCGTCATATCGGTACGGGACGAGCCGCCTTTCGGAAGATACGGTCAACGGCAGCCAGATTTCCTGTCCTCTCGCCCGCGCCTCCTCCACGAAAGGCAAAATGTCCGGCTCCGCTCCGAATGGATGGAAAGCCATGACTGCCTTTGCCTGCGCCAGTCTCTCGCTCGCGGCCAAATGACGGCACGCCTGGGCGGAGTATTCCTTTCGCAGTCCGGCTGGCATCGCCTGGCGCTCCTCGATGATCCGTCTGCGGAGCTCTTGTTTTACCGTTCTTGGCTCCATATTCATGTCCTCCCCTCTCCCGCTGCACAGACAACATGCCCCAAGGCTTGTCCCTGACACACTCTCTAGGCTACACTGGAATTAGCATATAAAGAGGTGAACCTGATGATTTTGCTGCAAGCTGAACATATAGAAAAAACGTACGGTATCGAGACCATTTTACAAGACATCTCCTTGCAAATACAATCGGGCGAAAGAGTCGGCCTCGTCGGGGTCAACGGCGCAGGGAAATCGACGCTGATGAAAATTCTCGCAGGCGAGCTGAGCTACGACTCCGGGACCATCCGCATCCCCAAGGACGTCACCCTCGGTTATTTGGCGCAAAACAGCGGACTGGAATCCGAGCGCAGCATCTGGGAGGAAATGCTCAGCGTCTTTACCCATCTGCAGCAGGAGGAGCAGGAGCTGCGGGAGCTGGAGGCCAAAATGGGCGATCCGGCCGTCATCGCGGACGACAAGCGCTACCAGCAGCTGCTGGAGAACTACGCCCATCGCTCCGAGGCGTTCAAGGAAAAGGGCGGGTACAGCTACGAGGGCGCCATTCGCGGCGTGCTGCACGGCTTGCGCTTTGCCGACATGGATTACCAGACGCCGATCCGCACGCTGAGCGGCGGGCAAAAAACCCGGCTGGCCCTGGCGAAGCTGCTGCTGCAGTCGCCATCGATTCTCCTTTTGGACGAGCCGACCAACTATTTGGACATCGAGACGCTCACCTGGCTGGAGATGTATTTGCAAAACTATCCGGGCGCGATTCTCGTCGTGTCGCATGACCGCTACTTCCTGGACAAGCTGGTGACGATCGTCTATGAGATTGAGCGGACCCGGGCGACCCGTTATGTCGGCAACTACAGCCGCTTTCTCGACCAGAAGGCCGCCCGCCTGGAGCAGGAGCTGAAGCGGTTCGAGAAGCAGCAGGAGGAAATCGCCAAGCTGGAGGACTTCATCGCCCGCAATATCGCCCGCGCCACGACGACCAAGCGCGCGCAGAGCCGGCGCAAGACCCTGGAGAAGATCGACCGGCTGGACAAGCCGATCATGCATAGCAAGTCTGTCCACTTTTCCTTCGACGTGTCCAAAATGAGCGGAAACATCGTCATGCGGGCGCAAAACGTAGCCATCGGGTACCCGGACGCCGTCCTCTCCCGCAGGCTGACGTTTGAGATCGAACGGGAAGAGCGGGTCGCGCTGGTCGGCCCGAACGGCATCGGCAAATCTACCCTGCTCAAGACGATCGTCGGCCAGCTGGAAGCGCTCAAAGGCGACGTCCAGTTCGGCAGCAATGTCACGATCGGCTACTATGACCAGGAGCACCGCAATCTAAACCTGAGCAACACGGTGTTGGGCGAAATTTGGGACGAATACCCGCAAATGCCGGAAAAGGACGTGCGCACGCTGCTCGGCAACTTCCTGTTCAGCGGGGACGACGTGCAAAAGCGCGTCGCTGACCTGTCCGGCGGCGAACGCGCCCGCGTCTCCCTCGCCAAGCTCATGCTCAAGCAGGCCAATTTCCTGATCTTCGACGAGCCGACCAACCATCTGGACATCTACAGCAAAGAAGTGCTGGAAAATGCCCTGTACGACTATCCGGGCACGATTCTGTTCGTGTCCCATGACCGTTACTTCCTGAACAAGATCGCCACCCGCGTCCTGGAGCTGTCACCGGACGGCGTCACGAACTACCTGGGCAACTACGATTACTACGTGGAGAAAAAGCAGGAGCTGGCCGAGCTGGCAGCCGAACTCGCCGCCCAGCCGGCGAAAAAGCAAGGGGCAGTCGCCCAGCCGGAGAAGACCTCCTACGAACTGGACAAAGAGGCCAAACGACGCGAGCGGCAGCGCGCGCGCCGTCTGGAAGAGATCGAAGCCACCATTCATAAGCGGGAAGCGGATATCGTCCGCTGGGAGGAAGAGCTGTGTCTCCCGGAAATCTACAGCGACCACGTCCAGGCCAAGGAGCGCAACGACCTGATCCGGGCTGCCCGCGACGAGCTGGAGCGGCTGTACGACGAATGGAGCAGTCTTTCCGAGGAATAGCCGCAGCCGCACCCGGTCATGTCGAGCACTGTTTGTCCTTCGGTTCCCCCAGCGCAGCGTAGAGCGCCGGCACGACGAGGAAAATGATGCACGTCGCCGCCGTGACGATCCCGGAGTCGTTGAGCGCAAGTCCCGCCAGCGAACCGGCAATCACCCCGGAAAAGCCTTTCACCAAAAACGGCGTGTCTGTGGCCAGATGGCGTGAAAAGCGGTCGTTCCACAGGGCCAGCAGCCCGAGCACGATAAGCGAGACGACGAATACCTTGCTCCAGATGGAGACGCGGATCAACCGGACGTTCATCGCCAGTTTGCGCTCGATCATCCGCCCGACCTCGTCCCACTGGCCCGTCACGATCTGCTCCGAGACCCGCCCTATGTGCGTCAGAGGCTGATCGGTCAGCAGGCTCAGCGCGATCAGCATCACAACGCCAGCCATGAGGCCTCCTGTCAAAAGCAGGAGGCCTTTTTTTCCGATTGTCCAGCCCTCAAGCCGGGAGAGCGCCACGAAGAAGCCGACGAGCCCCGCCAGAAATCCCCCCGCATCCGTCCCCAGTCCCGGCGCCACCATATAGTACAGCACCGACGCAAAGACGAGCGCCGCGAGGTACGGGCGCAAGCTTTTCCAGACGATCTCGTACAGCGATGCCGCCAGCATGATCGCGCTGCCGATCAGCACCCCTTCGTACTCGTTGCCCAGACCGTAAAACCTCGCCCCGATCACCGGGTCATAGCCCAGATAGGAGCGCCGCATCAGGTGCGCTCCTGTGCAGCCGTCCGCCAGCAGGCAGATGACCGTAACTCCGCAGACAATAGCAGTCGTCTGCGCCAAGGAACGGTGCTCCAGCCAAAAGGCAGCCAGCAGCGCCGCCACGATGAGGGCTCCGAGCACGGCCGGTCCGGAAGCCTTCCAGTCGAGCGCGCCCTCCAGGAGCAGCAGGGCCGGGAAAGCGAGCATGGCAAGCAGGGACAGCCGCACTCCTCGCCGCAGCCGCTCCAGTCCTCCCGCTGCCTGCACCCGTTTGCCGATCATCCACAAGAGGGAAGCCGACGCCAGGGTGATGATTTGCAGCAGGACGTACGAATAGAGGACGGCAGGACGAGTCGCATACGTATGATGAATTCCTGCGATCTTCGGCAAAAGCTGCGCCACGCTCCCCCCTGCCTCTATACGGACAGGATGCCCGGCCACTTCCTTTGGCGTCGGGACGTTCAGCCAGGCGAGAATCGTCGGCAGCATGTCCAGGCCGCTGATCAGTCCCGTCTGCCGTGTCGTGGCGGAAGTGAGCAGTCCCGCCTTGTCTCCCTCCCACACGAGAACGGGGGGAAGCAGGGCCTTTTCCTTGGCCGCCCTCGCGTTGACGGCAGGAGCGAGCAGCAGCACCAGCTGATTGTCCCTGCGTCCGGCGAGCAGACTGTCCAGAAAGCCACCCAGATCCGACAGCACCCGCTTGTACTGGGCCTCGAACTGTGCCGGGTGCATCTCATCTGCAAGCTGGTACAGCCGGGACAAGTCGGAGAGCTGGACCGTCACCAACCCTGACGTCCTGTCCTCCCTCACCTTCTGCAGCAAGTAGTCGTAATGGGTTTGCAGTCCGTAGGGAGAGCCCTGCCTGACGAGCAAGGTATTCATCGTCAGGTCGCCAGCCGGAACCCTCCCCTGTCCGTCCATGGCAAACAGCACGCTGTGACGCTGTCGTACGTCCGCGTAGTCTCCGTTGCCGTAGACAGCGGCCGGAATCCGGTGCGCGGCAAGCGTCGAGCCGAGCAGTCCGATCTGCGGGGAAAACGGCTTGTCCGCATTGTCGGCGAGCAGGCGGAAAATGCCGGGAAAGACGATCGGCGAGCTCGCCGGCTGCGGCGCTTCTCCCAGTGCTCCCAGCTGCTGTGCGCGTTCGCCAGCCGTCTCGTGAGGGGACAGGGCTTCCCACGGATGATAGGCGGTCCCGCTCCGCTCCGTATAAAGCGCCTGCCCTCCGCTGCCCATCAGCAAGTAGCCGTTTGCCGCCGTTCTCGCTCCCTGCGTGCGGATCGAGACGGCGCCTGCCCCGGCTTGGCTCAACCACGTATCCACATGTGGATACGTCTGCAGCCGTTCCAAATCATAAAACGACAGCCCTTCCACAAACAAAGCGATCACTTGCGGCTTTTCCTTCGCCCCTGCCGCATTTCCGTTTATGGCTCCAGCAAACAAAATCAGGAATGACAAACAGACCATGAGGATGCTCTTCTTCACGCTGACCTCCTGTTGATAACCGCACCGCTCTTATCCACATTTTCCACAAAAAAATCCACAGTCTGAGGGTGATTTTCCCGGTCATTTTTCGTGTTATCACCAGTATTCACAGGAGGGGATAGGAACAACCCGAAAAGTTATTCTTGCGCTGTGGATAATGTGGACCATACAAAAAATCTCCGCCCCTCTGCCTTCGGGAAGGCGAGCATGGACGGAGATGTCTTCGCTTTCGTATTCAGTTCCCGGAAAGCGGCAGGCCCGGCACGCCGTTCAGATCCAGCGCGGCAAACTGCCCTTTCCCGTAGCGGATATATCCGGCAGCGGCGATCATCGCGGCGTTGTCCGTGCACAGAGAAAGCGGCGGAATCACCAGCGGAACGCCTTCTTCCCGGCAGCGGCCCTGCAGCCGCTCCCGCAGTCCGCGATTGGCGGCGACACCGCCCGCCAGAAGCACCTGCTCCGCTTTGTATTCCCGGACGGCACGCAGCGTTTTTTCCACCAGCACCTCTGTCACGGAATCCTGGAAGCTGGCTGCCAGGTTGGCCGGCTCGATGGTCTCGCCCCGCTGCGCCGCATTGTGCAACGTATTGAGCACCGCCGACTTCAGGCCGCTGAAGCTGAAGTCGTACGAATCCGGCTCCAGCCACGACCGCGGCAGCGGCACATTCGGCACGCCTTCATGCGCCAGCCGGTCGATGTGCGGTCCTCCGGGATACGGCATCTGCAGCGCGCGCGCCACCTTGTCGTACGCCTCGCCTGCCGCATCGTCCCGCGTCTCGCCCAAAATCTCGAACTGGCCGTGCCCACGCATCCAGACGAGCTCGGTATGCCCGCCGGAGACGACGAGCGCGATCAGCGGGAAATCCATTTCCTCCACCAGCCGGTTCGCGTAAATATGTCCGGCGATGTGGTGGACGCCGATGAGCGGAATCCCCCGCGCCAGCGAAATTGCTTTGGCTGCCGCCACGCCGACCAGGAGCGCGCCGACCAATCCGGGTCCGTACGTCACTGCGATCGCCTGGATGTCGTCCAAGGTCTTGCCCGCTTCCGCCAAGGCTTCTTCGATGGTCAGCGTGATGTTCTCCACGTGGCGGCGGGAGGCCACCTCGGGCACTACCCCTCCGAAGCGCTTGTGAATATCGGCCTGCGAGGCGATCACATTGGAAAGCACCTCCCTGCCGTCGCGCACGACAGAGGCGGATGTCTCGTCGCAACTGGTCTCGATCCCGAGTATATAAGTCGGCTCTCCCGACTGTTTGTGCTGCTGATAAGCCTGTTGCACGCGCATATCGTAGCGCGACGTATATGTCCTGTTCATTACAAATTCACCCACATAATAATTGCGTCCTCGTTATTGTCGGAATAGTAGCGTTTGCGCACGCCATGCTCCTTGAAGCCGAGTTTGGCGTACAGGCCGCGTGCGACAGTATTGGACGGCCGCACTTCCAGTGTCATGCTCTTGGCGTGAAACATCCGCGCCACATTCATCATCTTGATCATGAGGGAAAGGCCGATCTTTTTCCCCCGGTACAAGGGATGGACCGCCACGTTGGTAATATGCGCCTCATCGAGGATGATCCACATTCCGCAGTAAGCCACGATCCGCTTTTGGTGTACGACTACGACATACCGGGCATTGGGATTTCTCGTCAGCTCGCCTACGAAGGCTTCATGCGGCCACGGGGTGCGAAACGACAGCCGCTCCAGCTCCGCGACGGCAGCGACGTCCTGCATCGTCATAAAACGGTATTCCAGTTCGTGTTGTTGGATCATTGCGATTACTCCTTTGCGGAACCCTCCTGCTTTTTGGCCAGCCATTTGGCCTCTGCTTCCGCCAATTGAAGGTATTCAGGCACCAGCTCGTGCGCATTTTTGCCCTCCTGCAGCCGGCGCATCGCCAAAAATCCGATGTGCGCCGCGCGAGGGTGGTTCTGCGCAGGTGTGGCAAAATGCGCTTGTTCGCCCAAGCCTTGCACGATCGCCTCCCGGTGCAGGCGAACATCTTCCCCGAGAAACAGGATAGGATCCCCCTGCGCCTGCTCTCTGAGGTACGGCAACCATTCCTGCAAGAGGATGATGGCTTCGTTTTCCCGCAGACGAACGGACTGCATCCCGTCTGTCCGGTAGCATCCCGAATAGACCTGCCCTCTGCGCGCATCGAACAAGGGCACGATCAGTCCGGGGAAGCCCGCGGCGTTCATGGCAACCGCCTGCAGGCTGGAGATGCCGACGACAGGCAGATTCAGCGACCACGCCATGCTCTTTGCGGTCGCCACGCCGATCCGCACGCCCGTGTACGAGCCGGGCCCCTTGGCCACGCCCAGTCCGCTCAGCTGCTCCGGCAGCGTATCCGTCGCGTCCAGCAGCCCGGAGATACAGTCCATGAGCCGGATGGAATGGTTTTTTTGCTGGTTGGTCGTCATCTCGGCCAGGACCCGTTCTTCCTCTACTACCGCTACACTCAACACCAGATTGGACGTGTCAATCGCCAGTACGCGCATCAAAATCAAACTCCTCGCACAATTTCACGTAACGCCCACCCTGCGGCACCAGCTCAATCAGACGTACGTCCTCTCCTGCCGTACGCAAAAAGACCGTCAGCCGGTCTGCGGGCAGCACATCCTCGATCAGGGAAGCCCACTCGACCACACAGACCCCTTCGCCAAAAAAGTAGTCGTCCAGCCCGAGCGAGTCGACATCGTCGCCCACCCGGTACACATCCATATGATAGAACGGCAAGCGCCCCTGATATTCTTTTATGATCGTAAACGTCGGACTGTTCACCACTTGCCGCACGCCGAGACCGCGTCCCAGCCCTTGGGTGAACGTCGTTTTGCCCGCTCCCAGGTCTCCCTCCAGCGCCAGAAAGTCGCCCGGCTGCAGCAGGGCCGCGAGACTTTCCGCGAAGCGGTGCGTTTCCTCTACTCCCGAGAGTGTCCGCTCGTAAGCCATGCTTGTCCTCTCCTTTTCATTCGCGCCGCCCAAAATGGTTGAAGCCGGCTTTGGGCAGCGGCATCTTCCTGCCTGCTCTGGCGCAGCAGACAGACGGCTTCGCGGCACTCGCCTCCACGCGGCCGATGACCGTAAACGGGATGCCCGCTGCCGCAAATTTCTCCGCCAACGCATCCACGCTGTCGGCCGCTGCCGTCCCCACGAGCTGGTAGTCCTCGCCGCCGTAAAAGGCCCAGTCCAGCGGGTCTTTCCCTGCCTGCGCAGCATAGGACGAGACTTCCTCGCGGATCGGAACCAGTCCGGCGTCGATCGCAATCGCCACCCGGCTCGCCTCGGCGATTTCCCACAGCTCGGATGCCAGCCCGTCGCTCACGTCATTCAACGCCCCGCACGCCCCGGAAGCAAGGAGCAGTCTCCCTGCGGCCACTTGCGCTGCAGGCCGCTGATGCGCCTCCACCAACGGCAGATGTTCGGCGGGAACAGGAGCGCCTGCATTTTTTTGCTGCAGCAGCAGATGCAGTCCGGCGGCAGAGCTGCCTACATGCCCGGTCACGAACACGGCTTGACCCGGCTGGGCCCGGGAACGGCGAATCGCACGTCCCTGCTCCACTTCCCCGAGCACCGTCACAGAGATGTGCAGGGCATCCGGGGCCGAAACGGTGTCGCCGCCGATCAGCCGCACACCGTACGCTTCGCATGCCGCGTAGATGCCGTCGTAGATCTGGCTGGTCTCGTCTGCCGACCAGCCGGGAGAAACCGCGATGCTGACCAGCGCATACCGGGCCAGGCCGCCCATCGCAGCGACGTCGCTAATATTGCTGATGACCGCCTTGTAGCCGATGTCGCTCGGACGCATCGTTTCCTTCAAAAAATGGACGGTCTCGACCATCGCGTCACAGCAGGCCACTACCTCCATGGCAGGCGTCGGCGTAAAGACAGCGGCATCATCCCCGATTCCGACGGTCAAGCCGTCTCCTTCCTGTCCGTCCGAACGTCTCGTCCATTGCCGGATCAGGGAAAATTCATCGTGTGCCACCTCAAGCGCTCCTTTACGGCATAGTCCATCCATTATAACGCTGGTGTCCAAAGGCGTGCAAGGAAGCCGCTCGTCCGCACTGTTCAGGTCGGTACTGGCTCTGCCAGCTCGCGCAAAATCAGCTTGCCGTTGCATCGTCCGCAGCGGTAGCGGGCCGGATTCATCTTTCGCTTGCGCTTGTAGCTCATGCCGCAGGCGTGGCAGACCAGCTCGTAGCGGTACGGCAGGCGCGCGCGCCCTTCTCCTACCTGCTGGCAATAGCGACTGCCGCCCACCTGCTTCAGGAGCATCTGAAAATCACCATCCACGTGACGGTACCCTCGATTGGCCAGATGCAGGTGGTAATGGCACAGCTCGTGTTTGATGATCGCTACCAGCTCGTCTATTCCGTGTTCTTTCCAATGCTTCGGATTCAGCTCGATGTCGTGGGAGCGCAGCAGATACCGTCCCCCTGTCGTGCGCAGACGGCTGTTGAAGCGCGCCTGATGGCGGAAGGGCACAGCAAAAAATTGGGCGGATATGTCCTCCACCAGCTTCTGCAGTTCCTGATCGGTCATCTCTTCTCCTCCGCTCCTGTCTTTCTCTTCACGATAGCAGTTCCGGTTGAAAAGTGCCAGACAGATAGGCTACACTGATTCAGAGAAAAGTAGAATGGTGGAGGAGCTAATGCGTTATTTGCTGTTGCAGGAAGCGGCCGGACTTGGGTTCGTCGCGCTGCCTGAATCGCATATGTATCAACTGGTCGCTCTGTTGAAGCGGCTGCACAAGGAAATCGACAAACTGACCATCGCAGACCGGCCTGAACTGCCGCATGTCGTCGCAGAATGCGCCGACCTGGAGCTCTTGAGCCAAGACTTTGCGGTTGTGGACGGGCTGGACTACGTGAGCCGGCTGGAGCGCAGCTTCGCCTCCTTGCAGGAAAGCGAGTATCCGCTCATTTCCCTCTTGACGGAAATACGCGCCCTGCAGGCACAGCTGGAGTATTTGCAGGAAGAAGAGTAAGGAAACGAAAAAACAGGTACCTCCAGTTCGTCCTGTGCATACACTTGCCAGTAGACGAATAACTCCAGGAGGTACCCTCATGCCACAATGGATGCGCAGGCAATTGCAGCGTGCCTTCAGCGGGAAGGATGTTCGGCAGATCCGTCTGCTGAACAGTTGTTGGTTCTTATACTGGGAAAAACATGGCGACCGTCCCGACTAGCAGGATGCCGCCTTTTTGTTGCCTTTTTTAACATATCCCGAAAGAAGTCTCCCACCTCAAGGAACGTGAAGGTGCGATAGCACCAGTGAGTAGGTGGGAGATGAATTTCGGTAGGCGAAGCCTAAAATCTTTCTGTTTCTATAAGGGTATGATATAATCAGGTCTTATATTGCTGAGAGGCTGATATATACATGAAGTTAG
>Ga0255334_1000838_pt1 | contig 18567 bp, 21 predicted proteins | sample EtOH5_35cm_T3_12_FD_202080 | JGI IMG/M metagenome (GOLD analysis project Ga0255334, IMG submission 202080) | Sandy soil microbial communities from University of British Columbia, Vancouver, Canada - EtOH5_35cm_T3_129 | ecosystem: Engineered > Artificial ecosystem > Sand microcosm > Unclassified ...
AGAAGCTAACAGCTCGGTGGCTCTCGCGGGTACACCGCACGTCGATCCGGCAACTGTGGGACGGTTTAACGTCAATGCGACACATGTCGCTGGGACTGTTCAGACCGCCGGCGACATTATTGGAGATACGAACGATATCCAAGCCAGGCTGCCGGCGGCTTTGGTTAGTGGACGGATGGATTCTAGCGTCGGGGCGATGGCCGCGGGTACATTAACGGCAACGGCTGTAGCGACCGGGGCAATAGACGCCGATGCGTTAGCCGCAGACGCTGGGACTGAGATCGCCGCCGCCGTATGGGATCGGGACGCTACGCTAAGTCAAACGCAGGGGACATTTGGTCAGGCCATCGGCGATCCTGTTGCGGATACCGATACCATATGGGCCTTGGCTAATACCAATCTCGATGCGACAGTGTCAAGCCGGGCTACTGCTGCTGCACTCGCTACCGTGCAGGCTGATACTGACGATATCCAAACGAGGCTCCCGGCTGCTCTAGTGGGCGGCCGGGTAGACGCGAGTGTTGGGGCAATGGCGGCAAACGTGATAACAGCGGCATCGACCGCCGCCGATTTCCTCGCCGAAATAAACGCAGAAGTGGACACCGCGCTCGATACTGCGATACCTGTGGTCAATACGGCAGGTTCGGTCAATGACGTTTTACTAGACGTGGTGAATGCCAGACTGTTAGGGACTCTAGCCGCGGGTACTCATACTGCCCAGTCTGGAGACTCATTCGTCAGGCTCGGTGCCCCAGTGGGGGCCTCTATGAGTGCCGACGTGGCTGGGGTCCAATCCGACACGGATAATATTCAAACGAGAATTCCTGCCGCACTAGTCGGTGGGAGGATGGATTCAAGTGTCGGGGCAGACGCCGTAGGACTCGCGCTATCGACACAGGTAGACGCATTAGAGGGAGACACAACGACGTTGCTCGCGCGTCTCACAGTGGCACGGGCAGCCACGCTCGACAATCTACCATCTGCGGTACAACGTAATACGGCGTTGTCCAACTTCCCGTTCACCATGGTGGACTCCGCCGGCGCACCGCTGACCGGATTAACCGTGAGCGCGACAAGACGTATCGATGCTGGAGTGTTTGCTGCGGCGGCCAATGCTCCCACGGAAGTCTCCGACGGTTGGTACACGATCAACCTTGCTGCTGCTGATTTGAACGGCGCCACAATCGCGCTTAGATTAACTGCGACCGGCGCCAGGGATCGTAACTTCACAATCGTGACGCGGCCGTGATTTTGGAGTGGGGGCAGTCTCAGGACGCGCACGCCGTCCTTGTCCCGGGGTTATTCCCGCTCGTTGGGTTCACGGGTGAAAGCGGTGCAGCCGCAGCGGCTGGCGCAGGTTACGACTATAAGCTAAAAATAAAGCGTCGTCGCATCATCCTCGACGGCAAGCAGTATTATCTCACACCGCAAGAAGAGGCTGATCTACTCAACAGTTTCATTGCAAGACTGGAGAGAGAGAAGGATCGGATCGAAGCACCGGCACAACGAGCAGAAGCGAAGCGCAGTCGTCCGCCCAAACGAGTTAGGGAAGAAGTGAAGCGGATCGATGAAAAACTTGACCGCTACAAGATACACTTAGCCTTGCTCAGGGATAGAGAGCTTGAGCTTGACAGTTCGATACGGTTAAGACTCCGTGCAATTCAAGAGTTGGAAGAGGAAGAGGCGTTGGCTTTTATTCTGGCACTAGCTTAGAAGCATGAATACCACACATTTTTCAGATTTCGATCATCGAGGTAAGAACACCATGCACAAAGGCAAGAATCCGTACTACCCGAGCAAACCCGGGCATCCGAACAAGAGAAAGAAAAAGAAGTAGCCGTAAAAACCGTGAGTTGAAATTTAATCAAGAGGAAATCAAGTTATGCACGGCGGCTACCGGCAAGGCGCTGGCCGTAAAAACGGCAGCAAGACCAAGAAGCGTGTCGATGAAGCGCTGAAAGCGGCGGAAGAAGGATTAACTCCGCTTGCCTATATGCTCGAAGTTATGCGCTCACCGATGCCGCCAGAGCTTGTTGATCTGATCGCGTCCATGAATGCAGAAGGCAGGTTAGACGATGAGATCACTAGTCGTCTCCTGTCTTGGCACTCGATGCGCTTCGCGGCGGCGAAGGGAGCGGCGCCCTATATGCACCCGCACCTACAAACCACGGTAGTCAAAGGCGAAGGCGAGGGCGGCGCTGTCAAGTTGATCATCGCGAATGCTTGAGATCAGGTACGACTATGCCTCCGTCCCGACGATCCGAGCGTTCTCACGGTCTAGTGCCCGTATACGCGGGTTAATGGGGCCGTTCGGGTCCGGCAAATCTAGCGGTTGTATTATCGATCTGGTTCGTAACGCCCACGATCAAGCACCGGGAAATGATGGTAAGAAGCGCACCCGTTTCGCCGTGGTTCGTAACACCTATCCGCAGCTTAGGGATACGACGATCAAAACCGTGCATCATTGGTTACCACCTGACAGGTTTGGCATGTATTCGAAGCACGACCACACCTATCTGGTGACGGGGTTCCGGGACATCGAAATGGAGTTGATGTTCCGCGCATTGGATAGACCGGAACACGTCAGTAACTTGTTGTCGCTGGAACTCACCGGGGCATGGGTCAATGAAGCGCGGGAAGTCCCATGGCCGATCATCGAAGCCCTTGATGGTCGTATCAACCGCTATCCTCCAATCAGCGAAGGCGGTGCTACGCGTCCAGGTATTGTCATGGACACCAATCCTCCCGATACGGACTCGGACTGGTACCGGATATTCGAGGAACGTATGACGCCGGACGGACGACAGATAGACCCAGGCTATTACGATCTGTTCAAGCAGCCGAGCGGGTTGAGTCCCGACGCCGAGAACCTGCCGAACCTAGCGCCGAATTACTACCAAGACTTAATGCGCGGCAAGGGCCAAGACTTCATACGGGTCTATATCAAGGGCGAGTACGGGTATGTCAAAGAACATAAGTCGGTCTATGACGACTACAACGACTCGGTGCATTGCACCGAAGACGCGACGGTAACGAAAGGCATTACCGTACACCGAGGTTGGGATTTCGGATTGACGCCAGCGTGTACATTCTCTCAGCTTTTGCCGAGCGGGCGGTGGGTTATCTTCGATGAACTCGTAGCGACTGAGATGGGCATCGAGAAGTTCGCCGAGCGTGTACTTAGACACTGCGGCGACAACCTAGCCGGCTACAAGTTCGCCGACGAGGCCGACCCCGCTGGCAGTACACGGTCCCAGACAGACGAGAAGACCTGTTACCAGATTATGCAGGCCAAAGGTATCGAACCGCAGCCAGGAAGTCAGGACTTAACAAAGCGTTTGGAGAGCGTCAAGAAGCCTCTTAACACGCTTATCCAAGGCAAGCCGCAGTTACAGTTGCATCCGCGCTGCAAAATGCTGAGAAAAGGGTTCATGGGCAAGTACTTCTTCCGCCGTATTCACTCACAAATCGGAGAAAAGTACTCCGAGACCCCGGAGAAGAACGAGTACAGTCATCCGCATGACGGACTCCAGTACACTGCGACAGTCTTGTTCGGAGCGACATTGACGCAAGCGAAGAAAGACAGCGAGTTCTTTAAACCATTGAAGTATGACAACCGAGGAATTGTATGATCGTAAATCTCGAAGATATTCTGAGAGAGGCAATAGCCGAAGGTTATCAACCCGGAGCGGGCGCTGTAGTTGCGAAGTTGCAGGAGAAATATAAAAACCACTGGCGGTTGATACCGACAGAAAACATTAGTCGTTATCAAGTCGAAGTTGTGGACTATGAGGTAAGTCCATGAGCATACGCATGCAACGCGATATCGACGCATTGACTCGTCGCATTGAGAAACTGGAATCCACAATTGAACAATTGATTTTAAGTGATCATAGATACCAAGCGACGAATCCAATCGTTAAACGCAAACCCGGTCGTCCTAAAAACGTGGTGGAAGTAAGTGCCCAAACTCACGACTGACGACCTGCTCTCGATCATCGAAGCGCACGAGCGCGACGCGATAGGATCGGAACAGGGAGACTTAAGCAACAAACGCAGTGAGGCGCTGAAACGCTACTTCGGCGAGCCCTATGGGGATGAGGTAGAAGGACGTTCGTCAGTAGTTTCCAAAGATTTAGCCGAAGCCATAGATTGGATCATGCCCAATCTACTGCGGCCGTTTTTGACCTCGGATGACTTCGTGCGCTTCGATCCGGTAGGCCCTGAGGACGAGCAGCAGGCCGAGCAGGAATCCGATTACGTCAACTATGTGTTGATGAAAGAAAATCATGGGTTTTGCTGGCTCTACGACTGGTTCAAAGATGCTTTGTTACTCAAGAACGGCTACGTCAAACGCTGGTGGTACGAAGACGAGAACGTTAAGCACGAGACCTATGCGAACTTGACGCAGGACGAGTTAGTACAGACCATGCTTGATCTTGAATCCTCCGGCGACGACATAGATGTCGTAGGCCAGAAAGTCGAGGAACAGAAAGACGACATGGGGAACGTTGTCCCGGTCTATCAAATCAAGATCAGGCGTAAGAAAAAATATGGATGTGTAAAAATCGAGGGCATCCCGCCTGAAGAACTCAGGGTATCTCGTAGGGCAAGAGGGAATCTCCAAGAATCCCCATTTGTCCAGCATGTGACGAAGAAAATGCGCTCCGAGTTGATCGAGATGGGGCTCTCGAAGTCTTTTATTGACGAGCTTCCTGCTTGGATAGACACGCGCGGTGCCGAGGAAATCCAGCGGGACTCTGTTTCAGACGAGAACAACACCGAAGCCAGCACTATCGACAAATCAACCGACGAAATCGAGTATTGCGAATCTTGGTTAAGAGTTGACTTCGACGATGACGGCATAGCGGAGTTACGGCAGATTGTAAGAGTCGGGAATAAAATCCCGATCGGAGAAGATTGGAACCGGGAAGTCGATGAGATTCCGATATCGTATCTGACACCGAACCGACTCCCGCACCGGCATGTTGGATTGAGCATCCAAGATGAGCTGGAAGACCTGGCCCAAATTAAAACAGCTTTGTGGCGTGGGATGCTCGATAACACGTACGGTCTCAACAATCATGAATGGCTTGTTAATGAACGTGTGCATCTTCCGGATTTCATGGTATCGCGCCCGCTCGGGATTAAACGGGTCTCTGGGAGAGAGCCGATCCTAGACGCGGCAAAGCCGGTAGATAAAATCCCAATCTTACAGCACGTCCTCCCGGTCCTCGACTACATGGACACGGTGAAGGAAAACCGTGTGGGCGTAGGGCGTAACGTCATGGGTCTGGACCCCGACACGCTCAAAAAGACGACCGAGGGTGCGGCGAGGCAAGCTCTGCAACAGGCTAACGCAAAGATCGAAATGATAGCGAGGTTATTTGCAGAGACCGGCGTCAAAGACTTGGCTTTAGCCGTCCATAGTTTGTTAATCAAGCACATGGACAAGAACAAAGTCGTGAGACTTCGGAACAAATGGGTCGAGGTCAGGCCCACGGAGTGGCGGGAGCGGACCGATATGACGGTTTCGGTTGGTTTAGGGACAGGTTCCCAAGAAGAAGTCAGGGCGAATCTCATGCTCATGAGTACGTTGCAACAACAGGCCGCACAAGGCGGTGTCGTGTCGCCGCGGAACATCTACAACTTGGCTGAAAAGCTCTCGGATAATCTCGGTTTCAAACAGAAAGGGACGTTCTTCACCGACCCAGATTCGCCGGAAGGCCAACAACTGTCTCAATCGATGCAGCAACCGAATCCTTTGGCCGAAGCCGAGCAGATCAAAGCTCAGTCGAAGGAGCAGACGGAACAGCTCAAGGCTCAATTGGCGCAGATGAAGGAAGGCGTCAATCATCAACACGAAATGCACAAGCTCGAATTGGACAAATGGAAGTTCGAGCACGAGCATGCTTTGAATATAGCGAAAGCCGAGATCGAAGCCGCGAAGAACGCGGTAACTGCCGATCTCGGACAGCCTGGCCTTGGTACAGAAACGAAAGGCAACGGTGCACGGAACGGTGAAATTCAGCCGATGAAGATCAGCATTCAAGAACTACAAGAAGTCTCACAAGCAGCTAATAACGGCAACCAGCAGTTAGCCGAGATGCTGGCGCAATTGCTCCAGCAGAACCAGCAGATCCAGCAGATCATGACCGCTGTCGTGGAGTCTCTGAACCGCCCCCGGGATATCGTATTGCGTCACAATGCGGCTGGTAAACCCATAGGCGCCACGAGTACGATCCAATAGGCGGATTATGACACCTTACGAGTTTATGTATTGGCTTAATAAGCACCGTCCTGATCTTATCCCGGACATGTTCGGCAATATGGTGGTGTCGGCAGAAACCATCAATCTGGTCGGAGAGAAGGTCGGGTTCAGAAAAATACTCGGGTGTGATTCAAGGTCTGAAACATTAGATGACCTTAAAGTTTGGATCGAAACAAACCCAACCGCTACCCGCAAGGGCGCTGGAGTATGAAGATTGAACGATGCAATCGAACTACCGAAAAAGCATGTTTTCGTTGTCGATAAGAATAACAAATCTGCTATGGCAGTGATGATGAAGCTGTGCCGTAACAAATTGCAGCATGGTTCTGTCGTGACCGTGACGCCGGAAGAATTCGACGCGCTCAAAGATGGCGTTCTTATTCTCGATATAATCGGGAGCGGAACAGAGTGAGAGAACAACTCGAATCCGAACGCCTGAGAGGCGCCGAAGCGAAGCAGCTCCTCGAAAACAAGTTCCTGAAAGAAGCCTTCGACGCGGCCGAGAAGTCAATACTCGATCAGATGGACGAAGTAAACATTCGGGACGTGGACATGCACACACGTCTTATTCTTGCACGCAAGACAGTAGCGAGTGTCAGACGTTATATCGAACGAGTCATCGAAACCGGCCAGATGGCCGAGCTTCAGTTGCAAGAGCCGAACCGAGTACAGCAGTTTTTCAGGAGATGACCGGCCAACGAGCGTGGGTTCAGGTTGGGCGCCCCAGAGCCGATTGCGCGGCTGTTATCCGGCTAAACCTCGTATTTAGACGGAGGCTGGAGCGGCGTTAACGCGCGATAGGATTTCCCCTGAATAAAGTTTTCAGAGGGATGGCGGAATGAAAGCTCCGCAAACCTGTGACAGCCGGGAAAGACCGGCACCATTTCGCGACTGTCGTGAGACAGACGCACCCCCTAAGCATCCCGCTTAGGGCCGACAGTGCACGCCCGGAATCTTCCATTTCGGGCTGCCCATGGAGTCACCATGCCACCGGAAGCCACCCAAACGGGCGCTTCTCAGACTATTCACGACCGCTTAACGGCGATCCTGGACGCTGACGAAGCCACCCCGGACCCCGAAGAGAAACCAGTAACGAAGAGCGAAAAGAAGGAAGTCAAGCAGGAAGTAGAGCAGAAAGTAGACAAAGACGACACGGAAGCCGCAAGCACCGAAGTAGAAACCGAGACCGAAACACAAGAATCGGAATCGGCTGACGACAAATCAGACGAATCGTCTGCGGAAGAAACCAAAGAAACTGACGCCAAAGAGCCGGTCACAAATCTTCGTCAACTCGCGGAACATCTGGGAATAGAGTACGACCAGCTTTTAGACTCTATTCACGCAGAGACCAAGATCGACGGGGAAGACGGGGCCGTACCTCTCTCTAAAGTCATTAAAAGCTATCAGCTCGAAGGTCATTTAAACCGCAAGTCGATGGAGCTATCGGACGCCAGAAAAGCGTTCGAGCAGGACGCCCAAACCAAGCGGCAGCAGTACGAGCAGGGTTTGGACCAGCTCAATCAGTCCTTGACGATCGCCAGTCAAATGCTTCAAGGCGAGTACAGTCAAATCAACTGGGGTGAGTTGGAGAAGTCCGAGCCTCTGGAATATCTCAAGCTCAGGACTAAATTCGAGGACCGGCAAAAGCAGTTATTGCAGTCGTATCAATTACTGCAACAAGAGGAGCAAAAGCGTCAGGACACGCAGAGCCAAGCGTTTACCTCCATGATCGCGGACGAGGGAAAGAAATTGCTGAACTCCATCCCCGAGTGGAAAGACGCGAAGGTAAAACAGCGTGATAAAGATGCTGCCAAGGAGTACCTAAAGTCACGTAATTACTCCGATGAAGAGATCGGAAAGTTATACGACCACCGTCTAGTTTTGATCGTTCGCGATGCCATGCGCTACCGCGATCTACAGGATAAAAAGACGGCGATCACCAAGAAGGTCACCGACGCTCCAAAACTCGCTAAGCCAGGGTCTCCGAAGTCACAATCCGACACCGAACGCGCCGTTTATGAAGATCAACGTAAAAGCCTCAAGAAGACCGGGAAAATTCCCAAAGGATTGCTTGAGCGCTTTGTTTAACGGTTCTTAAAGAACCAAGAGGAATCCTACAATGGCCCAACCGGCCGGAACTTTTTCCAGTTACGACGCGATAGGAAATCGCGAAGACCTCATGAATATTATTTATGACGTGAGCCCTACTAACACCCCGGTCCTAAGTGCGCTGCCACGCACGAAGGCAACGGCAACGAATCACGAATGGCAGACAGATTCACTCGCTGCCGCTAGCGCCGCTAACGCCGTTATCGAAGGCGACGACGCGACCACGGATACATCGACTGCCACCACCCGTTTAGGGAATCGCACTCAGATTCTCGACAAGGTGGCGCAGGTCACGGGTACTCAAGAAGCGGTATCGAAAGCCGGCCGTAAGTCGGAAATGGCCTACCAGATGGAGAAGCGCATGAAGGAGTTGAAGCGCGACATCGAGGCGGCTCTGACAGATAACGGCGCCTTTGTGGCTGGCAACGACACCACCGCCCGAGAGTTGGCCGGCATTCCGGCGTGGCTCACCACCAACACGAGTTTCGGTGGCGGTGCCGGTGCAGACCCTGTGACTATCGGTTCGACGGCTAGGACGGACGGTACTCAAAGAGCCTTCACGGAAGACCTGCTAAAAGCTGTACTACAGGATTGCTATACCAATGGCGGGGAACCGACGCTTGCTATCGTTGGCGGGTTCAACAAGCGTAAGGCATCGGAGTTCACCGGTAACTCTACCAAGATCGACAAGTCGGAAGACAAGAAGCTGTTCGCGGCTATCGATGTCTACGTCTCCGATTTTGGCGAGGTCAAGTTCGTCCCTGATCGTTTCTCTAGGGCCAGGGATTGCCTTTTAATCGACCCGGAGTTCGCATCGGTCGCGTATCTGCGTCCGTTCGAAACCATTGATCTTGCGAAGACCGGAGACACAGTGCGCAAGCAGATTCTCGCAGAGCTTACATTGGAGATGAAAAACGAGGCAGCTCACGGCGGAGTTTACGACCTCACGACCAGTTAACCACGACCAGCAACCGTTATAGGGTCCGTCCTTAAGGAAAACCGAATGGACCCTTTCTTTTTGGAGGTTTTGAAATGCCAAGTTTGAAACAAAATCCGGACGGCTCGCTGGGTATCCAGGGTAGTCAACTGGATGAAGGCGGGTTTGTCTTAGTGCCTATCGAGTGGTTGGCTACGAGCGTGGATAAAGTCGCGTTTGTTGCCGACAGACCTTACCGCGTAAAAGGTATTCGAGCCAGAGTCGAAGTCGCTGGGACGGATGCCGGTGCTGTAACCGCTGCGGTTAAGAAAGCCGCTTCCGGGACGGCAATTGCATCTGGAACGGCTTTGCACTCAGGTACTATCAATCTTAAAGGCACGGCCGCAACCAACCAGACCGTTACTCTATCTACCACCAGCACCGATCTCAATATCGCCGCGGGGGATGCCATCGGTATCGACTTTACCGGAGTGTTGACAGCGGCTACTGGAACGGCAACGGTGACTTTAGCTCCGAGCTAACACACGGCCCCCGCAAGGGGGCCTTTTTTTGAGGATACCAAATGGCAAATGTAGTCCGGACGAAACCATCCATTTCGGCGACATTAACGACTGATAACGCTGCCACCACTGTGACGATTGCCGATCAAATCAACGCCTCCCATTTTATTACCGGCATATCGGCGTCGTTCAGCGTGCTACAGACAGTCGGAAAACTGATGACGATCACCGATGCCGGTACGACTGTCGGAAACTATCACGTCTTCGATAACCGCGATGTCATTTTCAGCAGCCCACTGGAGATCAAAGGCGCGGCAGTTATTTCGCTGCCAGCATCCGGTACTGCCGGTCAGATCGGAGCCGTGACGGTTCACTACTACACCCTATGAGCGACGTAAAGACGAACGTCAGTTACGACGAGACCAGCGACAGGCTGGTTATCGAACGTGTCCAAGACGTCGAACCTTACATGGAACAAGCTAAGAGTGAGACGGCCCAGGGAGATTTTAGAAAGGCCGGGATTATTCCGTTCGTCATTTTGGAGGCGTGGATACGCGTTAAGGGCATGACGTTTTCTGAGTTCATGCGCGACCGAAATGCGTGTAAACGCCTGCTGAACGATCCAGACTTGTCCAAATTCCGGGTATGGAAGGGTAGGGTCTAGTGGCTATCGCGACGTACACCGACCTCAAAACGGCGGTCGCGAATTGGCTTCACCGATCCGACCTAACGACTTACGTTCCGGACTTCATTGCTCTCGGTGAAACAAGGGTCTACCGGGAACTTCGCATCAGAGCCATGGAAGTCGCGTTAAGCCAAGCAATTGCTTCCGGCGTCATTGCTATCCCAAGCGCATATGTCGAACTGAAGCACGCCTATGTAGATGGTTCCCCGGTTCAAATCTTAACCCGTAAAAACGCGGCATGGATACATGAGAACTATCCGACGAGGTCTTCCGACGGAAAGCCTAAGTTCATAGCCTCCGACGCTGGTAACTTTATTTTCGGTCCGTTCCCAGACTCTACATATACCGTCAAGGGGACGTACTACAGCAGACTAACGGCTTTATCGGATTCCAACACCACGAATTGGTTCACGACCAACTCTCCGGGAATCCTTCTCTTCGCCGCGCTATCAGAAGCCGAGCCGTTCCTGAGAAACGATCCTCGGATCGAGTTGTGGCAAGCAAAATACGACCAAGAGAAAGATGGAATCATGCGAGAAGAGCGAGACGAACAGTTTTCCGGGAGCCCGTTAACTATGTCGGTGTCTAAAGCATGACGATAGAAACCTCAACATACATCGCTGACTGGGTATCTGCTAATCCGGCTTCGACCGACCAAAAGTCCGAGGGCGACGATCATATCCGGAAGATCAAGACAGACGTACAAGCGACTTTCCCAGGATTCGCTGGTAGGTTCAGGCGCATACAAACAAAGTCCGGTGCGTACACGGCGGTCTTAAACGACAACGCCAGTATTCTCCGAACGTCGAATACCTGGACCCTGGCTTTGACGGCCGCGGCGACTCTTGGTAACGGATGGGAAACCATTGTTTACAACGACGGCGCCGGGGTTATCACGGTGGACCCGAGCGGTGCCGAGACTATCAACGGGGCGGCGACGCTGGCAATTGAAGCTGCCAAGTACGCCAACGTATGGTGCGACGGGACTAATTTCTTCGCTATTAAACGCTCCACGAACCAACTCGCAACGTCCGATTACGCCGACGACTCCGTTACCTACGCGAAGATTCAAAACGTCACGAGTGGCCGGGTATTGGGGCGTTTTAATGCCGGTGCCGGCGATATTGAAGAAACTCAATGTACAACTGCCGGGCAAAATATACTCGCAGGAGCAACTGCTGCGGCGCAACGTTCCACGCTCGGTTCCGGCACTACCGGTGATGCCCTGTTCCTATCGGCAACGGCTGCGGCGGCGCGATCGATACTCGGTGTCGATCCGGGGTTTGCATTGCTCATTGCGGAGACGACGGCAACTTCAATCCCTCAATTGGATATTGATATGTCGGGATATACGGCCTACCGGACAAAAGTATTGGTCATACACCATGCCAATCCCGCCAGTGCATTTCCATTCTCGGCGAGGATATCCACCGATGGCGGAGCATCGTTTATCAGCACGAACACATATGAAAACGTGGGGAACGCAATCGTAGATAGAGTTACTCTTACTAACGATGTAAACGTGGGAACCGACTCTGCCAACGGCCTATCAGCCACGATCGAACTTTGGGACACGGTTAATACGGTTCATAAGAAAATATTTCATTATGAAACCGGATTCCAAGACAGCACTGGAGCGATTAAATTCGCCAATAACGGTTCCCACGAAACCGGGATATCAGCCTATAACGCGATCAGATTGTTTTTCAATACGGGGAATATTGACACGATCACGTATACGCTTTACGGACGTAGACCGAACTAGCCGGTGTTTGACGGCTACTAGCCTGTGTTTGACGGCTATTGAACATCTGAGAGTATAAAATTCATAGACCATTCGGAAATCGCATGTCCCGGATTGGTAAAGTCGGTCACGTAAAAGTAACCGACATCACCGACGATATTGCTCCAGCAGCACGGGTCGTCTTTGATATAAATGTGTATCAACCGTGATCCCGCGATGCTGTAAAGCTGCCGATAGTCGAACTGTAACTGCTCCCAATCTCTCCCGACTTGCGGGATATCGAGCGGGGCATCGCCGGCGACCGAATAGCCTTTGACGATTCGTTCCGACATGGAAGTGACGACTGTGGTAGTCCAACCACCTCCGGAGAGGCCAGCCATATATATGGGCAGGTCTCCCGGCAATGTGTCTATCAGTTGCAGTACTGGTGCAAAGAACGTCTCAATAGGCAGACCTTCTGCGTTGTTCGCCGAGTGCTCAGGCATTTCAAACCCGTACACGATGTAACCGGCATCCCGAAACCGCCTGGCGACTGGTACGAGGTCAGCAGGTCCAGGAGAGTCGAAGCGCGTATGACCCTGGTGAAGGATAAACACGCCTATCGGTTGTTGTTCCGGTTCCCAAACTCCGATAAGTCCTCCGCGGAGCGGTAATGGATCGGATGAATATTGTCCACAGCCATAGAGCAAGAGAACTGTGAACAACAGAGAGGTATACTTGCTGGTAACCATGATCTGACTCCTTACCGAGTTAGTCTGTGGCCAGGGGGCGGTGTGGATATGAGCCTCACCGTTCCCATCCTTTGATTATAGCATGGGTTTTATATTTGGAGAATCAATAACTTGTTACCAATCGGCCCAGCCGGAGAGATCGGGATTGTCAACGACATCCCGGCCTATGAATTACCGGCGAATGCCTGGTCTTCCGGGAGAAACGTCAGAATCGAGAACGGTTACGTAAAGAAACACCTTGGGCACAGCTCTACTTATGCCACGGTACAAGTGTCTCCGTATTGGATCGTCCCGGTCCAAAGCGGATCAACGTATTTCTGGGTGTATTGCGGACTGACGCAAACGTGGCAAACCGATCAATCGACACACACACAGATAACAAAGTCGGCGACGACGTACGGGGCGACGGCTTTAATCCGGTGGAACGGTGGGGTCTTAAACGGAATCGTTATCGCGAATAACAGCATAGACAACCCTCAGCAATGGACCGGGTCGGGTTTAATGACCGACCTCTCGAATTGGCCGGCGAATACTAAGGCCAAAGTCATCAGACCGTTTTTATATCATCTGGTGGCTCTGGACGTTACCGAGTCCTCGACGAGATTCCCTCGGATGGTGAGATGGAGTCATCCAGCAGACCCCGGAGCCGTACCATCTTCGTGGGATTACACCGATCCCACAAAAGACGCGGGGAGGATAGAACTCTCGGAGACCGGAGGCTTTTGTATCGATTGTCTTCCGCTCCGGAACGTTAACGTTATTTACAAAGAAGACGCGGTATTCGGCATGCAGTATGTCGGTGGTCAGAGTGTCTTCCGGTTCTTCCCAATGTTCTCGGAGTTCGGTATTTTTTCCAGAGACTGCGCGCAGGAATTTTACGGCCGTCATATTGTATTGGGCAAAGACGATATCGTAATGCACGATGGGCAATCAATGAAGTCTATCGTAGATGCAAGACATAGAAAGTGGCTTCAGGGTAAACTATCCTCTGCTAGTTCGTTTTCTGAAAACGCATTTGTTTGTGCCAATTACCAAAATTCCGAGATGCTGTTTTGTCTTCCTGAATCTGCGGCGGCAACCGGATGTACCATAGCTTTGGTCTGGAACTGGAGGGACAACTCTTTCGGCATGAGAGACATACCGGGGGTTTACCACGCCAATAATGGATTAGTAACTCCGTCCACAACTTCGACACAGTGGAACACAGACACAGAGACATGGGCACAGGACGCAACCACGTGGGATCAGTTGACGTATTCCAGTGCCACTAGAAAGCTATTAATGGCGTCACCTGGCTCTGCTCCCAAACTTTATCTGTTCGACGATACCGAGCAATTCGACGGAACCAACATGACATCGTACATCGAACGGACTGGGTTGAAATTGTCGGAGAACGTAAATCTTGTTACCAGAGTTTGGCCTAGGATGGAATCAGCTCCGGTAGGCAGTGCGGTCAACGTGTACGTCGGAAGTCAGATGACAACTTCCGATTCCATTACTTGGAACGGGCCGTATGCTTTTAATCCGTCCACACAACAGTACGTAGATGTCCTAGTGTCTGCCAGATACCACGGGTTTCGTTTCGAATCTACCGGCAATATTTCCTGGAAGCTCAACGGCTATGATATCGAGTTCGAGCCTATGGGGTTGCATTAGTGCAGAAATACTCGGCCCAGTCGGCTCCTTATGACGAAAAAGAAGTCGGACGTTATTCCGAGGAAGAATTAAGGCGTGTCGAAGCCGCCTTAGATTGGGCATGGAGAGACACGCAGTCTCCGGCGTTTACCGCTTCGCTGACTATTGACTGTGCCAAAGGAACGATTATCAAGGTCGGGACGCTGACTGGGAATATTACGATCAACGCCCCCCTGAACCCGGAACAAAGGCTTATTCTTGTTTTCATGTTCCGGCAAGACGCGACCGGTAGTCGAACGATCGCGTGGAATGCAGTGTTCAAAACAAGTGCAAACCCTACGGGCGGAATCAATCAAGTTGCGTCTGTGACGTTCGCCTACGACGGGACGAATTGGGTACAGACCGGCGGAGCGCTGGTGTGGATATAGATAGGAGACAACTATTATGGCATTCGGGTTTAGTTTAGGCGGGTCCAAGTCCAGGGGGCAGGAAACGATATCGACCGGCCCTTGGTTGGCGCAGCAGCCGTACTTGAAGCGTGGTTTCGAGCGTGCCGATAATCTATACGGCCAGCCCATGGACCCGTCTATCAATCGAGGGTACGGGTTGCTCGAAGACGTTGCCGGAGGTTATGACCCTCAAAGCTATCTCGATACTGCCGGACAAGGTTTAACCGGTGCGGGAATAAATCTCGGCATGGGTACTAATGCCTTGAACACCATGCTCGACCCTAACCAGATGTTGAACCCGGATTCAAATCCCTACTTGAGTCGTTATGCTGACGCGATGGCAAGACCCATTACACAAAACTTAACAGAAAGAATCCTTCCGTCAATTCGCTCCGACGCCATCGGTTCCGGAGGCTACGGCGGAAGTCGTCAAGGTATCGCCGAGGGTATCGCTGCCAGAGGCGCGGCTGAGGCTATAGGAGACAGGACCGCCGGACTCTACAGTCAAGCTTACGGTCAGGGCCTTAACGCCATGCAAGGCGCTGCCGGGATGTTGCCGGGGTACGCCGCTGCGAATCTTGGCATAGCCGAAGCCGCGCCGAGACTCGGCAGCGCGTCGTTCAATCTCCAGAGAATGCCGGCCGACGCTATGTTAGAAGCGGGGATGGGAAGAACACAGATGCCGTGGCAGATGTTGAGTCAGTACCTAGCCGCCATCCGTGGCAATTACGGACAAGAAGGGACCGCGACTTCCAAGAAGTCAGGTTTTGGTTTCGGGCTTGGCATGGGCGACCCTGGGATGGCTCCTGGCATACCGTCGTTCTGAACCAAGGTCTCGGAGGTAACATGGCTGGGTTTTGGGAAAGATTACTGTACTCGCCGGACTATCAGAAATACCAACAGGGGCAACAACAGCAAACCGCTATGCGCGAAATCGCGCGGGCTAGAGCTGCGTCAGCGCCACCCGGTTTGCGCGGATTGTTGGAATCCGATGACCTCGGAAAAGTTCAGGCCGGGATCGGGTTGTTAAACGAACAACGTCTCGCCGATATCGTCGGAACTCCCGGAACACCCGAACAGCCTCCACAACAACGTGATATCCCCTATCGCGATATTCCGGGGACGCCGGCGGTTCCGGGGACTGGATTCCAAGGGGCTATGCAGAGAGGCGACCCGAACGCATTGCCTCAACTCTATACCCAGCTCGCTGGGCTTGGCGGTGACTACACGAAGATTGGTTTAACCGGTCTGAATTCACTGAATCCAAATAGTGCGGAGAGTCCTTCTGCGGTTAGAGAATACGAGTTCTTCAAGAAGCTCGGTCCAGCAGAACAAAGGAATTTCCTGGAAATAAAACGCGCGTTCCAGCCGTATAGTTCGATGGACTTCCAAGGCGGAAAGGCAGCGTTCGATAAACGTGTAGGCACTGTTTCGCCATTGAGTACCGCCGCGCAAGAAGCCGCCGGACAAGCGACCGTTGAAGGCAGCAAAAAATCGGCTACGGTGACGGCCGAAGGACAGGCTACTGCGACTCTAGATTTACCGAAGGTGGAAACGACGGCAGAGCAGGCTATTAAATATGTTGATGAGATGAGGAAGCACCCTGGGCGGAAAATGGCCACTGGCATGTCTTCTATCGTCCCAAAAATTCCGGGGACAAACCAGGCGAATTTCCTTGCCAGGCTGGAGCAATTGAAAGGCGGACAGTTCTTGCAAGCCTATCAAGTGTTGAGGGGCGGGGGACAGATTTCAGAGATAGAGGGCAAAAAAGCTACGGATGCCATTGCGCGTATGGATACATCTCAAACCGAGGGGGAATTTTTGAAAGCGCTCGATGATTACGAAGAAGTTATTAAGGCCGGACTTGATAACGCTCGTAAGAGATCAGGCCAGACAAACAAAACTGCCTCGCAAGGCAAACCACAGGGCAATCCACAAGGCTGGTCAATCAGGAAGAAATGAGGTAGAACAAAAGAGCTATGGCAGAGTACGACGTAACGTCACCAGACGGCCAAACGTTTGAAGTCACCGCACCGGATAACGCCACGGAAGATCAGGTGCTTCAATACGCACAGAGTCAGTTTGCCGGTATGAAGCAGTCGGCGTATGACCCAACCGAAGGCATGTCAGGTTACGATAAGTTCGCCGCCGGCGCTGGGAAAGCCATCGTAGATTTAGGGAGAGGCTTACATAAAGCCGCTCTTAATCTTCCGTTCAGCGACGCTATCATAAGTAACCTATACGAGAAACCAGCACGTGCTTTAGGGATCGATCCGGGGCGTTCGCTTGACGTAGAGCGTCAGGAAGTTCAGGAGGTAATAGATCGGTCAAGAAAAGAAGACGCGCCGCTTATACAGACAGGTTTCGGTAGAGCTGGGAATATAATCGGTAACGTCATGGCCGCGCTTCCGGCTTCATTCATTCCAGGAGCGAATACTGCCGTCGGGTCCGTCGCTATCGGCGGCTTGCTGGGCGGCTTGCAGCCTACCGTTGAGGGAGAGAGTATGGCGGTAAATACCGCGTTAGGTGCCGGCTCTGGTCTAGGCGGTTTCGGTCTCGGGAAGCTAGCCAACAAAGCCGTAAGCTCGGCCGCTGAACGTGTAGGACTAATTGAGTCTAAGGTAGCCGCTAAAGCCGCAGCCGACGCCGCATCAGAAACCGCAAGCGCGAGAAGCGCGGCCGGTAACGCCGCACAGAATGCCTACCGTCAGCTCGAACACTTACGTGAATTAAAAGCAATGGGGCTGTTAACGCCTGAGCAAAAACTTGTTGCCGAGGCTTTGGGGAAAGAACTATCCGAAAAGGCAGCCGAGAAACTGTTACCGTCAGCAGCTCAAAAAGAACTGACGGCAAAATCATTCAAGGAACTTACTGAAAACGAAACCGAGCGCGCGGTTAGACTTGCCATAGAACGACTGAGCAACAAAGAAATTAAAAGCCAAATGATGGCGAGGCTGAAAAGATACGGGCCGGCCGCAGTTGGAGGAATGATTGGGAATATGCTTTTCCCAGGACTCGGCGGAATGGTTGGCGGTGCGGCGGCTGGTTTGACTTTACGCCCGGCTGTTCGCTCGATGTTCAATCTTGCTAAAAACCCTGCCGTTCAACGCAGATTGTTGTCGCCCGTCGCTAACGCCGGGCTTCTCGGCGATCCTTCAGTGCCGCCTGCTTTAGGACTTCTCGGCTCGTCAATTTACGCGGGTCAACAGTAGTCTTTTAACTTTTCCTTCAGGTAACCATTTTTCTACCGCTCGGCGAGCCGGGTGTAGGATTGCTATTGCCAGTATCAATAGCACGAACGGACGGATGAAAGCGGCTATGGCTATTTCGCTTGGGTTCATTTCGTTGCAAGCATAACCTGAAACGTATAGTAATAATCAAACCGGGCCTTTCAGCCCGGCCCCCGGACCGCGCGGATACGCGGCCTAGTTCCACAATGACATGAGGTGTCATCGGGCATGGAAGATTTTAGTTCAATAAAATCACCGATTGTTCACCGATTAGAA
>Ga0255334_1000841_pt1 | contig 18537 bp, 20 predicted proteins | sample EtOH5_35cm_T3_12_FD_202080 | JGI IMG/M metagenome (GOLD analysis project Ga0255334, IMG submission 202080) | Sandy soil microbial communities from University of British Columbia, Vancouver, Canada - EtOH5_35cm_T3_129 | ecosystem: Engineered > Artificial ecosystem > Sand microcosm > Unclassified ...
CCTGTTCCCGCACCTGACCATCCTGCAGAACTGCACGCTGGCGCCGATGTGGGTGCGCAAGATGCCCAAGCGCAAGGCCGAAGAAATCGCCATGCATTACCTGGAGCGCGTACGCATTCCGGAGCAGGCGCATAAATTCCCGGGGCAACTGTCCGGCGGCCAGCAACAGCGTGTGGCGATTGCCCGTGCCCTGTGCATGAAACCGAAAATCATGCTGTTCGACGAACCGACTTCGGCACTCGACCCGGAGATGGTGAAAGAGGTGCTGGACACCATGATCGGCCTGGCCGAAGACGGCATGACCATGCTCTGCGTGACCCACGAAATGGGCTTCGCCCGCACCGTGGCCAACCGCGTGATCTTCATGGACAAGGGCGAGATCGTTGAACAGGCGGCGCCAAACGACTTCTTCGATAATCCGCAGAATGACCGGACCAAGTTGTTCTTGAGCCAGATCCTGCATTGATCGAAGCCAGGCAGTGAAATAAACCCGGACGCTGTTCCGGGTTTTTTTTGCCCAATGAAACCCTCCCCCTGCCGACATGACTGCGGATGCGTACCGCGTACCGTAGGAGCCGGCTTGCTGGCGATGGCGGTGAAACAGCCGCCATCCATGTTGAATGTGAAACGGTGATCGCCAGCAAGCCGGCTCCTACAAGGTCATGTCTGGGCATGACTGCGGATGCGTACCGCGTACTGTAGGAGCCGGCTTGCTGGCGATGGCGGCATAACAGCCTCCACCGAGATCCCGGTTATAACCATTTGGCATCCCACAATGGGTAATCGTGCACGCGTGTGACAAGCCCTGCACGCAATGGGTTGGCAACGATGTATCGGGCGACCGCTTGCAGATCCTCTTCACGGCGAATCGCACGGTCGTGGAAACCTCTCTGCCATACCATCCCTTTGCGCTCCAACCGCGCGTTTACCGCCCGTGCGCTGTGCGATTTGGTTGCCAGTACCAACGCCGACAACGAATTGTTCTTCAGTTCGACCAGCCAATGAAAATGGTCAGGCATCACCACCCAGGCAAGGGAATCGACCCATTCTTCTGTATGCGCCTGGCGAAAGCGCTCCACCACCAGGCGTCCTGTCCGCCAGTCAGTAAAAAAGGGGGCGCGGTTCCAGGTGACAGCCGTCAGCAGATAGATTTGGCCGGTTTGGGAATAGCGGCCGGCGCGCAAGCGATTGGCGTGGGGAAGATCGGGCATTCCATTGCCCTCCTGTGTTTTGAAAGAAACAGAAGGCTAGTGCGCAATAGTGAGAGGCGTTTTCAAAGTTCAGTTCTGAATGTGTCGATGCCATCGCCATCGCCAGCAAGCCGGCTCCTACATGTCAGGGCATAAAAGGCGGATGCGCACCGCGTACTGTAGGAGCCGGCTTGCTGGCGATGGCGCTGAAACAGCCGCCATCCATGTTGAATATGAAACGGTGATCGCCAGCAAGCCGGCGCCTGCATGTCAGGGCATAAAGGCGGATGCGCACCGCGCACCTGTAGGAGCCGGCTTGCTGGCGATGGCGGTGAAACAGCCGCCATCCATGTTGAATATGAAACGGTGATCGCCAGCAAGCCGGCTCCTACAAGGTAATGTCAGGACATGACTGCGGATGTGTACCGCGTACTGTAGGAGCCGGCTTGCTGGCGATGGCGCTGAAACAGCCGCCATCCATGTTGAATATGAAACGGTGATCGCCAGCAAGCCGGCGCCTGCATGTCAGGGCATAAAGGCGGATGTGCACCGCGCACCTGTAGGAGCCGGCTTGCTGGCGATGGCGTTGAAACAGCCGCCATCCATGTTGAATGTGAAACGGTGATCGCCAGCAAGCCGGCTCCTGCATGTCAGGGCATAAAGGCGGATGCGCACCGCGCACCTGTAGGAGCCGGCTTGCTGGCGATGGCGTTGAAACAGCCGCCATCCATGTTGAATATGAAACGGTGATCGCCAGCAAGCCGGCGCCTGCAGGTCAGGGCATAAAGGCGGATGCGCACCGCGCACCTGTAGGAGCCGGCTTGCTGGCGATGGCGGTGAAACAGCCGCCATCCATGTTGAATATGAAACGGAGATCGCCAGTAAGCCGGCTACTGCAGGGTTTGTGTGAGCCGTTGCCTTGTCGGGCCAAGCTGACTAACATGTCAGAAAATTCATCCTATGATTGGATGAAAGGGCGAATCCGATGTCAGAAATGTCTCCATTAGTTAAGCGATCCCTGGTCGATCAGGCCCTGGATCAATTGCGCCTGCGCATCACCGAAGGCGTCTGGGCTGTCGGCCAACGCCTGCCCACCGAGCCTGAGTTGTCCGCAGAACTGGGCATCAGCCGCAACACCGTGCGCGAAGCCATGCGCGTGTTGGCGTTTTCCGGTTTGATCGAAATCCGCCAGGGTGACGGCAGCTATTTACGGGCAGTGATCGATCCGCTGGACACCCTGAAAGCGTTGTCCCGCTGCTCCCTCGAACAGGCGCGGGAAACACGGCACATCCTTGAAGTCGAGGCCATCGGCCTTGCCGCCCTGCGCAGGACCGACGAAGACCTCATCGAATTACGCAAAGCGCTCAACGTCAGCGGCGATCACTATCACGGCGATCTCGACAGCTACATCGCCTGCGACCTGGTGTTCCACCGTCGCCTGGTGGACGCCGCGCACAACCCGACCCTCAGCGAGTTGTATCGCTATTTCTCCAGCGTCGTCGGCGCACAACTGCGCCAGACCTTGAGCATCACGCCTCGCCGCCAGGAAGTGTTCGACCTGCACGTCGACCTGCTCGATGCCGTCGAGCAACGCGACCCGGAACGGGCCAAAGCCCTGTCGAGGCAGTTGATCAATGAACCTTGAAACCGAGAACGCCATGTCCAGCAGCAACCGTCACATCACTGAAGCCAAGCGCACGGCGGAGCTCGAGGAGCTGCTGATCGATGCCGAGGCCGATGACGAAGCGGTCCAGCAGAGTCACCCGATCCTGCGGCGTCCGTGGCTGTTATTGCTCGGCCTGATTCTGGTCGCGCTAAACCTGCGCCCGGCGCTGTCGAGCATGGCGCCGATGCTCAGCGACATCTCGAAGACCTTGGGGTTGTCGGCAGCGCAGGCCGGTTTGCTGACAACCTTGCCGGTGCTTTGCCTTGGCTTGTTTGCGCCGCTGGCGCCGATTCTGGCGCGCCGTTTCGGCGCCGAACGGGTGGTGCTGGGCATTCTTCTGACGCTGGCGGGCGGAATCATCCTGCGCAGTTCATTCGGTGAAATCGGCCTGTTTGCCGGCAGCGTGCTGGCCGGCGCGAGCATCGGGGTGATTGGCGTCTTGTTGCCGGGCATCGTCAAACGCGACTTCGCCAAACACGCAGGTACCATGACTGGCGTCTACACCATGGCCCTGTGCCTGGGCGCAGCCATGGCGGCGGGCGCGACCGTGCCGTTGAGTGAACACTTCGACAAAAGCTGGGCCTTGGGCCTCGGCTTCTGGGTGATTCCGGCGTTGGCGGCGGCGATTTTCTGGTTGCCGCAAGTCGGTCAGAAACACGGCGCGCACAACGTTGCCTACCGTGTTCGCGGTTTGTTGCGTGACCCGTTGGCCTGGCAAGTGACCTTGTACATGGGCCTGCAATCATCGCTGGCCTACATCGTGTTCGGCTGGTTGCCGTCGATCCTGATCGGCCGCGGCCTGACGCCGACCCAGGCGGGGCTCGTCCTGTCGGGTTCGGTGATCATCCAGTTGGCCAGTTCACTGGCGGCACCGTGGCTGGCCACGCGCGGCAAGGATCAGCGCCTGGCGATCGTGATCGTCATGGCGCTGACCCTCGGCGGGCTGTTCGGTTGCCTTTACGCGCCGATCGAAGGCCTGTGGGGCTGGGCGATCCTGCTCGGTCTGGGGCAGGGCGGTACATTCAGCCTGGCGTTGACCCTGATCGTGTTGCGCTCGCGGGATTCGCACGTGGCGGCGAACCTGTCGAGCATGGCCCAGGGCTTCGGTTACACCCTGGCGTCCATGGGGCCGTTCGCGGTCGGCATCGTGCACGACTGGACCGGCGGCTGGAACGCCATCGGCTGGATCTTCGGCGTGATCGGCCTCGGCGCCATCCTCGCCGGCCTCGGCGCCGGGCGTTCGTTGTACGTTCAGGTGGTCAGCGAAAAGGTCTGACTACAGATACACAACGTCCAGCGTTGCCGAGCCGTCGAGTTGCACATCGGTGCTCAGGTCCAGTTCGGAAGTGGGCGAGATGACCGTTTCAAGGATGACCCGGCTCGTCAGGCTCTGGATGGCAATCGGGCCGGCGTTGCTGCCGGCCACGTCGGTAAACCCCAGGTAACTTCTGGCGCCAATCGGAATGGATCGGCTGTTGGATGAACTCCAGGCTATGCCTCCGGTGGTGGAGTCCGTGCGAAAGACCTGCGGCAGATCGTCCACCACCGTGGTGGCCGGATCGAAGTTCAATGAGTACAAGCCGACTTTGTTACCGCTGCCATCGTGGTTCAGACCGTAGTAAATCTCGCTGTTGACGACGGCCGAGCCATCGCGGTTGTCGTGCATCATCAGAGCGAAGCGCGCGGGCGCTTTGCACTGGATGCTGAGGTCGAGCGTCTGGTCGCGCAGTCGTGTTCGCTTGTCCACGCTAAGGTCTTGCCGGGAGATTTTTCCGTAGTTGACGAGGCCGCTGTTGGACAGTGTCGGTGAGCAGGCGAGTGGGGTGATCGTGCCTTTGACGGTCAGGTCAACGGTGGACGCCGCCAACGTGTGGGGGGCGGTGCTGATCAGTAAGGTTGTCGCGAGTACGGCGTAGTAATTGTTCATTTTGTGAAAATCCGTTTCGTTGATTTTATCCTGCTCGTGTCAACGCTCAGTCGAGCCCGGCAGTCGTCCTGGCCGACGTTCGCTTTGACCGATGTTGCCATCCGGGCAGATCAGCGCGTTGACTCAGGGGAGGTACTGTATTTCCAGCGACATGAAGCCATCGATGGGCACGTCCTCATTCAGGGTCAGGCCGTCGGCGCGAGCGATTTTGGTGTCGATGTGCAGAAGTGTTGAGAGATTCACCATCGTCAGAGCGTGTGGAAATTTTTTCATGGGACAGGTTTCGCTATGGTGGTCAGCGGAATCAGTCCTTGCCCGAAGCATGACCCCGGGCAAGGTCGGCTAAGGTGTTATGGGTACAAGACTTCGAGGGTGACCGAGCCGTCGATAGCGGCATCGTTGGTCAGGTCGAGTGAGTCGGCGCGGGCGATGTAGGTACTTATCGATAGGTCTGTTACCAGGTCCTTGATGGCTATCGGAGTGTCTGGACCGCCGACGGCACCGAATGCAGAAATGGTCCGAGGGTGCATGATGGGAGTGTTAGTCCAGCTGTCGCCATTGTTGTAGGAAATTATGTGGCGTACGGCTACACCATCGCCAAGTGGCGCGTGGAGTCGTGGCGATATGAAGCCGAGCTTTTGGTCGCCGTTAATAAAGCCCAGGCCGAATCCAGTGCCCTCATCTGCATCCGAACCCTCCTGGTTATCGATTGGTTTCAACCTGAACGCTATTGGCGAGTCGCAATTCACGGTGAGTTGCAATGTCTTGGTGGCCAGCCTTGTGATCTTGTCCTTATTCAAATCCTTCGACGAAATTTTGCCATGGTCCACATTCCCGCCCTCGGACAGCAGCGGTGTGCAAGCGTTGGGCGTGATCGTGCCGGTGACGCTCAGGTCAGTGCTCGATGCGGCGAAGGCGAGCGGTGAAGTCAGGACGATGAACGCCATCGTCAGAGCGTGTGGAAATTTTTTCATGGGACAGGTTTCGCTATGGTGGTCAGCGGAATCAGTCCTTGCCCGAAGCATGACCCCGGGCAAGGTCGGCTAAGGTGTTATGGGTACAAGACTTCGAGGGTGGCCGAGCCGTCGATAGCGGCATCGTTGGTCAGGTCGAGTGAGTCGGCGCGGGCAATGACGGTGTATACCTTGAGGTTCGTTACCAGATCCTTGATAGCTACCGGAATGGCGGGAACAGACGTGGCGCTGAATGAAGAAATGGCAGAAGGCGCCATGAAGCTAGAGCGGGTCCAAGTGCTGCCATTATCATAGGAAATCAGAGGATATACGCTTACACCGTCCGCCAGTGGCGCGGACAGTTGTAGCTCATAGCCACCGAGATTCTGATCCCCATTGATTTTCCCCAGGCCCCACATAAATCCAGTGTCTATCGAAGAGCCGAGCTGGTTATCGATCGGATTCAACCTGAACGCTATTGGCGAGTCGCAATTCACGGTGAGTTGCAATGTCTTGATGGCCAGCTTTGTGACTTTGTCCTTATTCAAATCCTTCGACGAAATTTTGCCATGGTCCACATTCCCGCCCTCGGACAGCAGCGGTGTGCAAGCACGGGGCGTGATGGTGCCGGTAACGGTCAGATCAGTTTCCAACGCCGCCAGCGCATAGGGCGCCATGCTGATCAACGCGGTGGCGGAGAGTGCTGCAAAGTACTTTTTCATCATTGTCTACTCACTTCTATTGTCGTGTGTCCTGACTGCTCCGAGGTGCTCAAGTACGCCGCGGATTCAGCAGGATCGGGTTGGGTGCTACAGATAAATAATCTCGATCGTTCCCGCGCCATCGAGGTCGATGGCGCTGCTCAAATCCAGGCCGTTGGTGGGGGCGATGACGGCTTCCACGGTCACCGTGGTGCTGAGGTTCTGGATCAGTGCCGGGCCGGCCATGCCGAGGTTGTCGGTGAAGCCCAGGTAGCGGCTTTTGCTGATGGGCACAGAGACGGAGTCGGCCGTGCTCCAGGCCATGCCGCCGGTGGTGGAGTCGATCAGGTGCAGGCGCCCGAGGCCGTCGGCGCTGGTGCTGGCCGGGTCGACATTCAGCGAATACAGGCCGATGTTGTTGTTGCGGTTGTCCTTGCCGAGGCCGTAGTGAATGTCGCTGTCGACGGTGGCCGAGCCCGAGCGGTTGTCGTGCATGATCAGCGCGAACGAAGTGGGCGCGTCGCAGCCCACCCTCAGATTCAATGAGCGTGGCGGCAGGCGAGTGCTTTTGTCCGGGCTCAGGTCATTTTTCGACAGGGTGCCGAAGGCGACCACGCCGCCGTTGGACAGCCCCGGTTCGCAGGCCGCTGGCGCGAAGCGGGCGCGCAAGGTTGCCTCGCGGGTGCGCCCGGCAGTGACGGCGTCGAACACGCCGGTGGTCTCCCAGGTGACAGCGTCGCGTACCTGCATCCCTTGCTCTTGAACCCAGGCAGTCAGCTCGATTTGTGCGGAAAAAGTACGACCGTGCAGCGCCGCCCCGCCCTGCACCGGAACGACGCCGTGCGCCGGGCGCCAGATCAGGTTCGATGCCGTGACGGCAGGCGGCTGGCCCACACCGGCAATCAAGCCGATCTCTACCGGTTGGCCATCCAGCACCGCGTCGTGAACGCGCACCTGATAGCTGCCACGTTCGGCAAAGTGAAAACGTTCGGCCGTCGCCGCCATGGCGCGATAAAACACGCTCATGTCGGTGGGTTGCGAGCAGCTCAGGCTCAGGCTCAGCTGACGTTCGCCGAGCTTTCGTTCGGGGGCCGAGTCGGGACGTATCGCCCGGTTCATCAGCCCGTAATCCAGAACGGGCTGGCTCAGATTGAACTGGCATTCATCCGCAGACGCCCAGGCGAACGGGGTGAAAGCGCTCAGCGCCAGAGGCAGTAGCAAATAGCGGGGCAGGTTCATGAACATCATCCTCAAAGGGCTCGGCACTTGGCGGGGGCGGTTTCGTAATACGCGTTGGTGTCGGCGTCCGCCGGCAGCTCGAAATGCAGTTCGCAGCGCTCCAGCCCCGGTGCGCTGATCCACAGCGCTCGGGCGTCGAGGACGTTGGGCAGAAATACCAGGCCGCCGTCCTGCACCAGGGTGACGAACTCGCCATCCTCGGTGTTCACCGATGCGCCGCGGGGCAGGGGCGCGCCGTTGGCGGTGGTGGCCTTGAGCAACGCGCGGCGGGTCAGGGTGAGGCCGAACTCGATGCTGTCGACGGCGCCGCGGCCGGCCGAAATCACCGCCAGCCCGTTGTGAATGTCGGCGTTGCGCGGCAGGGTTTTGGTGTCGACTTCCACCGCGCTGCGGCCGTAAGCCGCCACCTGCGGGATGACGGCCTGGCCTTGCCAGTCGGTCCATACCGGACCGCTGGGCGTCGACACTTTGATGGCGCCCATGTCGCCCACCGACAGCAGGGCAAAAGTGTCGCTCACCGGGTAAGGCGAGAGCGTCACGCCGCCGCCATGCAGCACGACGCCACCGCGGGCACTGGCCTGATAGCTGGAGCGTTCGGCATCGTCGCGGGTGTAGTTCAAGTCCAGTTGGGTGTAGCGCGGCAACAGTGAAACGCCGGCGGTGGTCTGCACTTCCTTGTCCCGGGTGTCGTGCTCGACGCCGACCCGGTAGGCCAGTTGATCGTTGATCTGTTCATTCAAACCCACACCGCTGCGGTATTCGCCAGCGGAGCTGCGCACCCAGGTGCGTGCCCGGCGGTTCTCGCCCAAGGGAATGCTGACGTTCAGGTAGACGCTATCGTCGTTGCGGTTTGCGCCGCTGACTTGCCATTCCGCCGTCGCCGAAACCGACACACCACCGATGTTGGTGCCCCAGGAAGCGAGGGCGCGGCTGCTGCTTTGGCCGTCGAACGAGCTCGATCGGCTGACACCGCCGCTGAACGCGCCGACCCACGGGTGCGACCAGGACAAGGCAGCGCTTAGCTGGTCGCGGTAGCGGGATTTACTGTCATCGGAGGTGTTGTCGAACACCGCGTCTTGCAGTTCACGGTAGCCAAGGGTCCGGTAAGAACTGCCGGCATTGAACGCCCACTGCTCGCTTAAACGGTGCGATGCGCTCAAGTCAGCCTGAAGTCCTTGGCTGGCTTGCCGGCCACCAGCGTCGGCACCGGTGAGCGTGGCTTGAACCTGGGTAACGGGCGATGGCAGCAGGCCGACGCTGACGCCCGCCGCGCGGTAATCGGCGGCACCGGTCAGGCCAGCGCTGAGCAACAGTTGCGGCGTAAGTGCACCGCTCCAGCCGCCGCTGATCACCCACGGATCGCCGCCCTGTTCGTCACCGGTACTGCGCACCTGACCGGCCGCCAGCGAATAACCGGGCGCCGGCAAACCGATGCCGAGCATCGCGGCCGGCACGGTAAAGCTGCGCTCACTGCCATCGGCTTCCTTGATGGTGACTTCCACGTCGGAGCGGGTGCTGAGCCGGCGTACATTGGTCAGGGCAAACGGCCCGGCCGGCACCACCGTGGAATGGATCAGCGCACCGTTCTGCCGAACTTCTACCTGCGCCTGACTGTTGGCGATGCCTTCAATGACCGCGCCTTGACCTTCGATCTGCAGCGCTTCCTCATTCAACACTTGCACGCCGGTGATCTGCGCGCCGGCCAGCACCGGGTTGTACAGATTGATCTGGCCCGCTTGCAGCACCGCTTCGTGACTGGCAAACGTGCGTTGGGCGTAGGCGGCGATGTGCGTGGTGCGAGACACATCGTCCTGCCAGGTCTGCACCTGACGGCTGCGCACGATCCAGTCACCGGCGTTGAAACCTGCTTCGGTATTGGCCGAAGCGAAGCGGCTGCTCTGATCGCCGGACTGGCTGCGCAAACCGCTGACGTCGTAGTTGAGCAAACCGGCGATGCCCCCGGTTTGATAACCCGAAAAATCCCGGGCAGTGGGGCGTATGGCATCGGTGGGCACGATCAGTGACAGGGCCAGGCTTGTCGGATCCGGGTCGATGACGGTCTGCGGTGAGGGACCGAGAAAATCGTGGCACTGACTATCGCCCAGCAGACGGTCCGGCACATTCAGGTTGGCCGCATCGAGCAGGGCGCGATCGAAGCACAACGCGCCTTCGCGATCGAACGTGACGTCGACCCGGCCATGGCTCTGGCCATTGACTGTGAGCGTGACGGGATGCCGTCCTGCCGAGAATCGCGGCGTTTGCATCAGCACCGACGCCAGCGCCGGGTCGATGCCGCGCTGAAGCAGTGTGTTTTTGTCGAACGATGCCGGCACAGGCACATTACCGTGGGCGTCGACCACTATCAGCGCATTGCTCAGCAGCAGCGCAACCGTGGTCCACCGCCCAGGGTGAGGGCGAGCGGCGGTCTGAATAGCGGGCACGGCTTCGCCATCACGGTAAATCAATACTGTGTTCATTGGGTTCACTTGAGTTATGCCGGCGTGCTGACCGATTCTCTGTGGCTCAGACACGCCTTTGACGACGGCAGAAGGGCCGTGGCCTCGAAACAGACGCTCACTGTTCCTTCATGAGCGCTCTCAGGGGGTTCAGGATTTGATCGGGGCCTCGTAATGCGGCACCGCGAAACCATAGACCGTCGCCGGTTGAAAACGCACTTGCGTCGCGGCCCCCTCAGGCGCCTTGACGCTGATGTGCTCACCGGGCAACACGTAGGTTTTCGGCAATATCGCGCCGCCCGCTGACGGCAGTAATTGCACTTCCTGGCCCAGGCGTACGACGTAAGGCGTGTCGTTGCGCACGGTCAATTGACCGTCCTGCAGCGACCATTGCAGGTCGGTCCACGGCGTGCGGTTGGGCGCCAGCCCCTTGGGATGAATAATCAACGGCAGATTCTGACGCACCGTCACGCCGACACGGGCATGCCCGGCTTCGGCGGCGGGTTTTCCTTCAGGGATCCCTTCGAAGATCACCCGCTTCAAACGTTGGGTAAGCAACGGTTTTTCGGTTTGAAGAATGAAGCGCACCAACTGGGTTTTCGAGGCTTCGACGCGTGCCAGCGGAGGTGTCACAAACACCAGGGCTTCGCCGTCCTCGGCAATGTCTTCGATGGTGACGTGCATCAGCGCCAGGTTGGCATCGGTGTTGGTCACTGTCACGGAAGCTTCGCCATCGGCCTCGTTGACGATGACCACCGATGTGTTCGGGACCATTCCGTCAGCCTGGGCCTGGGTCGCCAGAAACAGGGCGAACGCAGCGATACCGCCATGCAGCAGATGGCGCGTGTGGGATAAAAACATCGTCATGACGTGTCTCGTTGAGTGTTCGGAAAAAGGGGCCGGCAATGCCGGCCGGTCGGTCAATAATTGAGCTGTACGGTGACGTGCCCGTCGATGGGGACTTCATCGGTCAGGGTCAGGTCATTCGCGCGAACGATGGTGGTGACGGCCGACAGCCGGGTGTGCAGGTCTTTGATGGCGATCGGTGTGCCCAGGTCGGTCGGCATTGCAAACGCGGTCAGGCCGGCATGCCCCAGGTAGGGCGACACTCGCCAGCTGGCCCCGTCGTTACTGGACATGATGGTTTTCACCGGGTTGCTGTCTGCTATGGCATCGAACAGGCCAAACGCCACGCTGCCCAGGTGCTGGTCATCGTTGATGACGCCCAGGCCGTGGTGGTGCGGGTCGATGGCTGACGAGCCTTCGCGGTTGTCGATGGTCGTCAGGGTAAACATCGTGGCGCCTTCACAGTTCACGTACAGGTACAGCGTGCCGGTTTCCAGCTGTGTGGGCTGATCCGGATTCAGATCCTTCACCGTCACTTTTCCGTGGTGGACAATGCCGCCACTGGAGAGGATGGGTGTGCAGGACTTGGGGGTGATCAACCCGGTGACGCTCAGGTCGGTGCTGCTGGCGGCAAGGGCTGAAGGTGCGCTGGCGAGCAACAGCGGAGCCAATAGAGCAAGGGAGCATCGTTCCATGATGAGTCGTCCTTTGAGTGAGCGGGCAACGCCGGGTGACTGGCGTTGCCCGTTGAGTGGTGACGGGTTACAGGTATTTGATTTGCAGGGTGGCGTTGCCGTCGAGTTTGACTTCGTCGGTGAGGGTCAGGCTGTTGGTTGGGGCGATTTGGGTGTGTAACCACATGTCCACTGTGACGTTTTCAACGAACTCAGGTGTCCAGGTGCCACTGGTGTTGTTACCAAACGCGATCCAGTCGTTTGTTGCCATCGAGCCGTCATCGAAAAACTCTGACCAAGTATCGCCCTCGTTATACGAGGACATAATGCGCACCGGAACGTCCGCGACCGGGTTTTTAAAACCCAGCTGATAGGTGCCTAATTTTTCAGTCCCGTTAATCAGGCCTAGTCCCATCTGGGCAGGTACGAATGATGTGCCTGGCCGGTTATCGATAGTGCTGATCGCAAACTGCGCCGATGCAGTGCAGCTCACTGTGAGTTGAATGGTTTCTACTCCGAGTACGGTGGGTACCGCCTCATTCAGGTCTTTGAAGGATATTTTTGCGTAATCAACGACGCCGCCGTTGGCGAGTGTCGGTTCACAGGCCACCGGAGTAATGGTGCCTGTAACCTTGAGGTCAGTCTGGGACGCAGCGAACGCGGACGATGCGCCAGTCAGCAGCAACGCAGCCGTCAGAAGGGATAAATGTTTGTTCATGTGTCGCTCTTCCTTGAAGGAGGGTTGTCGGAAATTGTCCTTTGCAGACAGGGCGCAATCTAACGATCGAGGTAGCCAGGCGGAATGCAACTAATACGAAAACGGTCGGCTTGGTGTATGAAAGGGTGTTACGGGCTCCATGCCGTCAGTTTTCGGACTGTTGTCTGTAGTCTTTCGGTGTGGGCTGTGTAGGGCGCTTTTCCTGGTTTGGGTCGGCGTCAGGTCGGAGCTCTGCGGGCGTTGCGCGAGCAGGCGAATCGTTCATGACGAGGAGCACTGCGGGAACGGGCAGCGTGAAGTATCAGGCGCTGCCTTTTAGAGAATGGCGGGTTACAGGTACTTGATCTGCAGGGTGGCGTTGCCGTCGAGTTTGACTTCGTCGGTCAGGGTGAGGGTGTTGGTGGGGGCGATGGCAGTGTTTAACCACATGTCCACTGTGACGTTCTGAACGAATTCAGGTGTCCAGACGCTACTGATGCGGTTGCCAAACGCGATCCATTCGTTCGTAAGTTTCGACACGTCATCGTCAAGCTGTATCCAGCGGGTGCCATCGTTACGTGAGTACATAACGCTCACCGGGACATCCGCGACCGGGTTTTTGAAGCCCAGGAAGTAGAAGCCCAGTTTTTCAGTCCCATTGATCAGGCCGAGCCCCATCCCGTCAGCATGACTTGCTGTGTTTGGCCTGTTGTCGAGAGTACTGATCGCAAATTGCGCTGATGCAGTGCAGCTCACTGTGAGTTGAATGGTTTCTACTCCGAGTACGGTAGGTGTCGTCTCATTCAGGTCTTTGAAGGATATTTTTGCGTAATCAACGACGCCGCCGTTGGCGAGTGTCGGTTCACAGGCCACCGGAGTAATGGTGCCTGTAACTTTGAGGTCAGTCTGGGACGCAGCGAACGCGGACGATGCGCCAGTCAGCAGCAACGCAGCCGTCAGAAGGGATAAATGTTTGTTCATGTGTGGCTCTTCCTTGAAGGAGGATTGTCGGAAATTGTCCTTTGCAGACAGGGCGCAATTTATCGATCGAGGTTGTCAGGCGGAATGCAACAAGTACGAAAACGGTCGGCTTGGTGTATGAAAGGGTGTTGCGGGTTCCAGGCCGTCAGCTTTCGGACTGTTGTCTGTAGTCTTTCGGTGTGGGCTGCGTAGCTTAAAAATGTAGGGCGCTTCTCTTTGTTTTATCGGAGAAAGGACAGGGCCCCGGATACATTGGGTGAGGTGGTTACGCGGTCAAGATTGGACGTTGTGGTCGACACCGGACGGCGCTATTTTTCGCGCATTCCAGTCACCAAACAGGATAAATCCGACAATGCGCGTAATCATCGCTGACGACCATCCGGTCGTTCGTATCGGCTTGCGGATGCTCATCGACCTGAGCAAACCATGTGTGATCGTGGGGGAAGCCGATGGCCCGGACAGCCTGTTCAGGCTACTTTCAACCACGCCGTGCGATCTGTTGGTCACGGACTTCTGCATGCCAGGCAACCAACAGGCAGACGGCCTGAAAATGCTCAGCACGCTGCGACGTCGCTACCCGTCGACCTCGATCATTCTGGTCACGATGTTTGCCAACGTCACGACGCTGAGGGCGGCTTTCGCTCAAGGCGTCATGGCGATCATTGCCAAGGACGCGTCGGCGACGGAGCTGCCCCTGGCAATCAAATCGGTGAGCGAAGGGCGGCGGTTTATCAGCGAATCCCTGCGCGCGGCGCTGGTTCAGGCGGATGCCGAGGCTCAATCGGGTTCCCCTTCGCTGTCGGCCAAAGAACATGAAGTCGTCAGAATGCTCGCCAGCGGCATGACCGTCAGCGAAATCGCCGGCTACTTCAAACGCAGCGTCTCGACCATCAGCAAACAGAAAAGCATGGCCATGCAGCGGCTGGGCATTTCCACGGATGTGGATCTTTTCGCGTATGCCCGTGACAGCGGCATGGTGCATTAGCGCACCAGAAGGTATTCCCGTCACGAATGCCGGTAGTGTTATCGTGCAGGCAATCTTGCGAAAACCGTTTACACACCCAGGGAGCCTGCACATGAGTGATGCCCACAGCGCATTGATCACCCAGTTCTATCAAGCCTTTCAGCGGCTGGATGCCGAAGCCATGAGCGCCTGCTACACCGACGATGTGGTGTTCAGCGATCCGGCGTTCGGCGAACTGCGCGGTCGTGATGCCGGTGACATGTGGCGCATGCTCACCACCCGCGCCAAGGACTTTTCCCTGATGTTCGATAACGTGCGCAGCGATGAGCGCACCGGCAGCGCGCATTGGGTGGCGACTTACCTGTTCAGCCAGACCGGCAACACCGTGGTCAACGACATTCAGGCGCGGTTCGTGTTTCGTGACGGCAAGATCTGCGAGCACCACGACCGCTTCGATCTGTGGGCCTGGTCACGACAGGCACTGGGCTTCAAAGGCTTGTTGTTGGGCTGGACGCCGCTGGTGAGAAACGCCGTACGCGCTCAGGCCTTGAAGGGGCTGAAGGCATTCCAGGCCAGTCGCTGATAAGATCGCGGCTTGTTTCCTTTCAAGCCTTGATCTTCACGTGAACACGCCGAGCGAATCCTCCGTCATTGCCGCCGAACCGCTGCCGGTCAGCAAACCGTGGTTCGTGTACCTCGTTCGCGCGGCCAATGGTTCGCTCTACTGCGGGATCAGCGACGATCCCGTCCGCCGCTTCGCCACTCACCAGAGCGGCAAGGGCGCGCGCTTCTTTCTCTCCAGCCCGGCCGTGGCATTGGTCTACACCGAAGCCTGTCGCGATAAAAGCGAAGCGCTGCGCCAGGAACGGCTGATCAAAAAACTCAAGAAAAGCGCCAAGGAATGCCTGGTCTCGACCTTTGCGGCGGGCTTATCAATCTGACTGATAAGTTCCCATCAGGCAGATGGGTGGGATGCTCATGGATTGCGCGCTAAGCTGCGGATTCATTACCCGTGCGGCGGAGCCGAGCATGTCAGAGTTGATTCTTCATCATTACCCGACGTCCCTTTTTGCCGAAAAGGCCCGCCTGTTGCTGGGCTTCAAGGGCCTGTCCTGGCGCTCGGTGAACATTTCGCCGGTGATGCCAAAGCCAGATCTGACGGCCCTGACTGGCGGCTATCGCAAGACCCCGGTGTTACAGATTGGCGCTGATATTTATTGCGACACCGCGCTGATCGCCCGTCGTCTGGAGCAGGAAAAGGCCTTGCCGGCGTTTTTTCCGGAAGGTCAGGAAATGATCTCGGCGGCCTTCGCCGCCTGGGCAGATTCGGTGGTGTTCCAGCATGCGGTCAGCCTGGTGTTTCAACCGGAGTCTATCGCTGTGCGCTTCGCCAAAATGCCGCCGGAAGCGATCAAGGCCTTCGTCGCCGATCGCGCCGGATTATTTAGCGGTGGCAGCGCGACCAGGTTGTCCGCTGAGCAAGCCCGGCATCAATGGCCGACGATCATGGGGCGCCTGGAGCAGCAACTTCAGCGCGAGCAGGGTGATTTTCTGTTCGGCGATCCGTCGATTGCCGACTTTGCCCTGGCTCATTGTCTGTGGTTCCTCAAGGCGACGCCGGTGACTGCGCCGTTGGTGGATGCTTACCCGGCGGTTTCTGCGTGGTTGGGGCGAGTGATGGGCTTCGGTCATGGCGCGTTCAGCGATATGACGTCCGAAGAGGCGCTGGAAGTGGCGCGCAATGCGACACCGGCCGCGTTGCCGGATGAGCGGTTCGATGAACCGAATGGTTTTGAGGCGGGTCAGCAGGTGGTCATTGCCGCGACCGATTATGGTGTCGATCCGGTGGCTGGGGAGTTGTCGTTTGCGGGCAGGGAAGAATTGATTCTGCGTCGAGAAGACGAGCGGGGCGGCGTGGTGCATGTGCACTTTCCGCGGTTTGGGTTCCGCATCGAAAAACGCTGACGCACACTTGTAGTTGTGGCGAGGGGCTTGCCCCCGTTCGGCTGCGCAGCCGTCGTAAATCCTGTCATTGCGGTTCGATGATGAAATGCTGGGGCCGCTTCGCTACCCGACGGGGGCAAGTCCCCTCGCCACAGGGATTGAGTGAGTCAGATGAATTACTTCAGGGCTGCGAGGATCGCGTCGGGGTCATACCCACGAATCAACGTTCCGTTCACATCGATAATCGGAATTCCGCCGCCACCCAACGCCTCATACGCCTTGCGCGCCTCGGCATCTTTCTCGATATCGAATTCCTTGTACGGAATGCCTTTCTGATCAAGATAGCGCCGGGTCAGTTTGCAGTAACCACACCACTCAGTGGCGTAGAGCACGACGCTGGCCTTGGCCTGAGTCTGCTCGGACACCACCTGCGAGGAGTTGAACACCCGCTCGATCTTGCCCCAGTTCTGATAGACCACGACCACCAGCAGGATCAGCAGGAATTTCTTCAGTACGCTGCCGAGCATCAGTTGCGCCGCTTGAGCTGGTCAGTCAGCTGAGTGGGCAGGCCTTTGATGATCAGCGTGCCGGCTTCTTCGTCGTATTCGATCTTGGAGCCCAGCAGATGCGCTTCGAAGCTGATCGACAAGCCTTCGGCACGGCCAGTGAAGCGGCGGAACTGGTTCAGGGTGCGTTTGTCTGCCGGGATCTCGGGCGACAGGCCGTAGTCTTTATTGCGGATGTGATCGTAGAAAGCCTTCGGACGTTCCTCGTCGATCAGCTCCGACAGCTCTTCCAGGCCCATGGGTTCGCCCATTTTTGCCTGGCTGCTGGCGTAATCCACCAGGGTCTTGGTTTTCTCTCGGGCGGACTCTTCCGGCAGGTCTTCGCTTTCGACGAAGTCACTGAACGCCTTGAGCAGGGTGCGGGTTTCGCCGGGGCCGTCGACGCCTTCCTGGCAGCCGATGAAGTCGCGGAAATACTCCGAAACCTTTTTCCCGTTCTTGCCTTTGATGAACGAAATGTACTGCTTGGACTGTTTGTTGTTCTGCCACTCGGAGACGTTGATCCGCGCCGCGAGGTGCAATTGCCCCAGGTCGAGGTGGCGGGACGGTGTCACGTCCAGCTGATCGGTCACTGCAACGCCTTCACTGTGGTGCAGCAGCGCGATCGCCAGGTAATCGGTCATGCCCTGTTGATAATGCGCGAACAGCACGTGGCCGCCCACAGAGAGGTTCGACTCTTCCATCAGTTTTTGCAGGTGTTCCACCGCCACACGGCTGAACGCGGTGAAATCCTTGCCGCCGTCGAGGTATTCCTTCAGCCAGCCGCTGAACGGATGCGCCCCGGACTCGGCATGGAAGAAACCCCACGCCTTGCCTTGTTTGGCGTTATAGCTCTCGTTGAGGTCGGCAAGCATGTTCTCGATGGCGCTCGACTCGGCCAGTTCCGAATCACGAGCGTGGAGAACTGCGGGCGTGCCGTCGGGTTTTTTGTCGATCAGGTGGACGATGCAATGACGGATCGGCATGGGCTTCTCGGCTGTTTGAAGCGGCTGGTTGGAGAGAGCAGGGCAGGCTCCCGAAAAAGTGCCAAGTGTACCGCAGCGCGTCCCTCGTAGGAGCTGCCGAAGGCTGCGATCTTTTTTAAGTCCAGGTCAAAAGATCGCAGCCTTCGGCAGCTCCTGCAGGTGGGGTGAAGGGCAATTTTCAGCCGACCACCGCTGCTTATGCAGTTTTTTCCTGTTTTAGAGCAATAAAGCTGACCAAATGGGTAGCTAGAGGCGGATATTTCCCCGTCTCTGTGCTAGTTTTGCCCCGTCTTACGCGAAGTCACTGCGTTAAGCGTGCATTCAGCATTTGTCAGGTCGAACCAAACCCTGATTTCGGTATCTATAACCCCGATCCCGTGGTTATTTGGCCGAGGGTGCCAGATCCAGAAGATCGGGCTCGATGGCTGACACTGCACTCTGCAATCCATATGAATTTGATAGGGAAGGAACACTACATGGCTCTTACTAAAGACCAACTGATCGCCGACATCGCTGAAGCTATCGACGCGCCAAAAACCACCGCGCGTAACGCTCTGGACCAACTGGGCCAAATCGTTGCCGATCAGCTGGAAAACGGCGGCGAAATCACTCTGCCAGGTATCGGCAAACTGAAAGTGACTGAGCGTCCTGCCCGTACCGGCCGTAACCCTTCGACTGGCGCTGCCATCGAAATCGCTGCCAAGAAAGTTATCAAGCTGGTTGTGGCCAAAGGCCTGACCGACGCTGTTAACAAGTAAGACGCAGTAA
>Ga0255334_1000842_pt1 | contig 18519 bp, 20 predicted proteins | sample EtOH5_35cm_T3_12_FD_202080 | JGI IMG/M metagenome (GOLD analysis project Ga0255334, IMG submission 202080) | Sandy soil microbial communities from University of British Columbia, Vancouver, Canada - EtOH5_35cm_T3_129 | ecosystem: Engineered > Artificial ecosystem > Sand microcosm > Unclassified ...
GGCGGGGAATCTGGCGACGCTCAGCCTGCCCCGCAACGATACCGCTGGCTCAATTCGGCGTAATTCTTGGCGTTGCGGGCAAAGCGCGCGCGGCCCGCCGCATCCAGCACCCGCACCATCACCGCGGGGTTGCCCATCCACAACTGCCCCGAGGCGATGCGCTTGCCCGGCGGCAAGACCGATCCCGCGGCGAGCACGCCCTCGCTCTCGATCACCGCGCCATCCAGCACCAGCGCGCCCATGCCGACGAAGGCGCGGTCGTGCAGGGTGCAGGCATGGAGGAGGGCGGCATGGCCGATGGTGACGTCATCGCCGATCACCGTCGCCTCGGCGCCCGAATTCACATGCACGATGGTGCCATCTGCACATTGGTCCGCGCGCCGATGCGGATGAAGTTGGTGTCCCCGCGCAGCACGCAATGGAACCAGATCGAGGACCCCTCCCCCACCGTGACATCGCCGATCAGCGCTGCGGTGGGGGCGATATAGGCGCTGGCGGCGACGCTGGGGCTGCGGCCATCGAAGGGATACAGCGTCACGCCGCGGCCGGCAGCGCGGTTTCGACCGCGACACCCAGCATCAGCCCCAGGCATTGTACCGCGGCGCCGGACGCGCCCTTGCCGAGGTTGTCGTAGCGCGCGACCAGCACCGCCTGGCGCTGCAGCGCATTGCCGAACACCATCAGCTCGATGCCATTGGTGCCGTTCAGCGCCTGCGGCTCGATCTTGCCCGAGGCCGGTGCCTCGATCACCCGCACGAAGGGCTGGTCGCGGTAGCGTTCGGCCAGGATGGCATGCAGCTCGCCCGGGTTCGGCGCACCGGGCAGCAGGTCCAGGTGCAGCGGGATGCTGTCCAGCATGCCTTGCGCGTAATCGGCCACCGAGGGCACGAAGATCGGCCGCCGCGTCAGCCCGGAATAGGCATGCAGCTCCGGCACATGCTTGTGCCCGAGGCCCAGCCCGTAAAGCTCGAAATCCGGGGCGGTGCGGGCTTCGTATTCCGCGACCATCGCCTTGCCGCCGCCGGTATAGCCGGAGACGGCATTCACGGAGATCGGGAAATCGGCCGGGATCACCCCGGCATCGACCAGCGGCCGAAGCAGCAGGATCGCGCCCGTGGGGTAGCAGCCGGGGTTGGAAACCCGCGGTGCTGCGGCGATGCGCGCGGGCTGGTCCGGGGTCAGCTCCGGCAGGCCATAGACCCAGTCCGGATGCACCCGGAAGGCGCTGGAGGCATCCAGCACCTTGGGCGCCCGCGCCCCCAAGCCCGCGATCATCGCCGCACTTTCGCGGGAGGCGGCGTCGGGCAGGCAGAGCACCACAAGATCGACCTCGGCCATCAGCGCGCGCTTGGCCTCCGGGTTCTTGCGGTCGGCATCCGGGAGCGACCGCAGGGCGACGGCGGCATTTCGCGCCAGGCGGTCGCGGATCTGCAGGCCGGTGGTGCCGGCTTCGCCGTCGATGAAGACGCTGGGGAGGGATCCTTGGGCCATGACGCGATGCTCCTGCTGCGGAGGAAAATAGCCTGGAAACGAAAAAAGGGGCAGACCCGGCTGGGCCTGCCCCTCTGATCGAGGTGGGTGTTCCGCTTAGCGCTTGCTGAACTGGAACGACCGGCGGGCCTTCATCTTGCCGTACTTCTTGCGCTCGACCGTACGCGGATCGCGCGTCATGAAGCCGGCCTTCTTGAGGATGCCGCGCAATTCCGGCTCGAAGGAGACCAGCGCGCGGCTGATGCCGTGGCGCACTGCACCCGCCTGACCCGACAGACCGCCGCCCTTGACCGTGCACTTCACGTCAAGCTGCTGGTAGCGGTCGGAGACCAGGAAGGGCTGGGTGATCAGCATCCGCAGCACGGGGCGCGCGAAATACACCGAGGCCGGGCGGTCGTTGATGGTGATGGTGCCGTTGCCGCGAGAAATCCAGACGCGGGCGACCGCATCCTTGCGGCGGCCGGTCGCATAGGAACGGCCCTGCGCATCGACCTTGCGGACATAGACGGGACCGGTGGAGCCGGTCGCGTTGGAGGTCGATTCCGCCGGGGTGCCGGCCACGAGTTCCTTGAGATCGGCGAGGCTGGTCGCCGTGGTCTGCTGCTCGCTCATGCTCAGGCTGCCTTCACGCTGGCCGCGGCCGCGACGTTCTTACGGTTCATGGCGGCGAAATCGACCACGGTCGGGGTCTGGCCGGCATGGGGATGCTCGGGGCCGGCATAGACATGCAGGTTGCGCATCTGCTCGCGGCCGAGCGGGCCACGGGGCACCATGCGTTCCACGGCCTTTTCGACGACGCGCTCGGGGAAGCGGCCTTCGAGGCGCTCGCGCACCGTCCGCTCCTTGATGCCGCCGGCATAGCCGGTGTGCCAGTAGAACACCGACTGCTCGGCCTTGTTGCCGGTGACCTTCACCTTGCGGGCGTTGATGATGACGACATGGTCGCCGCAATCGACGTGGCGGGTGAAGCTCGCCTTGTGCTTGCCGCGCAGGCGGTTGGCGACGAAGGCGGCCAGGCGGCCGAGCACGATGCCATCGGCATCGATCACCATCCAGGCCTTCTCGACCTCCGAGGGCTTCAGTGAACGTGTGAGGGTGGTGAGCATGATTATCCGTGAGATACGTGTCTGGCGGGGCGTATGGGGCAAATCGCGGCCTTGCGTCAAGTCTTTGCGCCTGTGGTATCAAATTACCACATGGTCTCCGACAGGCTTTCGCACCCCCCGATCCCGGCCTAGCCTGTGGCCATGACCGATCCGTCCACGCCGCCGCATGGCCTTGCCCGCAATGCCGCCAATTATGGCGACAAGGATTTCGCGCTGTATCTGCGCCGCTCCTTCGCCAAATCGATGGGCTATGGCCAGGCGATGCTGGAACGCCCGGTGGTCGGCATCGCCGATACCGGCTCGGACCTCAACAACTGCCACCGTTCGGTGCCGGAGCTGGTCGAGGCCGCCAAGCGCGGCGCCCTAGCCGCGGGCGCGCTGCCGCTGGCCTTCCCGACCGTCTCGCTCTGCGAGCCCTCGCTGTTTCCCTGTTCCATGCATTACCGGAACCTGATGGCGCTCGACACCGAGGCGATGGTGACCGCCCAGCCCATGGATGCGGTGCTGCTGATCGGCGGCTGCGACAAGACCGTGCCGGCGCAGCTGATGGCCGCGGTCTCGGCCGATGTGCCGGCGGTGATGCTGGTCACCGGCCCGATGCTGGCCCAGCGCTTCGAAGGCGAGCGCCTGGCCGCCTGCACCGATTGCCGCCGCTGGTGGGCCCGCTACCGCGCCGGGGATGTGACCGAGACCCAGATCGCCCGCGTCGAGGGCAAGCTCGCCACCACCTCCGGCACCTGCGGCGTGATGGGCACGGCCAGCACCATGGCGTGTCTGGCGGCGGTGCTGGGCTTCATGCCGCTGCTCGACGCCTCGATCCCCGCCGTGCATTCGGACCGGCTGCGCGCCGCCGAGGGAGCGGGCTTCCTCGCCGCCAGCAAGCCCCGCCGCCCGAGCGAAATCGTCACCGAGCAGTCGGTGGAGAACACGTTGCGCACCCTGCTGGCCCTTGGCGGCTCCACCAATGCGCTGATCCATCTGGCCGCCATCGCCGGCCGCGCGGGCATCAAGGTCGATCTGCGCCGGCTGAACGAACTCTCGGACACCACGCCGGTGCTGGTCGATCTGAAGCCGACCGGCGATGGCTATATGGAGGATTTCCACGCCGCCGGCGGGCTGCCCGCCATGCTGTGGGAAATGCGCGACCTGCTGCATCTGGATGCCGTGGATGTCGCTGGCCTCACTTTGGGCGAAAAGATCGGCCAGGCCCCCTGGGTGGACCGCGCCTATATCCGCGCCCGGGAAACCCCCGTATCCCCGGTCGGCGGCATCGTCGCCCTGTTCGGCTCGCTGGCCCCGGATGGCGCGATCCTCAAGCGCAGTGCGGCCACCCCCGCCCTGTTCGAGACCGAGGCGCGCGCCATCGTCTTCGACGGCGTCGAGGATCTGGCCGCGCGCATCGACAGCCCCGACCTCGACGTGACCGCCGAGGACATCCTCATCCTCAAGAACGCCGGCCCCCTGACCCCCGCCGGGATGCCGGAGGCAGGCTATCTGCCGATCCCCCTGAAACTCGCTCGCGCCGGGGTCAAGGATATGGTGCGGATGAGCGACTGCCGCATGTCCGGCACCGCCTTCGGCACCGTGGTACTGCACATCTCGCCCGAGGCCGCGGCCGGCGGCCCGCTGGCGCTGGTCGAGACCGGCGACCGCATCCGCCTCTCGGTCCGGGAGCGCCGGCTGGACCTGCTGGTGGACGAGACGGTCCTGGCGGCCCGCGGCGCCAACTGGCATGCGCCAAGACCTCCCGGCCGCGGCTGGGACCGCCTTGTTTTTGATCAGGTCACCCAGGCGCCCGAGGGCGTCGACCTGCGCTTCCTGCAACCCGCGCCCACCGTCTGACCGGGGACCTCCGTTATGCCCATCATCAACCGCATCGCCGATTTCCACGACGACATGACCGCCTGGCGGCGGGACTTCCACATGCATCCCGAAATCGGCCTTCAGGAACACCGCACCAGCGGCATCGTCGCCCAGAAGCTGCGCGAATTCGGCGTCGATGAGGTCATCACCGGCATCGCCCAGACCGGCGTCGTCGGGCTGATCCGCGGCCGCGGCACCAGCACCCACGCCATCGGGCTGCGCGCCGACATGGATGCGCTGCCGATCGAGGAGCAGACCGGCGCCCCCTGGGCCAGCACCAACCCCGGGACCATGCATGCCTGCGGCCATGACGGGCACACCACCATGCTGCTGGGGGCCGCGAAGTACCTCGCCGAAACCCGCAACTTCGACGGCACCGTGGTGCTGATCTTCCAGCCGGCCGAGGAGAACCTCGCCGGCGGCGAGCTGATGCTGAAGGACGGGCTGTTCGAGCGTTTCCCGGTCGATCAGGTCTATGGCATCCACAACTGGCCGGGGGCGCCGGAAAATACCTTCCTGTGGCGGGTCGGGCCGGTGATGGCCGCGGTCGCCAACATCGACATCACCATCCGCGGCAAGGGCGCGCATGGCGCCATGCCGCACCAGGGGATCGACCCGGTGGTGGTCGCGGCCTCGGTGGTCACAGCCCTGCAATCCATCGTGGCGCGCAATGTCGAGCCGGTGGAGGCCGGGGTCGTCACCATCGGCCATATCGAGGGCGGCAACACCTGGAACGTCATCCCCGAATTCGTGCGCCTGCGCGGCACCGCCCGCTGGTTCAAGCCCGAGGTCGGCGACATCCTGGAGCATGGCGTCAGGCGCCTGGCCACCGGCATCGCCGAGGCCTTCGGCGCCACCGCCGAGGTCGCCTTCCACCGCTCCTATCCCGCCACGGTGAACGAGGCCGAATCGACCACCCGCGCCGCCCATGCCGCGCGCAGCGTGGTCGGCGAGGCCCGGGTCGTGGAAATGGACAAGCCGACCATGGGCGGCGAGGATTTCTCCTTCATGCTGAACGAGAAGCCGGGCGCCTATCTGATGCTCGGCGGCGGCAGGACGGCGGAGGACCCGCAGGTGCATCACCCGAAATTCGACTTCAACGATGCGATCCTGCCGACCGGGGCCTCCTATTTCGTGACCCTGGCCGAACAGCTGCTGCCGAGGCAGGGGTGAGCTTCCCCTCGCCGGCGCGGAAGCCGCCTTGCTGAAGCCGCGGATATCGCGGTCCCGCGAGGGGCGGTAGGATGGCGGCAATGACCGACCAGATCCTTCCGTCCTTCCGCCCCGTTCCGCAGCTTGGCGACCATGCCTGGCAGGGTGGCGGCCTTGCGCCCGATGCCTTCATGCGGCCGCTCGGCGCCAAGGCCGCGGCGGAGATCGAGACGGCGCTCGAGGAGGGTGGCGGCCTGCCGGACCTGACGCCGGAACTGCGCGACATCGCCGCACGGCTCGACCATGGCCGCGGGCTGGTGTTGCTGCGCGGCCTGCCGGTCGAACGGCTGGCGCCGGATGCCGCGGCCCGGGCGGCCCTGCTGGAACTGCTCGGGGGTCCGCTCGGCACTCCGCTCGCCCCGGCGGGGCCGGTCGCCAGCGAACCGGGGGCGGCCGATATCTGGCTGCTGCTGGCCGAAGCCGCGCAGGAGGTGATGCTGGTCTCGGCCGCCGCGGTGCATAATGCGATGATGCAGGCTGACCGGGCGGTGCTGGCCGAGTTGTTCGCCGGGCCGGAGCCGGTGTTCAGCACCCTCGGCGGGTCCTTCGCCGCGCGGCACCGGCCGCATCCGGGGCTGGGCGCGGTGCTGGCCGATCCGGCGCTGGCCTTGCGGCTGCATCTGCGCGCGGGTGATGTGCTGTTGTTCAACCCGTCGCTGGTCTGGTGGGTCGGCCCGCCGCCCAAGGCGGTGACGGGCCTCGCTTTGGCCTGCGAGCCGTCGCGGCTGGGTCTGCCGATCTGGTCCTAGAAGGGAGGGTCCAGGGAGCTCAGTTCCCTGGTGGGAGGGTGTGGGAGGGTGAAACCCTCCCACTTGTTCTCACGCCCGTTCGATCAGCTCGATCTTGTAGCCATCCGGGTCTTCAACAAAGGCGATGACCGTGGTCCCGAATTTCACCGGCCCCGGTTCGCGCGAAATCCTGGCCCCGGCCGCGCGCAGCGCCTCGCAGGTGGCGTAGATGTCGTCCACGCCGATCGCCAGATGGCCGAAGGCGGTGCCCATCTCGTATTTGTCCACGCCGTAGTTGTAGGTCAGCTCGATCACCGCCGCCCCGGTGGCTTCCTCGGCATAGCCGACGAAGACCAGCGTGTACTTGCCGTCGGGCACGTCGCGGCGGCGCAGTTCCTTCATGCCCAGCAGCTTGGTGTAGAAGGCGACGCTGCGTTCGAGGTCGGTCACGCGCAGCATGGTGTGCAGAAAGCTCGGCATCAGACTTCTCCTGTCATTGCATCGAAATTCAGGGCCGCGGGCTCGATCGCCAGCAGGAACAGCCCCGCTGCCGCCGCCCTTCGGCAGCTTTCCTCGCGGTCGACCAGCAGCCCGCCGCGAGCCTCGATCGCGATGCCGCGCAGCCCGGCCGCGGCGGCCGCCGTTATGGTGTCCGGACCGACCGTCGGCAGGTCGAAGCGCCGATCCTGCCCGGGCTTCAGCAGCTTGACCAGCACCCCGCCGGGGCCCTCGCGATGCAATGGCCCCGCACGGGCGATCATCGCATCGGTGCCTTCGATCGCCTCCACCGCCAGCACCAGCCCCTGCTGCACGATGCAGCCCTGGCCGACATCGGCCGGGCCCAGGCTGGCCAGCACCGCCACCCCGCGGCGGATATCGGCCTGGGCGGTGGCATCGGGCGCCGGCCCCGCCAGCAGGCCGGGCGGCACCTGCAGGCTGCCCAGGAACTGTTCGGCGCCGAGCGGCTCGAAGCCTTCCTCGCGCAGCACCCGCGCCACCGCGACCAGCAGGGTGTCGTCGCCGCCGAAGGCCCGCACCCCGATCTTCGGCAGCAGCCGCGCCGCCCCCGCATCCGGCCGCAGCGCCAGGAAAGAGGGGCGGGAGACGCGGCCGACCATCACCATCCGGCGCACCCCCTGTTCGCGCAGCCAGCCCAGCATCCGCCCCGCGGCGCCGAGGCGGCAGGTGATATGCGGCTGGTCGGCGTAGTCGGCGGGGTCGCCGAACCCTTCCAGCACCACCACACGCACCGGAAAACCGGCCGAAAGCGCCGCATCCAGCGTGCGGCGGGCCAGCAGCCCCGCGCCGACGACGAAGCCGACCGGCTCGGGCACCTCAGGCCTCTCCGGCGTCGTCATCCTCGACCAGCGGCGCGCGGCCGACCTTGCAGAAGCCGCGCCTGGAGGGCTCGCGCAGGAAGGCGAGAATCTCCATCAGCTGCGGCAGGTCCGGATACAGCGCCTCGGCCAGGTCGCGGCGTTCCTCGACGCTGCCGGGGCCATGGAAGATGGCGCGGAAGGCCAGGCGCATGGCGTGGCGCTGCAGCCGCGCGACGCCGCGCCGCTTCAGCCCGATCTGGTTCAGCCCGACCAGCCGCGCCCGGTTCCCGAGCACCGCGCCATAGGGGATGATGTCCGCCTCGACCCCGGAAAGCCCGCCGATCACTGACTGCCGCCCGATGCGGACGAACTGGTGCACCGCCGCGCCGCCGCCGACGAAGACGGTGTCGCCGATCTCGACATGGCCACCGAGCAGCGCGTTGTTGGCCAGGATCACATGGTGGTCCAGCGTGCAGTCATGCGCGACATGGGCGCCGACCATGATCAGGCAATCGGCGCCGACCGTGGTGACGCCATGGCCACCGACCGAGCCGCGGTGGATGGTCGCATGTTCACGCACCATGGTCCGCGCGCCGATCTCGACCCGGGTCGGCTCGCCCTTGTACTTCAGATCCTGCGGCGCCTGGCCGATGGTGGCGAAGGGATGCACCCGCACCCCGGGGCCGAGATGGGCATGGCCCTCGATCACGACATGGGAGATCAGCTCGCAGCCGGCCTCCAGCACCGCATGCGGGCCGACCACGCAATAGGGGCCGATGCGGCAATCGGGGGCGATCCGGGCGCCGGGGGCGATCAGCGCGGTCGGGTGGATCAGCAGGGCGGCCGTCGCCAGCCCGGCCGGCATCATGCTTGTCGCCACGCTCACCGGTCCAGGATCATGGCGGCGAAGGTCGCCTCGGCCACCACGACGCCGTCGACGCGCGCCTCGCCATGGAACTTCCAGACATTGCCGCGGCGGCGGTCCTTGGTGACCTGAACGCGCATCTGATCTCCGGGAACCACGGGCTTGCGGAATTTCGCGCCCTCGATCGACATGAAATACACGAGCTTGCCGGCCGCACTCGGCCCCAGCGTCTCGACCACCAGCACGGCCGCGGTCTGCGCCATGCTTTCGATGATCAGCACGCCCGGCATCACCGGATGGGCGGGGAAGTGGCCGGCGAAGATCTGCTCGTTGATGGTGACGTTCTTGACGCCCACGGCAGATTCGTCGCGGACCAGATCAACGATGCGGTCGATCATCAGCATCGGGAAGCGATGCGGGATCGCCGCCATGATCTGCTCGATGTCGAGCGTGTCGAGCGCCTGGGCAGGCGTTTCGGGCGAGGCATCCATGGCTCAGGCCTTCTTGGAGATTGGTTGTCCGAGCTGTCGGAAGCGGGCGAAGGCACGCAAGCTCTCGCGGACAGGCAGGGCGGGGGTGCCGAAGACATCCTGGCCGGCGGGAACATTGCCGATCACCCCGGCCTGGGCGCCGACCCGCGCCTTGTTGCCGATCGACAGATGCCCCGCAAGGCCCGCCTGGCCGGCCAGGGTCACGTAATCGCCGAGTGTCGTCGATCCGGCGATGCCGACCTGCGCCACGATCACGCATCCACGACCCATTGTAACATTGTGGGCGATCTGCACCAGATTGTCGATGCGAGTCCCTGTCCCGATCACGGTATCCTGCTGGCCGCCGCGGTCGATGCAGCTATTCGCCCCCACCTCGACCCGGTCGCCGAGCAGGACGCGGCCAAGCTGGGGGATGGTCTCGAAGCCGCCGTCCGGGGCCAGGGCGAAGCCGAACCCGTCCTGCCCCACCCGCGCGCCCGGATGCAGCACCACGCCATCGCCGGCGATGGTATGCGAAGCGCTGCTATGGGCCAGCAGGTGGCAGCCGCGGCCGAAGACGCAACCCGGCCCGACCACCACATGGGCGCCGAGCAGGCTGTCCGGGCCGATCCGCGCCCCCTCGCCGATCACCGCATAGGGGCCGATCTCGCAGCCCGAACCGATCTCGGCGCTATCGGCGACGATCGCGGTCGTGTGGATGCCTGGGCGCGGCGCCGGGGGCGGGAAAAACAGCTTCGCGACCCGCGCGAAGGCGAGATGCGGATCGGCGACCGCCAGCGCCACGCAGCCCGGCGGGGCCGCCGCCGCGTGCTCGGGCGCGCAGAGCACCGCCCCGGCGCCGGTGGCGCGCAGCGCCGCGAGGTAGCGGCGGCTTTCCATATAGGCGATCTGCTGGGCGGCGGCGCCGTCCAGCGGCGCGGTGCCGGTGAAGATCATGTCGCCATCCGCGCCTTCGGGCAGCGCCGCCCCGACCCTGGCCGCGATCGCGGCCAGGGGCTGGGGACAAGACTGCCCGAAGAAGCGCGGATCGGCTGCCATGTCAGTTGCGCCGGGCCGGGGCGGCGGCCGGGGCCGGGGCCGGGGCAGCAGCAGGGGCCGGGGCCGGCGCGGCGGCGGCCGGGGGCGCGTCCTCGGCCGGCAGGCTCACCGTGCGCAGCACGCGGTTGAGCTGCTGGCCCACCTCCGCGGTCAGGTCGAAGGGCGGCTCGTTGTAGATCACGAGTGGCCGTGGCAGCACGATGTTCACGCTGCGGCTGGCCGCGACCTGGCGCAGCACGATGGACAGCGCCTGCTCGATTTCCTGCAGCGCGCCCTGGGCGACCTGCTCGATCGCGCGGTTGCGCTCGCGGAAGATGCGCTGGGCATCGGTGATGCGGTCCTGCAGCCCGCGTTCGCGTTCGCGCAGCTGGTCATTGGTCAGGCTGGCGCGCTGGTTGGCGAGGGCCTGCTGCTCCTCGCGCCAGCGCCCCTGCTCGCGCTGAAGGTCGTCGTTCAGCTTCTGCCGGCGGCGCTCGATCTCCTCGCGCACGCCATTGAAGGCGGTGGAGACGCGCTGCACCTCCGGCACGTCGACGATGCCGATGACTGCGGTCGGCGGCGGCTGGCCTGGGGCCAGCGGCGCCGGGTTCGGGGCCGTGGCGCGCTGGGCGGGGCGGGAGGGTTGCGGCGACGCGGGCCGCTGCCGCGGCGCGGGGGGGGTGGCCGGGCGCTGCTGCCCGCCCGGAACGAACCATTCCTGGCCTTGCTGGGCCTGGGCCAGCACCGGGGTCGGGGCAAGTGGAATGAGGAAGGTCAGGCCAACCACAAGGGCGGCGGATGCGCGAAGCGCCATGTTGCGAATTCCCGTAATATTGCCCGGATCAGAACCGCGTCCCAAAGCCAAAGCGGAACACCTGGGTCTGATCGTAGGATTTCTTGACGACCGCCTGACCGAAGTCGAGGTTGATCAGCCCGAAGGGGCTACGCCAGGACACGCCGACGCCAACGCCGACGCGCGGGCTCCCATCATCCACAACGCCCGCCGCGTCAACCGACTCGGACAAGGCGCCGACATCGACGAAGGTCCGGCCGAGCAGGCCAAGCTCGTCCGGCACCGGCAGCGGGAAGCGGAATTCGGTGCTCTGGGTCCAGATCATGCGGCCGCCGAGGCTGTCGTCGCTGGAGATGTCGCGCGGCCCGGCGCCGGCGATGCGAAAGCCGCGCAGATTGTCGCCGCCGAGGAAGAAGCGGTCGATGATCCGTTCCGGGTCGGAGGCAAAGTTTTCGAGGTAGCCGACCGAGGCGCTGAGCGCCAGCACGTAGCTCTGATGCCCAAGCAGGCGTTCGAGCGGAATGTAGGAGGAGCCGTCGACCCGGCTGCGCAGGAATTTTGCATCGCCGCCAAGCCCGGCGAGGTCGTTGGCCAGCCGAATCACATAGCCGTCGTGCGGGTCCAGACGGCTGTCGCGGCGGTCATAGGTCAGGGTCTGGCTGACCTGGCTCAGCAGCGTGACGCCGGATTGTTCCTGGATGTAGCGGCTGGCATCGGACTGGATGTCGTAAACATCGCGCTGGATCAGGCTGTAGGACAGCGTCTGGCGCAGGAACTCATTGAACTCATAGCCGACGCGCACCACGCCGCCCGCGCGCCGCTCGCTGTAGGAGGAGGTGTCCTGCAGGTTGCGCTGCACATAGAACAGGTCGCCGCCAAGCGCGAGGTTGCGGTCCAGGAAGGACGGGTCGGTGATCGACAGGTCGATCTGGCTGCGGCGCTCGGCGATCGCGGTATTGATCCTGGCATCGAGGCCGGTGCCGAGCAGGTTGCGCTCGCGGATGCCGAAATCGACCAGGAAGCCGGCGTCGGTCGAGAAGCCGCCGCCGAGCGAGATCTCGCCGGTCGCCTTCTCGGCGACCTGGGTGTTCAGGATCACGCGGTCGGGGGCGCTGCCCGGCTGGGCATTCAGTTCGGCGCGGGAGAAGTAGCCGAGATCCTGGATGCGCTGGCGCGACCGGCGGACCTGGGCGGCGTTGAAGGCATCGCCCTCGGCCACGCGGAATTCGCGGCGGATGACGCGGTCCTCGGTGCGGGTATTGCCGCTGATGTCGATGCGTTCGATGTAGTTGCGTGGCCCCTCGGCGACCTCGAAGGCCAGCGCCACGGTCGCGTCGTCGCGGTTGCGGGTGATCCGGGGCGTGACCTCGACGAAGGGGAAGCCGCGGCGATTGGCCTCGTCGGAGATCGCGGTGGTGCTGCGCTCCACCGCATCGCCGTCGTACCAGTCCCCGGTCTCGATCTTCAGCTCGGAGGCGAGGCTCGCGACGTCGAGGTTGCGGACGCTGCCGGTCACCTCGGTGCTGGCGACGCGGTAGCGCGGGCCTTCGGCGATCGTATAGGTCACGAAGAAGCCGGAGCGGTCGGCGGCAAGCTCGGCGATGCTGCCGGTGACGTTCACATCGGCATAGCCCTGGCGCAGGTAGTAGCGCCGCAGCAACTCCCGATCGAAGTTCAGCCGTTCTGGCTCGAAGGTGTCGGAGGTCGAGAACAGGCGGTACCAGGCGGCTTCGCGCGTGGCGACCACTTCTTTCAGCTGGCTGTCGGAGAAGGCGGTGTTGCCGACGAAGGAGACGCGCGAGACCAGGGTCGATTCGCCCTCCGTGATCTCATAGACGACATCGACGCGGTTCTGGTCGAGCTCGATGATCTTGGGCTCCACGCGTGCGGCGAAGCGGCCGCGGCGGGCATAGAGGTCGAGCATCCGCTGCCGGTCGGCCTGTACGGTCTGCGGTGTGTAGACGGCGCGCGGACGGGTCTGCACCTCGGCGCGCAGAAGGTCGTCGCTGATCTTGCGGTTGCCCTCGAAGGCGACGCGATTGACGATCGGGTTTTCGACCACCCGCACCACCACATTGCCGCCGGTCGGGGTGAGGGTGACATCCCGAAACAGCCCGGTCGCGAACAGCGTCCGCAGGCTGCGGTCGAGCCGGTCGGGGTCCATGGGATCGCCGGGCCCGACCAGCATGTAGGAGCGGATGGTCTCCGCCTCGATCCGTTGATTGCCTTCGACCTGGATCGACTGAATGGTCGGGAAACTCGGTGCGGCGGGGGCGGTCGGGCGTCGCTGCTGCGCCACGGCCGGCACCGCCAGGGACAGCGACATCGGGACAAGGCAGGTCGCTGCAAGGAGCAGAGCGCGGCTGGGGGTCAAGGTGTGTTCCTGGCAGTGCGCGAAGCGTGAAGGACGGCGGACACTACCCCGCCCGCCCGCGCCGCGCCAACCCTGGCCCCCAACGCCGGCCCCGATCTCCCTGCGGCCTTCAGCCGAACAGCGCCGCCGCCCAGCGGAACACCCCGAAGCTCGCAAGGTCGTTCCAGGTCGCGAAGACGAACAGCGCCACCAGCAGCGCGAACCCCGCCCGGAAGCCGTATTCCATCGCCCGCGGCGGCAGCGGCCGGCCGCGCAGCGCCTCCATGGCGTAGAACACCAGATGCCCACCATCCAGCACCGGCACCGGAAAGAGGTTGATCAGCCCGAGGTTGACCGAAAGCACGGCGATGAAGCTGACCAGGCTGGCCAGCCCCATGGTCGCGACCTGGCCGGAGAGCTGGGCGATGCGGAGCGGCCCGCCGAGTTCCTCGGTACCGCGCTGGCCGGAAATCATCTGCCAGAGCCCGGACAGGGTCTGCACCGTCACCTCCCAGGTATGGGCGGCGCCGACGCCAAGCGCGGCCACCGGGCCGATCCGCCGGAATTCCGGCACCCCGCCGCCGACGCCAAGGCGCCCTTCGGCGCTGTCGGGCCGGGCCTCGGGGGTCGCGCGCAGCACCTCCTCGCCGCCGGCACGGGCGACGCGGATCTCCATGGGCACGCCGGCCCGCGGCAGGATGTGGCGCTGCACCTCCTCGAAGCGGCTGACCGGGGTGCCGTCCAGCGCCAGAATACGGTCGCCGGGCTGCAAGCCGGCGCGCGCAGCGGCCGAGCCCTCGGCCACGGTGGCGATGACGGTGGTCGCGACCGGCTGGCCGATGGTGGCGAAAAGCCCGGCGAAAAGCAGCACCGCCAGGGCGAAATTGGCGATCGGCCCGGCCGCGACGACGATGGCGCGGTCGAGCACGGATTTTTCGTGGAAGGTCTCGCCCGGGCGCCAGGCCGCGCGCTGTTCGGGCGTCGCGTCATCGACGCCTTCCTGGCCATGCAGCTTCACATAGCCGCCGAGCGGCAGCCAGGCGATGCGCCATTCGGTGCCGCGCCGGTCCTGCCAGGTCGCGATGGCGCGGCCGAAGCCGATCGAGAACCGCTCGACATAGACCCCGCGCCAGCGCGCGGCGAGGTAGTGGCCAAGCTCATGGATGAAGACCAGGACCCCCAGCACGACCAGGAAGGAAAGCAGGGTACGGAAGGGTTCGGGCAGGAGGTCCAAGGCGTTTACTCCGTAAGGGCGCTCACACGGGTTCCACCGACCGGACGGCGGGCAGGGCCGCCAGGGCCTGCCTGCGCGCCTGCCCGTCCAGCGCCAGCACGGCATCCAGGTCGCCGAGCGCGGGCGCGCCCATCGATGCCAGGACGCGTTCGACCAGATCGGCGATGCCGAGGAAAGACAGCCGCCCGGCGAGGAAGGCGGCCACCGCGATCTCGTTCGCGGCATTCAGAATGGTGGGGGCGCCGCCCCCCGCGCTCAAGGCCTCGCGCGCCAGACGCAGGGCAGGGAAACGTTTTGTATCGGGGGTGAAGAATTCCAGCCGCGCCAGCGCCGCCAGATCCAGCCGCGGCACCGCGGCGGCCATGCGGTCCGGCCAGGCCAGGCAATGGGCGATCGGGGTGCGCATGTCGGGCGCGCCCAGCTGGGCGAGCAGCGAGCCATCGGAGAATTGCACGAGGCCATGCACCGCCGATTGCGGATGCACCAGCACCTCGATTCGCGCCGAATCCAGGGCGAAGAGGCGGGCGGCCTCGATCACCTCCAGCCCCTTGTTCATCATGGTCGCCGAATCGACGCTGATCTTGGCGCCCATCGACCAGACCGGATGCCGCACCGCCTGCGAGGGGGTGACCGCGGCCAGCTGCGTATCATCCATCAGCCGGCAGGGGCCGCCGGAAGCGGTCAGGATGATCTTTTCGACCGCCGCGGCCGGATGGCCCTGCAGCGCCTGGAAGATCGCATTGTGTTCGGAATCGACCGGCAGCAGCCGCGCGCCGGAGCTTTTGGCGGCCGCCAGCATGACCTCGCCGGCCGAGACCAGGGCCTCCTTGTTGGCCAGGGCAACGGTGCGGCCCTGCGCCAGCGCGGCCAGGGTCGGGCGCAGCCCGGCGGCGCCGACGATGGCGGCCATGGTCCAGTCGGTGGGCAGGGAGGCGGCCTCCAGCAGCGCCGATTCGCCGGCGCCGCAACGCAGCCCGGTGCCGGCCAGCGCCTCACGCAAGGCCGGGCCCTCGGCAGCATCGGCGACCACGGTGAAGCCGGGGCGGAATTTGCGGGCCAGCGCGGCCAGGGCGGCGACGTCGCGATGCGCGGTCAGCGCGACCACGACGAAGCGGCCCGGCTCGGCGGCCTCCAGCAAGGCCATGGTGCTGCGCCCGACCGAGCCGGTGGCGCCGAGGATGGTGATGCGTCTCATCGCCACAGCACAACGCCATAACCCACGAAAAGGGCGAGCAGCGCCGCCGCCGGCGCCGCCGCCAGCACCCCGTCGAGCCGATCCAGCAGCCCGCCATGGCCGGGGATCAGGCTGGAGGTGTCCTTGACGTGGAAATGCCGCTTGATCGCGCTTTCCAGCAAATCGCCGGCCTGGGTCGCGACGCCGAGATAGGCCGCCACCGCCAGCACCCGCCCCGCGGGCCCCGGCGCCATGGCGGCGGCAACCGCGAGCCCGGCCAGCATCGCCGCGACCAGCCCCCCCGCCGCCCCCGACCAGGTTTTTCCCGGCGAGATGGCGGGCGCGAGCTTCGGCCCGCCAAAGGCGCGCCCGGCCAGATAGGCGCCGCTGTCGCTGGCCCAGACCACCAGGAACAGGAACAGCACATTCGCCTGCCCCGCCGCATTGTCATGCCGCAGCTCGATCAGCGCGATGCCGGCCAGACCGATATAGAGCACCCCCACCGCCAGCCAGGCCGGCGGTTTTTCCGTGGGCGCCCGGGCGGCGACCAGCCAGGCGACCAGGAAACCGAGCAGCAGCACCAGCACCGCCAGCCTGCCCTCCCCGGCCACGGCGAGGCCCCCGGCCGCCAGCACCGCCAGCGGCACCGCCGCCCCCGGCAGCGCCCGCGTCCGCAGCCCGCAGAGATGCACCCATTCCCAGGCGAGGATCGCCACCGCCAGCGCCACCGCCGCGGTCCAGGCCGCGGCCCCCAGCCAGATGCAGGCCAGCGCTGCCGGTCCCAGCAGAGCGGCCGACAGCAGCCGCTTGCGCAGATCCCGCCAGTCCTTGCCGGGCAATGCTGCGGCCACGCCGCTCAACGGGCCTGGACGCCAAACCGGCGTTCGCGCCCGGCGTAATCGGCCAAGGCGGCGCGCAGATGCTCCGGCCCGAAATCCGGCCAGAGCACGTCGGGGAAGGCAAATTCGGCATAGGCCGCTTGCCAGAGCAGGAAATTCGACAGCCGCTGCTCGCCGGAGGTGCGGATCACCAGATCCGGATCCGGCATGCCGGCGGTGGCAAGGCGGCTTGCGACCAGCGCCTCCGTCACATCCTCGCAGCGCAGGCCGCCGGCGGCGACCTCGGCGGCGATGGCCCGGGTCGCGGCGACGATCTCGGCCCGCGCGCCATAGGACAGCGCCACATTCAGGTTCAGCCTGGTGCCGGCAATGGTGCGGGCCTCGGCGGCCGCGATCGCCTCGGTGATGTCGGGGCCGAAGCGGGCGCGGTCGCCGATCACCCGCAGACGGATGCCGTTCTTGACCAGTTGGCCGACCTCGTGGCGCAGATACAGGCCGAGCAGGCCGGTGAGGTCGCGGACCTCCTCCTCCGGCCGGTTCCAATTCTCCGAGGAGAAGGCGAAGAGGGTCAGCCAGCCGATCCCGGCCTCGGCCGCCGCCTCGATGGTGCGCCGCACCGCCTCGGCGCCGGCCTTGTGGCCGAGCAGCCGCGGCAGGCCGCGCGCCTGCGCCCAGCGCCGGTTGCCATCCATGATGATGCCGACATGCAGCGGCACCGCGCCCTGGCGCGACGACAGCACGCCAGGCGCCAGCGGGCTGGCCGGGGGCAGCGCCAGCGGCGCCTGGGTCAGGCTCGCGGCGGCCAGCGTTGCTGAAGAATCGGGCGCGGTCATCAAACCGTCTTGATGTCCTTTTCCTTCTCGGAGAAGATCCCATCGACCTGCTTGATGTACTGGTCGGTCAGCTTCTGCACCACATCGGTCCAGTCCTTGGCCTCATCCTTGCTGATCGGGGTTTTCTTGTCCTTCTCGGCGGATTTGATCTGTTCCATGCCGTCCCGGCGGACGCCACGAATGGCGATCTTGGTGGATTCGGCGTATTTGGCGGCGGCCTTGACCAGATCGTTGCGGCGTTCCTCGGTCAGCGGCGGCAGCGGCACGCGGATCACCTGGCCCTCGGTCTGCGGGTTCAGGCCAAGCTGGGCCTCGCGGATGCCGGCCTCCACCGCCTTGACCAGCGACTTGTCCCAGACCTGGACCTGCAGCAGGCCGGGGCCGGCGACGGCGACGCTGGCGACCTGGTTCAGAGGCGTGTTGTTGCCATAAGCATCGACGCGCACGGTCTCCAGCAGGGCGGGGCTGGGGCGGCCGGCGCGCAGGCCCTGGTATTCCTTCTTCAGGGTCTCCAGCGCGCCTTCCATGCGGCGGGTCAGGTCCTGTTTCAGGCTGTCCAGATCAATCGCCATGCCGGCATCCCCCGTCGCTCAATGCGTCGCTCACCGCTCTCATGCCCCTCATTCGTCGATCACCGTCGTGAACTTGCCTTCGCCCTTCATGACGGCGGTGAAGGCACCTGGTTCATGGATGTTGAAGACGACGATAGGAAGATGGTTTTCTCGTGCCAAACTGATGGCAGCGGCATCCATCACGGCGAGATCCCGGGACAGGATGTCGAGGTAGGTCAGCGTCTCGTAGCGCTCCGCCCGCGGATTCTTGCGCGGATCGGCGGAATAGATGCCATCGACCTGCGTACCCTTCAGCAGCGCGTCGCAGCCCATTTCGGCGGCGCGCAGGGCCGCCGCGGTGTCGGTGGTGAAGAAGGGGTTGCCGGTGCCGGCGGCGAAGATCACCACCCGCCCCTTCTCCATGTGCCGCACCGCGCGGCGGCGGATGAAGGGTTCGGCCAGCGAGGCCATGGTGATCGCCGATTGCACCCGGGTCTCGACACCCGCGTGTTCCAGCGCGTTCTGCATCGCCAGCGCGTTGATCACGGTGGCCAGCATGCCCATGCCATCGGCCTGGGCGCGGTCCATCCCGACCGAGGCCGCCGAGACCCCGCGGAAGATGTTGCCGCCGCCGATGACCAGACAGACAT
>Ga0255334_1000843_pt1 | contig 18441 bp, 18 predicted proteins | sample EtOH5_35cm_T3_12_FD_202080 | JGI IMG/M metagenome (GOLD analysis project Ga0255334, IMG submission 202080) | Sandy soil microbial communities from University of British Columbia, Vancouver, Canada - EtOH5_35cm_T3_129 | ecosystem: Engineered > Artificial ecosystem > Sand microcosm > Unclassified ...
GGTGGAGCCACCAAACAGCGCAACCCCGCGCCCCTGCGGCACATGAAGAAAGCGCTTGCTGGAGGAGACGGTATCTCATGCGTGCCGCGCCCGCGGGTCCAGCGCCCGGTTCACCAGGTCGATGCCGAGATTCAGCAGCACGTACAGGATCGCCATGGTCAGCACGAAGCCCTGCACCGGTGCGCCATCGGAGGCGATCAGCGCCTCGACCGCATAGCTGCCGATGCCGGGCCAGGCGAAAACCTTCTCGACCAGCACATTGGCGCCGAGCAGGAAGGAGAAGACCATCCCCAGCGTCGTCACCACCGGCAGCAGGGCATTCCGCAGCGCATAGGTCAGGATGATGGTGCGCGACGACAGGCCGGAGGCGCGGGCGGTGCGGATGAACTCCGCCCCCAGCACCGCCAGCATCGAGGCCCGGGCGATTCGCGCGATCGGCGCCAGCGCGAACAGCGCCAGCGTCGCCGCCGGCAGGATCAACTGTGTTGCCGCCCCGCGCCAGGTTTCCCCATCGCCGACCAGGGCGGTGTCGATCAGGTAGAAGCCGGTAACCGGCGGCGGCGGCGAGGCGAAGGCATCCAGCCGGCCCAGCGGCGCCGGCGACCAACCCAGCAGGAAGTAGAAGACATAGACCAGCAGCAGCCCGGTGAAAAACACCGGCAGCGACACCCCCGCCGTGACGATCACCCGGCAGGCGTGATCGGCCAGCGAACCCTGCTTCACCGCCGCGATGATGCCGAGCGGAATGGCGATCAGCATGGCGATGAGCAGCCCGGTCAGGGTCAGCTCGGCCGAGGCCGGCAGCCGCGCCAGGATATCGGTCAGCACCGGCTGGCCGGTGGTCAGCGACATGCCCAGGTCGCCATGCGCCAGCGCCTGCACATAGCTCCAGAACTGCTCCGGCAGCGGCCGGTCGAGCCCAAGCTCGGCCTTGATCTGCGCGATGGATTCCGCACTGGCGGTCGGCCCCGCGAAATAGGTCGCGGTGTCGCCTGGCAGCACGCGGGTCAGCACGAAGGTGACGATGATCACCGCCACCAGCGCCGGCAGCGACCCCGCCAGCCGGAGCAGAAAGCCGCGCATCAGCCCTTCGTCAGGTAGCGGAAGTCAGGTTCGCGGCAGGGCCAGAACTGGTAGCCGCCGATGTTCCGCTGCATCGCCACGTCATGGAAAGGCTGCACGATCGGCACGAAGGGGACGTCGTGCATGCCGAGTTCCAGGAAGCCACGCACATTGGTGTCGTAGGTCGCCTCATCCGGGGCGAAACGCGCCGCGTCGATCATCTTGTCCATCTCCGGGTTCTGGTAGGAGGGGATGTTGAAAATCGAATTATTGCCGTGGTAGTTCCAGAAGAAGAAGTAGTCCGGCCAGTCGAGCCAGCCGCCGAAGCGGTTGATCACCATCGGCGCGGTCTTCTTGTTCAGCTCGCCGCGGAAATTGGCGCCGGGAATCTTGTTCAGCTCGACGGTGATGCCGAGCGGGGCCAGGGCCTCCTTGATCAGCACGGCCATCGGTTCGCCGATGGTGCCCGAGCCCGCGTCGTAGAGCAGCGTCGTGCTGAACGGCGCCACGCCGGATTCGGCCATCAGCGCGCGGGCGCGCTCGATGTTGGTGGAATAAGGGAACGGCACCGGCCATTTCAGCTCGGCCGGGGTCGCGGGTCCGCCCCACATCGGCACGCCGCGCCCGAACAGCGAGCCTTGCAGGATCTGCTCATAGGGCATCGCCCAGGCCACGGCCTGGCGCAGCTTCACATTGTTGAAGGGCGGCAGCGCGGAGTTCAGCGCCACATACCAGATCGCATTCGGTACCGGCACCGCCGAGACCTTCAGTCGCCCGGCATCGACCAGATCCTTGAAATCCTTGGGCGGCAGGCCGTAGCTGATGTCGGCGTCGCCACGCTCGATCAGCGCCCGGCGCGTGCTGGGGGAGGGGATGTCGCGCGCGATGATCCGTCGCAGCTTCGGCAGGGGCCCACTCTTCCACTCGTCGAAGCGGGTATAGATTGTCTCGGTGCCCGGCCGCCAGGCCTCGACCTTGTAGGCGCCGCCGCCACAGATGTTGTTCTTGAGGTAGTCCTTGGCCCAGACATCGCCGCCGGAATTGGCGATCGCCTTCTCGCTGTCGAAGACGAAGGGGATGGTGACCGCGAGGTTCGGCATCGTCAGCTTGTCGCGGCGCAGGAAATCCACCCGGAAGGTCTTGTCGTCCACGGCGACGAACTGCTCGGGCTTTTCCAGGCTGCCGGCGGCCATCTGGGTGGTGGCGAAGCCGCCGATGCTCACCGCGCGGTCCAGCGACCACTTCACATCCTTCGCTGTGACACTGCGGCCGCTATGGAAACGGGCATCTGCCCGAATCTTGAACGTCACGCTGGTGCCGTCGCTGGCTTCCTGCCAGCCCTCGGCCAATTCCGGCTCCAGCGCCTTTATGTCGAAGGACGTGGTGACATCATCGAAGGGCTTGCGCTTGAAGCGCACGAGGCGGTCGTAGCAGTTCAGCGCCACGCCATTGACCGGCTGCGAGGAGCCGATCCCCTGCATGTCCATGCTGTTGGGGCCGTATTCTTGCACCAGGAGCAGGGTTTCGTTGCGGGGCGGCGCGGATTGCGCCCCTGCCTCGCGCAGGGTCAGGGCCAAGCCGGGTGCCGCCAGCGCCACGGCCGGCGCTGCCTTGAGGAAACTGCGACGCTTCATGCGAGGGGCGCTCCACGTGACAGGGGCGCCTTCTGCGGCGCTCCGTTGCGACAGTGCAGCAAAGCCCGTGCCATGGCTTTTTGTGGCGGCGCGGCGACTGCAAAGCCTCGGACCGGGGGCAGAGACGTCTGATGCATGGGTGCTCGCAGCCTACGGCCTCTGGTCAATCCTCGGTCATAGGCCCCATCGGTGGCTGCTCGGGATCGGCGGCGGGGTCATCGCCGTTCCCGTGCTGCTGGAGGTTTTCGTCAATGGCGGCGTGAACGGGGTCGATGGCACCGGGCTTGCGTCGGCACGGCGCAGGCGGTGGTGGTGCTGTCTTCGATTTCGGCGGGGGCCGCGCATGCCTCGGCCGGGACCATCGACCGTCCGTTGTTGCGGGCCTGGATGCCGGTCAGGTTGCGTTGGCTGCGCCGCCGGGCGACACCCGGGGTGCATGACCGCCTGGATCGACGCCTTTGCCCCCGCCTTCGGGCTGCTTATCCTCGGCGCCTTCCTGCGGGCGCGGTTGTTGCGCGATGACGCGGTCTGGGCCGGCATCGAACGCTTGGTCTTCTGGGTACTGCTGCCCTGCCTGCTTGCTGCCGGAATTTCCGGCGTCGACCTGATGTCGCTGCCTTTCGGGCGGATGGCGGGGGTATTCTGGGTCGCGCTGCTGTCGGGGACGGTGCTCAGCCTGGTGCTGGCGCGACTGCTGGGGCTCGGGCATCCGGCGATGACGTCGGTGCTGCAGGGCGGTATCCGCTTCAACAACCTGATGGGCTTTGCTATTGCCGGCAGCGTGTTCGGGCCGGAGGGGCTGGTGCTCGGCGCCGTCGCTACGGGGTTGATCGTGCCCTGCGTGCAGGTGGTGACGACGCTGGCCTTCGCCTTCGGGCGCGGAGTGCGGCCGCGGCCGCTGGCGGTACTGTGCCAAGTCGCGCTGAACCCGCTGATCATCGGCTGTGCCGTCGGCTTCGTCGTCGCGATGCTGGGCGGGATGCCGGCGGGGATCGGGCCGATGCTGCGGGTGCTGGGCAATGCCTCGGTCGCGCTGGGGTTGCTGACGGTGGGGGCGGCGCTTTCGGCCGATGCGCTGCGTGACCGGGTGCGGCTGCAGATGGTCACCGGCGCGCTGAAGCTGATGGTCATGCCGCTGATGACCTGGGGGCTGGCGATGGCGCTCGGCCTCGGCCCGCTGCCGACCGCGATCTGCGTGCTGTTCATGGCGCTGCCGACGGCCGCCACCTCCTATGTCATGGCGCGGGCCATGGGCGGGGATGCGCCGCTGATGGCAGCGATCACCACCACAGAACACGTGGCTGCGGTGGTGAGCCTGCCGCTCTGGGTGCTTCTGCTGGCGCTCTGACCGCAGCAGCGGCCGGCCTTGCTGCCCGATCCGGCCAATACCGCCCTGGCGTGCGACGGACGATGTGAGATAAGACTCGCGCCAATAAACAAAAAGATGCCGACGATGCTGTCTCCTGCTGCCCTGTTCCGCAAATTATTTGGAGTCCGTTCCGGAGTGCCCGCCCGCCGGCCGGGCTCGGCCGATCCAGACCAAGCGAGAATTTTCCAGGAACTGGCCGAAAATAGTGCGGATTTGATCGTGCGGATGGGCTCCGATCGTGTGGCAAAATACATCTCGCCTTCCTCGCTGCGGATACTCGGCTGGAGCCCGGACGAATTGATCGGGTTGGGGCCGGAAATCGTGATTTACGCCGAAGATATGGTGCTCATGGAGGCCTCGGTCGGGCGGATCTTCGCTGGCGAGGCCGAGACCGGCACCGGCGTGATGCGCATGCTGCGAAAGGACGGGTCCGTGATCTGGACCGAAGGCAATGTCCAGATGATCCGCGACCCCCTCACCGGGACACCGGGCGACCTGGTCATCACCGTGCGCGACATCTCGGAGCGCAAGGCGCGGGAAGACAAGCTCAACGCTTTGGCGATGACCGATGGGCTGACCGGGCTCGCCAACCGCCGCGCCTTCGATGAGGCACTGGAACGGGAATGGCAGCGCACCCTGCGCGAGGGCACACAGATGTCGCTGCTGCTGCTGGACCTGGATCATTTCAAGGCCTTCAACGACCAATACGGCCACCAGGTCGGCGATGACTGCCTGCGCGCCGTCGCCGATGCCGTGCGCCGGACGCTGCACCGGCCGGGCGATATCGCGGCGCGCTATGGCGGCGAGGAAGTGGCGGTGATCCTGCCCGATACCGGCGCCGCCGGCGCCGTGGAGGTCGCCGAGCAGCTGCGGCTGGCGGTGGAGGTGCTGCGCCTGCCGCACCAGGCGAACGCCGGGCGCGGCGACTGGCTGACCACCAGCGTCGGCGCCGCCACCGTGCTGTGCCGGATGGGGGGGCGGATGAAGATGCCGGAAGCGCTGCTGGCGGCGGCGGATGCGGCGCTGTACCGGGCCAAGCATGAGGGGCGCAACCGGGTCGTCAACACGCTGCTGCTGGCGTCCGGCGATCCGCATTAGGCTGCCACCGCCTCCGTCGGTGGTGGTCCAGCCATGCGCACCACTTCCTTGCGGTTTCCGGCCGAGGCGCCTAAGCGGCGCAGTTATTCTTGGAATCAGGGATCAGCATCATGGGCTACAGGATCGCGGTCATGGGCGCCACCGGGGCGGTCGGGCGCGAAACGATCAAGACGCTCGCCGAACGGGGCTTCCCCGCCAGCGAGGTCATCGCCTTGGCCTCCGCCCGCTCCGTCGGGCAGGAGATCTCCTATGGCGAGAAAACGATCCTGAAGGTCCGCAACCTGGATACCTTTGACTTCACGGGCACGGATCTGGTGTTCGGTGCCGCGGGCGCCTCGGTCTCGGCGATCCACGCGCCGCGTGCCGCCGCCGCGGGGGCCATCGTGATCGACAAGACCAGCCAGTTCCGCATGGAGCCGGACGTCCCGCTGATCGTGCCCGAGGTGAACCCGCATCATCTGGCCCAGGTGCGGCGCCGCGGCATCATCGCGGTGCCGAACTGTTCGACCATCCAGATGGTGCTGGCACTGAAGCCGCTGCATCAGGTCGCGCGGATCAAGCGCGTCGTCGTCTCGACCTACCAGGCCGTTTCCGGCGCCGGGAAGGAAGCGATGGACGAGCTGTTCAATCAGACCCGCGGCGTCTTCGTGAACGACCCGCCCTCGATCGAGCAGTTCACCAAGCCCATCGCCTTCAACTGCATTCCGCACATCGATTCCTTCATGGCCGACGGCCAGACCAAGGAGGAATGGAAGATGGCGGTCGAAACCCGCAAGATCCTGGACCCGGACATCAAGGTCATCGCGACCTGCGTCCGCGTCCCGGTCTTCATCGGCCATGCCGAGGCAATCCACGTCGAATTCGAGACGCCGATCACCGAGAAGCAGGCCTGGGACGCCTGGCGCGCCCAGGACGGGCTGACCGTGCTCGACCATCGCGAGGACGGCGGCTACGCCACCCAGACCGAGACCGCCGGCGAGGACCCCGTCTTCGTCAGCCGCCTGCGCCGCGACCCGACCGTGGAGCACGGCCTTGCCTTCTGGTGCGTCGCCGACAATCTGCGTAAGGGTGCGGCGCTGAACGCCATCCAGATCGCCGAGCTGCTGGTCAAGGAAGGCATGCTGGGCAAGAAGCAGGCGGCCTGATCAGGCGACGGCCGACCGGCGGACCTCCTCCCGGATGTCCGCCATCAGCCGGGCCTTCAGTGCGGCGAACTCCGGCGAGGTCTTCACCGTCCAGTCGCGCGGATAGGGCAAGGGTACCGGCACCTCCGCCTTGATCCGCCCCGGGCGGGCGGAGATGACCAGCACGCGGGAGGCGAGGAAGACCGCCTCGTCGATGTCATGGGTGACGAAGAGGACGGTCTTGCGATCTGCCTCCCAGATCTCCAGCAGCAATTCCTGCATCAACTCGCGCGTCTGGTGGTCGAGCGCGCCAAAAGGCTCGTCCAGCAGCAGCATTTCGGGGTCGTTGGCCAGGGCGCGGGCCAAGGCGCAGCGCTGCTGCATGCCGCCGGAAAGCTGCTTGGGCCAGTGGTTCTCAAACCCCTTGAGGCCGGTGCGGGCGATGAAGCGGGCGGCGATCTCGCGCTGTTCGGCTTCGGGGCGGCCGGCCTCGCGCAGGCCAAAACGGATGTTCTGCTCCACTGTCAGCCAGGGGAACAGCGTGTAGGATTGGAACACCATGCCGCGTTCCGGCCCCGGGCCGGTCACGGGGGCGGCATCCAGCGCGACCGTGCCGCCACTCGGCCGGTCCAGCCCCGCGACGATCCGCAGCAAGGTGGATTTGCCGCAGCCGGACGGCCCCAGGATCGCGACGAATTCGCCCGGCGCCACGGTCAGGTCGATCGGTTGCAAGGCCAGCATGGCACCAAAGCTGCGTGTCACGCCCTGGATACGCAGCGTCTTGTTCGACATCAGAGCACCGCCCAGGGAAACAGCCGGCGGTTCAGCAGCTTGACCAGCACATCGGTGACCAGCCCGATCAGCCCGATCATCACGATGCCAAAGATCATCTGGCCGGTGTCGAGCAGCCGCTGGCTGTCCATGATCACATGGCCGATGCCCGATTGCGCCCCGATCAGCTCGGCCACGATCACATAGGTCCAGGCCCAGCCGAGCACGAGCCGCAAGGTTTCCGCCACCTGCGGCGCCGCCGAAGGGATGATCACCCGGAACACCACCCCCCAGGCGCGCGCGCCCAGGGTGCTGGCCGCCTCGACCAGGTCGCGGCGGGTGGCGGATGCGATCATCGCGACCATGATGATGATCTGGAACACGCTGCCGATGAAGATCACCGCCAGTTTTTGGGCCTCATCCACCCCGGCCCAGAGGATCAGCAGCGGAATGAAGGCCGAGGCCGGCAGGTAGCGCGCGAAGGAGACGAAGGGTTCCAGGAAGGCCTCGATGGATTTGAACGCGCCCATTGCCAGCCCGACCGGCACCGCGATCGCCGCGGCGATGACAAAGCCGCCCAGTACCCGGAACACCGTGATCGCGATGTCGCCCAGAAAATTGAATTCGGTGAACAGCGACCAACCCGCGACCAGCGTCTTGCCGGGCGAGGCCAGGAACAGCGGCGGCACCATCCCGCCATAGGTAATGGCCGCCCAGGCGCCGACGAAGACCACGAAGAACCCGACCCCGAGCAGCAGCCGCGCTGCCCGGGAGACCGGTGCGAGCGGCGTCACCTCGCGCGGTCAGCCGCGGACGAAACGGTCGTCGAACAGCTTGGAGACGTCGACATCGGCGCGCAGCACGCCGGTCTCGCGCTGCACGGTATGCGCCTTGCGCGCGAAATCGAGCAGTTCGCTGCCGAAATAGGCGCGGTTCTTCGCCTGGTCCTGCCATTCGATGTATTGCGCGGAGGCCGCGAAAGCCTCGGCATTTTGGTTGACCCGCTTGCCCATGATCTCGTTGGCGCGGGCGGAGTCCTGCCGGATCATCTCCAGCGCCTGCCACCACGAGGCGACGACGCGGCGCACGGCGTCGGTATTGGCGGCGATGAAGGCCGGCTGGAAGGCCAGCGTATCGACCACGCAGGCGTAGTCGGCCGTGGTCGCGAGGATTTTGCCCGTGGGCCCCATGGCGCGGACCTGGGAGAGGTAGGGCTCATAGGTCGAGCAGCCGTCGAACTGCCCGGCAACAAAGGCCTGGGCGGCGGGCTGCGGTGCCAGGGTCGGGGTCTGCACGTCGCGGATGCTCAGCCCGTTCTCACGAAGCATGTAGGCCAGCACGAAATAGGGCGTGGTGCCGGCGCCATCCACGGCGATGCTCTTGCCCTTCATATCGGCCCAGCCGCTGATCGAGGGCCGCACCGCCACCCCGTCGCCGCCACGGGACTTGTCCAGCACCAGGACCTGCACCAGCGGGATCGCGCTGGCCCATTGGATCATGGTGTCGACGGTGGTGACGACGCAGTTCAGCGCGCCCGAGGCCAGCGCCAGGTTGCGCTCGCGCTGCGGCACGAAGCGGGTTTCGACATCCAGGCCATTGGCCCGGAAGATGCCGGCCTCCTGCGCCAGGGTCAGGGGGGCGAAGCCGGTCCAGCCGCTCATGCCGATGATGATCTTCGGCGCGGTCTGCGCCTGCAGCAGGGCGGGGCTGGTCAGCGCGGCGGCGGTTGCGACGGCGGAGCCGGCGAGGATGGTGCGGCGAAGCATCGGCAAGGTCTCCCGGGAGGATGGCGCGACGTTACGCGGTCACGGGCAGGAGCGCCAAGTCCTCAACGATGGCCGCCGGTCACGGCGCCGATCACGGCACCGCCTGCGCCGCCGACCACGGCGCCGGTCAGCAACGAGCCGCCGGTGACGGCGGTCACAACCGCGCCGCCGGCCGCGCCCATCGCCCCGCCCGACAGGGCGCGCTGCTGCGTGCGCGACAGTCCTTCGCAACCGCCCAAGGCAAGGCCGGATGCAGCGAGGCTGACAAGGATAAGGAATCGCATGGGCATGCTCCGGAACACCGCGGCCAGGAAGGGTCTGGCCACAGATGCGCAGCATGGGGGGAGGATTGCGGCGGTGATGCGTCCATGACCACCGGCGTCCGGACATGACTACGGCGCCGGGGACAGCCCCGGCGCCGTAGGACGTCACGCTACGCTGAAGTCAGACTCGGGCGCGGGCGGGCTGGTGACCGTTATGCGCCGCCAGATCATCCGCGAAGATGTCGCGCTTGTAGGTCTCCGGCACGAACAGCAGGCCGATGATGAAAGTCCCGAGGGCCACCACGACCGGGTACCACAGCCCGTAATACACATCGCCTGTCTGCGCGATCATGGCGAACGCGGTGGCCGGCAGCAGCCCGCCGAACCAGCCGTTGCCGATGTGATAAGGCAGCGACATCGAGGTGTAGCGGATGCGGGTTGGGAAAAGCTCGACCAGCGCCGCCGCGATCGGGCCGTAGACCGCCGTCACGTAGAGCACCATCAAGGTCATCACCAGGATCAGCACGGCTGGCTGTTCGCGGAACACGTCGAAGGGGCCCGACATCATCACGACCGTCGGGTTGGACGCCGCCGGATAACCGGCGGCGGTCAGCGCCGTGCTGAGTTCCGCGGCGAAGGTCGGCGTGCCGGCCACGATCGGCACGCCATCGGCGATGCGGATGGCGGCCGTGGTGCCGGCCGGAGCCTCCTCGACCCGGTAGTTCACCGAGGCCCGGGCCAGCGCCGCCTTGGCGATGTCGCAGGGCTTGGAGAAGGTCACCGTGCCGGTCGGGTTGAACTGGAAGGAGCAATCGGCCGGGTTCGTCAGCACGCGCACTTCGATGTTTTCATGCGCCGCAGCAAGGGCCGGGTTGGCCTCCTCGCTCAGCAGATGAAACAGCGGGAAGTAGGTGAGAGCGGCGATGAGACAGCCGCCGAGAATGATCGGCTTGCGCCCGATCTTGTCCGACAGCCAGCCGAACAGCACGAAGCCGCCCGACCCGAGCAGCAGCGACCAGGCCACCAGCATGTTGGTGGTGAAGCCATCGACCTTCAGCACCGCGCCGAGGAAAAACAGCACGTAGAACTGGCCAGTGTACCAGACCACCGCTTGCCCGGCGACGAGGCCGAGCAGCGCCAGAATCGCGATCTTGGCGTTGTTCCACTGCCCGAAGGCTTCGCTGATGGGGGCCTTCGAACGGGTGCCTTCGTCCTTCATTTTCTGAAAGGCCGGGCTCTCGTTCATCTGCATCCGGATCCAGACCGAGATCATCAGCAGGAAGACCGAGAGCAGGAAGGGTACGCGCCATGCCCAGTCGGCGAAGGCCGCGTCGCCCACGGCCATGCGGGTGAACAGGATCACCAGCAGCGACATGAACAGGCCGGCGGTCGCGGTGACCTGAATGAAGGAGGTGTAGAAGCCCCGGCGGCCGTTTGGCGCGTGTTCGGCAACATAAGTCGCCGCCCCGCCATACTCGCCGCCAAGTGCGAGCCCCTGCAACAAACGTAGCACGATCAGGATGATCGGCGCCACGATCCCGATGCTGGCCGAGGTCGGCAGCACACCGACGAGGAAGGTCGAGGTGCCCATGATCGCGATTGTAACCAGGAAGGTATATTTCCGGCCAACGAGGTCGCCCAGCCGTCCGAAGACCAGCGCGCCGAAGGGCCGCACCAGGAAGCCGGCGGCAAAGGCCAGCAGGGCGAACACGTTGCGTGTCGATTCGGGATACATGCCGAAAAAGTTGGCGCCGATCACGGCGGCCAAGGATCCATACAGGTAAAAGTCATACCATTCGAAAACGGTGCCGAGCGATGAGGCCACAATGACCTTGCGCTCTTCCTTGGTCATCGGGGCAGCCTTCGGCGCACCCCCGGACGTTGTTGCCGACATGAGCCGGTCTCTCCCCCAATTCGTTGTCGTCACCGACCGCGGACGAAGCGGCAGCGCGAGCTTGAGCATCCGCTAAGATGTCCAGCCCAGCCAGCTTAGCCATGTAAGGCTCGTGCTAGGCAAGGCGAAACATGAGTTGCAACAAATTATCTGGCGAGGAAATTGGGGAGACCAGCCGGGCGTGGCGCTTCGGGCCACAGGGCCGGCAAGCCACGCCGGCGGAGACCCGTAAGAGCGGTCGCTCGGGCCAGGGCTCAAAGCTGCTGGGCAGGTCGATCGACCACACAGATCATCCGTAATATTTCGTGTTAGTTCTTTGTCCGACGCTTGGTCGGGGCGCCCATGGCCCGATGCCTCCGGCGCCCATCCCTTCAGCCTACCTTGCGCTGCTTCGATTCACTGTTGGCGGGCGTAACGCTCGGGCCGCCGGTACGGGTCGCCGCCTCGGCTTCGGCCATCGTCGAACGGATTTCCCGCAGCAAAGCAGCGCCCTTCACGGTGCGCTGAACAAGCACGCTCCGGCGGTCGGCTGGGTCCGTCTTGCGCCGCGCGAGATCGAGGTCGCCAAGGCGGTCCAAGGCGCGCGTGATGGCAGGCTTGGACACGTTCAACTGCCCTGCCAGGCCGCGCACCGTGTGAGGCCCCTCATTGAGATACACCGTGAGCAACACCGCCTGCTGACGCGCGGAGAGGTCCGGCCCATCCCGACGCACCAGCGCCACGGTCGTATCGCGGAGAATGCCGACAAGCTGTTCGGCGGTCAGGGACACAGGCATTTCTTCATAATCCTTTTCTTTGTTTCCAGCCTTCCAGGCCGATGTGATGTTGTCCCGCCGGACGGGGGACGAAAACTGGTCTTGGGCCGTTTCGGCCACCGGCCGTTTGGGCGACAAGGACCGGATAACCGGATCAATACGTCATCAACGCATCCGGTCGAGGGTCGGCGCCCCTAGCCGGGGAACCAGCGCTGCAAGTCCGTCCCGCAGCCCACGCATCGCCTGACATTCTCCGCCTTCCGGACGTCCCGGCCGGCCTTGATCGTTCCAGGCGTACACGTCGAGATGTACCCAGGGCACATCGGAGGGCACGAACCGTCGCAGAAACAAGGCGGCGACGACGGCGCCCGCCATCGGCCTCGTTGCGACATTGACCAAATCTGCCACGGTGCTGTCTAGCCACGAACAGTAACTCGCGTGAATCGGGAGTCTCCACACTGGATCGTGACCAGAACGTCCGGCGTCGACGAAGGTTGCAGCCATCGTTTCATCATCAGTGAACAGCGCCGGCAGGTCGGGGCCGAGCGCAACGCGGGCCGCGCCGGTCAGGGTGGCGGCATCCAGAATCAGGGCCGGGGCCTGCTCCGCGGCATAGGCCAGCAGGTCGGCGAGGACCAGACGCCCTTCGGCGTCCGTGTTGCCGACCTCGACGGTCAAACCCTTGCGTGTCCTCAGAATATCCCCAGGGCGGAAGGCGCGGGGACCGACGCTGTTCTCCACCGCGCCGACCAGAAGCAGCAGCCGGACCGGCAGTTGCGCAGTCATGATCGACTCTGCCAAGGCGATCATGATGGCGGCGCCGCCCATGTCCTTCTTCATGCGCCGCATGCCTTCGGCCGGCTTCAGATCCAACCCGCCAGTGTCGAAGCACACGCCCTTGCCGCAAAGGGCCACCAGCGGATGGGAGGGATCGCCCCAGCGCAGGACCGCCACTCTCGGCTCCCGCCCGGGGGCGGCGGCCAGGCCCACGGCCCGCAGCGCGGGAAAGCCGGCGGCGAGCGCCTCGCCTTCGATCGTGCCGGTGGTGGCGTTATGCGCGGCACCCAGGGCGAGAACGGCATCGGCCAGTTCAGCAGGGCCGCAATCGCTGGCGGGGGCGTTGATGAGGTCGCGCGCCCGGCAGATGGCGCGTGCCGTTGCAATCGCATCGGCCGATCCGGGCGGCGGGACGAGGCGGGCCGGGTAATGGGCGCCAGCGCGGTAACGGCGGAAGCGATAGGCACCCAGCAGCCAGCCGAGCGTTGCTGCCTGCGGATCGATGCCGGTGCCGATATGCCAGGCCGAGCCATCCGGCAGCGAAAGCGGTAGCCCGCCGTAGGCCCAGGGATCGTCCAGCGTCTGCTCGCCAAGGCCCAGAACGGCGGCGGTGACGCCCTCGGCACCCGGCAGCAGGGCCGTCTGGTGCGCGCGGCCGCTGAAACCGCTCGCGCGCAGGAATTCGGCCTGCGCGAAGGGCAGACGGTCCAACCAGGCCTGGAGGCCGGCCGGCGACACCGCATGAACGGGACGGCTGGCGGTGAGGGCGGCAGCGAGTCCGTCCAATGGCGTGTCCTGTCTTGAATGATGGCGGCGCATGTTAGGCCCAACGCCACCGGCTTGGAAGTTGGGGCGGACGCTGCTGGCCGCTCGGGCCAGCCTGGTCTTTCAGGGCGAGCGGGTCGCCAGCGTGGCCGGCCTTGAGGCAGGCAGCCCGGCCACCATCGCCGTCGCCACCGCCGCCGACAGGCAGGCATAGCCTCGGTCATTATGGTGCAACCCGTCGGAGATGAGCATCTGCTCGGGCGGGGTGCCGGCCGCGGCCCAGGCATCCATCAGCGCGCCGCGGGAAAACAAGGCGACCCCCGGCAATTCTGCCAGATCGGCCAGCACCTGGTCGAAGGCCGCGCGCTCCGGGGCGGATCGGGTCCAGGCGCCGCGCTGGCTGTCCATCAGCATGACATCCACCCCGGCGGCCCGGGCGCGGTTGACGCCGGCGGAGATCATCTCCCGGAAGCGCAGCGGGGACTCGTGCCGCAGCGCGCTGTTCACGCCGACCTGCCAGATCAGCAGGGTCGGGTGCAGCGCCAGTGCATCCGTGTCCAGCCGCTGCAGCATTTCGGAGGCATCCTGGCCGCCGATGCCCTTGTTGATCACGCGGATCGCATGGCCGGGCAAAGCGCGGCGCAGATCGGCCTCCAGCTGCGCCGGATAGGTCGCCTCGCGGCTGGAGGCGCCGGACCCCTCGGTCGAGGACGACCCCAGGGCGACGATGACCAGCGGCTGACCCGCCGCCAGCGCCGCAGCGATGCCGGGCAGGCGCAACAGCGGGGTGGGTGCCGGAGGGCAGTCGACGCGCCCCGCGGTGGCGGGGCCAGTCAGAACGAGGAGCAGCCCCAACAGGAGCAGGAGGGAGGAGCGAGTCAAGGCGGTCCGAAGCTTAACGATACCGTCGCGGCTGGCGCAAACGATCTCTCTGGTCAGCGCTTCAGGAAATGCGTTCCCGTCGCCTCCAGCACCACCACGCCATCGGCGATGCGGGTCACCAGATAGCGCAGCCGCGCCACCCCCAGCGCCGGGCGGGAGACGGAGGGGCGGACGTCCAGCACCTCGACTCGGATCGAGACCTCCTCATCCGGGCGCAGGGCGGCGGGCCATTTCACATCCATCTGGTTGCCGCCCAGCGAGATGTTGCTGATCAGCCCCGAGGCGATCACATGCCCGAACATCGCCGAGAGCGTGTGCAGCCCGGAGGCGACCAGGGTGCGAAACAGGCTGTCGGCCGCCGCGACCTCGTCCAGGTGGAAGGGCTGCGGGTCGTAGCGGCTGGCGAATTCCACGATTTCGGCGCGGGAGAGCGACAGCGTCCCCAGCTCGAAGACCTGGCCCTGGGCCAGGTCGTCCAGCGAGGCGAGGCGCTGCGCCATCAGCGCGGGCCCGCATTGATGATGCCGCCGGCCAGGGTCGCGGGATCGCGCAGCGGCCAGCGGCCGGCATCGACCATGGTCACGAAGTCCAGCACGGCGCGGTTGAAGGCGTCCGGGTCCTCCAGGTTCAGCGTGTGCCCGCAATGCGGCATCACCAGCAATGCCGAGGAGGCGATGCTGCGCTTGAGAAAGAAGGCGGGTTCCAGGGTCGGGTCGTCCTCATCCCCGGCGATGATGAAGGTCGGCACCTTCATGGCGCGGAACCCCGCTTCCAGATCCGCCAGGGCCGGACGCAGGCGCTGCACCGCCATCATGGTGTTGTAGGCGCCGAGGGTGGAATGCTCGGCCAGCTGCGCCTCGAATTCCGCGAAGCCGCGGGGGTCCTTGGCCTCGAAGCGCAGCCGGGTCGGGCCATGCGCATAGACGGTGGCGAAACGGCCCATGCCTTCGTCGCGGATGCGGGTGGCGCTGGCCTCGACCTCGGCCTGGAACTGTTCGCGCTTGCCTGGGGCGGCGCCATAGCCAACGCCGGCGGCGACCAGGCTGCGGGCCAGATGCGGATAGCGCAGCCCGATATGCAGGGTGGCGAAGGCGCCCATGGACAGGCCGACGACATGGGCCGGGGCCAGGCCCAGCCCATTGATAACCGCGGCGATGTCATCCGTCGCACGGTCCTGGCCATAGGAGGCGGGTGTTTCCGGCACGTCCGACGGCGGATAGCCCCGCGCCGAAAAGGCGATGCAACGGTAGCGGCGGGAGAAGAACCGCAGCTGCGGTTCCCAGGACCGGGCATCGCCGGCGAATTCATGAACGAACACCATGGGCGCGCCGCTACCGACATCCTCATAGTGAAGGCGGACGCCGTCGTCGGTGGTCACATGGGGCATGGGGGGATCATCCTGGCGGCTGGGCGGCGCATCCTGTTCGCCGATCTCTTGCACGGCAACCCGCGTGGTGCTTGACGAAGCGGGGGGGCGAGCGCATCTGCTCTGGCATAGAGGACCGCAAGGGTCCTGTATGAACCAAGAGGGGCCTCCATCGTGCTGCGTCTGTCGAAACTGACGGATTATGCGGTGGTCGTGTTGACCCGGCTGGATGATGCGGGGGGCGCGGCTTCCGCGCCCGGCCTGTCGGCCGCCACCGGCATTGCCGAACCCACCGTCTCCAAGGTCCTGAAATCCCTGGCCCAGGCGGATCTGGTGATCGGCATGCGCGGGCCGCAGGGCGGCTATCGCCTGACCCGGCCGCTGACCGCCTTGCCGCTGTCGGATGTGATCGTGGCCGTGGATGGGCCGATCGCGCTGACCGCCTGCGTGGACGGCGCCGTCGGCGCCTGCGATGCGGAGGCGGTATGCCCGGTCCGCGGCCGGTGGGACCCGGTGAATGATGCGATCCGCGCCGCCCTTTCCGCGATCACCCTGGCCGACCTGAAGCGCCCCGCGCGCCAGCCCAAACTCCCTTCCCCCGTGGCCGCCCTGGCCGCCGAGTAGGACAGATACGATATGGCCGCCGTCGCCGAGACCCTCGACACCGTCCAGACCGTCACCGATGGCGGCTACAAGTGGGGGTTCGAAACCGATATCGAGATGGAGTTCGCCCCCAAGGGGCTGAACGAGGACATCGTCCGCTTCATCAGCGCGAGGAAGGAGGAGCCGCAATGGCTGCTCGACTGGCGGCTGAAGGCCTTTGCGCTGTGGAAAACCATGGTCGAGCCGCGCTGGGCCGCGGTCGGCTATCCGCCGATCGATTACCAGGACGCCTTCTACTACGCCGCGCCGACCAACAAGGTCACGCCGAAAAGCCTGGATGAGGTCGACCCCGAGCTGCTGCGCACCTATGAGAAGCTGGGCATCCCCCTGCGCGAGCAGGAGCGGCTGCAGAACATCGCCGTCGATGCGGTCTTCGACAGCGTCAGCGTGGCCACGACCTTCAAGGACCGGCTGCACAAGGAAGGCATCATCTTCTGCCCGATCAGCGAGGCGGTGCGCGACCACCCCGAGCTGGTCCAGAAATACCTCGGCAGCGTGGTGCCGCAGGGCGACAATTTCTTCGCCGCGCTGAACAGTGCCGTCTTCACCGATGGCAGCTTCGTCTACATCCCCAAGGGCGTGCGCTGCCCGATGGAGCTGTCCACCTATTTCCGCATCAATGCCAAGAGCACCGGCCAGTTCGAGCGCACGCTGATCATCGCGGACGCCGGCAGCACCGTCTCCTACCTGGAAGGCTGCACCGCGCCGATGCGCGATGAGAACCAGCTGCATGCGGCGGTGGTCGAGCTGGTGGCGATGGACGACGCCAGCATCAAATACAGCACGGTGCAGAACTGGTACCCGGGCGATGAGAACGGCAAGGGCGGCATCTACAACTTCGTGACCAAGCGCGCCGCCTGCCGCGGTGCCCGCAGCAAGGTGTCCTGGACCCAGGTCGAGACCGGCAGCGCGATCACCTGGAAATACCCCTCCTGCATCCTGCAGGGCGATGAGTCGGTGGGCGAGTTCTACTCGGTGGCGATCACCAACAACCGCCAGCAGGCCGATACCGGGACCAAGATGTTCCATATCGGCAAGAACACGAAATCCACCATTGTCTCCAAGGGGATTTCTGCCGGGCGCGGGCAAAACACCTATCGCGGGCTGGTGCGGATCGGGGCCAAGGCCACGGGCGCACGCAACTACACGCAATGCGACAGCCTGCTGATCGGCGATCAGTGCGGCGCGCATACCGTGCCCTATATCGAAAACCGCTGCATGACGGCCAAGGTCGAGCATGAGGCGACCACCAGCCGCATCGCCGAGGACCAACTGTTCTATTGCCGCCAGCGCGGCATGACGCAGGAAGACGCGGTCGGGCTGATCGTGAACGGGTTTTGCCGCGAGGTGCTGAAGGAGCTGCCGATGGAATTCGCCGTCGAGGCCCAGAAGCTCTTGCAGATCTCTCTTGAAGGAAGTGTCGGCTGATGTTGCGGATCGAGAATCTTGTCGTCGAGGTTGAAGGCAAGCGGATCCTGGATGGGTTGCATCTGACGGTCCCGTCCGGCGAGGTGCATGCCATCATGGGGCCGAATGGCTCGGGCAAATCCACCCTGTCCTATGTGCTGGCTGGCCGCGAAGGCTATGAAGTCATCGACGGCAGCGTGGAATTCGACGGGCTGGACCTGTTGGCGATGGAGCCGGAACTGCGCGCGACCACCGGCCTGTTCCTGGCCTTCCAGAGCCCGGTGGAACTGCCCGGCGTCGGCAATGCGACCTTCCTGCGCACCGCGCTGAACGCGATCCGCCGCGGCCGTGGCGAGAGCGAGCTGGATGCGATGCAGTTCCTGAAGGTCGTGCGCGCCAAGATGTCGGCCCTCGGCATGAAGGACGAGATGCTGAAGCGTGGCGTCAACGAAGGCTTTTCGGGCGGCGAGAAGAAGCGCAACGAGATGCTGCAGATGGCGCTGCTGGAACCGAAATTCGCCATCCTGGACGAGACCGACAGCGGGCTGGACATCGATGCGTTGAAGCTGGTCGCCGATACGGTGAACTCCATGCGCAAGCCGGGCTTCTCGGCGCTGGTCATCACGCATTACCAGCGCCTGCTGGACCATATCGTGCCCGACCGGGTGCATGTGCTGTCGCGCGGGCGGATCATCACCTCGGGCGGTCCGGAACTGGCTCATAAGCTGGAAGCGGAAGGCTATGCCGGCGTGGTGAAGGCGGCAGCCTAATGGCTCAGTCAAGCGGCTGTTTTGAATCCGGTCTGAAATGGCGTGCGGCTTTGGAGGACGGCCCAGAGGACGTTC
>Ga0255334_1000844_pt1 | contig 18438 bp, 20 predicted proteins | sample EtOH5_35cm_T3_12_FD_202080 | JGI IMG/M metagenome (GOLD analysis project Ga0255334, IMG submission 202080) | Sandy soil microbial communities from University of British Columbia, Vancouver, Canada - EtOH5_35cm_T3_129 | ecosystem: Engineered > Artificial ecosystem > Sand microcosm > Unclassified ...
CTGGCTCAACGAACGAAAATTGGGTGGCGTCACGGCCGTATCCAGCGTGCGTTTCCACCATATTTCCACCGACGAGGTCTACGGCAGCCTGGGGCTGACCGACCCCCCGTTCACCGAGCGCACCGCCTACGATCCTTGCTCGCCGTACTCCGCCAGCAAAGCCGCCGCTGATCATTTAGTGAGAGCCTATCAACGCACCTATGGATTGCCAGTCACGATTAGCAACTGCTCCAACAACTATGGTCCACGCCAGTTTCCAGAAAAATTTATCCCTCTGCTCATTACCTCTGCCCTGCAGGGACAAGAGCTGCCCATCTACGGCGACGGCAGCAACATCCGCGACTGGCTATACGTGGACGACCACTGCGCCGGCGTCCACACCATCCTGCGAAGGGGCCAGGCTGGGGAGACCTACAACATCGGCGGGCATAACGAATGGCTCAATCTGGATCTTGCCCACTGGATATGTGATCGGATTGATGCCACCTTTGCGGCGGACTCTACCTTGGCAGCGCGCTTTCCTAATGCCGCTGCTGCGCATAACCAGCCTACTGCCAGCACCTTACGCTTCGTCGTCGACCGGCCCGGCCACGATCAGCGTTACGCTATTGATGCGACCAAAATCGAGCGCGAATTAGGCTTTGTTCCAAAAGAAACCTTCGAAACCGGTTTCGACAAAATGCTGGCCTGGTATTATTCTCCTACGGAGCACGCCAGATTGTAAGCTCCCCCTAAAACTGGACACGAATAAGTAGAGACTTCTGGCAAAATGATGATGTCAGGAGATGAAAATGCGTAAATCGAAATTTACCGAAAGTCAGATCATGGCCGCCCTCAAGCAAGCTGAGTCCGGCAGGGTGGTCAACGATGTTTGCCGGCAGCTAGGCGTTAGTTCGGCCACCTTCTACAAGTGGAAAGCCAAATACAGCGGCCTTGAAGCGTCCGAGCTTTCCAGATTGCGTGAACTTGAAGAGGAAAACCGCCGCCTTAAACAGATGTACGCCGACCTGAGTTTGCGTGCTCATGCCATGGAGACCTTACTGACAAAAAAGTTTTGAGCCTTGACCAGAAGCGCGAAGCGGTACGCCATCTGGTCAAGGACGAAACGATGCCGGTCAGCGTCGCCTGCGAGGTGGTCGATCTGCCGCGCAGCAGCTGGTATTACATCCGTCAGCATGATGACGGCGCGGAAGACCGGCGTATTGAAGATTTTTTGCGCGAATGCGTAGCCCGGCGACCACGCCGAGGTTTTTGGAAGTGTTATACACGTTCGCGGCGCATGAAACATACCTGGAATCACAAACGGGTTTATCGGATTTATAAGCGGCTGGGCCTGCATTTACGGCGACGAGCAAAGCATCGGTTGCCAGCGCGTGTGCAGCAGCCTTTATTGGCGCCACAGGCACCTGGCCTGAGCTGGGCCATGGATTTTACGCGTGACACCCTGACCTCAGGCCGCGTGTTCCGCGCGCTAAATATCATCGACGAGTTCAACCGCGAGGTGCTGGCGATTGAAGTGGATACGTCGCTGCCGTCGCAGCGCGTTATTCGGGTTCTTGATCAGCTTAAAGCGTGGCGACCCCTGCCACGCTCGATCCGGGTCGATAATGGCCCCGAATTTATGGCGGGCGCGCTGGCCGATTGGAGTGACGGGAACAACGTTCACTTGAATTTTATACCACCCGGCAAACCGCAAAAAAACGGATTTATGGAGCGTTTGAATCGGAGCTTCCGTGAAGACATTCTGGATTGCTATTTATTCGATACGCTGGACGAGATTCGGGGCGCAGCTTGGGATTGGCTTGTGAGTACAATGAAGAACGATCACACGACAGCTTGAACGACTTAACCCCGCTGGAGTACCGCTTGCGGTATGAGGCACAACAGGCCGCAGTCTCTACAAACTAGTGTCCAGTTGACGGGGGTGCTTACACCGCTACCTGAATGTAAAGGCGTGGAGGATTACCGTCTGGTCAGCATGAGCTCGTGATCGCTCATCGTCTTTGATCCGAGCTGGTGACGAATCCACCACGGTCCGACAAGCGCCATCCACCGGCTCGTAAGAAGTTTCAATAAACGGTCATTTATTTTCTTTTTAGACAAGATGTGCAAGCCATTGGCGCTGGACAAACTCAGGCCCAAACGGGCACCCAATGCCTCAAGCGTTCTTCGCTGATAAAATCCAATATGCTGGCCAGTAGAAAATGCGTAGTACCACCAAGCATCAGGACTAGGTGGATCCCCTTCATAAAGCTCGGTTGTAAACAACAGCGTGTCCGCGCCCGCCAAATCCAGCGTCTCCCTTACAAAGGCTAACGGATCTGTAAGGTGCTCCAGCACTTCCACGGCCGTAACGACGCGACAAGGTCCAAGCGCCTCTTTGTATTCAAATCCCGGAACGATCAGATTGTCGCAGTACTTGTCTTTCCAGTAGAAATCAAAGCCGAGGTCGCGCATGAGTCGCACTAACATGCCATAACCACCGGCCGAATCTAAATATTGCCCTTTTCCCCGCTCATCCATGCCCCAATACAGCACCACAGCAACCTTACGAGCAAGAGAAATATTGCGCATCACCAGGCCCGTATCTGCAGCGACAATGGCCGAAGAATAAGCCTCATTGAGCCAATGCGGCTCATGGGCACGCAGAAACCCACAGGTATCACAGACCTCATACTCAACCGTGTATTTGAGCAAAACCTGCGCTGTAAAGGCTGGCCTCATCGGCCCGGAACAGATCGGACACGTCATTTAGTAGACTCGCACTTCTTGAGCATCAGCAATCTCAACGCATCCACCCGGTGACTTTGCTTCGCCATTTGTAGAACGTGGCGAGCCGTTAATGGGGAATTACCGATAGGAAAACGAATTTCTTATAGATCATGTAAATTGCTAAATATACTTACTGGTGCTTTTAGCGGTCGACGCAAAAATAGGAGAAATTGAACATCCCCCATGGTAAACGAGTGATAACAAACGTACTCGCTCATAATGTCCATTATCGATTGAACATTGTAATCATGTACGTGGAATGAATTAAAATGTGTCGACTTTTTATTTGGATAGGAAATAATAACATTGTCCACATCACACCTAGCCGCTAATCGCGGAATTAGTGTTTTGTCTTGAAAATGCTCAATTGCTTCAAGACTCACCAGCGTATCGAATTTTTCTTGCACATTCTCTATATTGATACATCTAAACTCATTCTTTGCACTAAAGAACTCTCTTTTTGCCCAGTTTACGGCTTCCGGATCTTTATCTACGCCAACAACTAATTCAACATCTGGATTAACCGACACGATATGCGAGCCATAACCGCAGCCAGATGCAAAATCCAGAACTTTGCCATAACAAAAACGACGCACGGCGGCATATCTTCTTAAATGCTCGTGAAACCGAATCTCGTTTTCTGTTTGAGCAACTTGTTCTCGCGAAATCATTATTCGTTCAAGCACTGGCGTCTTCACCAAGTCATCTCCAATGTATTGCTCACACGCTCCACAAATACGGACCAATTATACTTCTGCTCCACTACCTTACGGTTTAAACTGGCGATACGTAACAGTTCTTCGCACGAAAGATTTTGCAGTCTATTTATCATATCAAGATTGCCATTGATATCGTTTAGCGACAGATAAAATAAATTCTCTTCGCGACAATAACCGGATTCCCTAGTACACGCGACAGGAAACCCCCAGCTCATCGCCTCAAGTATCGTAGTTGCTTGAGCATCCGCGCGACTCATATTGATAAATATATCGTATTCCGCCGCAATCTTACTTATAAACTCCAAACTGAATTTGGTTGGCCGAGAAATCTTTCTCCACCCCTTTATGTCGCCTCCAGAGCAAATATATCCGCCTTCGAAACCTGGAATTCTCGCGGCCAGTTCTTCGAGCAAAGCAATACCTTTCTCATCACCAAAACGACCGTGCCGGCCAATATAGAAAAATTTTCTTCGTTGCGGAGGATTAAAAATTTTTTTTATCAATGGATAACTCTTGGAATCAATCGCCATATTTAAATGCACAATTTTTCCATCCAGTTCCTTCGGCGCATTCGCTCCGCAAATATCCACCCAATGGTCTCCAGTAATCGCAAAAAAATAATCGCATCGATTAAAAGCTTCTCGCGCCCAACCAATTTGGTTTTCATCCGTATTGTAAGGCCCAATTAGACATTTCTTTTCGAAAAGCGGATTCTCAAGCGCCCCCCACATTAACGACTTTTTATCTGGCCAAATGTGACCGAGCAATATATCTCCTTTGGTCGGAGAAATTTTGACTCGCTCTCTGCAATCATAAAGTTTTAGTCGATACTGTTCCTGTAATCGACGCGCTAATTGATATGTAATTGAATGCGGCGCATGAAGCGGATCCGGCCATTGATACTGATCAAGTTCTTTACGAAACAGCTGAGTGTGAAAAAAAGTTTTTCCCAACTTCTGCAAAACCGCGCCATAGCTGCTTTTTAGTCGCGGTAATGTATATACGAAATGTACCGTTTTCATTGGTTAGCAAGTATTCGTCTCTTAATATAAATATGGGTCGGGATGTAACTAACAAGTATCAAACTCAATACTGATCCAAATATTGCCCCGGAAATGCCAACCTTCTTTACAAGCCAGATCGAAATAAATACGTTAAATACAGCCATTAATACTGAGGTGATAACTTGAAATTTTATAACGTGTAACCCATTCAAAAGCGTCGAATAGTTTCCTCCCCAGACCGTCAACAATGCCCAAAGCCCCATACCTAATATTAATTCTATTGACGGTGATACTGACGAGCCGACCCACATCTCGATCAACAACGTACCGAAGACTACGAGAAAACCGGTCATTGGAATAGTCAAAATTAAACTATAATGAAGTGATTTCTTATAAGTATCTCTTATCCAATTTGTTTCGCCCCGACTATAGGCATCTCCGTAGGCAGGCCACAACGCCATAAGGTAAAAACTAAGTATCATACCGGGAATGGAAAACAACTTTAAAACAACAAAATACTCAGCGACTGCTGCCGGACCCAAGTAATGAGAAATAATTAAAGCATCGCTTTGAAACGCGACTAAGCCCGCTATCTGTAAAACCAAAAATAACATGCCAGTGTGAAAAACTTTACTCACCGCATCGCGATGAACAAACTGAATTGAAGGCGCAAGATCACGTCGCTTTATAAGAAAGAAAACAATACCATTCAATAAATTGGCAACAATCGGTACTCCAACCGCCGCTATAATTAACGATGGAAGCCCCAGCTGGAATGATATGACAACCAAAGTCGCAATTAACCCTAAAACACTACCTAGAATTTGCCAAAGGTACGCAACATATCCTATTTGCAGTCCCATCTGTACACGCTGAACGACCCCTATTGGAAGACTCAAGGCAAAACATGCCAGCATAATTGCCGTAGCAATGCCTGCTTCTTCCGCGGCCGTCAATGACGACACGTTGAACACTTCGTCCCACGATATAAACTGAAAAACAGTAAAAAATATTATAAGTACTAACAATGCGATAATAGTTAACGTTGCAATCGCGCTCGATATATACGATTTAATCGCGATATTGTCGTTTTTTCCATTAGCATTAGATACCGCGTTTAATAATCCGTTACCTATGCCAAGATCCGCGAATGCAACCATTGCAATGGCCGAACTAATCGTCATCCATAGCCCAAAACGCTCAACACCTAAATACTTAATCGTAAGTGGAATCGTTATTAACGAGGCGAGGAGTGCAACTATTTTTGCAATGCCAAAAGAGAGTGAAGACAGCAAAACCAGCAGGTGCCTTTCTGTCGATCTTTCTATTGTCAGATCCGATTTACCAGAGAACATCTTGATCAGGGCGCAAAACGTTTCAGAATAAGTTACCAAGCTTTTTATTTTATTCACGAACCTTTCTCGCACATTTGCGCGCGGCTTTTGGCTCACCACTTGATGAGCTGCGATTTGGCAAGCCCCAGCCCCAATTGTTCCGTCACCGTCACCACAAGTCCGCCGAGTTTACTATATACTTGACGTTTAAACATCATAAACATACCAGCGCCGGCACCCCATGTAGGGGGGGTACTGTAATGATAATAACAAGCAGAAATTTCAGCTTTGATCCATAGCCCATAATCCACTATGCGTGTTGCCTACGACTCCCAAATTTTTGCCATGCAGGAATACGGCGGTATTTCTCGCTATTTCTGCCAGCTGGCACAACGTTTATTTGCCAACCCGGGCATGGAAGCAAAAATTTTTGCGCCCGTGCATATCAACGCCTACCTGTCCGCTCTGCCATCGAACCTGGTATGCGGTAATCATATCCGGGCTATTCCAAAAACAGGCAAACTACGCCACGCCGTCAATGCCGCAACATCCTGGCCAATGGTTAAGTATTTTCAGCCCGATATCGTTCATCACACTTACTATTTACCCGCCACCTACGCCCCCAAAGGTGCTCGGCGTGTAATCACCGTGTACGACATGATCCACGAACGCTTTTCGACCCTGTTTCCACGCAGCGATCGCACGTCCATCGGGAAGAAGCGGATTATTAATAAAGTTGATCATGTGATTTGTATATCCGAGAATACGCGCCGGGATTTGCTGGAATTATTCGATCTTTCTGGCGACAACGTATCGGTTGTTCATCTTGGATTTGATCGCCTTAAAGAACCCGCTGCGCCATTGCTTGAATCACTGGCCACAGAACAGCCACCCTATCTCCTGTACGTGGGTCTGCGCGGCGGTTATAAAAATTTCTCCGGACTACTGCGCGCTTTTGCAGGCTCCTCCTGGCTACGCCAGAATTTTCACATCGTTTGCTTTGGCGGCGGCCCATTACAGACCGCAGAGTTAAACCTCATCGCCCAATCGGGTATCTCACCACAACAGATCAGCCAGGTGAGCGGTGATGACGCCAAACTGGCAGCGTATTATCGCCAAGCAGCGGCCTTTGTTTACCCGTCGCTTTACGAAGGTTTCGGCATACCTCCGCTCGAAGCCATGTCGCTGGATTGCCCGGTGATCTGCAGCAATACCAGCTCTATCCCTGAGGTAGTGGGACCCGCGGCAGAATATTTTGATCCAGGCGATGTCGATTCGATACGCCTGGCCTTGGAGCGCACCCTGGAATCACCCGAACGTCGCAATGAACTAATCAAATTGGGTCGCGAACGTTATACTCAGTTCACCTGGGATCGGTGTACGCAGTCAACCCTCGAAAAATATCGGAGCCTGTTGTGAAAAGCGCGTTAATCTGCGGGATTGGTGGACAAGATGGCGCCTACCTAACTCAATTGCTGTTGGCCGAGGGCTACCGGGTTTGGGGCACCTCCCGCGATGCACAAATCGCCGGATTTTCCAATCTGATCACGCTGGGTGTAAAAACCCAAGTGCATTTGTTGTCGATGGCTCCTAACGATTTTAGAAGCGTCCTCAATGCACTGGTGCGCAGTGAACCGGATGAAATTTATTACTTGGCTGGTCAAAGCTCGGTGGGCCTTTCTTTTGAGCAACCCGCAGAAACCCTAGAAAGCATCACCTTGGGCACCTTGAATCTGCTGGAAGCTATCCGTTTTTTGGGTAAGCCGATAAAATTTTATCACGCCGGCTCCAGCGAATGCTTTGGTGATATTGGACACCAGCCTGCTACTGAAGAATCACCGTTTCGTCCCCGCAGCCCCTATGCGGTCGCTAAAGCATCCGCGCATTGGCTGGTTGCAAACTACCGAGAAGCCTACGGCTTATTTGCCTGCAACGGGATCTTGTTCAATCACGAATCCCCGCTACGCCCTGCCCGATTTGTTACCAGAAAAATTGTATCGGCCGCTTGTCGCATTGCCGCCGGTTCGCCAGAAAAATTGAGTCTTGGCCGACTGGATATTGTTCGCGATTGGGGCTGGGCGCCGGAATATGTGCGGGCGATGTGGCTGATGATGCAGCAGCGGGAACCCGACGACTATATTATCGCCACGGGCGAAGCGAATTCCCTGCAAGAGTTTGTCGGCACGGTCTTCGAGGCCGTTGGGCTCGATTGGCGAAAGCATGTTGATTCCGACCCTACACTATTTCGCCCCACCGATATCGCCTGGAGCCAGGGCAATCCAGAGAAAGCAGCACGCGAGCTGGGCTGGAAACCGGCATTTCGTATGAGAGATGTCGCAAAAAGCTTAGTCAATGCAGGCATCGTCAATCCAGCATAGGCAACCACAAGCTCTCTGGTATCATTGAGTATTCACAAAAGTGTGCTGGAGTGACCACTGTGAGACAGATCGACCGAGAAGCCTTGAGGCATCTAGCTAGCAAATACGTTTGGTGGAAAACGCCGGATGAAGCTATCGCCATACCTGAACGTGTCATTGCACAGGTGATGAACATTGGCGATTACGCTGATGCTCAAGCACTGGCTGCTCAGCTTGGTGATGAGGTGCTGCGCGAAATCCTGTCCCATGCTGAGGCTGGGCAGTTCAACGAGCGATCTTGGGCCTACTGGCATTACCGCCTTGGCATTGCGAGCGTTGACGATGTGCCAGCACTTCCGACACGGAGGTTTGCATGAACGCAATCTGCGCACTTTGACTCAAAATGAGAAAAGCGTACTCGTCAGAGCTGTAAGCGCAGTTCGCGAGCTACCCGTGGTCACGATTCTTTCCAAAAAACTCGCAGCGTCAGCCGAGGAATGTGGAGAAACTTCGGCATGAATGAAGAAAATCAACCCAGCGCTTCCAATCATCGCCAAAGCTCAACTAGCCTGGACAATGCCTCCTAGGCAGAGGCCATTGCAGCGCGCATGATGAGGCTAACTTCCTCTATATAACGATCAGGAGCGTAGGCGATCATTGTCGCCTCAAACTGACTGCGGGCTAATAACGTGAGCTGATCCGCCGGCATCGCTACCAAACGATCAAGCTCAGCAGTCATGGCATCAATATGCTCGCACACGATTGCCCCGGTCTTTGCCGCAATATCCGGCAATGCACCGCGCCCACTGACAAGAGTGATGCATGATGAGGCCATGCCCTCAATGGAGACGAGGCCAAAGGCTTCCTCATAACGGGATGGTACCAGATTGACGTGGATACCAAGCCTATCGATCAGAGCCGGCATATCGGTAACAGCCCCATGGAAAATCACATTAACGGGAGCTGCATTGCGTAACCCTGCGACCCACACCTCGGCACTAGGATAAATACTACCCACAAGGTACATTTCGATTGCTGGCAGGCGTCGGGCCAGTTCGACTGCCATATCCTGGCCCTTTTCTGGAGTCAAAGTCCCCGCCACCAATACCCGCAGTGACTGCCTGGGCGTCGTAAAACGGTCAACAAAGCGCAGATTAGCGTAGCGACGATCTAGTGCATTCTCCACAGAAAACAAACAGGGATCTTCAGCCAACGATGGACAAGCTGCTTGAAATTTTTTCAGATTAAATTCCGAGTTCGCTAGTATGCCAGCGGTCCATGGAAGCCTAGCTGCCAGTAGGAATAGCAGCTTTTCCAATTGTGAATGGTCAACGTGAAGATGGTAAAGGCATGACCGACGGCAAAGCACAGATAAAAGCATTGCCCCTAGGATCACTCGGCCTCCGTTTACATACACCAGATTTGCTTTACGCACTAACCGCCAATAGCGCAGTAGCGACAGGTTGTAGGAAATGAAACGCGGAACGTCAGCCAACGTCTTACGACCGATCGTTAAGCGAACCTCCTTAATTGGCACTAGTGTGATGGTATCACCAAAGCGCTCACGAACTCTTTGCTCGAATGCTCCGCCCAATGGTGCGGCGACAATCACTCGGTCGAAAATTCCATGTGCCGCCTCTATTAAACTGAGAAGCACAATTTGACCACCACCAACAGAGGCACTCTGGTCGAAAAATATAATTGTTCGCAAGCGAAACTCTGTCCTGTCAGGATAAATAGATATCGCCAGATCCCTTGAGCCGACGATAGTTACGAACCAAAAGCATCAGCAATCTGGAGGGCAGCACGACCTTCGTACTCCACTTGGCTAGGAATACAAGGTAGTTCATCCAGGCACCGAGATGCGCACCTTCAGCCAGCCGTACCCGGAAAATTTCGCGAGCCGCCACCATGGCGCGTGTCTGACTGATGCCGCCAAGGCGCATCACTGCAACGATGCCGGGGTAGTGATGAAAGAGCACTCCTTTTCGGTGAAGGCGCCAGACCCAAACATAATCGTAATTTGTGGGCGTGGTGGGATCAAACCGCACTATGTCGAAGACCGAACGATGCGTCAGCATGGCCTGATGATTCACCGCCATGTAGCTATCTAGCCGGTCAAGACGACAGACGCGCGTACCAATGGAGTCACCACTCTCTGCCAGCACTTCGACGTCAGCGCACAAGATCGCCGCCTCATTTGGCAAGTCATCACGCACCATCCAAGCCGCCATGACGTCCACGATATAATGGTCATCGCCATTCAATACGGCAATCCAGCGGCCAGCAGCATTTGGTAGCAATTTGTTCAGTGTTGCAGGGATATTTGTGCCTGGCAAAATGTATAATTCCGCCCAAGAGTTTTTTGCCACATAGGCTTGCAGCAAATCAAGCGTGCCGTCAGTAGAATTGGCATCACCAAAAAGATGCTGAATATGGCCCGGAAGTTTAGCTTCCAAAGCTTCAACGCAATCTAAAGTTTTAGAAATAGTGACGGCACAATTGAACGTAGGGGTAAGAATAGTAACGAGCATATCGGACAAAATGTTCTTTAAGTGTTGCTTTGAGCTAAAAAAATATTTATTAGTCTGTCACATAGTTTAATTTTATAAAAGCAGAGTGTAGGCTCCCCCTTCAATCTAGCCTCTAACTCGCAAAGGCAGTTCTATCCGTGAAAGTTGCAGTTGTCCATGATTGGTTAGTGACCTTTGCCGGCGCGGAAAAAGCCTTGGAACAAATCCTGCGGATCTACCCCAACGCTGATTTGTTTGCTGTGGTCGATTTTCTTGACGATGTGGACCGCGCCAAGCTATTGGGAAAACGGGCAAAAACAACTTTCATCCAGCGTTTTCCGCAGGCACGCACGCGCTACCGAACCTACCTCCCCTTCATGCCGCTGGCTATCGAGCAACTGGATCTTTCCGCATACGACGTGGTGATTTCCAGTAGCCACGCCGTTGCTAAAGGTGTGCTCACCGGTCCGGATCAGCTCCATATCAGCTATGTCTACTCCCCTATGCGGTACGCTTGGGAGTTTCAGCACCAATATCTACGCGAAAGTGACATGGAGCACGGCCTAAAAAGCTGGCTGGCGCGCTGGCAACTTCACAAGCTGCGTATGTGGGATATGCGCACAGCCGCTGGAGTAGATGAATTTATTGCTATTTCTCAGTTTATAGCGCGCCGTATTCGCAAGGTTTACCGGCGAGAGGCAGAGGTAATTTACCCGCCCGTTGATGTCGCTGCTTTTTCCCTGCGGGAGGATAAAGAAGATTTCTACCTCACCGCTTCGCGCATGGTGCCCTATAAACGGATGGATCTGATTGTCGAAGCCTTCGCGACCATGCCCGGGAAACGCCTGGTGGTAATTGGCGATGGCCCAGAAATGGCGAAGATCCGATCCAAAGCAACCGCCAACGTCGAGATCATGGGATATCAGCCGCTGGAGGTTCTTCGAGACCACATGCAGCGGGCGCAGGCCTTCCTATTTGCTGCAGAAGAAGACTTCGGCATCATCCCGGTGGAGGCCCAGGCGTGCGGCACCCCGGTGATCGCCTTCGGCAAAGGCGGATCGTTAGAGACCGTCCAAGGGTGGGTGGATGGACCCACGAATATTGAATACCCGGCACCCACGGGGATATTTTTTCGGGAGCAGACCGTAGAATCACTGGTTCAAGCCGTTCGACTCTTTGAAGAAAAACAAGCCCAGTTTTCGCCGCAAGCCATCCGGCATCACGCCGAACAGTTTAGCCCAGAGCACTTTCGTGCTGCCTTCGAGAGCCACGTCTCCAAGGCATATGAAAACTTTGCAAAGTAGACACAGCAAATTGGGACAGGAAGTCATCATGGAAAAATCAATCAAGATGTTAATGGGTCCGATTCTGGGTTATGAAGAGGGTGGTTTATATACGGTCTGTTTTCTGTCGGACAAAACCATCCCGATGACCGAATTGGTCATCGCAGGGAAAGCCGTCGTTTTTACAAAGGTTACAGACACGCCCAGCGGCATTTTTTGGCGAGCAGAAGTCCGCATTAACGCAGAGACCGCCGGCACCCATCACATCTACAGCATCAAGTCATCGGGATCGGAGCTGCAGGACAAATTCGGCCGAATATCCTGGTCTTTCTATGTGCCTGGAATTGCTGAATCCCCAAAACTCGCTTTTGCCACCTGCAACGGCTTCTCCTCCGCCAAACTCGCCCGAGATGAGGTGGAGCCCTATGCGCTGTGGCGAAAAATGCAGGAAGAGCATCAGCAAAAACCCTATTCGTTACTGCTGATGGGCGGCGATCAGATATACGCCGATCAACTGTGGGAAAGCAGCAGCGCGCCCTCCATCGAAAAATGGAGTCATTTATCGAGAGCGAAACAACTGGCCTATCCCGCGGGCCCCAAAATACAACGAGAACTGGACGTTTTTTACGAGCATATCTACATCAAAAACTGGGGCATTAACACCGACATGGCCTGGATGCTGGCTTCTGTCCCTTCGGTGATGATGTGGGATGATCACGACATCTTTGATGGCTGGGGTTCTTATCCCAAAGAATTGCTCAATTGCCCTGTTTATCAGGCAATCTTTCAGACAGCAAAAAAATATTTCGAGCTGAATCAGCTGCGCAGCCAAAGCAGCAGGAATCTGTTGACGCACACTGGCGAGCATTTTACCTGGGGGGTGCGTTTCCGCGAATACCTGATACTGGCTTTGGACAACCGCTCCAATCGAACGCAAACTCAACTAATGAGCGACGCCCAGTGGCATGATGTCAAAAACTGGCTCAGCAACCATCAACAATCCACCGATATTGTCGATAACTTTTTAGTAATTACTGGCTTACCTCTGGTCTATCGGAGTTTCGCCAACATAGATGCCATGCTGCAAATGACGCCCATGCAGGAAGAGCTTGAGGATGACGTGCACGACCACTGGACAGTCAAGGCACATGAGGGTGAACGGATGAAGTTGGTCAAAAACCTACTGAGCTTTACCAAGGCTAAAAATTGTAAAACTGTCGTTCTATCGGGTGACGTGCATATTGGCAGCGTGGGTCTGATCAAAGACAAAATTGAGCAACTGGAGATAACCCAAATTATCTCCTCGGGCGTGGTACACCCAGCGCCAACTCTATTCGAATGGCTGGGTATTCAGGCAACGTCATCGGACGACAAAGAGTTTCTTGGTAAAGGTGACATCACCACCGAAATTATCAAACCTTTTGGTGCCGACAAATATATTTTAGGTAGAAACTACTCCACGCTGGAAAAAGGCACGGACGGCAAGTTGTGGGTCAACTGGATCTGCGAGAAAAACATCAAACCCTGTTATCCGATTTGATCGGCACAACACCAGCTACCACAGCAAATCGTCAGGAACCGGGTGATCCGCATAAGGATCATCCAACTCCGCACTGCCTGCTGATTCGGATTCTGGCTGAGCTTTGGCCGTAATCACAAACATTGGGTCGCGCTGAGCGATTTTCTCTGCCGTACTCAAAGTCACCAGCTCGTAAGTATTGCCAAATCTAGCCACGCTCAGCAGCCCCTTGACCAGCTGGTCACGCTGATCTGCCCGCACGTGAATTCTTTTGACCTTGCCCCGATCCACAAATTGATAGGGCAACTCACCACCACTGCGATCCAAACGCTGTGTTTCTATCATTTGCCGAATTTGTGCGGACTGGGCTTTGCGCTCCCGCGCTTCCTCTTGCTGGCGATTACGCTGACGATCACTTTCCGCTTTTTCCTTAGCCAGCGCGAGTTGCTGAGCCTGCGCTAACGCCTTATCCGGCGCATGACCACCTTTGGCGTGCTGCCGCTTTTCCTGCTGCGCCTTTTTGACCTGATTGGCATTAATCAAGCCCGCTTTAAGCAATTGTTCTTGTAATGGATTGGCCATATTTCTAGTATCGTTAGTTGAGTGCTGTGGTTACAAATGTAAACGTTAAAAGCATCTTAAATTTTAAAATCACACTTAATATCGAACCACCTAGTTATCAAACGTCAGACGACAGATCAAGCAAAAAAACCAGCGCCCCTACCGCAGTCAGTGCCAAAATAAACGCTGGACGTTTCACAACAGTGACATCCAAGGCGCTTATCCTTACCTCCCCGTTCGATTGCAATTGTCAATTTGATGTCCTATCTTAGCGGTTCCCAGAAAAGGCATGAATAGCGGCCCGGCGTGCAGGATCAGCCAGAATTTAGTCTTCCGGTTATGCACTTGCGATAACGTCGCCGTCACCCAATCCCTCATGCTCGGATTACGTCTCAAGGAGAAAATCATGGCACATACCCTACCCGAACTTCCCTACGCGATGGATGCGCTCGCCCCCTATCTTTCCAAAGAAACCTTGGAATACCACTACGGCAAGCATCACAAAGCTTACGTGGACACCTTGAACACGCTGATTCCCGGCACCGAATTCGAAAAAGCCTCGCTCGAAGAAATTATCAAGAAATCATCGGGAAAAGCCTTTAACCAGGCCGCCCAAATATGGAATCACACCTTTTACTGGTATGGATTAAAGCCAAATCCAGCCGGCAAAGCTAATGAACCGACCGGCGCTATCGCCGACGCCATCAGCAAAACCTTTGGTTCATTCGAACAATTCAAAAAAGAATTCACCGAAAAAACCGTGGGTGTGTTCGGATCCGGATGGGGTTGGCTGGTAAAAACCTCCGACAGCAAACTGGAGATTTGGACCGGCCAAGGCGCCGCCAATCCCATGACCGAAGGCAAAACCCCGTTGCTAACCTGCGACGTCTGGGAACACGCCTACTACATTGACTATCGCAACGTCCGGCCTAAATATATGGAATCGTTTTGGCTACTAGTAAACTGGGATTTCGTTAACAAGAACTTCCAACACTAATTCATTACCGTTGAGATTAGCGGACCGGGGCTGTCCTCCGCGGACGGCCCCGCCGTTTTTTATTTTTTCATATCTGGGTCTTGAGTATTGGCGCTATGGGTGACGAGCACTTAATGCAAACATACGGGCGGTTACCGATCGCTTTCGTCCGGGGTGAAGGCGTCTGGCTTTGGGATACCGAAGGACGTCAGTATCTGGACGCTATCTCGGGCGTTGCCGTCTGCAACCTGGGGCACGCTCACCCGGCATTGGCGCAAGCCATCTGCGACCAGGCAAAGTGCTTGCTGCATACTTCTAATCTCTACCGTATTCCCCTACAAGAACAACTGGGTGAACGTCTTTGCCAAATCAGCGGCATGGAGCGCGCATTTTTTTGCAATTCCGGGGCCGAAGCCAACGAAGCTGCCATCAAATTGGCCAGGCGCCACGCCCATCAACAGGGTATCGATACGCCCTATATCATGGTCATGGACGGCGCCTTTCATGGCCGCACGTTAGCGACTCTAACAGCCACCGGAAATCGAAAAATCCAAATCGGCTTCGAACCTCTCGTTGCTGGCTTCGTGCGCGCACCTTACGGCGATGCCGCCGCTGCACGTGCAATCGCTGACCAGCGCCCTGGAATCATCGCGATTTTGGTGGAGCCCATACAAGGTGAGGCCGGCGTAAAAATTCCACCGACCGGCTATCTTCAGGAATTGCGAGCCCTGTGTGATGAAAAGGGCTGGCTGCTGATGCTGGACGAAGTGCAAACCGGCATGGGCCGCAGCGGCAGCTGGATGGCTTATCAGCAAGAAAACATCCTGCCCGACGTAGTTACCCTGGCCAAGGCCTTAGGCAATGGCGTACCTATTGGCGCGTGCCTGGCCCGTGGCGCGGCCGCTCAAGCTCTGATACCTGGCAGCCACGGCAGCACCTTCGGCGGCAACCTCTTGGCCTGTCGCGCTGCCCTCAGCGTGATTGATACGCTGACCAAAGAGCATCTGCCGGAGCGCGCAAAAATCGCCGGTGACCTCCTGCAAATCGCGCTGGAGCGGGAGCTGGCTGGCCTATCCATTGTTCAAGAAATTCGTCATCGCGGCCTATTGGTTGGGATAGAGCTGAATCAACCCTGCCCTACCCTTGCCAAACTAGCATTGGATGAAGGTATATTGATCAATATCACCAGCGAGCGCGTCATCCGCTTGTTGCCGCCGCTGATTATCAGCGATGACCAAATACAGACTCTCGCCACCGGCGTGCGTCGAGCCATTAATCGTTTCATGCAAACCCTCAGCGAATAATCCCATGTCACCGCGCCATTGCCTGACCTTATTAGATTTCACCTCGGAAGAGCTCAATAGCCTTCTGGAGCGCGCTATCGTACTCAAAGCCAAACATCGTCGCGGCGAAGCCCACACCCCGCTGCAGAATCGGGTGCTGGCAATGATCTTCGAAAAAGCATCAACTCGGACTCGGGTATCCTTTGAGGCCGGCATGGCCCAATTGGGCGGTCACGCCATGTTTCTGTCGCCCCGGGACACCCAGCTTGGTCGCGGCGAGCCGATACCCGACACGGCAAGAGTGTTATCCAGCATGGTGGATTGCGTGATGATCCGCGCCTCAAACCACTCTATGGTAGAAACCTTCGCGGCAAACTCACGTGTGCCGGTGATCAACGCCCTGACTGATCTCCACCATCCCTGCCAACTACTCGCCGATATGCTGACCTATGTTGAACAACGGGGTGATATCCGTGGCCGTAAAGTCGCCTGGCTGGGCGACGGCAACAACGTTTGCAACTCCTACATCCACGCCGCCGACCGCTTTGACTTCGAATTGCACATCGCCTGCCCCCCTGGCTACGAGCCTCCAGCAAGCGTCCTAAATGAAGTCAGGGCAAAAATCATCGTCGGCCACGCGCCGGAAAGTGCGTTTCACCACGCCGATCTGGTAGTCACCGACGTTTGGGCCAGCATGGGTCAAGAAGCCGAACAAAAACAAAGGGAAAAGCAATTCCAATCCTATCAAGTTAATGAAGCGTGCATGGCCTTAGCCAAACCCGACGCCCTGTTCATGCACTGTTTGCCCGCACACAGAGGCGAAGAAGTTACCGCTCAAGTCATTGATGGTCCACAAAGTGCGGTCTGGGACGAAGCGGAAAATCGCTTACATGTACAAAAAGCCTTGCTGGAATTCCTGCTTTGCCGTTAACTAGGGCGCTTTACGGTTGACAAAATTCAGCAACAACATTCAACCCGTTTGGTCTATACTCGGCCGATTAGCCAGGGAATGGCTCATATTGAGCATAAAAGAACCAAGGATAGCAATCTGATGAATCAGGACGATACGCTCGTCTCGATACGAGGTTTGTCTTTTAAACGCGGCGGCCGAGTTATCTTTGACGGCGTCGATCTAGATATCCGGCGTGGCTCCGTGACGGCCATCATGGGGCCAAGCGGTACCGGGAAAACCACCCTGCTGCGGCTGCTGGGTGGCCAGATTCGTCCCCAGGCCGGCAGCGTCAAGGTGGATAATCAGGAAATCCCCACACTGCGGATCAACGAGCTTTACCAGGTACGCCGACGCATGGGCATGTTGTTCCAATCTGGCGCGCTGCTCAGCGATTTAAACGTCTTCGACAACATCGCCTTTCCTTTGCGCGAAAATACCCAGCTACCAGAAAGCCTGATCCGCACCCTGGTACTAATGAAGCTAGAGTTAGTCGGCCTGCGCGGCGCCCATCAGCTTATGCCCTGGGAATTATCGGGCGGAATGGCCCGACGCGTCGCATTGGCCCGCGCTATCGCCCTGGATCCAATGATGATTATGTATGACGAGCCCTTCGTCGGGCTTGATCCCATCGCTATGGGAATCATCGTCAAATTGGTCCGTCATTTGAACGATGCGCTTGGTCTGACTTCAGTTATCGTCACCCATGACGTCAAAGAAGTCGTCACCATTGCCGATTATTGTTACCTCATCTCGGACGGCAAAATCATGGGCAAAGGTAGCCCAAAAGAACTCATGCAATCAGGCTCCGCCTGGGTTCATCAATTTATGGAAGGCAAAGACGACGGGCCGGTTCCCTTCCACTATCCGGCCAAAGACTATGCTCACGACCTCATGGAGGCGCCATGAACGGTCAATACCGCATCGTCACGCAAACCATCCTGGGCGTGGGCAAAAGCACCCTGTTTTTATTGCGCGTACTGGCCGGACTACCCAGCGTATTGGCTCGACCCTTTCTTGTCGTCTATCAGATTTATATGGTTGGGGTTTTATCCCTGATCATTATTTCAATCTCCGGCCTATTTGTGGGCATGGTCTTAGCGCTGCAAGGTTATACCAGCCTTGCCCGATTTGGCGCAGAAGAAACGCTGGGCGTCATCGTTGCCCT
>Ga0255334_1000846_pt1 | contig 18432 bp, 12 predicted proteins | sample EtOH5_35cm_T3_12_FD_202080 | JGI IMG/M metagenome (GOLD analysis project Ga0255334, IMG submission 202080) | Sandy soil microbial communities from University of British Columbia, Vancouver, Canada - EtOH5_35cm_T3_129 | ecosystem: Engineered > Artificial ecosystem > Sand microcosm > Unclassified ...
CCGTGGTCAGGGCGTCGACGAGCCGGCGCACCTCCGCCTGGTCGGCGGACAGCAGGTGGAACGCGATGCGCTGCGCGCTCTTCGGGCCGACGCCGGGCAGCCGCCCGAGCTCGTCGACCAGGTCCTGCAGGGCGCCCTCGTACACATGGTCAGCCTAACTGGCGCCCCCGACGTGCCCTGCGGGCGCGCTGGTCAACCCGGCGACGGGGCGCGCCCGCTCCCCGTGAGCCGCGACGCCGGGAAGCCGGGGTGCCGCCACGGGCCGGCGGGCCGGTGCCGCCGCCGCGAAAGCGCTCTCGGGACGACTAGCCTCAGGGCCGTGGGGAGTGCCAACGAGCGGCCGGTGCTGGCCGACGTCGCCCGGCTGTCTGGTGTGTCGGTCCCGACGGTCTCGCGGGTGCTGACCGGATCGCTGCCGGTCAGCGAGGACAAGCGGTCGCGGGTGCTGGCTGCGGTCGCCGAGCTGGGGTACGTGCCGAACGCGGCCGCCCGAGCGCTGGCGGGCGGCACGAAGTCGATGATCGGGGTGATCGCGCTCAACACGTCGCGGTACGGTTACGCGAAGACGCTCGAGGGCATCGAGCAGGCCGCACGCGTGGCCGGGTACGTCGTGCTGGTAGCGGTCGTCGAGTCCGTCGACCCGGCGGAGGTCCGGGCGGCGGTGGACCTCGTCGTCGGGCAGACCGTCGCGGGAGTCGTCGTCATCGAGTGGGACCCCGCCGGGGTCGCCGTCGCCCGCGCCTTGCCCGACACGTTGCCGGTCGTCTCGATCACGTCGCCGTCCCCGGGCACGAGCCCGCACCCGCGCGCCCACCTCGACGACCGGACGGGTGCCCGTCAGGCGACGGAGTACCTGCTGGGGCTCGGCCACAGGACCGTGCACAGGATCGCCCTTACCGGAGCCGAGCCCCGTCCCGTACGGCGCCCACGTGGCCGCGCGGCGGTCGACGACCCCGTCCTGCGTCCCTCCGGGCGCTCGGTCGGGTGGTACGAGGCGCTGCGCGACGCGGGCGCTCCGGTCCCGACGCCCATCCCCGCGGACGCCGCGCTGGTGGCCGGCGACACACCGGCCGCCGGCTTCGAAGCTGCGCGCCGGCTGCTCGACGATCCGGCCGTCACGGCCGTGCTGTGCGACAACGACGAGCTGGCGATCGGCGCGATGAGCGCCTTCGCCGACGCGGGCCGCTCGGTCCCGGGGGACGTCAGCGTGATCGGCTTCGACGACCAGCCGTTCGCCGCGATGTGGCGGCCCGCGCTGACCACCGTCGCCCAGGACTTCGTCGACCTCGGCCAGCGCGCGCTGCACCAGCTCGACGAGCGGCTCCAGACGGGGACCTGCGAGCCGGAGAGCTTCCGGCTGCCGCGTCTGGTCGTCCGCGGGAGCACCGCTCCGCCCTCCTCCGCGACGCCTGCGCGTTGACGCCGGATCGTTATGAAAGCGTTATCAGAAATGCTCAGGGAACACTTGTCCCGATCGTCTGATAGCGCTTTCATGTTCTCGTCGCCCCAATGGACGTGGCGGCCGACCAGACGAAGGAGTCCAGCAATGACCAAGAGTTCCCACGCGGCGCGCGTGGCCGCAGTTGCGGGGATGGCGTCGCTCGCGCTCGTCCTCGGCGCCTGCGGCGAGCCGTCCCCGAGCACCGGCCCGAGTTCCGGCACTGCCTCCGGCACCCCCAGCACGAGCGGCGAGAAGCTCACGCTGACGGTCGCGACCTTCAGCGAGTTCGGGTACGCCGACCTGTACAAGGAGTACATGAAGGAGCACCCGAACGTCACCATCGTCGAGAAGAAGGCGGCGACGGGGGCGGATGCGCGGACCAACATGATGACGAAGCTCGCGGCAGGCTCCGGCCTGTCGGACATCGAAGCGGTCGGCAACGACTGGATCGCCGAGCTGTTGCCCTACGCCGACAAGTTCAACGACCTCGGCTCCCCGGACATCAACAGCCGCTGGGCCGACTGGGTCAACAAGATGGCGACCGCGCCGGACGGCACGCTCATCGGGTACGGCACCGACCTCGGGCCGATGGCGCTGTGCTACCGGGGCGACCTGTTCGCGAAGGCCGGCCTGCCGTCCGACCGCGACGCGGTCACGCAGCTGCTCGGCGGCAAGGACGCCACTTGGGAGCGGTACTTCGAGGTGGGGCACCAGTTCCAGGAGAAGTCGGGCGGGGTCAAGTGGCTCGACGCGACGGTCTTCCTCTACCAACCGAGCCTGTCCCAGCTCCCCGTGACGTTCGAGAACACCGACGGCAGCGTGCTCGACCTGGCGACGAACGAGCCGATCAAGAAGGTCTACGACCTGCTGACCGCACCCGACACGGTCGACCTGTCCGCCCACCTCGCGGGCTTCAGCCCCGACTGGGTCTCCGCGTTCCAGCAGGGCTCCTTCGCGACGATGCTCTGCCCCGCCTGGATGACGACGATCATCGAGGGCAACTCGGCGGGCGTCGTGGGCTGGGACATGGCGGACGTGGTCCCTGGTGGGGGCGCCAACAGCGGCGGCTCCTACCTGACCGTCCCGAAGCAGACCAAGCATCCCGACGAGGCGAAGGCGCTGGCCGCCTGGCTCACCGCACCCGAGCAGGGAGCGACGGTGTTCACCTCGGTCGGCAACTACCCGAGCCAGATCGAGGCGCAGAACGCCCCGGACGTCAAGAGCAAGGTCAACCCGTTCTTCAACAACGCACCGGTGGGACAGATCTACGCCTCCCGCGCCGCGGCGATCACGGGCATCTCGTTCCGGAGCGAGAACTACCAGACGGTGAGGAAGATCGTGAACAACGCGATCAACCGGGTCGACATCGACCAGACCGACGACCCCGCGACCTCGTGGGACAAGGCGGTCCAGGAGTTCAACGGCCTCGGTCTGAGCTGACCGGGAACCCGGCCGTTCCGACCGCAGGATGCGGGGCCCGGCATGGCCTGCCGGGCCCCGCATCCGCCTTCCTCCACGAGCAGGTGACACAGCCATGAGCACGGCACGCACCGCCGGCCTCGCGCCGGTCGCACCGTCCCCCGCGCAGCCACGCCCGACACGTCGCGAGCGTGCCGGGAAGCTGGACGCCGCGGTCTCCCCCTACCTCTACGTCGCCCCGTTCTTCCTGCTGTTCGCACTCATCGGGCTGTTCCCGCTGCTCTACACGGCGTTCGTGTCGGTGCACCAGTGGCACACCATCGGCGGCGAGGGCGCCTTCGTCGGCCTGAAGAACTTCGCGGACGTGCTGCACCAGCGGTTCTTCTGGGTCGGCCTGCGCAACACCGTCTCGATCTTCCTGCTGTCGTCCGTGCCCCAGGTGATCACCGCGATCTTCGTCGCCGCGATACTCAACGCCAACCTGAGGACCAAGACGTTCTGGCGGATGGGCGTGCTGTTCCCCTACGTCATCGCTCCGGTGGCGATCAGCCTGATCTTCGGCCGGATGTCGGCACAGGAGTACGGGCTGGTCAACTACGTGCTCGGGAACGTCGGCATCGCCCCGGTCGGCTGGCACTCCGAACCGTTCGCGGCACACGTCGCGATCGCCAGCATGATCAACTTCCGGTGGACCGGCTACTCCGCCCTGATCTTCCTCGCGGCGATGCAGGCGATCCCCACCGAGCTGTACGAGGCGGCGATCGTCGACGGCGCCAGCCGGTGGCGGCAGTTCTGGTCCGTCACGGTCCCCCAGCTGCGCCCGACGATCATCCTTATCATCATCGTGTCGACCATCGGGGGCCTCCAGGTGTTCGACGAGCCCCTGCTGTACGACCAGGAGGGCTACGGCGGCAACGACCGGCAGTGGATGACGGTCACCATGTACATCTACGAGCTCGGCTGGGGCAATCAGCACAACTTCGGCCGGGCGGCAGCGGCGGCATGGCTGCTCTTCCTCGTCGTCGTCGTGCTCGCCCTCGCGAACTTCGCCATCACGCGCCGCATCGCCTCGGCGGACAGCGGCCCGCGCCGGAAGCGGGTGCCGTGATGACCTCCGTCCCGGTGACCGCACAGCTGGCGGGGAAGGCCGCCGCGCGCCGGGCCGGCCGCCGAGGCGGCCGCGGCCTCGGGGTGGCACGCCGTCCCGGCGCGCGGACCTATGTCGTGCTCACGCTCGTCCTGCTCGTCTCGCTCTACCCGCTCTACTACTCGTTCCTGCTCGCCTCGGCCGACGCGCCCTACATCGCCCAGCACCCGCTGCCGGGCCTGATCCCCCAGGGACGGTTCCTGGAGAACGTGCGCCGGGTGCTCGAGTCGGGCATCCCGTTCTGGAAGGCTCTGGCCAACTCGACGTTCGTCTCGGCGGTCTCCGCCGTGTCCGTGGTGTTCTTCGCCACGCTGGCCGGGTTCGCCTTCTCCAAGCTGCGGTTCCGCGGGAAGCGCGGGCTGCTCGTCGTCGTCGTCGCGACGATGGCCCTGCCCAGCCAGCTCGGCGTCATCCCGCTGTTCATCGTCATGGCACGCCTCGGCTGGTCCGGCCACCTGATCGCGGTGATCGTCCCCGCGTTGGTCTCGGCGTTCGGCGTGTTCTGGATGACCCAGTACCTCGACGCCGCCCTGCCCTCGGAGCTGATCGACGCCGCCCGCGTCGACGGTGCGTCGCTCGCGCGCACGTTCTGGTCCGTCGCGCTGCCGACGGCGCGCCCCGCCGCCGCCATGCTCGCCCTGTTCAACTTCATCGGGCACTGGACGAGCTTCTTCTGGCCGTTCATCATCCTCGACCCCCGCAACCCCGTGCTGCCGACGGCCCTTCAGACGCTCCAGGCCTCGTACTTCAAGGACTACTCACTGGTGATGGCAGGGGTGATCATGACGACGATTCCGCTGCTCCTGCTCTTCGTCGTGGCCGGCAAGCAGCTCGTGGCAGGGATCATGGCCGGGGCGGTCAAGGGATGAGCGCGTCCGGTGCCGAGCTCGATCCGGGCTCGTCGCGCGTCCACCTGCGTGCCGGCGGTGTGAGCGTCCTTCTCGAGCTCAACGGCGGCGCGCTCCCCACCGTCGCGCACTGGGGCGCCGACCTCGGGCCCCTCGACCCGGCGATGCTCGACGCGGTGGTCCGGGCCGCCCGGTCACCCGAGCCCGCCAACGGCATCCCCCGCCCGGTGTCGGTCGGCCTGCTGCCGGAGGCGTGGACCGGCTGGGCGGGCACGCCCGGGGTGGCGGGCCATCGTCCCGGTGGCCGGGACTGGTCGCCGCGGTTCGCGGTGACCGGGGCCCGCCTCGAGGCGCTCGGGGGCGCGGAGGGCGGCGGCGACACCGGTGACCGCCCAGGCCGGCTGGTCGTCGCGGCCGAGGACCTGGACACCCGTCTCGGCCTCGAGCTCGTCGTCGAGCTGGCGCCGACCGGTGTCCTGCGCGCCCGGGCCACCCTGACGAACCGGTCCGACGAGCCGTACGTCGTCGACGGCGTCACGCTGACCCTGCCCGTTCCCCCTGTCGCAGACCAGATCCTCGACCTCGCCGGACGCTGGTCCGCCGAGCGATCGCCGCAGCGCCGCGCGCTCGTCGTCGGAAGCCACGTGCGCGAGGGCCGCCACGGGCGCACCGGCGCCGACGCTCCGCTGGTGACGGTGGTGGGGCCATCCGGGTTCGGTTTCCGTTCCGGCCCGTCGTGGGGCGTCCACGTGGCGTGGAGCGGCAACCACCGCACCCTCGTCGAGCGCTTGCCCACCGGTGCCCAGCTGGTGGGGGGCGGGGAGCTGCTGCTGCCCGGCGAGGTGGAGCTCAGTCGCGGGGAGTCGTACCTCTCCCCGTGGCTGTACGCCTCGTACGGCGAGGGCATGGACGAGCTCGCCGGCCGGTTCCACGACTCCCTCCGGGCACGCCCGCACCACCCGCGCACTCCTCGCCCGGTGACGCTGAACACCTTCGAGGCTGTGTACTTCGACCACGACCCCGACCGCCTGCGCGAGCTGGCGGACCTTGCGGCGAAGGTCGGGGTGGAACGGTTCGTGCTCGACGACGGCTGGTTCCTCCGGCGACACGACGACACCGCCGGGCTGGGCGACTGGTTCGTCGACGACACCGTCTGGCCCACCGGCCTGACACCGCTGGTCGAGCGCGTCCACGACCTCGGTATGCAGTTCGGGCTCTGGGTGGAGCCGGAGATGGTCAGTCCCGACTCCGACCTGGCGCGCGCGCACCCCGACTGGGTGCTCCAGGTGCCCGGCCGCATGCCGCTCGAGGCACGCCACCAGCAGGTGCTCGACGTCGCCCGCGCCGAGGTCTGGGACTACCTCTGCGACCGGCTCGTCACCCTGGTCCGCGAGCACGGCGTCGACTGCCTGAAGTGGGACCACAACCGCGACCTGGTCGACGCGGGCTCGCCCCGCACCGGGCACGCGAGCGTGCACGAGCAGACGCTGGCCACGTACCGCCTGGTGGACGCCGTGCGGGCCGCGTGCCCCGGCCTGGAGATCGAGTCGTGCTCGTCCGGCGGTGCGCGCGTCGACCTGGCGGTGCTCGAGCGCGCCGACCGGGTCTGGGCCAGCGACTGCCTCGACGCGCACGAGCGCCAGCAGATCCAGCGCTGGACGGCACAGCTGCTGCCACCGGAGCTCGTCGGGGCGCACGTCGGCTCGCCGCGCAACCAGATCACCGGCCGGGTGCTCGACCTGTCGTTCCGCGCGGGCACGGCGCTGTTCGGGCACTTCGGCATCGAATGGGACCTGACGACCGCCGCCGACGACGAGCTCGAGGTGCTGCGGCAGTGGGTGGGCCTCTACCAGCAGCTCCGCGGTCTGCTGCACAGCGGGCGCACGGTGCGGCAGGACCTGCCCGGCGGCGTGTGGCTGCACGGGGTCGTCGCCCGGGACCGCGGCGAGGCGCTGTACGCGGTCGTGGGCCGCGAGCGCCCGGCGTCGTGGCCGCCGGGGTCCGCGCCGCTGCCCGGTCTCGACCCGGCGCGCAGCTATCGGATCAGGCCGGTTGGGCCGGCGCTGCCAGACGACCCCCGCGTCGTCCCCGGATGGTGGGACACCGACCTGGTGCTGCCCGGCTCGGTGCTGGGGTCCGCCGGCCTCCAGCTTCCCGCCCTCGAGCCGGATCACCTGGCGCTCGTCCACGTCACCGCGGTCGAGAAGGACGAAGCATGACGCGTCCCGCCGACGTGCTGGCCCAGGCCCGGCGGGTCGTGCTGCTTGTCATGGCCGGGCAGTCCAACGGCGAGGGCCGCGGGCTCCCGGTGGGACCGGCACTGGACCCCCCGGACCCCCGCATCCTCATGTGGGAGTGGGGCACGGGGCGGCTGGCGACGGCCACCGTGCCGCTGTCCTCGCAGCGCCGGCAGGTCGGCCTGTCGCCGGCGACGGTCGCCGCGCGGTGCCTGGTGCGCGACGAGCCGCCAGGCACCGTCGTGGTGATCCTCAACGCAGCGGTCGGCGCTTCCGGACTCGTCGCCGATCCTCCGACCGGTACGTGGGCGGTCCGCACGACCAGCCCGCACCCGCACCTGTTCGACGCCCTGGCGCGCGTCGTCCCCCGGGTTCGCGTCGCAGTCGCCGACGCCGCGCCGGCGGCCGCGGTGGACGTCGGCATGCTGTGGCACCAGGGCGAGGCCGACGGCGGGGTCGCGACCAAGGCCTACGCCACGGCGTTCGACGAGCTCGTCGCCGCCCTCCGTCGCGAGCTGCACCTGCCCGGCCTGCCCGTCGTGCTCGGTGGGCTCGTGCCCGAGGCGGTCGACCGCCACCCCGAGCTGTCGACCGTGCGTGACGCCCTCGCCGCCACACCCGCTCGGCTCTCCCACGCCGCGTACGTCGACGGGGTCCGCGGCGGCGGGGGCAGCGCCGGACCCGACGACGTCTTCCACTACTCCCGGGCCGGCGTCCAGGCGCTCGGCGCCGCCATGTGCCAGGAGCTGCGGCTCCTCGTCGACCGCTGAGGTCAGCCGTCACGGCGGTCACGCCGACGGCTTGCGCCCGTCCAGTCCGGTCCAGCGGGCACGCAGCGCCTGGGCCGCCGCCTTCGGACGGCGGTCACGGGTGAACACGCCCTTCTTGTTGCCGTCCACGCGGTGGATCGCCGCAGCGGTCTGGAAGTCGGCGAAGTTCCACACCTGTTCCCCGACGACGGCGTCGACGCGGTCGAACACCCGGTGGAACAGCTCCAGGATCGCAACCTGGAACTCCTCGCTCCACGGCTGGTCGAAGACCGAGTGGATGCCCGCGACGGCGTCCGCGCCGTACTCGGTCACCACGATCGGCTTCTCGTACGCCGCCTGCCAGTCCCGCAGCTCGGCCTCGAGGTGCTCCTCGGCCGCCGCCAGGTCCGCCGTGTCGTCGTACCACCCGTAGTAGCGGTTGAGGCAGATCACGTCGTACAGGTCCATCGTCAGGTCGCGCTCCGGGGTGGCGAACCTGACGTTGGCGAAGGTGACCGGCCGGGTCGGGTCGAGCTCGCGGATGAGGGCGACGAGCGGTGCGAAGTACTCGCGCGCGCCGGGCTCCTCGGAGGCCGGTTCGTTGGCGATCGACCACATCACCACGGACGGGTGGTTCTTGTCGCGCGCGACGAGCTCGCGGATGGCGTCGGCGTGCGCCGCCTGGGTCTGCTCACCGATCGCGTCGGGACCGAAGGTGGTCGCCGGCGTGCCGAACGGCCCGCCGGCGATGACCATGTTGAGGCCGACGGCCGGCGTCTCGTCGATGACGACGACCCCGTGCCGGTCGGCGAAGTCCAGCACGTCCTCGGCATACGGGTAGTGCGCGGTGCGGAAGGAGTTGGCACCGACCCACTCGAGCAGCTGGAAGTCGTGGACCAGGTAGGCGTCGTCGTGCCCCTTGCCGCGCACCGGCGTGTCCTCGTGCTTGCCGAAGCCGGTGAAGTAGAACGGCTCGCCGTTGACGAGGAACTGCCGGCCGCGCACCTCCACGGTCCGCACACCCACCGGCAGCGTGTAGCCGTCGACCAGCAGCTCGCCGTCGACGAGCTCGACGGCGAGCTCGTACAGGTACGCCGCGCCCGGCTGCCAGAGGTGAACGTCGTCGACGCGGACGGTCCCGGCCGCGCCGCGGGCGGCGGCGACCTCGGATCCCTCGGCGTCGCACAGCCGCACCCGCACGTCAGCGTCCCCGACGACGTCGACCGAGTAGTGCACCAGGCCCCCGCCGTCCACGAGGTCGGTGGTCACCGTGACGTCCGAGACGTGCTGCGGCGGCGTGCTGCAGAGCCACACCGACCGGGCGAGGCCGGCGTAGTTGTAGAAGTCGTGGCCGTAGGTCTGGTGACGCCGGCCCATGGCGTCCAGGACGACCCTGCCGGGCGGGATGGTGGCGGGGGTCAGCTCGTTGTCGACGCCGATCGTCAGGCGGAACTCGTCTCCGGCACCGACCACGCCCGTCAGGTCGGCCTCGAACGGCGTGTACCCGCCCGTGTGCCGCGCAACGAGCGTGTCGTCGACGTAGACGACGCCGGAGTGCGTCGCGGCGTCGACACGCAGCGTGACGCGCTGGCCGGCCCAGCGCGGCACCCGCACCCGGCGTTGGTACCAGACCCAGCCGACGCGGTCGCGGACGGCGTGGTCGACGAACAGGTCGTTGTAGCTCGCCGGGACGGCCGCCTCGAGGGTTCCGGGCAGCGAGCGCGACCACGGGGCCTGGTCGGGTTCGGCGAGAGCGAACCGCCACAGGCCGTCGAGCCGGACCGCCTCTCGGGTGGGCGAGCACTGCGGCTTGAGCATCGTCTCTCCGCTTCGTCGTCGGGCCCGTCGTCCGGCACGGACCCGAGGCCGCGCGCCCCGCGAACGTGGCACGAGGGCACGGCCCAATGAAAGCGCTATCAAAGGGCCGTCGGCAAGTTCGCGCCCGCGGACGGCACGACCGCCTTCGCCGCCGGCCGCGGGCGCCGCCGGGGACGCCGCAGCCACCACAGCGCCGCCACCGCGAGCAGCAGCGCCCCGAGCGTCGACCAGGGCACTGCCCACCCCCGCGTCGCGAGGGCCGCCGGCTCCAGCCGCGGGTCGTCGCGGCCCGGCGCCGCGACGGCGGTCGCGACGACGCCGACGTCCTCCACGACCAGGGGTGCGACGTCCTCGACCGTGACTGTCTGCTCCACCCGAGCACCGGGGAGCAGCTCGGTGAGCGCCGGGGCCTCCGCCGTGCGCACGTTGAGGTGGAACGGGCCGGAGACACGTACGGAGGCACGGACGCCGACCCGGACGTTGCCGGTGTTGACCACGGTGTAGGTCACCGTGAGCGCCCCGCTGCCGGCGAGCCCGAGTGCCCTCCCCTGCCGGTAGTGCGCCCCGAGGCCCACGATGTCCAGGCCCGGCCGCAGGTCGCCGGAGACCGTCAGGTAGATCCTCACGCCAGTGCGCTGCTCGATGTCGATGCTCGTCACCGACCCGTCCGCCGTCGCGCTGGCCGCCGTCAGAGAGGCGACGACGCCGGCGAGGTACTCCCCCGGCTCGGCGGCGGCGGGGATGGTGACGGTCAGCGGCACCAGCACGTAGCCCGCGCCCTCCTCTCCCGACTGGGCCGGCACCGACACCGCGCCGGTGCCGAGGGTGAGCCAGGCTCCTGCCCCGGCTGGCGTGGCCGAGCGGGGCGGCAGGACGACGCCGCCGTGAGCGTCGTTGGCGACGTCGGCCGCGTACACGTCGACGGCCAGCGGGAAGTCCGACCGGTTGATGACCGCGAGCGTGTCGTGCACCACCGATCCCGGCGGGGCGGTGACCGCGACGTCACTGCGACCGTCGGGGGCGCCGCCGGAGGCGGCAGTGATGCCGAAGGTCGCGCGGGCCGGCGCGGCCGACGGCGCCAGTTCCGTCGGGGCACCGTCCGGCGGCGACGGCCGGGCAGGGGCAGCGCCACACGTCAGCGCGAGCGGTGCCGCCAGGAGGGTGGCGAGCAGCGCACGAAGCGCGGCGGTGCGCGATCTGCAGGTCACGGCGCGGGCCTCCTCGAGGGTGACCGGCCGGGGTGGAGTGCGGGGAGGGAGCGACCGGCCCCGCACTCCACGGCCGGTCAGAACACCGTGAGCGTGATCACGGCGCGGTACGTGTCGGCCGCCGTGGCGGCGGGCACGCCCGTGATCCGGACGTTCCCGGAGATCCAGGTCGTGCCGGAGCGGTCGCCGTCGTAGGTGGCGAAGGTCTGGCCCGCACCCGACAGCGCCGGGACGTCGTTGACCTGCACCTCCGCCGCTGTGATCGGGCTGCCGGGCACGTCCTGGGCGTGCAGGTCGACCAGTCCGGCGACGCCGGCCGGGATCGACGACCCGGTCTGGCTGCCGGAGAAGTCGGTGGCCGCCACCTGGGCGGTGAACGCCGGGCTACCCGGCCGGGTGTCGGTGATCGTGATCGCCTTGGCCTGGTCGGTGGCCGAGGCGAACTCCACCGGGGCTGCGAGCCCCAGCGTCGAGGTGTTCGGGTCGAGCACCAGGTGGCCCAGGTGCAGCACGTTGCCCGGCGTCCACGGCGTCGTTATCGTCAGCGCGGCGGCCTCGACAACCAGGTCGACGTTCGCGTCGGTCGAGGCTCCTCCTGGCGTCCCGGCGGGCGCCAGGTCGATCGGCTCGGACGTGCCGGTCGAGTCCTGGTACGTGCCGGTGCCCGTGAACGCTCCGGTGACGGTCCACGCCCCCGCGCCGAGGGCGGTGGTGGTGACCTGGGCGGTGGCGTGACTGCCGTCCGGCGACACCGGCACGGTGGCGATCGGCACCGACGTGCCGCTCCCGTCCTCGGTGGCGGTGAACTCGACGGACCCGGTCGGGACCGTCGAGTCGGCGGCCGACACCGTGGCCGCGAGGACCACCGGTTCGTTGGCCTTGCCAGTGGCCGAGGTCGCACTGACGGCCGTGGTCGTCTGCTGCGGGGCGCCGACGACCTCTACGACCCCCGGAGCCGATGTCGATGCGGCATAGGTGTCGTCGCCGATATAGGTTGCCGTGATCGGGTGGCTGCCGGACAGCAGTCCGCCCGGCAGCTCGAGGACGGCGGTCCCACCGGAGACCGTCGTCTGACCCAGCACGGTAGTGTCGTCGCGGAACTCGACCGCGCCGGTGGCGGTCGCCGGGCTGACCGACGCCGAGAGGGTGACGGCGGAGCCCTCCTGGGTCGAGGCGGGCACCGTCAGGCTCGTCGTGGTGGCCGTCCACTGCTCGGTGGTGTCGCCGACGACGAACCCCTCGCCGACGAAGCCGATGTAGACCCGGCCGGGGACGTTCATGTCGCCGTTCACCGTCGCCACCTGGTGGGCGATGCCCAGCGGGTAGTCGGCGATCTTCTGCCAGGTCTGGCCGTAGTCGGTGGAACGGTAGAACGCCGGCGTCAGGTCGCCGTTGGCGTTCCCGTTGACGTAGATCGTCGGGTAGCTCGATCCCGGCATCGGCGCTCCGAAGCCGAACTTGCCTGCCACCTGGAGGTGCGGCGCCTTGGACCACGGTGTGACCCCGCCGTCGAAGGTGTACCGCAGGCCGCCGTTGACCGCGCTCGACCAGACGTTGCCGGCCAGTCCGGGCGCAGCACGCAGCTGGCCGTCGATCTGGCAGCTCTCCGACGAGGTGCAGCGCGGCGCATACATCCGCTGGAAGGTCGCACCGCCGTCGGTCGACCGGTAGAACGCGCCGTTGTCGTCTGAGGTGACGACGTAGAAGGTCCCGCCGAGGACCTTGTCGGACTCCAGGGCCCGGTGGCCGCCCCACCAGAAGAACGTGTGTGTGTTGGTCGAGTTGATGCCGCCGCTCGTCCCCCAGCTGGTGCCGTTGTCCGTGGTGTGGTAGGGGGTCTTGCCGGCGCCCATGGTGCCGGTGCTCGGCAGCCACACGACGTTGGTCGGATCGGTGGCGGACACCGCGATGTTGCCGCCCGGGCCGATGTCCGCCACCGGGGAGTGGAGCACCGTCCAGTGCACCCCGCCGTCCGAGGAGTACGCGGCGCGGCCGATCAGGGACGGGTAGTAGTTGTTCCGCGCCTGGACGGTCACCAGGTGCTGCGGGTTCCGGCCGCTGTAGTCGAGGCCCGTGCCACCCCAGAACTCGTTGTCGACGAGGGGCGCCGTGGGCGTCGAGTCGGCGTCGGGGTAGTAGAAGCCCTGCCGATCGAAGATGTTCGTCACGACCCCGCCACCGGGCGGCGCGACGACATCGGTCGTGTCCGTGTTCTCGATCCCGGTGCTCTCGTTCTGCCACGTGATGCGGCTCGCGTCGAGGTCGCTGGCGCGCCACAGCCCGACCCCCTGGGCCAGCCACAGCTGGTCGTGGGCCTGCGGGTCGAACCTCAGAGCGGCGGTGGTGAAGTAGTCCGTCTCATTCGTCTGGGTGATCCAGGGGATCGTCGGCGACGAGATGCCGAACTTGACGTTCGTCCAGGTCGCTCCCGAGTCGTGGGAGCGGTACAGCTTGCCGTTCATGCCTGCGGGTGTCGCGTAGACGAAGCCCGAGTCGTCCGGGTCGACCGCCACCTGCCAACTCTTGTCGGCTCGCGGCGAGATCACCGTCCACTGGCCGGTCGCGGGGTCGAGGCGACGCACCGCAGCGCGGAAGCCGACGTATACCGTGTGGTCACGGGCGATGCCGATGCTGTAGCCGGTCTCCGCACCGGAGAACAACGGCGCCCACGTCGCGCCGCCGTCGACCGAACGATAGATGCCGACGCCTGCCACGCTCGCGTAGACGACCGAGGCCTCGTACGGGTCGAAGGCAACGAACTGCACGCCGTTCGGCGACGTGCCCGCCGGCACCTGCGCCGAGGGGACCTGCGTCCAGGTGACACCGGTGTCCTGGCTGACCCAGAGGCCCTGCTGTCGGGTGCCGAGGAAGACCGTCGAGGGGTCGGTGGGCGAGATGGCGAGCCGCTCACCGCCCTGACGCCCGTCGCCGTTGCCGTTCACCCAGAACCGCTGGTCGCTGACCGTGAAGCTCGCGGCGCCGTCGGTCGAGACGAGCACCCGCCCCGTGCCGGTGGCACTCGTGTCCGTGTCGTACCCCGTGAGCATGATCACCACGTCGGGGTTGGCCGCCGAGACGACCAGGCTCTCGACGTTGTAGTCACCCGCGACGATCCCGGGGATCCGGTCCGCGGTCGTGATCCGCTGCCACCCCCCGGTCTGCGGATCGCGCTTGTACGCGCCGCCGACGTCCGTGCGAACGTAGCGGACGTCCCCGTCGGTCGGGTGGAACGCCAGCCCGGTGACGAAACCGCCGCCGCCGAGGGTCAGGGGATGCCACGTGTAGCCGGCGTCAGGACGGTCGTGGCGGCGAGCAGACCGACGCCCAGCGAGCATGCGCGCCATCCTCGCCGCTCACGGGTGATGCGTCTGTGGAGAAGGCCCATGGTGTATCGACTCCTTCGTCATACGGGTGTGAGGGCGACCGCGGGTGCGGCCGTCAGCGACCCTCGACGTCATGGCGATCGGGCCGACGAACTCGTCGACGAACCACGGATCGACTCCTTCGTCTGGGCTCCGTCGGGGCGTCAACTGCAATGAAAGCGCTATCAGTCGTCCTCGACAAGACGGGGGGAGCCATCGATCTGATAACGCTTTCATAACGATCTGTTACGGATTGTCCGATCCGCCTGCGGTGCCCGCGGGCCGTGCCGACCCTCGGTTCCGGGCATCGCTGCGCTGGCCACAGGGCCTCCGCACCTCCGCCCGGCCCCCTGTCGAGGGACCCCGACGAGGGGCGGCACACACGCGGCCGCCGGTCGGGACGAAGGCGCCCGACGCCTACCATGCACACCGTCCGCCCGAACGGGCGGACGGTGTGGTGGACCGGCCGAGCCTGCAGGTGTCGTCCCGGTGAGAGCTGGCGGGGACCGCAGAGAGGACGTGGTCGCAACGCCGTGGAGTCCCGACGAGGGCGTCCCGTCACACAGCCGCGGGACCCGCGAGGTCGACGCCGTGGACATCACGGTGCCCGGACCGCGCGGCGACGTCGGCATGCGCGTCTACCGAGAGCCGGGCGCCCCGCCCGGGCCGGGCTTGGTGTGGGTGCACGGTGGCGGCTGGGCCGCGGGCGACATCGACATGCCCGAGGCGGACTGGCTCGGGCGGCGGCTGGCCTCGTCGGGCATCGTCGTCGTGTCGGTCGACTACCGGCTCGCCAAGGACGGCGTTGCCTACCCGTTGCCGCACGACGACGTGCACGCGGCGACGGCGTGGGTGCTCGACAACCTGTCCGACGCCGGCGTCGCCCCCGGTCGGTGCTCGCTGGGAGGCGCCTCCGCCGGGGCGGACCTCGCCGTCGGTGTGGCGATGCGGCTGCGCGACGAGGGGTCCACCCTGCCGTGGACCCTCGTCCTTGCCTACCCGGCGCTGCACGCGGCACTCCTGCCGCCGTCCTCCGCCTTGGCCGCCACGCTCTCGCAGCTGCCTCCAGAGGAGCGGCTCACCGCCTCGGGCATGGACTCGATGGCACGTGGCTACGCCGGCGTCGGGGCGCTCGACGACCCGTACGCCTTCCCGGGCGGTCACGATCCCGCGGGGCTCCCGCCGGTGTTCGTGCTGCTGTCGGAGGTCGATGCCCTGCGCCCGTCAGGAGAGGCCTTCGCGGCCGACGCGGTGCGCGCCGGCGTGCCGAGTCTCGTCGTGTGCGAAGCAGGCTCTCGGCACGGACACCTCAACCACGCGGGCAGCGCCCCGGCAGAGGCCTCCGTCCGGCGGATCGCCGCGTGGCTCGCGTCGCCACGCGAGCTCCTCCTCTGACCGGCCCCACCGAGAGGCACGCAACGACCGTGCCAGCCGCCGCCGTGTCGGCCGGTTTCCGACATGAATAGGTCCGATTCCGGCAAATGGCGTCGTTGTGGCGCTCAATTGTGCAGCTCTACGCTGCGGCAGCAGATGGGCTGGGGCACGACCGCAGAGGGAGGGAGGCGGGCGATGCGTGGGCCACGGCTCTCGGCGTCCCTGATGTGCGTCGACTACGCGAACGCAGCGAACGACGTGGCCGCGCTCAGCGGCGTGGCCGACGCCTTCCACCTCGACGTCATGGACGGGCACTTCGCCCCCCACACCCTCGCGTACCACGACGGGGTGTCGCTCCCTCGTCGTGCCACCGCCCCGGCGCTGTTCTCGGTGGCCCAGCGCGACACCGCGTGCCCGCCGTCCACCGTTTTCGCCGCACACAACCACCACGGCGCACGGGCCGAGCCGCGACCGATGACCGAGATCGCGGTGCACGAGTTCAACATCCACGAGGGGGGCCAGGCGTCTCAGATGCGCCGCAAGCTCCGCAGGCTCGGGGACCTCCTGGGGCCTGGGCCACAGCGCGGGTGAGGCGGGGTCGACCCCGAGCCCGGGCGCCGTCAGGAACGGCCGAGGAAGGCGCGCTGGGCGGCGAGGAGCGCTTCCGTCTCGTCGTCCATACCCTCGTACTCCATGTGCCCACCGGTGAGGACGAACCGCTCACGCGGCCCGGCCAGGGCGTTGTAGACGGCGAACTGCCCGGGCGGCGGCACGGCGGGGTCGGCGAGGGCGAGCCCGACGTGCACGGGGACGTCGATGAAGGTCGCCGCGGTCGCGGCGTCGAAGTACCGCAGCACGTCGAGGGTCCCGGGGCAGGCGGCGACGCGTCGGCGGACCGCCTCCCCGCTGCCGGTGCACGGGAGGGTGACGCGCAGCGGATGGTCCCCGAAGCTCGGCACGACGAGACACGCCGCGTCGATCCGGTCGTCCCACGGCACGGCCAGCGCGCCGATCCCGCCGCCGAAGCTGGCCCCGACGTAGTCGATCCGGGCACGGGCCTGCGGCACCATCTCGCACAGGGCGCTCACCGCGCACCACACGTCGGCCGCGCAACCGCCGTGGACGTAGCCGTCGCGGTCCCCGATGCCGTGCAGCACGTGTCGCTCGGCGACGTCCGGGATCCCCTCGACCAGACCGCGGGCGGGCAAGCCCCTGGCGCACGGGAACAGCACGGCGGCATGGTCGGCGAGGGGACGCGGATCCGGTTCCTGCCGTCCGCCGTAGCCGTGGCCCACCACCAGCCCCCGCTCGACGTGCCCGTCCGCCGGGAGCACGAGCCAGCCGCCGAGGCGCACACCGCCGGCCGAGGTGAACTCAACGTCGTACACCTCGCTGCCGGGGGCGGCACCGCCCGGGCTCGGCCGCATCGTCGCCGTCGGGTCCACCGACCGCGCCCGCCGGTGCAGCCCGGTCCAGAACGACGCGAAGTCGGCCGGTGCCGGTGGCGGCTCCACGTCGAGCAACGACGCCAGCGTCCATCCGTAGGTCGGATCCATGGCCCCATCCTCCGGTGGCAGGGACGGCGCGTGACCGCCGCGGCCGCCGCTCACGCCCTCGGCTCGTCCACGTGCTCGTCGATGACCGTCCCGCCCAGCAGCCGCGCGACGAGCGGCGCACCGACGAGGTTGGACCCCTCGATCAGCGGGTCGTCCGGCGACGGCTCGTCGTCCTCCGGCCGGGGCGGCGCGCCCGGGTCGTCCGGCGGCGGGTCGTCAGGCAGGTCGTCGTCCGGCGGGTCGTCCGGCGGGTCGTCCGGGTCGTCGTCCGGCACCGGGCGCGGGCCGGGCGCCGGGTCGCCGGCGCCCTCGTGGGCGGGCACCGGGGCGGCCGAGGGGCGCGTTGCCGACGACGAGCCCGAGGCACCCGGTGCCGACGAACGCGAGGCGCCTGGTGCCGCCGACGAACGCTGACCGCTCGACGACGGACGCGCGGGGGCATCCCACGATGCCGCCGCCTCCTCGGCCGACGGGATGCCGCGCCCGCGTGCCGGGCGAGAGGCGGGATCCCCCCCGGCCGATGTGCCGGTCGCGGCCGTGGCGGGTGCGGTCGTCGTGCTCGGGCCCGACGAGGTGGCGGACGCATCGCCCACCGTCGCCTGCACGTGCACGTCGAAGCCGAGCGTCTCGCGCACGGCGCGGGCGATGACGTCGGCATGGTCACGGAACCGGTCGACCAGGCCCTGCGTCGGGAACGACAGCCACAGCACCGACGCGTCCAGGCCCTGCACCTGCGCGTTCTGCCCGACGAGGATCCAGCTCGCCCGGCGCATGCCCTTGATCGTCTCGAGCACCTCGGGCCAGCGGCGCCGCAGCATCTCGGTGTCCTGTCCGGTCACGGCGCCGGTCGGCGTCGCTGGAGCGACGGACGCCGGGTCGGGGGTCCCAGCCGCACCTGCACCTTGTCGAGTGGAACGAACCGGCCCCTCCACCGGCGTGTCACCGGCACGTTCGTTCCACTCCTGGGCGGAACGCTCATCAGGCGTCACGGCGGCAGGCTTCACGGCAGGTGCGGCGGCCGGCGGCGGGGCGGGAGCGCGGGCAGCGGCCGCTGCGGACGCGGGGCCGGACCAGCCACGCTCCAAGCGGTCGAGCCGTGCGCCGAGCCCCACCGTGCCGTCGTCGGCCGCGGGCAGCAGCAGCCGGGCCATGAGCAGCTCGAGCTGGAGGCGCGGTGACGTGGCGCCGGTCATCTCGGTCAGCGCCGTGTTGGCCAGGTCCGCCGAGCGCGACAGCTCGGACCGGCCGAGGTGCGTCGCCTGCGTCCGCATCC
>Ga0255334_1000847_pt1 | contig 18428 bp, 19 predicted proteins | sample EtOH5_35cm_T3_12_FD_202080 | JGI IMG/M metagenome (GOLD analysis project Ga0255334, IMG submission 202080) | Sandy soil microbial communities from University of British Columbia, Vancouver, Canada - EtOH5_35cm_T3_129 | ecosystem: Engineered > Artificial ecosystem > Sand microcosm > Unclassified ...
GCCTCCCTCCGGTCGGGCTACGCCCGCCCTGCGTGAGGCCGCGGCACCGGCAAAACGTGCGTTTCAACCGGCAGGCAATCCAGTTATCAGCACCGAAACGCTGTAGCGAGAAACCGAGCCACTTCTGCTTATTTTGCTGCTTGCGGCGAGCGCGGGCAAGGCGAGCCCCGGGCAGCTGCCACCGATCCGGCTGTTCGAGAATCTCGAAGGCGGTTCCAGCCGGCCAGTAGTCAGTGCTGGTAGTGCCGGTGGCACTGCGGGAGCGCTTACAGCGTGCGGAAGATGCGCCCGCTACGCCGGACTGAGACCGAAACGGGCTGTGACCAACTACGGCTTTCGAGATGCGTACCAAAGTGTTCGCTCTCGAAGTACGGATTTCGGGCAAGTGGGGTTCGAGCCAGGGCAAGTGCCGACCGCCCGGAAACCGGCCTTTTACCTAGGTTTTTGAGTTCCGTACTAAAACGCCCAAGTCAGGAGGTCCGGAGAGAATTGGCCTCCGGAGAGCGATTTTCCGCCGTCTCCGCACCTGGCCAGTCAACAGGTCTGCCCCGAAAACCCCAGGAAACCTGCCACTCAGCGCGGCGATCGGTCTGGCGGAGAGCACGGCTCGTATGGGAACTGGCGGACGGGGTGCGGCTCGGTACAAGCGGTCTCTAGGACCTGGTGATGCTCGACCGCGAGCGGTGCGGGCGCGAGGCTAGCCCCGACCGCCGCGGTGATCGACAGCCATACCGTCAAGACCTGCGAGAGCGGCGGGCCGCGCGGCCCTGCGCCGGCTACTGGAACTGCGATGAGGGCATTCCAGGCGTCGCAGCAGACGTCGACGATGACGTCGTCGCTGTCGAAGACACGGTTCGCGAGGCGGTTCTGGCGGAGGGACTGCCAGATGGTCTCGACGGGTTCAGGCGCCACCATGGCGCTGCCCGAACACAATACGTTCCCGCCGGAGGGGGCATCCACCCCATCAGTTCACACAGGTCCTGATCTCGACACGTGGCACGGAAACCGTCGCCTCGCGTTTCAAGGCCGCGACGCTCGCTGCCCTGAAACGCGAGCCTTGAAAGCAGCGGATAGGGCCGCCGAACGGCAGACGCTCACCGCTTGCGGGAAGTTGCGCACAGAGCGAGGTGCGGGGCCGGTCCACAGCAGCGCGCCACGATGCGCGAAGGATCACGCCTCCGGCGGGGTCGGCGTGCGGGCCAGGCCGCGAACCGGGGCGCCGGCGAAGAAAGCCTTCACGTTGTTGACGGCTGCGGCTATCGCCCTGTCCATCGCCCCGGGCACCGCGGCCGAGTTGTGCGGCGAGCCGATGACGTTGGGCAGGGACAGGAACGGGTGGTGCAGTTCGAAGCGGCCATGGCGGAACGGCTCGATCCACCAAGCGTCTATTCCGGCCTTGAAGCCGGGATGGGTGCGCAGATGTTCGTAGAATGCGGTCTCGTCGATCAGCTCCCCGCGCGCCAGGTTGAGGAGGATCGCGTCCTCCTTCATCAGCGCGAGCGCATCACGATCGATGGCGCCTTCCGTCTCGGACGACAGCGGCGCCGAGACGAGCAGGATGTCCGCCGCCCGCAAAAGCTCGGGCAAGCGGTCCGGCGTCGCGATCCAGTCGACCGGCGCGTCGGTCCGTCCGCTGCGGGTAATCGCGTGGACCCGAATGTCGAACGGGCGCATGAGCCGCGCCACCGCCTTGCCTATGCCGCCGAACCCGTAGACGCCGAGCGTCTTGCCGCGCAGTGACCCGACCGGCTCGGTCTGAAGGAACCGGCCTTCGGCGAGCGCCGCGTGCCGAGGCATCAGCTCCTTGACAAGGGCAAGCGCCATCGCCAGCGCATGCTCGGCCATCGGTTCGGCGAAGGCCCCGCTGTTGCCCGCGATCGCGACCTCTGGCGGGATTGTCTCGAAGGGAACGTGGTCGAGCCCTGCCGTGACGAATTGCACCAGTTTCCAGCGCGCACGGCGCAACGCATCCTCCGAGACCTCGCGCGGCAGGTTCATCGCCAGCGCGGCGTCGGTCTCCAGATCCTCCTGCCGCGGTCCGCCGAGGTGATCGGCCAGGTAGCGGCACTCGAGCGTTCCCTCGGCAGCCTCCTCGATGAGCGCGCGGGTGTCAGGCGTGCAATCGAAGGTGACAAGCAGGCTCTTGCGGGTTATCATCGTCGCTCCGGGCTGGGATTGCGTGGGGCGCGCCGAACTGCCGGGCGAAGGCCCGGTCTTAGGTATCAAGGCGTTTCGAACAGAAAGCAGGTGGCGTCGGTGACGGGTGGCGTGCGGAACGCGCGCGCCTTGGTATAGTGCTGCGATCTGGGCAAGGCGCGTGCCGTCTCGATGTCGGGGAATTCGACGATCACCGTGCGCAGGCCGTCATCCTCGCCTTCCAGCATCTCGGGCGGGGTTCCCCGCACGACAAAGCGACCGGCGAACGCCTTCACGGCCGGTCCTGGCCGGGAGACATACTCACGGTAAGCCTCCGCATCGTTGATTTTCATCTTTGCAAGAACCAGTGCCGACGCCCCCCTATTCCTTTGTCCCTTTGTCCCTTTGTCCCTTTGTCCCTTTGTCCCTTTGTCCCTTTGTCCCTTTGTCCCTTTGTCCTTCAGTTCGCCGTAACCAGCGCCCCATCATACAGGATCTGCTGACCCGAGATATAGTCGTTGTCCTCCGACAGAAGGAAGGCAGCCATGCGGGCATATCCTTCGGGCGTTCCGTAGCGGCGCAACGGAATGGTCGCCAGGGTCTGCTCGCGGATCTCGTCCACGCCGACATTTCTTTGTCTGCCGTAGGATTCGTTCCATTCGCGCATGCGGTCCGTTTCCACATATCCCGGCGCCAGGGCATTGACCGCGATGCCTTCCGGCCCGAGTTCGAGCGCCGCGGTCTTGAGCGCGTTCACCAGCGCCGCCCGCAGGCTGTTCGACAGGCCGATCCCGGCATAGGGGGCCTTGACCGTGAAGGATGACACCGCCAGCACACGGCCGCTACCGGCGGCCTGCATCTGAGGCACCAGCGCACGCATCACGCGCAGCGGGCCCATCACCATCATCTCGAAGGAGTGCGACCAGTCCTCGTCGGTGATGGCCATCATCGGCTTGACCGGCGGCCCCCCATGATTGAGCAACAGTGCATCGGCACCGCCCATGTCCCGGGCCAGGTCCGCCAGTGCATCGGCCACGAATGGATCGGCAACGCTGCCTGCCACGACCTCGACCCGCACGCCGTGCCGGTTGCGGATCGTCTCGGCGGCCTCCTGCGGATTGCGCGACGACAGCACAAGATCATACCCGCGTTTCGCCATTTCCTCGGCCACGGCAAACCCCATGCCGGAACTGGCGCCGATGACGACGCTAAGCTGCTTCCCGCTCATTCCCCCTCCTCAGAGGAGCCTGTTGCCGAATGGCCTCAGGCTTCGGTTTGAAGTCACCTGCTAACGGTTGGGGCGGTTCACGCCCGTCCTTTCCGGCCCCCGGCTCAGTTGATGAGCCATTTCCCGCCCTTTTTGCCCTGGCGGATGGACTCCGAGTGGAGTTTCCTGAAGTTGTGCCTGGCGCAGTGGAGGCTCCATTCGCCCCGGGCCTCCTCTTCGCCCCGCATCATGAAGCCGTCTGCGCCCTGGGTCCCCTTCATCTGGCCGAACACCGGTTCCATAACATCGCGCATGTCCGTCGTGCGGGGGCGCCCACCACGCCTGGCACCTGGGATCATCGGCTCTACAATAGCCCATTCGCGGTCGGTCAGATCACTTGGAAAACGCAGGCGGTCACGGTTATGCTCAGCACGAGCGATATCGGTCCAGGCCATCGGAAACGGATAAGCGTTACCTGATCCATGTCGCGGGGTTCAGTCTCAACATTCTGATGCGCGCGCTGTTGGGGTACGGGACGCCAAGAGAGGTTGCGAGCCAGAATCGACGGCGCACCGGCGCTCCTCGACATCGCGGCCGCGGCAGAGCCACTTGATCGAACCGCGACTTCGTTACCGCGCTGCAATGCGACGGGACGCCCCGTGCATCTCTACGGGGGCGGACGCAGTGCCGCCGCCTCCGATTTCCTCTATGAGCACGAGCTGGCCCAGCATCTGGCCGAACGGTGCCTGACCTCCCTCAAGACCGCCTTCTCGCGGGATGGCGAAGCGAGCGCCTATGTCCAGGACCGCATCGCCGACCGAGCCGGTGGAGGGACGGACGCCCGCCTCCTTGCATCTCAAGCCGAAGGCTACCGACGTGTATTGGCTGCCCTGGTCGGAGTGGTGGACGACATCGGCGGGCTTCCTTGTCGTCACCGCCATGTCGAGCGCGTCGAGCACCAGGCGTGTGCGCAGGTCCGTCGCCATCGCCCAGCCGACGATGCGGCGCGACCAGACATCGAGAACGACAGCGAGGAACAGGAAGCCCGCCGCGGTCGGCACGTAGGTGATGTCCGCCACCCACAGCCGGGTCGGGCCAGCGGCCCGGAAGTCGCGGCCGACCAGATCGTTGGCGGGCCTGTGGCTCGGCTCGCGCTGCGTCGTCGTCGGGAAGCGGCGCCGAGAGACGCCGCGCAGCCCGGCCCCGCGCATCAGCCGCGCCATCCGCTTGCGGGCCACGGCCGTGCCCTCGGCCTGCAGTTCGGCGTGCACCCGGGGGGCGCCATAAGTGCCGTGGGAGGCAGCATGGATTGTGCGGATCCGGCGCAGCAGGGCAGCGTCGCTCGTGGCATGGGCCGATGCGGGGCGGCTGCGCCATGCGTAGTAGCCGGACACCGAGACGCCCAGCACGCGGGCCATGGCGGCAATGGGGAATTCGGCCTGGTGCGCGCTCATGAACCGGAAGACCCGTTCGGGGTCCTCTCCCTGGCGAACCAGGCCGCCGCCTTTGCCAGGACATCGCGCTCCTGGCGCAGGCGGTGGTTCTCACGCCGGAGCTTCGACAGTTCCTCGCGCTCCGGGCTGGTCACGCCGCCATCCTTGCGAGCCCCACCGTCCCGCTCGGCCTGACGGACCCAGTTCCAGATCGACTGCGCCGTCGGCTCGAACTCGCGCGAAAGCTCCTCGGGCGTTCGCCCTGATCGGACCAACTCCACCATCTGCCGCCGGAACTCCGGCGGGTACGGCACCCTGAATTTCGGCATTTCGGACACCTCCATCTCAAGCCTCGGGGTGTCCACAGAAGCGGGTCAACTCCACCATCGTATTCAGCTGATGAATTATTCAGGCTCAGTCATCCAGCTCCGCACCGATGCGGTTCCGGGTCCCGGCGACGGCGATCAGCGACACGACGCCACAGGCGATAATGAAGAGACCGACCGGCACATAGCTGCCCCCGTAATAGGCCAGCAGCGCAGTTGCGATCAGCGGCAGCGGACCGCCGACGATGGCAGCGCCGACCTGATAGCCAAGCGACACGCCGGTATAGCGCACATCGGCAGGAAAGCTCTCGGCGAAGAGCGTGCCGATCATCGCGCCATAGGCCGACCAGATGACGGAGAAGCCGAGGATGACCGCGATGGTGGCCACGACAAACGACCCCTGATTGAGCAGCCAGAAATAGGGCAGGATATAGATCATCATGGCGATGGTACCGAGGATGAACATCGCCTTGCGCCCGATCCGGTCCGAAACCGCGCCGAAATAGAGCATCATCGGCACGGCGAGCAGGGCCGCGACCAGAACGATATTGAGCGCGACCACCCGCGCGAACCCCAGACCCATCAGATAGGAGACGGTGAAGGTCGCGAACAGGAAGAAGGTGGAGGTCTCGATGAACTTCGCCCCGATGACGACCAGGACCGCGCGCGAGTGATGCCGGAAGGTCTCGACAAGCGGAATGCGCTTGGCCTTGTTCCGCGTAGCGACCCGCTTGAAGGAGGGCGTTTCCTCGACACGGTTGCGGATCCACATGCCCACGCCGACCAGTACAATCGAAAGCACGAAAGGGATGCGCCAGCCGTAGGAGAGGAATGCCTCTTCGGAGAGAAACAGGCTCAGGATCGAGGTGACGATGTTGCCGAGCGCGAGGCCCAACAGAGCGCCGGTCTGCGGCACGGCGCCGTAGAAGCCGCGTCTGTTGCGCGGCGCGTATTCGACCGCGAGCAGCACGCCGCCGCCCCATTCGCCGCCGAGGGCGAGCCCCTGCAGCAAGCGCAGCAGAGTGAGCAGCACCGGCGACCAGGCGCCGATCTGCGCATAGGTGGGCAGCAGGCCGATGAGAACCGTCGACAGCCCCATGATGGTGAGCGTGATGGCCAGTGTCTTCTTACGGCCGATCAGGTCGCCCATATGGGCGAACACGATGCCGCCGACCGGCCGGATCAGGAAGGCGAGGGCGAAGGAGGCCAGCGCGAGGAGCTGGCTCGTCAGCGGATCACTGGACGGAAAGAACAGCCTGCCGAACACGATTGCCGACATCGTGCCGTACAGGAAGTAGTCATACCATTCGATGATGCTGCCGACCGCGCTACCGAACAGCGCGCGTCTGCGATCACCTTCGTTGACCAGGCCGTCTTTGGATGGCTTGGCCGATGACGTATCCATTTGGGTCGCCATTCACATTTCCTCCATGCTGCAGACTACGGGAAGCCCGCATCACAGTCCGCGGTGGCGGACTGCGACGCGGATCTCTTATTGGCCGGAGCCGGCGGGGGCGCCGGATGCCTCGCGCTTGGCGAGGTCGAGCGCGACGTCGACGATCATGTCCTCCTGGCCGCCGACCATGCGGCGGCGCCCCACTTCCGTCAGGATCGCGCGGGTATCGACCCCGTATTCCGCCGAAGCCTTCTCCGCATGACGCAGGAAGGAGGAATAGACCCCGGCATAGCCGAGGCTGAGCGTCTCCCGGTCCACGCGCACGGGGCGATCCTGCAGCGGGCGCACCAACTCCTCGGCGGCATCCATCAGGCGGAACAGATCGCAGCCATGCTGCCAGCCCTTGCGGTCGACGGTGGCAATGAATGCCTCGAGCGGCGTGTTGCCTGCCCCGGCACCCATGCCCGCGAGCGAGGCATCGACGCGGATCGCTCCGGCCTGCACCGCGACGATGGCATTGGCGACGCCGAGCGAGAGGTTGTGGTGCGCATGCACGCCGCGCTCGGTCTCCGGCTTCAGCACCCGGTCATAGGCCTCGAGCCGGGCGCGGAAGCCGTCCATGTCGAGGGCGCCGCCGGAATCGGTGACGTAGACGCAGGTCGCGCCGTAGCTCTCCATCAGCTTGGCCTGCCGCGCTAGATGATCGGGCTCAGCCATGTGGCTCATCATCAGGAAGCCGATGGTGTCCATGCCAAGGCCGCGGGCCGCCTCGATGTGCTGCCTGGCGACATCGGCCTCGGTGCAATGGGTGGCGATGCGCACCGAGCGGACGCCGAGCGCATGGGCGTGCTTCAACTCCTCCATCGTGCCGATGCCGGGAATCAGCAGCGTGGTCAGCCGTGCCCGCTTCACCACATCGGCGACAGCCTCGATCCATTCCCAGTCCGTGTGGCGGCCGAAGCCATAGTTGAAGGTGCCGCCGTTCAGGCCGTCGCCATGGGAGATCTCGATGGCGTCGACGCCCGCCTCGTCCAGCGCGCGGGCGATGGCCCGCACATGGTCGAGGCCGTACTGATGCCGGATGGCATGCATGCCATCGCGCAGCGTCACGTCCTGGATGTAGAGCTTTGTGGCGGTGGGATCGAAGGCCATGTCAGGCGGCTGCTTTCTGGAGCTTGCGGGCGGCAATCTTCTCGGCGGTGCGCAGCCCGGCGGCGGTCATGATGTCGAGATTGCCGGCATAGGCGGGCAGGTAGTGCGCGGCCCCCTCGACCTCCAGGAAGACGGTGGTCTTGATGCCTTCGAAAGAGCCATGGCCCGGGATGACGACGGGATTGTTCGCGCCGAAATGCTCGAATTGCAGATCCTGCTTCAGACGGTAGCCAGGCACATAGGCCTGGACCTGCTCCACCTGGGCTTTCACCGCCGCTTCGATGGCCTTCTCGTCGGCGCCGGAGGAGAGCGTGAAGACGGTATCGCGCATCATCAGGGGCGGCTCGGCCGGGTTCAGGATGATGACCGCCCGCCCCATGGCCGCGCCGCCCACCTGCTCGATGCCGTGCCGGGTGGTCTCGGTGAACTCGTCGATATTGGCGCGCGTGCCCGGTCCTGCCGATTTGGAGGCGATGGAGGCCACGATCTCCGCATAGTGCACCGTGGCTACCGAGGCGACTGCGGCGACGATGGGGATGGTCGCCTGGCCGCCGCAGGTGACCATGTTGACGTTCTGCGCGTCGAGATGGGCGTCGCCATTGACGACCGGGACGACATAGGGGCCGACCGCGGCGGGCGTCAGGTCGATCATGACCTTGCCCGCCGCCGCGCAGACCGCGTTGTGCTTCCTGTGGGCTCCGGCCGAGGTGGCGTCGAAGACGATGCCGATCTCGGGCCAGACGGGCAGCTTCTGCAGGCCCTCGATGCCTTCGTGGGTCGTGGCGATACCCAGGCGCTGGGCACGCTTGAGCCCATCCGACTCCGGGTCGATGCCAACAAGGGCGCCAACTTCGAGAATATCGGACTTGCGCATGATTTTGATCAAAAGATCCGTGCCGATATTTCCGGATCCGATGATCGCTACCTTGAGTTTGGCGCTCATTGTTAAACCCCTCCCGATTCAAGGCTTGGAGATTTGCGTCATGGCCGGACACTGCATCCCGGATGATCGGGCAAAGTTCTCGCCCTTGCCATATTACCCGGGCCGGATATTCTCATGATGTGAGAAGATGGATTGAGGCACGATGATGGCTGGACACGGCGCCAAGGCACTGGACCGGGCTCTCGCCTTCTTCTCCGTCCTCATGGAGGACAAGGGGCGTACCCCGCTTGCCGCCCTGGCGCATCAGGCGGCGCTGCCGGTCCCCACCGCTCATCGCCTGGTGCTTGCATTCGAGCGCAAAGGCCTTATCGCGCGAGCGGCTCGTGGCCGTTACATCGCGGGCATGCGCCTCGCCGAGCTGGTGCCCGACTGGCGCCTGATCCTGATCCAGGCGAGCCGGGCGCCGCTGCGCCGCTTGGCCCTGGACCAGAGGTGCACGGCGCATCTCGGGATTCTGGAGGGCGACATGGTCACCTATCTCATCAAGGAAGGTGGGACCGACACTGACCTCTTCACCCGCGAGATGATGCAGTTCGAGGCCTATTGCACGGGGATCGGCAAAGTCCTGCTTGGAGGTGTCGAGAAATCGGTTCTGGACCGCTACCTCAGCGGCGGGCCCTTCGTGCGCATGACGCCGGCCACCCTGACCGAGCCGGCACGGATCCGAGCCGCCGTGGAAGCGGCCGCCGTCGCGGGCCATGCCTTCGATGACGCGGAAATGGCCGAAGGCCTGTATTGCGCCGCCGTCCCCATCCGTGATCCCCGCGGCCGAACCATCGCCGCCATCTCGCTGAGCAGCAGCGCGGCGAAGGCAGCCAACGTCCCACTCACGTCACTGGTGCCGTCATTGACCGAGACCGCCCAAGCGCTGGAGCGCAAGCTCTGGCCTGCCAGACCGTGTTCGGCCGCCATAGGGTCGGCCACAGACTTGTCCCGGCATGCCGGGATGAAAGGCGGAGGGGGCGCGCTGTCAGGCGGTGCGCCCCCTCCCTGTGCAGCAGGCCCTCTGGGCAAGGCAGTCGTCACGGCACCCGCCGCTTCACCACCCCCACCGACAGCGTCGCCGCCGCCAGATCGAACGTCGCCGCGGAGATGTTCCGCGCCATCACGCGCACCGTGTTGTTTGACCACACCGCGGCGTCGAGCTCGATAAACCGCGTGGACGACACCAGCGACGCCTGCGCCAGGTCGCCCGACCGGGCGCCGTTCACCGTGACGTCGATGAGCGCCGTCGCCCCCGGCGCCAGGCTCGGCAGATCCCAGGACACCTCCGCAGCAAACTCCCGCCGACCTGAGCCGAACAGCGCCCCCGTCAGCAACGGCGTGCCGTTCAGCACCGCGGGTGCCGCCTCCGGCAGCCCGTAGAGCCGCAGCGATTGCAGGTCGATCGGCCCGTCGAAGCCGATCACCCCCACCTGCGCATAGGCGACGGCTGCGCCGACGCGGATAGTCTGCCTGCGATTGAAGTTCGCATCATCCATCGGCGCGCCGGCGTTCCACCCTTTGGCCGGACCGTTCCACTGCATGGTGGTGATGGAGGCCAGCACATCGCCCGCGATGTCCTCGCGGACATTCCCCGCACCGTCGAACACGCGCACGAACAACCGCCCGCCCGAGGCGCCGCTCGTCAGCCAATGCGCCAGGGCGAACTCCTTTGCCTGGGTGGTATCGAGCATCCACCCAAGCCCGCGGTTCGCATCCAGCGTCACCGCGCGATCGGTCGGCGTGAGGTCGGTCAGCCCGTTGAAGCAGAAATCCGCCATGAAGGTCGCGGTGGTGGTGGAGGTGGCGATGGTGATCAGCCCCTCCACCCCGACCTCCGTCGCCGACTGCCGGAACGCCGCCGCGCGGGTGTTCGGCACGCCGGCCAGAAAGCGCTGGAAGCGCGACGCGGGCGCGCGGTGACGGTTGATTACCGCATTGCCGCAGCGGTTCGCCGTCGCGGTATAGTCGATCCCGACCAGGTAGGTGTTGGTCCAGGCGATGTCGTACTCGCAATCCTGCGCCCCGGCGGTGTGCCGCGCCGCCAGCGGCGAACACGCCTCCGGTCGAGACCGCATTGCCCAGCGGTTCGGTGATCGTCTTGCGGGCGATGACGCGTGCGATGTCCTGCAGGATGCCCTGCAGCACCTTCGAAAAGCTTTCGCCCTTGATGATCGCGTCCTCGAAGGCGGACGAGAAGGTCAGTCCCAGCTCGCGCGCCGTATTGCTGGTGCGCTCGGTCGCCTGCTGCACGCGCTGCTGGCTGCGCTCCAACTCCTCCAGCGCGGCATTGGCCTCGCGCGAGACGGTCTCGTCGGGGATCGGCCGGCCGATGCGCTCGGAACGCTGCGCCAGGTCGGAGAGACGTTCCAGCCGGCGCTGGTAGCGCTCATAGGCCGTCTCGTTGTCCTGGATCAGCCGCTCGCGCTCGCGGAGGAGGTCGTTGACCTCGCGCTCCGCATCGCGTGCCTCTCGGGCACCATCGTTGGTGGCGCGGCGGACGGCGGCAACGCGCGGCTCCAGCCGGCGCAGCGCCTCGTCGCGCTCGCGCAGCGCCAGGGTTTCGAGGCGGGTGCGGTCGGCGGCGGTGATGCCGCCGGCAGCCTCGGCCTCACGCAGGCGGCGGACGCGGTCGTCGTATTCGCTGGTGATCCGGAAGCGGTCGTCGAGCGCGCGGCGGAGTTCCTCCGCATCTGCGGCGGTGCGGCGGCGGCGGGCCTCGGCGGCCTGGCCAGCCGCGGCCTCCTGCTCGGTGCGCTGGCGCTCGCCGGCGGCCTGCTCGCCGCGGGTGATCTCCTCCTGAAGCTCGCTGTACTGCCGGCGTAGTTCCTCGAGGCGGGCGGCGCGGTCTACGCCCGCCTGCTGCTGGGCGGTGCCGACCAGCCCGCCCTGGATCGAACCACGCCGGGGCTGGGAGCGCAGGCTGTCGCGGCCGTCGCTCTCCGCCTCGAGGCGTGCGATCTGGGCACGCAGCGCCTCGGCCTGGGCGCGGCGATCGGCCTCCTGCTCAGAGGGCAGGAGAAGGCCGGAGCCGCGGCGCACGCCATCCAGGACGCGGGCGGCGCCGGAGAGCGCGCGCGCCAGGGCGTTGGACAGGCCGATGGCCTGGTCCAGCCTGGCGAGGAACTGGTCGGCGGCGGCGGTGAGCTGGCCAAATGCGCGGCCGACGGAGAGGGGCGCGCGCTCGAACTCGCCGTTCAGCCGCTCGACGGCGCGCAGCAGCGCCGGAAAGACCGTGTCGGCGGTGAGCTTGCCCTCAGAACCGAGCTTACGGAGCTCGCCGATGGAGACGCCGAGCTCGCGCGCCAGCGCCTGGGCGAGCGTGGGCAGGCCCTCCAGGATGCTGCGCAGCTCGTCGCCCTGCAGCGTGCCGGAGGCCAGCGCCTGGGCGAGCTGCTGAGTGGAGGAGGCGATCTCCTGCTGACTGGCGCCCGACGCGATGGCGATGCGCTGCAGGCCGCCGACCAGGGTGGCCACCTGGTCCGAGGTGGCGCCGATCTCCCGCGCAGCGATCGAGAAGCGGGCGAAGGCGTCGACGCTCTCGCGCACGGCGACGCCGGTCTGCAAGCTGTCGCGATAGAGGCGGTCGTAGATCTCGCCAGCGCGCTCGACCGAGCCCAGCGCGGTGTTCAGCCGGCCCATGGACTGGGTGAGCGCATCGCCGGCGACCACCACGGCACGCATGCCGGCGGCGAGACCGGCGATCTGCACGCCACGCACCGCGACGTCGAGCAGGTCCAGCGCACGGGAGGCACGATCGGCGCCGCCCTGGATGCGTTCCAGGCTGCGCTGGCCCGTCTCGCCGACCTCGCGCAGCTCCTGCTTGACCCGGGCGGCATCGTCGAGCGACAGCCGGACCGAGACGCGGCGGGTGGCGTCAGCCATGCGTCGCGCCTCCTAAGTCGGTGGGGTGGTCAGGGTCCGGGGGGATCAGTGCGGCGCGCGGTGCTGCCGGCGGCGAGGCCCATGCGCATGGCCAGAAGCAGTTCCGCCGCAGCCCAGCCGCAGGCGCCCATCTCGCGGGCGGTGGCGAGTGCGGCCGGCATGTCGAGATCGAGGCCGGCCATGGTGGCCGCGGCGCAGGTGGTGCCGGCGGCCCAGGCGGCGGCGCCCTCGACGCTGGCCGGCGCGTGGGCGGCGTAGGGGCAGGTCAGGCCGCAGTCGCGGTCGATGGCCGCGCAGCCGCGGCAGTAGTCAGGGCCCTGGCCGAAATGCCATTCGGCCCGGGCCCTTAGCCGTTTCCCTCCAGGGCCACGGCGGCTACGGGGCCGGTGGCGCGGTCCCAGAAGGCCGCGGCCATTTCGTCCATGTCCATGAGCCGCTCGACGGCCTCGGTCGAGAGGGGCAGCGGCTTGCCTGCGGCGTCGCCCACACCCTCCCACGCGGTGACGGCGTGGCGGGCGAGAGCCTTGACGAGAAAGGCGAAGGCCAGGCCGCGGGCCATGTCGGGGTCGAGGTCGGCCTCCGCAGCGCGCAGCGCGCCGAGGCGGCGCGCGGAGCCGGCCTGGGCAGCGGCCATCACGGCAGTGTTGACGGGCCGGATTTCAACGCGGACACCGCGGGGAAGGTCGAGCCAGTACGGCTCGACCGGGAGGTCGAGGGTGAGCATGGGATTCTCCATTTTCGTGGCTATCGCGGCGATCTGCTCGGGCCAAAGCAATAGAGGCGAGCGCCCCAGGGCCCAGCCTTCACTTGAGAAAGTGATGGTCGGCCGCCTTGCGGAGGCCCGCGGCGACGGCAGGCGTGGGGATACGGCCGCTTCCGGAACTAAGCGGGCCTTTACGGCTGTGGGTAGACCCGTGCGGCGGCCCGGCTTGGCGGATGGCGAATTAGTGGCATTGAATCGCAGTTTCCAACATAACTAACAATGTCGAGACCACACGCTCTGCAAAGAGATTCCAATTCCGTAGGCTTGTTTGGGATGACCTGCCAATCCATTCACTGGTCAAACCAAATCGGTCTCCATCCCAACGGACCACTGAGAAGCCATTCATATGACCAAAATCCCGCGCGCATTTCTGTCACATAGTTCTACAGACAAGGACACAGTGAGCGAGGTCGCCAAGATACTTGGTCGAGCCGCTGTCATTTACGATGCCTTCGAGTTCAGCGTGGGAGATGAGTTCAGAGACGCGATTCTAGCGGGACTATCAAAATCCGACATTTTTGTTCTCTTCGCTAGCCGCCAGGCGTTACAGCGCGACTGGGTCAGGTTCGAGATTGACGCGGCGAAGGAAGCTTTAACGAGGCAGGCACTCAATCGGGTCGTCACATTCATTATTGATCCCGATCTGGATCTCGACACCATTCCCGAGTGGATGAAGTCGACGCTCATCGTTCGCCAGAAGCAAACCGGTTTGATCGCGGTCGAGATCCGACGGTTGATTGCTAAGCGATCGATGGAAAGAATGCCCTCATATTTCGTCGGACGGCGGAACGAAATTGAACAGGCGCTGGATCTAATTTCTGGCTTCACCGATCCCGACCAGCGGCCACCCTTACTAGTCTACGGTCTAAAGGGCATCGGGCGGAGGACCCTCGTTCAGGCGATCGCACGGGATCACCTCTCCTACTCGACCACTATCCAGATCACGTTGAAAGCTGGCGACCTTCTGCCCGAGACGTTCATCCGCCTGTCGGACGCTCTTTCGCCGGGAACAGCGGCCAACTACGCCGATCTTCTCGCCGAGCAAGAGGCGAAAGCGCCGGAAGTCCTACTCGCCGAGATCGTTCAGATGATGAAGGTCGCGTGCGCAGGGGGCACACTGCCAGTCATTGTGGACGACGGCGCCCTGGCGCAGCAGAACGGCGTGCTCCGACCGGAGTTCGAGGCCCTCTACCTTGCAGTCGCTTCCGATCGGGAAGTGGACGCGGTAATCGTCGCGGGGAGACGGCTCTACGGTAACGGTGGTGGGACTCTGCCCTCGTTGCGGGTGCCCGAGCTGGATCAGCCGTCCACGCAGAACTTGCTTAGGCTCGCGGGGCGCGACATGGGCATGGTCTTCGGCCGTTCCGATCTGGCGTCAATCGCCACCTATTCGCGTGGCTACCCTCCGACGGTCCGGTTCGCGCTGGAGGAGGCGCGTGTCAGGGGCATTACGCAAGTGGTAGCGAACCAGCGAGCCCTCGTTAATTTCAGTGCCGAGCTGTTTCTGCGCCAGCTGAAGCAGACCAGCTCCATCACCGCGACCATGGAGACGATTCTGAGGCTCCTTTCTGCCTTCAGCCCGCTGCCGCTCATCGTCATCACCGAATTTTGCGGAATCACGGTTCCGGAGGCGAACGAGAATGTCGACCATTTGCTCGACCTTGCGTTCGTCCTTCCCGACGGCCTCCACTTCCGCATCACCGAGCCGCTTCGGGACGCCGCCTACCGGGCCTTCGATGGCCTGAGGATCGACAGCTCCCGAGTGGCAGATTTGTTGGACGCCTACCTCAGCAGCGAACCCGACGACGATGCGCGACTGAACCTCGGACAGACGATTTTTAGGGCGAGCTTGTTGTCGGGCTCCGGATCGAAATCCCGCTTCGCGGTGGGCTTCGCGGCGGACATGATTCAGGTAGCTACCCAGAGCTATCATGATCAGGACTACGACCTGGCGATCCGCTATGGCGCGTCGGCGCTCGAGGCACGGCCCGACAACGTCGACGTCAGGCGTTACGTGGCGCAAGCTCTCATCCGGAGGGAGCGCTATTCAGAGGCGGAGGCGCACATCGAGGCGTTGGTGAGGCTGGGGGAGCTCAAAGAAGCGTTTTACGTTCGCGGCTTCGCGGCGCGCCGCAAGCGCGAGTACTCCGAGGCGATCAGCGCGTACGAGAAGAGCTTGGCACATGGTCGCGGCGGCGTCGCAATCCATCGCGAGCTCGCCAGTAGCTACTTCGAGCTAGGCGATTTGCCAAAGGCAGAACACCATATCCGCCAGGCGGAGGAGAGGTCGCCCCATAACCGCTATGTCGTCGATCTTCGCTGTACCATCGCGCTTCGCCTCGGCGACCTAGCGACGGCCGAACGTACGCTAAATATTCTCGAGCGTGTAGATCCGAGCGGTTTCGCCGACCACCGCCGGTCGACCTTTGAACAGGCTCGCGGCGAATCTGACGCGGCCTTGGAATATGCAGAATCCGCCAACCGGAAGATTCCGCACCCCACGTTCGAGGTGATGGCTAACCTCGCAAATTGCGAGATCGAGGCGGGGCGGGCGGAGTCGGTTATCTTAACCTTAACCAACATCCAGCAGAGATTCGGCGGCACCAACCATGACGCCCAGACGGGGCTTCGCTGTAAGTATGAGATACGCTTCGGGACTGTGCAGGCAGCGGAGGGACTTTGGAACGCCCTTCGCGCCCCAGGCACGCCTGTGCATATGGGCCTGCGGCTATCGATCCTAAATCGGAAGGCTGCCGAGACTGGCCTAAGCCATGCAGAGGAGGCGGAGCGCCAAGATCTCGTCGACAAGCAGTCAATTGCCGAGCTCAACCGCAATGAGCGGATGCTGGGGTCGGTTCTCTCGAGGTCAGAATAGCCGCGGCCGGCGCGGTCTGGTCTCGGCGATACCCGCGGCGACGTAGCATCGCTGTCCACTGGGCTCACGCGTACTCCGTCCCAGCCTGCTGGTTCCTCAGCACCGCCGTCATCATCCGCGTCGCCGTCGCGTTGAACGCGGCGCGGAAATCGAAGCTGGCCTCGACGCCTGCCGGCCCTTCGATCGGGGTCTTGGCCAGCGCGAGATAGACCTCGTGCAGCGTGATGGTCAGGCTGCGGTTGGCATCGATCGTGAAGGCCATCGCGAACTCCGCCGAGGTTCCGGCCTGCGCCTGGGCGAGCAGCGTCGTGTTCTCGAAGCGCACGGTGATCTGCCCCGTGCAGCGCGCAATGCCGGGGTCCACACCCTCGACGCGGCGATCGGCGCGGATGGTGCGCACCGCCTCCATTCCGTTGGCGTAGGTGAGCCGCGCGCCGGTCACCTGCGCCAGCGCCGAACCGCTGCGGGTGATGCTCCCCTGCGCCTTGTTGAAGGCGGTGTAGGCCGCGCTGGTCGGCGTACCGCCTGAGGTCGCACCGGTGCGCGCCGAGCCCTGGCCCATGAGCCCAAAGGTCGCCGTGGCTGCGCCGGTCGGCGTGAAATCCATCTCCAGCGTGTCGGCGCGCACGCCGGTGCACACGTCGAAGCTCGGCACGTCGGGATAGCCGATCTCCATTGCGTTGCTGGGCAGCGACGCCGCGCCCGAGCCGAAGGTATGGATGAAGTTGGTGGTGCCGGTGGTGGTCGGCGCACCGAGCAACAGCCGCAGCCAGTGGCCAATGTTGATGAGATCGACCGGCACCACCGCCTGGCCGGCGACGGTCACCGTGTCGAGGAAGGGTGCCGCTGGATCGCGATTGCTGCCGACGCCGATGACGTCTGCATCGAGCAGCGGCTGCTCCGCCCCGAGATCGCACGACAGGAACGGCATGCGCCGCCAGTTGCTGCCGGGCGCGGTGCCATAGGTGGTCTCAGGCAGCATGAGCAGGCGGCAGTTCGCGCCGATGGCACGGGGCATAGGCGTTCTCCTGGTGGATGATCAGGCCAGCGGCGAGCCGGCGACGGTGAACCAGAGGGTGACGGGGATGGCGGCAGCACGGGCCGCAGCAGCGCCCTCGAACTCGACATCCTCGAAGGAGGCGCTGCCGGGCTGCGCCCATTCGACGGTGCCGCCGAGGGTGCGGTTGGCGGTGATGGCCGCGGCGACATCGACCAGGAGCGCGTCGAGCAGGGCGTTGCGGGCGGCGGGCGTGGCGCCGGCCACGGTGATCTCTACTTCAGCGCGATGCTCGATCTGCCAGGCGAGCGGAGAGAGGATGGGCGTCTCCTCCACGGTCTCGCCGTCGCGCACCACCACCAGCCCGCCGGCGGGGATGCGCTGCGGCACCGTTTCCCCCCGCAGCACCAGCGGCGCCGGGTTCCGGAAGGCCAGCGACGTCACGAGCCGGCTGTGCAGGGCGGCGATGGCAGTCTCGCGCGTGCTCATGACCAACCCAGCATCGACGCGAAGAAGCGGCCCGCGACCCAGGTGAGCGCTAGGCCCATGGGGACGGCGGCCCAGGACAGCACGACGAGCCCGAGCAGCAGGAGGAAACGCGCGCGCATGGTCATGCCATTCTCCCGCTTTCGCGTTCCCAGGCCGCCACGAAGCGGCCCGGCAGGCGACGCAGCCCGCGCTCAGCCGCGCCGCGCACGTCCAGCCGCTTGGCGAGCTTCACCTGGGGCAGGAGCAGAAACATCGGCACCATCCCCTGTTCCAGCAGGCCCCGCGCCCAGGCCTCGCGGCCCTTGCGGTTGGCGGTGCCGACTTCCGTCACGCCGCCCGCCACCAGCCGGGTCCGCCGCCGCCGCCCGGTCTGCTCGCCTTGGCGCAGCGGCAGGCACCACACGAAGCCCCGGCCGGACTTGAATGGCCGGAGGAAGGCCTGGCCGGAGGTGACCATCTGCGCGGGCGTCACCCGCATGCCCTTCTCGCCGCGGCCCCTGCGCCCACGGGCCGCGTTGAAGCCGGTCGGGATGGCGAGGAACTTCCCGCCACCCTTGGCGCGGATCAGCGCGCCACGCTCGAAGGCGTCGATGACGTTCGGCACCTTGGTGAAGACCAGCCCCGCGGGCCGCAGCGACTGCCCGGTCCGCGGGAAGATCATTGACCGCCAGGCATTGGCGATGCCCCGCGCATTGCCGGAGAAGGCGGTGGTCACCTGCCGGCGCAGCTCGGCCTTCACCTGGTCGGTCTCGGCGCGGATGGCGGTCATGGCCGCGCGCTCGCCGGCGCGCACCTCGTCGGCAAGCATCTTCCGGAGGTCGCCGACGATATTGGCGCCGAGCCG
>Ga0255334_1000848_pt1 | contig 18366 bp, 13 predicted proteins | sample EtOH5_35cm_T3_12_FD_202080 | JGI IMG/M metagenome (GOLD analysis project Ga0255334, IMG submission 202080) | Sandy soil microbial communities from University of British Columbia, Vancouver, Canada - EtOH5_35cm_T3_129 | ecosystem: Engineered > Artificial ecosystem > Sand microcosm > Unclassified ...
TGTTCCCGACGCTGTGGCGTTGCCCTTGACGTCGAGGCAACGAGTCAGAGTGCGCAGGCTCTGGTCGGCGGGGTCGTAGGTCCAGTGCTGGTCGGCCGCGCCGGTCTGGCACTCCCAGAGCTGCACGTTGATGCCGAACCAATTGCCGTACTGGTCGTCACCGCTCACATCGGCGCACGTGCCCGCCGGCGCGTTGACGGGGTGGCCGCCACGCACGAAGAACCGCTGTGCACCACCGCCCGTGCACCGGTCGATCTGCAGGACCGTGCCATTCGAGGTGGATCCCCCGGGCACAGTCAGGCACAGACCCGATTGCGGGTTCAGGAGTGTGCCGTTGTCCTGCTGCACCCACTTCTGACCGCCGACACTGTTGCACTCGTAGAGCTCGACCTCGGTCCCGGCCAGCGTGCCGTTCCCCTTGACGTCGAGGCAACGCCCGAGCGAGGTCAGCGAGCCGTCGAGGTTGTGCCGCCAGTACTGGTCGGCCTCCTCGCGCTTGCACTCGTCGATGTCGACGTTCGTCAGGTTGCCGCCGTTGTTCGCTCCGGCGACATCGAGGCACTTGCCGGCAGGGGCGTCGACGGGCTGGTGCGGGTAGGCAACCCAGAACTTCTGCGCGTCCGACGCGGTGCAGGTGTCGATGACGAGCTGCGTCCCGTTGCCGGTGCTTCCGCCGGGGCTCGTCAGGCACAGGCCCGACTGCGGGTTGAGCAGGGTGCCGTTCGACGGCTGCTGCCACTGCTGTGCCGTGGATCCGTTGCAGTCGTAGAGCTGGACGAGAGTGCCGGGGCTCGTGCCTCCGCCTTGGACGTCGAGGCATCGACCCAGGGCCTTCAGGGGCCCGGCGACGAAGCCGTTCGTCGTGGTCCACCGTTGGTCGACCGCGTCATGGAGACACGTCCAGATGTCGATCGACGACCCGTTCACGCCGATGTCATCGCCGTAGACGTCGAGACACTGCCCGCCTGCGGGATACGCGATCGGTACCCCCGTTCCGCCACCGGTCGTGCCGGAGTAGCCGACCGCGGCGATGTTCGACTGGATGTCGGCCACCGTGGTGTTCGACAGGAAGCCAGTGGTGACGGCACCCTCGAAGAACGCACCGGATGCCGCGTTGCTGTTGTCTCCGCCGATGCCGAGGATGACGCCGCCCTCCTTGTGCATCGGCGAGTATCCCGAGGGCAGCGACCCGCTGTACAAGGAGGTGAGGGTCGACGTGTTCGAGCTGCCCCCGTCGAGGGCGAAGGTGCTCGTGCCGTCGTTGCGCAGGACCCCGGTGACGAAGGGCTTGTCCCATCCCATGCCGATGTTCGACGGGTTCGCCCCTCCGCCACTCATGAAGGTGCCGTTCTCGAGATCGGCCTGGAACCACGGCCCGACGCCGCTGCATGGTGACGCGGTGCACACGGTGGAGATGTTGAGCGCGTCCATGTGGGCGCTACCGGTGTTGTCGGCAACGGTCTCCGCGTTGCCGAAATCGAAGCAGCATCGATCGACCTGGGTGATGTAGGTGCCGGAGAGTACTGCGAACATCGACTCGGGTTGGGACCCGGTGGGCACGCCGGACCCGACGAGCTTGCGGTAGCCGGTGCCTGCCGTGAAGAGCAGCCCGTAAGCACTGTGCCCCGCCGCGGTGATCGGAAGCGCGTCGGCGCGGACTCCGAAGTCCGCCGATCCCGCGAGGCCGACGGGCGCGATCGTGAGGTGGTTTCCTTGCGGCGACTGGTCGTAGATCGTGGTGACCGTACAGACGGTGTTCGCGCAGAACGAGTCCTGCGCGGGGGCGTTCACGTAGCCGCCGGCGGCCAGCAGGCCGATGTCGGTCGAGGTGCCGTCGGACGATCGCTGGACCTGATAGAGCGGCCCGGCATAGGACGCGTAGAGCGCTCGTACCGAGCTGTAGGCGGCTGCGCAGGCCTCGCCGGCCGTCGCGACGATGTCGCACGGTGCTGGCGTGGCGGCGAGCGCCGGTGCTGCCGGCACCAACGCGATCGCGCCCAGCACCAGTGTCAGGAGGACGGACATCGTGGATGTCCTCCTTCGCCTTCTCGCACGAGGTGGTCGCGGCGTACGCGGCTGGGTCTCGTTCGGCGACGGTCCGTCCAGGGGGTGGTCATCGGAGATGAGCATCGTTGCGTTCTCCTCGTTCCTCGTGCGCTGCGCGCAGGTGGCTTCCGCGATCCTTCCGAGTGTTCCGCCCTCCTCCCGCACCGGCGGACTGTCCCGGCTATCGGCCCCTCACGGCGGCGCGGATCCGCTCCGGCGGGCACTTGGGTTCTCGCTGCTCGGTGAGCAGGCCGTTCTTCTCCTGCGCCGTGTCGGTCAGCTGCGTGTAGCAGAAACCGGCGAGGCCGCTGCTCTCGAGCAGCGGCCTGACGAGGGCGCTGAGGCGGGACGGCAGCTCGTCGGGTTCGAGGATGTCGCCGTACGCCTGCCACGCCGTCACGTCGTCGTGCGCGCTGAGGCCACCGAACTCGGTGAGAACCACGGGGCGGGCGGCGGCCTGCGCCTCGGTGCCGGGAAGGAGCAGCGCACGCCCACCGGGCCGTTCGCGCAGCAGCGTGCGCCGGACCGCAGCCTCGGTTCCGTACCGCTCCTGCAGACTGAGGCCGTCCTGCACGTAGTCGTGGACCCCGACGACGTCCCCAGCCGCGTACTCCCAGCCATCGTTGCCGAGCGCGAGTCGGCTCGGGTCGAGCGCCTTGACCAGGGCGTACATCGCCTCGACCGCATGCCTGTGCGCGGGATCGGCCACCAGGCGAGGCACCCCCCAGCTCTCGTTGAACGGCACCCAGCCGACGACGCAGGGGTGGTTGGCGTCCCGCTGGACGAGGGCGGTCAACTCGGTCGCGGTCCGCGCGAGAGCGACGTCGGAGAAGCGGTATGCGGCCGCGATGTCCGCGAAGACGAGCAGGCCAAGCCGGTCGCAGCACTCGAGGAACCGCGGGTCCGCGCTCGTCTGGTGCATCCGGATGCCGTTGAAGCCGAGCTCCTTGATGAGCAGCACCTCGCGCTCAAGCGCTTCGGCCGACGGCGACGCGAGGTACGTTTCCGGCCAGTAGCCCTGCTCGAGGACCAGGCGCAGGAAGCAGGGGCGTTCGTTGAGCAGGACGTGCGTCGCGTCGGTGCCGACGGTTCGCAGGCCGACGTAGGAGTGGACGGTGTCCACCGGCAGGCCGTCGTGCGCCAGACGCGCCGTCACGTCGAGCAGCGTCGGACGCTCGGGGGTCCACCAGAAGTCCTCCGGCTCGGCGTCCAGACTCGCGTGGTCGAGGACGATGACGGCACGCGCAACGCGGGACGTGCAGCCGACGACAGTACGTGCCAGGACCGTGCCGTCGAGCGTCACCTCGACCTCCAGAGTGGTGCTCGGGCTGACGGTGCCGACGATACGTGCCTCGAGCCGGAGGGACGTCAGGTCCGGCTGCGGGGTCAGCACCAACCGGTCGATCCGGGCGTCCGGCACGGTCTCGAGCCACACGCTGCGCCAGACCCCGGACGTGCGCCGATACCAGATGACGTGCGGCTCGGGCCGCCAGTCCTGCTTGCCCCGGGGTTGCTCAAGGTCGAGATCGTCCACCACGCGAACGACGAGCTCGTTGGTTCCGGAGCGCGCGGCGTCGGTGACGTCGAACGTGAACCTCGACTGGCCGCCCTCGTGGTCTCCGACGAACGTGCCGTTCACCCAGACGGACGCCCGGTAGTCGACCGCCTCGAAGTGCAGCAGCAGACGCTCGCCGTGGCGCGGCTCGTGGTAGAACTCGCGCCGGTACCACATCGGAGACAGGACGATCTCGCCGATGCCGGACGCCGGCGACTCGGGCGGGAAGGGGACGACGATCGTCCGGGTGAAGGCGGAGCGGTCCTGGTACCAGCGCGCCTGCAGACCCAGGTCGCCGCTGTCGATCACGAAGTCCCACGGGCCGTCGAGCGGCGTGTAGGAGTCCCGGACGAGCTGGGGGCGGGGGTGGTCGTTCACGACGAGCTCCACTGGCGCGGCGCGACCGTCACGAACGTCCCGGCCGGCGCATGTGCGGCGACGTACACCCGGTGGCCGCCCCGTGGCCGGGGTCGGTCCGGCAGGTCCTCGTCGCGCAGCGGCTCGGTCGCCTCGAGCGCGCCGTCCTCGCCGTCCTCATGGCGGATGCGGACCGCAGCCTGCGCCGGTGACCCGTCGGCGGCGCGGGCCGTCACGTGCCAGTCGTCGACATCGTCGTCGAGCAGGTCGGCGCCGTGGACGAGCCAGCCGCCGCCCGCACCGGTACCGAAGCGGAACGTCGCGGTGGCCTCGTCGAGGTCGCTCCAGCCGGGGTGGCCGGGGTCGGTGACCACCGGCACGCCCCAGGCACGTCGACGTGTCGGCTCGGGCGGCGGCTCCCCCCAACTCACGAGCGCGACCGCGCCGCGCGAGAGTGGCAGGCCGATCGCACCGTCGGTCGGGGAGACGTGGCGCTCGTCGGCGACACCGTCCTCGCCGACGAGGACGACGGCGACGTCCGTCACGTCCGGCGGCACCCGCAGGTCGACGGTGACGTCGGCGATGTGCCTGTTCCAGACCATCGCCGCGCTCCGCTCCGCGTCGGCCGACGCGAGCGCGCCGACGCCTGGCGGGCCGGCCACCTGCGCCCGAACTCGGTCGACCGGCATGCGCTGGTAGAAGCGATAGACGGCGTAGATCGGCTTGGGAACGCCGTCGATGTCGACCATCCCGGAGAAGTTGCCGTGGCCGCTGTCGAGGAACTGGGCCCAGTGCGTCCGGGTGAGCTCGCGGTGGCCGAGCAGGCGGGCGATCTCGCACGCGAACGTCGCCGCGAGGTGGTGGCCGTCCTGCAGCCCACCCCGCGGGTAGTCGATGGGATAGGCGTTGTACTCGTTGAGGTGCAGCTCGACATGACGCAGGGCTGGATGCCGGGACAGCGCCTCGCGCACGTTGCGCAGCGCGGCCTCCAGTCCGAAGTGCCCGTAGTGGTGGAACGACAGGAAGTCCAGGGGCAGCCCTTCGTCATCCACCGTGCGCAGGAACGCGTCGAGCCACTCGGCGTGGTCAGCGGGCACGGCCAACGCGGGGCCGCCGACGCGCGCCGTCGGATCGGCGGCGCGGATGGTGCGCGATGTCGCACGGTAGAGGTCGAGGTAGTCCTCAAGGCGCCCGGCGTAGAACGTCGCCTCACCGGTGCGCTCGTCGCGCAGGTCCGGCTCGTTGTAGATCTCGTGGTAGCCGACGGCGACGCCGCGCCGCCGCAGCCCGGCGACGTAGGCCTGGACCGTCCGCACCCAGGTCGAGTCGTCCTCCGCCATGGCACGCCAGTCGCCGCCGGCCGGCCGAGCGGCCGCTGGCACGTAGCAGTAGGACCAGTAGGGCCGGGCGCCGGCGTGGTCCAGGAGCTTGGCCAGTCGGTCCGTCTCCTCGAAGTCGAACGTCGGCGAGCCGGCCTCGTCGAGCGACACCACCTCACGGGTCCAGGGCATCCACTCCGCGCCCCACCCCAGGTCGACGCGCAACGACTCGGGGATGACCGCGGCGATCAGCGCCGCGTCGCGCTGGTACCGGTCCAGTGGCACCAAGCCGGAGTCGTAGGCCGCGATCCGCTCCTTGGACAGCGGGTGGTCGACGAGCACCGACGGGTCGATGCGGACGGCGGCGTCGGTCTGCACAGGTCTCACGCTCGTTCTCTCTCCGTCCGATCAGTTGGCCAGGCCGGTCATTGAGATGCCCCTCACGATCCAACGCTGGAACACCAGGTAGGCGACCAGGATCGGCAGCGAGACGAGGGTGACGCCCGCCATGATCGCGCCGTACTGCGCCTGATAGCGTCCGATGAGCGACTGCAGGGCCTGGGTGAGCACCCAGCTGTCTTGGCGAGACAGGTAGATGGAGTTCACGAAGTAGCTGTTCCAGAGCTGGACGAAAGTGAGCAGGCCCAGCGAGAGGAACGCGGGCCCAGCCAGCGGCGTGATGATGCGGAAGTAGGTGCGCCATGGCCCGGCGCCGTCGATCGCGGCCGCGTCTTCGAGCTCGACCGGCAGCGTCGTGAAGTACTGCCGGAAGAAGAAGGACGCGAACGGCGTGCCGAAGAGCATCGGGACGATGATCGGCAGCGGCGAGTTCAGCCACCCGAGCTCGCGGAAGATCACATACTGCGGGATCAAGGTTGCCTGCGCCGGCACCATCAGCGTCAGCAGCAGGGTGGTCAGAAGCGCGGAGCTGCCCGGGAATCGGAACCGGGCCAAGGCGTAGCCCGCCAGGGAACTGGAGAACAGCGTGCCGGCGGTGCCCGACACCGCGATCAGCAGCGTGTTGCCGAAGTAGCGTCCCAGGTCGGGCAGCGCCTCGAACAGCCGCTGGTAGTGCACGAGGGTCACCGGGTGGGGAATGAGCTGGTTGGCGACGAACATGTTCGCGTCCGTGCGCAGCGACATAGACACGGCCCAGAGCGCGGGAAAGATGTAGGCGAAGACGAGGACGACCATCATCGTGTGGTACGCGACCGTCCCGGCGCGTTCCCGGCCGGTGGCGCGCGCCCACGTTCGCGGCGCGACGACGGAACTCATGACCGGCGCCGCTTCCGACCGCCGCCGGCGGCGCCGGAGCTCTCGTAGTGCACAAAACGGCCACCAAACAGGAATTGGATCGCCGTGACAAGGAAGATCAGCAGGGTGAGCATCCACGCAATGGCTGCGGCGTACCCCAGCCCGGAGATCTTCTCGTTGTAGTTGAACATCTGGTTGTACATGTAGAGCACAATCGTTCGCGTCGAGTTCGAGGGTCCCCCGGCGGCCGCCGGCCCCGAACTTCCGATGCTGGCGCCCGTCATGGCGACGACGGGGTCGAAGAGCTGGAATGCCGCGATCAGCGAGGTGACCGTCAGGAAGAAGATCGTCGGGGAGATCATCGGCACGGTGACGTGCCAGAAGCGCTGCCACCGGTTGGCTCCGTCGACGGTCGCCGCCTCGAGCAGCGGGGTTGGCACGCCCTGCAGCCCGGAGATGTACAGGGTCATGCCGTAGCCGACCGTCTGCCAGGTCGTCACCATGGCGATGGCAGGCATCGCCGTCGCCGGGTCCAGCAGCCAGTCGGGGCTGTTACCACCGAAGAGCTCCCAGATCCCGCTGATCGGTCCGGACTGGCCGTTGAACATCCAGCGCCACACGACGCCGACGGCAATCTGGGACAGCACGTACGGAAGGAAGAGAGCGGCCCGGTACACCCCGACGAACCGGCGTGGCGTGAATGTCAGGAGCGCCGCGACGAGGGAGAGAACCAGAAAGGTCGTCGTGCCGACCAGGATGAACCGGGCGGTGTTCCACAGCACCGTGGGAACCCGGTCGTCCGCGAGCAGATGCCGCCAGTTGTCGAGCCCGACCCACGTCGGCTGCGGCGCGACCAGGTCCCAGTGGGTGAAGGAGTAGCCGAGCGATGCCACCAGAGGCACGGCGGTGAAGGCCAGCAGGCCGATCACCTGCGGCAGCACGAACAGGAACGCTGTTCGCGTCCGCCGTCGGCCGAGGCTTAGGCTGGAAGGCCGCCGTGCGCGCAGCGCGACCTTCGTCGAATCCAGCCCGACCTTCGTGTCCAGTGACATCGCTCGGCGCATCCTTCTTCCCGTCGACGGACTACTTCGTCCCCTGCAGCAGCGCGTCGATTGTGGAGGCGCAGATTCCGTTCAGCGCCTCGGACGCCGACTTGCGGCCGCTGATGATGTCGTCGAGGGCGGGCGCGATGCCGTCTTGGCTCGTCACCAGGCCCCAGACGCCGGTGGGATCGGTGTTCGTGATGGCCAGCGGCCAGCTGGCGGGCTCGATCTGCGCAGCGGCCAGGTCCGCCGGCTCACCGGGTGCCTGGGCGAAGTCCGGGCCCTGTGCCAGGTCCTTGTAGGCCGGGATGAGCGCCATCTGCTTGCCGGCGCCGTCGGTCGACATGTAGCGGACGAACTCCCACGCTGCGTCCTTCACTTCGGACTGGGCCGACATCGACCACACCTGCGCCTGCCAGAGGGTGGCATTGCCCGCCGGGCCCTTGGGAAGTGCCGCGATCCCGAAATTCAGTGCGGGGTTTTGCGCCTGCACGGCCGCCACCTGCTCGTGAGAGCCGAACTGCATCGCCACCTGGCCGCGCACCCACCGTGAGCTGCCCGCCTCCTCCTGACCGAGCTGAGGGGTGATCGCCGTGTGGTCGGTCCACATCAGATCCGCGAGCCACTGGAATCCCGCGATCGTCTCGGGCGAGTCCGCCGTGCACTGGTCGCGGTTCGGCCCACCGAGGATGCCGCCGCCGAACGCCGCCAGCACCGGCAGGTAGCCCTGAGGGATCGGGATCGAGATCGAGTTGGTGTACCCCCATTGCTGGGTCTGCGACGGGTCGAAGGCGGGGTCGCCGGCGTCGTGCCCGGCCTTGTCCAGGGTGAGCTTCTTGGCCCACTCGCGCACGTCGTCGTACGTGTACGACCCGTCGGCGGGCGGGTAGGACAGGCCGGCGCCGTCGAACTCGTCCTTGTTGTAGAAGAGCGACTGGATGTTGTACCCCATCGGCAGCCCGTAGAGGTTGCCGTCCGAGGCGGTCAACGCCTTGATCACCGCGGGGGTGAAGTCGCTCGTCGACGTGCCCGACTTTTCCAGGTACGGCGTCAGATTCTCCACGATGCCGTCCCGGACGGCATCAAAGTACGTCCACGTCCCCGGCACGAACACGTCCGGCAGGTTGCCGCCGGCCGCCAGCGTCTTGCACGCCGCGTAGTCGACGGCGCAGTCTCCGGTTTCCCACTCGATCGTGACTTCCGGGTGCGCTGTGCTGAAGCCCTTGGCCGCGTCCTTGATCGATGTGATGTCCTGGTCGTTGCCCCAGAGCATCACGCGGATCGTCGCCGGCGCCGTGTCCGCGCCGGTGCCACTGCCGCCGGCAGTCGGCGACCCGTCGCTCGAGTTGCCGGAGCATCCCGTAACGATCAGCGCCACCCCGGCCAACGAAGCCGCGACACCGAGCGCCTTCCTTCGCAGTCCCATCCGAATCTCCCTTGGTCCGATTGGGGTCGCCTGCGATCGTGGCAGGCGACCTGAGAGCCAGTCTTACCACGTAGCATGCTACGTGGTAAGACTGGGAGAGATTACGATTCGGCAACGGCGCACAGCGTCGGGCCAGCGGCGCGCGACCTCGCTCAGGAGGCGGCGCTCGACTCCCGCACGACGAGCTCGAACGGGATCGGCAGGTCCTCGGGCCGGGCGTCGTCCGCGCCGGCGGCGCGCTCCTCGATACGTCTGACGAGCGTCTCGACGCAGACCCGCGCCAGCTCCTGTTTGTCGGGCGAGATCGTCGAGAGGGTCGGCACGCTGTACCGGCCCTCCTCGAGACCGTCGAATCCGATGACGGCGACGTCGGTCGGCACGCGAACGCCGCGCTCGTGCGCCGCGCGCAGCGCTCCTAGCGCGAGCAGGTCCGTTGCGCAGAACACCGCGTCGGGCGGGACGTCGCGCGCAAGCAGGTCTGCCATCGCCATCTCGCCGTCGCGGCGGTGATACGACTTCGTCGCGACGACGAGGGTCGGGTCCGCCGGCACGCCGGCCGAGTCCAGCGCGTCGCGGTAGCCCTGCAACCGCATCGCGGCCATCCGCAGCGCATCCTCGACGTCGGCCCCGATGAACGCGACCCGGTGTCGGCCGGCGTCGACCAGGTGGCGGGTCGCCACCTGCGAGGCCGTCACGTCGTCGATGCCGATGTGGTCGACGACGCCCATGCCGCTGCGCTCCCCGATCAGCACGACGGGCGACCGGGGGCGACATGCCGGGAACAGGTCCTCGACGGCAGCCACGGCGCTGAGGATGGTGCCCTCCGCGTACTCCGCGGCCGAGCCTTCCAGCGCGTCCCGCTCACGGTCCCGTTCACCGAGCGTCTGACGCACGAGAACCACCAGGCCGCGTTCCTCCGCGCACTTGATCACCCCGCGAGCGAGCTCGGCGAAGTACGGCACGTCCAGTTCGGGCACGACGAGCTGGATCACGCCGGAGCGCCCGGAACGCAGGCTGCGCGCGGCCTGGCTCGGCGTGTAGCCCAGCGCGTCGATCGCCTCGTTGACGCGGGCGACGACCTCGGCGCTGACGTAGGGGAACCCACGCACGACGTTCGAGACGGTGCGCTGAGACACACCGGCCCGGCGGGCGACATCGGCCTGCGTCACCGGCACGCCACAACTCCTTGTCTCTTACGTAGCAGGGACGGAGACATTCTGGCGCCCGCGGGTCCGCGAACGGCAGTGCGGGTGCCGAACGGCCGGGTGTTTCACGTCGACGGCGGTGGATCTTCGGCAGGCGGCCCCGGACCTGGCGCGCCTCAACCCAGAGTCCTCGCCGCAGCAGGATTCGGGTGGCCTCCACCCCGCCTCAGCCGCCGGGCGGCACCCCGGTGCGACTGCTCGAGACTCCGCCGCAGCCGTCAGGTGGCGTCCCAGAGCCGTCGGTAGTAACCCGTCCGCTCGCCGTCGGCCTCGACTCCGTACGCCTCGAGGAGGGCGTCTTGGAATCCCGGCCCGTAGATCCACTCGGTGGACCAGGTCGCCACCGCGAGGTCCGCCCAGCGGTCGGCGACGCCGAGGGCGCCGAGGTCGACGTGCCCGGACCACCGCCCGTCGTCGTCCAGCAGCGTGTTGGGCGCGCAGGCGTCGCCATGGCAGACGACGAGCCGATCGACGTCCGGCGGCTCCCCCGGCTGCGCCCGGGCGCCCGACGAGCCCGACCCGCGCTCGTCGGCCCGCGCCAGCCGCGCCGCGACGCCCCAGTCGAACGGGCACGCGGGCACCGGCAGCGCGTCGCGCAGCGCCCGCAGCCCTTCTCCGATCGCCCGCACCGCGGGCGCGCGGTCGGCCAGCCACCGGCTGTCGACGGCGGAGCGCCCGGGCAGCGCCGCGGTGACCAGCCACGCCCCCTCGTCGTCGGACCCGAGTGTCAGCACGCGCGGCACCGGCGTGAACGCAGCCGCCCAGGCCAACCGCGCGGCCTCGTCGGCCAGGTCGATCACGGAGCCCGCCGGCTGCCCCTTGACGAACCGCTCCCCCAGCCGGAAGGTCACGCCGCCCACCTGGTTGGCCCACACCGCCTCGGCGGGCGCGCCGTCCGTGAGCGCCGCGACGGCCGCCGGCACGGCCACCGGCCGGTCCGGCGGCCCGGCCACGGCCCGATCCACGCCGACTTCCCTGAGGTTCCTGGGGGGATCCACCCCGGGATCGTCAGGGAACTCGCACGGTGCGGGGTCAGTCACGGCGTCGGGACGTCGTCCTCGGCGGCCTCGGCGCCGAGCAGCTTGCGCAGGTACGCGTAGGTCAGGTCGCCGGCGGTCTGGTCGTGCTGGTACTCGTAGCCGCGCTTGGTGTACATCGCGATGTTGTGCACCGAGTCGCGCGAGGTGAAGATCCAGACCTCCTGCGTGCCCTCCGGGAGGTGGGTGACGATCTCGTTGAGCAGACGGGTGCCGATGCCGTGGCGCTGGAGGTCCGGCGCGACGGCGAACCGCCCGAGCGTCGCCCGCGTCCCCTCGGTCAGCACGCGGATCGAGGCGACGAGCCGCGCGCCGAGCCAGGCGCCCAGCGTCACCACGTCCTCGCGCGCGAGGTCCGTGCGCAGCTCGGCGAGCGTCTGCGTCAGCGGCGGGATGTTGGGGTCGTCCACGAGCTGCGCCTCGGTGACGAAGGCCGCCCGCCGCAGCGTGAGCAGCTCGCCGGCGTCGTCGTCGGTGACGGGGCGGATGTCGAGCTCGTCGGTCACGCGCCCATCGTCCCATGCGGGGCGCTACTGTCGGGCGACATGCCGACCGTCACCGACTGGGTGCTGACCCTCTCCTGCCCCGACCGCCCCGGCATCGTGGCGGCGGTCGCCGGACTGCTCGCCGAGCACGGCGGCAACATCACGGAGTCGCAGCAGTTCGGGGACCCGGGGACCGGGCAGTTCTTCATGCGGGTCCAGGTCGCCGCGGCGGCGTCGTACGACGAGCTCGCGGGCGTCCTCGCCACGCTCGCCGGGCGCTTCTCGATGACCTGGCGGCTCGACGTCTCGGGGCGGCCCGTCCGCACGCTCGCCATGGTCTCGACGGCCGCCCACTGCCTCAACGACCTCGCGTTCCGGCAGCGCTCCGAGGGCCTGCCGGTGGACCTCGTCGCCGTCGTCTCCAACCACGAGACGCTGCGTCCGCTCGCCGACTTCTACGGCATCGGCTTCCACCACGTCCCGGTGCGGCCCGAGTCGAGGGCGGAGGCGGAGGCCCGGCTCCTGGCGCTGGTCGACGAGCTCGACGTGGAGCTCGTCGTGCTGGCGCGCTACATGCAGGTGCTGTCCGACGACTTCTGCTCCCGGTTCCCGGGGCGGATCATCAACATCCACCACTCGTTCCTGCCGTCGTTCAAGGGCGCCCGCCCGTACCAGCAGGCCCACGACCGTGGGGTCAAGCTGATCGGTGCGACGGCCCACTACGTGACCGCCGATCTCGACGAGGGGCCGATCATCGAGCAGGACGTCGAGCGCGTGGACCACAACCGGACCGTCGCGGACATGGTGCGGCTCGGCCAGGACGTCGAGCGCCGCGCCCTGGCCCGCGCCGTGCGGTGGCACGCCGAGCACCGCGTGCTGCTCGACGGCCGCAAGACGATCGTCTTCCGCTGACCTCGGGCAGCCGCGCCCGACGAACCCCACCCACTCCCCCCGCGCGGGACTGCCGGACGACGAAGCGGGCCCCGGACCGAGGTCCGGAGCCCGCTTCGGGTACGTCGTGAGACGACTAGCCCTGCGTCAGCGGGAACAGCGTCTCGTCGTTCTTGTAGACCTCGGCCGCGTTGTCCTTGGTCACGATCTTCGGCGTCAGCAGGTCAGCCGGGACGACCTTGATGCCGTTGTCGTACGACGTGGTGTCGTTGACGGTCGGCGCCTCGCCCTTCTGGAGCTTCTGGACGGTCGCGATGTTCTCGTCGACCAGGGCACGGGTGTCCTTGTAGATCGTCGAGTACTGCGTGCCCTCCATGATGAGCTTGACGGACTCGACCTCGGAGTCCTGGCCGGTGATGACCGGGACGTCCTTGCCGGCCTGCGCGACCGAGGTCAGCGCGGCGCGGGCGAGCGTGTCGTTCGGGGACAGGATGCCGTCGAGCTTGGTGTCGCCGGCGTAGAAGCCCGAGAGGACCGTGTCCATGCGCTTCTGCGCGTTCTCGGCCTTCCAGCCCTGCGTGGCGACCTGCTCCTGCGTGGTCTGGCCCGAGACAACCGTGAGGGTGCCGTCGTCGATCTTCGGCTGCAGGATGCTCATCGCGCCCTCGAAGAACGGCTTCGAGTTCGCGTCGTCGGGCGAGCCGGCGATGAGCTCGATGTTGTACGGGCCGTCACCCTTCTGGGCCTTGAGGCCGTCGAGGAGCGCGGTGCCCTGGAGCACGCCGACCTGGAAGTTGTCGAACGCGATGTAGAGGTCGACGTCCTCGGTGTTGGTCAGCAGGCGGTCGTACGCGATCACGTAGATGCCGGCGTCCTTGGCCGCCTTGAGCTGCGTGCCGAGCTGGGAACCGTCGATGGCGCCGACGATGAGAACCTTGACGCCGTTCTCGATCATCGACTGGATCTGGTTCTGCTGCTCGGTGACGCCACCGTTGGCGAACTGCACGATCGGCTTGAAGCCGGCCTTCGTCAGACCGTCGTTGAACAGGCCCTCGGCGAGGACCCAGTTCTCCGACGTCTTCTGCGGGAGCGAGACGCCGATGCTGGCGCCGGCGTCGAAGCCTGCCGGGGCCGCTGCGGAGCCGGACTCGCTCGGCGCGGAGGACGACTCGTTGCCGCCCCGATCCGAGGACGAGCACCCCGCGAGGAGCAGTGCTCCCGCGGCGCTCACCGCGACGAGCGCGGATGCGAGCTTCTTCATCCATTCACCTTCTCTGGTCGGGCACCCGTCATCGGGTGCTGATCTGCTGGTACTGCAGTGGTGCAGCTCGGATGGGCCTGGGTCAGCCCCGGGCGGCGGTCTCGCCGGCGTTGACGGGGACGGCAGGCGCCTCTTCCCCGCCGGTGACGGCCGCCCTGTTGCGGCGTCCCGGGAAGATCCTGCCGATGATCGACGGCCGTCCCTGGACCTTGTTGTAGACGTCGAAGGCGACGGCGGCGAGCAGCACCAGGCCCTTGATGATCTGCGTGCGGTCGGACCCGACGCTCATGAGGTACAGGCCGGTGTTGAGCGAGGCCATGACCAGGCCACCGACCATCGACCCGATGACGGTGCCCACGCCGCCGGAGACCGCGGCGCCACCGATGAACACGGCGGCGATCGCGTCCAGCTCCCAGCCGGTGCCGTCGAACGGACCGGAGGCGGTGGACCGGCCGATGAAGACGATCGCGGCGACCGACGCGAGCAGCGACATGTTCATCATGACGAAGAAGTTCGTCCGCTTGATGTTCACGCCGGACAGCGCGGCGGCGGCCCGGTTGCCACCGACGGCGTACACGTGCCGGCCGGTCACCGTCCGCGTGGAGATGAAGCTGTAGATCGCGACGAGCACGATGAGGATCACTCCGGACACCGGGAACGAGGTGCCGGGCCGGCCGCTGCCGAACAGGAAGGTCAGGTAGCCGACGATCACGACGAGCGCACCGGTGCGCAGCACGGACACGCCGACCGGGATCGGCTCGCCGCTCAGCCGCTTGGCGGCGGCCCGACGCCGGAACTCGCTCCACACCAGCGCCGCGGCGCCGAGCAGGCCGAGCAGCAGCGTCGAGTTGTTCAGGCCGGTGTTCGGGCCCCACTCCGGCAGGTAGCCCGCTCCGAGGTACCGGATCTGGCTCGGCACCGGGATCGAGTTCGACTTGCCGATGTACTGGTTGACGCCACGGAACAGCATCAGTCCGGCCAATGTCGTGATGAACCCGGGGATGCCGACGTAGGCCACCCAGAATCCCTGCCAGGCGCCGATCAGCACGCCGCAGGCCAGGCCGAGGATGATGCCCAGCCACCACGGGATGCCCCAGTCCCGGATCGCCAGGGCGACGATGATTCCCACCGCCGCCGCGACGGACCCGACGGACAGGTCGATGTGGCCGGCGATGATCACCAGCACCATGCCGATCGCCAGGATCAGCACGTAGGAGTTGCCGTTGATGATGTTCTGCACGTTGGCCGGCGTGAACATCTTGCCGTGCGTGGTGATCTGGAAGAACACCAGGATGATGACGAGCGCGAACACCATGCCGAACTGGCGTGCGCCGCCGCTGAACAGCTGCCTGAGGGACTTCATCGTCGTTACCTTCTCGTTCTCTCTGCCCGAGGCGTCAGTGGGTCGCGGCCAGCGTGGTGCCGGTCATCAGTCGCATGAGGTTCTCCTGCGTGGCGTCCGAGCGGTCGACCACGCCGGTGATCTTGCCCTCGAAGATCGTGTAGATCCGGTCGCACAGGCCGAGCAGCTCGGGCAGCTCCGAGGAGATGACGACGACGCCCTTGCCGGCGTCGGCCAGCTGCTGGATCAGTCCGTAGATCTCGTACTTCGCGCCGACGTCGATGCCACGGGTGGGCTCGTCGAGGATCAGCAGGTCCGGCTCGGGGAACATCCACTTGCCCAGCAGCACCTTCTGCTGGTTGCCCCCGGACAGCTTGGCGACGCCCTCCTTGACGGAGTTCGCCTTGATCGACAGCGACTTGCGGAACCGCTCGGCCGCGGTGAACGCCTCGTCGGGCTGGAGGATGCGGTGGCGCGTGATGCGGTGCAGATCGGCGGACACGATGGTGTCGCTGATCGTGTCGAGCAGGTTGAGCCCGAGCGCCTTGCGGTCCTCCGGGACGTAGGCGATCTTGTGGTCGATCGCCTGCTGCACGGTGTGGATCTGCACCGGCTCGCCCTCGATGCGGATCTCGCCGCCGAGGTAGCGGCCGTACGAGCGGCCGAACAGCGACCGCGCCATCTCGGTGCGCCCCGCGCCCATGATCCCGGCGAAGCCGACGATCTCGCCGTGCTTGACGGAGAAGCTCGAGTGGTCGCACACCAGCCGGCCCGGGATCGTCGGGTCCTCCACGGTCCAGTCCGCGACCTCGAAGAACGTCGAGGAGATCGACGGTGTGTGGGTGGGGAACCGCGCCCCGAGCGAGCGGCCGACCATGCCGCGGATCAGCCGGTCCTCGTCGACGCCCTGCGTGCCCACCCGGATCGTCTCCACCGAGTGCCCGTCCCGCAGGATGGTGATCGAGTCCGCGATCTCGACGAGCTCGTTCAGCTTGTGGGAGATCATGATGCTGGTCAGGCCCCTGGCCTTCAGCCCGCGCAGCAGGTCGAGCAGGTGCTCCGAGTCCTCCTCGTTCAGCGCCGACGTCGGCTCGTCGAGGATGAGCAGCCGCACGTCCTTGGACAGCGCCTTGGCGATCTCGACCAGCTGCTGCTTGCCCACCCCGATGTTCTTCACCTGGTCGTCGGGCGAGGCGTCCAGGCCGACCCGGGCCATCAGCTCCGCGGCTCGCTCGCGCGCCGTCGGCCAGTCGATGCTCAGCCCGTTCTTCACCTCGTTGCCGAGGAAGATGTTCTCGGTGATCGACAGCTCGGGGATGAGCGCCAGCTCCTGGTGGATGATGACGATCCCCGCGGACTCGCTGGCCCGGATGTTGCCGAACCGGACCTCCTCGCCCTGGTAGACGATCTCGCCGTCGTAGCTGCCGTAGGGGTAGACCCCGGACAGCACCTTCATCAGCGTCGACTTCCCGGCGCCGTTCTCGCCGCAGATCGCGTGGATCTCGCCGGCGCGTACCGCCATGCTGACGTCGTCGAGCGCACGAACGCCTGGAAAGACCTTCGTGATCGACCGCATCTCGAGGATGACCGGACCGTCCACCACTTAACTGTTCTCCCTGTGCCGCACTGCACGTCGTAGGACGCCGCATGTCCGTGTTGGACCCTAGGCAGGCGACACTATCTCGTCAACCTCTGAACGCAAACGTGTGGCCGGACCATCATCGGTTTGAGACCAAACCGTCACCTTCGCGCGTCGCGTCGAGCAGAGCAAGCAGGCATGCGCCTTGCACCTCCGCGTCGTCGTCCAGCTGCGTGAGGGCGAAGGTGGTACCGGCCGTGGCCGTCGGCAGTGCCCGCTGGCGCACCGAGGCGATCAGGCCGTCGAGCAGCGGCTGGCCACCGCGAGCGAGCGGTCCACCGAGCACGACGACGTCCGGGCTGAGCAGGTTGCACATCGGCGCCACCGCCAGGCCGAGCGCGGTGCCGGCGTCGTAGAGCAGCCGGTGCACCATGAGATCGCCGGCCGACGACGCCTTGACGACCTCTGCCGCGTCCCACGACCGTCCGGGCCGGGTGCGCGACAGGTCACCGACGATGCGCCGGGTCGACACCACCGTCTCGAGGCAGCCGCGGTTGCCGCAGTAGCAGACCTCACCGTTGTCCACGACCGAGATGTGCCCGATCTCCCCGGTGATCCCCGAGCTGCTGCGGTAGAGCTTGCCGTCGAACACCAGACCGGCGCCGATGCCGGTGGCGACCTTGACGTAGATCAGGCTGTGGGCGCCGGCGAACCGGCCGCTCCCGAAGTGGGCCAACGCGCCGAGGTTGGCGTCGTTCTCCAGCAGCACCGGCAGCCCGAGGGCAGCCTGAAGTGCACTTTCGAGGTTCAGCCCCGCCCAGTTGGGCAGCACGCTCGCCTGCACGACGCGTCCTGTCGCAGGCTCGAGCGAGGCCGGCAGGGCGACGCCGCAGCGCAGCACCCGCGAGCGGTCGATGTGGTTGGCGCGCAGCAGGTCGTCGAGCATCTCGGCGGCCAGCGGCAGGGTCTCGGTGGGCTCGTGGCCGGGCTGCAGTGACACCAGGGTCTCGCCGAAGGGCAGACGCCCGGCATCCCAGGCGAGCATCCGCATGTGGGTGCGCCCGATGTCGACACCGACGACGACTCGGGGGTCGGGGGCGAGCGACACCTCGACCGACCGTCGCCCGGAGCTGATCGCCGACGCCGTCTTGACCAGTCCGGACGCCTCGAGCTCCCGGACGATCGACGAGACCGTCCCGGTCGACAGACCGGTGACCCGTGACAGGGTCGCCTGGGTCCGAGGCCCCTGCGCCCGCAGCGTCGCCATCACCAGGCCGATGTTGCGCTCGCGCAAGGCCTTCTGGGACCCGGTGTCGCGCGAGGGCGCGGCGCGCGTCTTTACGGCCATGGGCGACATGTTTACGCCGCCATTCATCTTGTCGTCAAGGCTTGAACGCAAGATGCGCCGCGATACCCGGGAAGCACAGAGCCGTCGCGTCGAGCCGTGCACGGCGCGTGCTCAACCGACAGAACGCAATCCGGGCTCGACGTGGGTGGCCCCGGTGATCGCCGCGAGGATCTCCTCGAAGCTCGCCCGCGACGCCTCGAACGAGCCGTTGTTGCGGC
>Ga0255334_1000849_pt1 | contig 18336 bp, 11 predicted proteins | sample EtOH5_35cm_T3_12_FD_202080 | JGI IMG/M metagenome (GOLD analysis project Ga0255334, IMG submission 202080) | Sandy soil microbial communities from University of British Columbia, Vancouver, Canada - EtOH5_35cm_T3_129 | ecosystem: Engineered > Artificial ecosystem > Sand microcosm > Unclassified ...
GACCGACTGCCAGAGTGACCTCGACGACCTTGCATCGCCGTTGCGCAAGTGTCGCCGACACCTTTGACGCGAGCGCTCTGTCCCTGCTCGCCCAGGCACAGACATTGATGTCATTGTTACTGGCTACAGCGGCCAGCCAGGGCTCGATCGCATAGCCGCAGCCGGTGGGCACGCAGGTCCACATCTCCCCCTCTTGTCCATCGCAATTGAGCAGAGCGACAAACTCGCGGCACATATCGATGGCGTCCTCGATGGCATCACACTTGGACCATATCATCGGGAGCATGACCTCGCGCTCGACCTCGAGGTCGGCTGCTTCCCCTTCAAGGCGCTCGGCCTTGGCAAGATCGGGTACCGCCTTTACTCGCTCGGCTCGCGCCTTGGCACGCTTGGCACGGACGCGATAAAGGAGGTCAAGCGTTGGCTGTTCCACCTTTGTCAGTGCCGCTAGATGCTTGCGCTTGCGTTTCTTGATGGCACGCACGAGGGATTCGACCTTGATCTTGTTCATGTATGTATGGGCCCGATGGTGTTTTATGAGAGTATACAGTTTACGCATTTACGCTGGGATCGTATGTTTGCTATTGGCCCGTATTATTTGCAGACGTTCGATATGGTGCCAAACACGTGGATGCACCGGCGGTGATGCCCGTTCGTAACGAGTCGGTATGGTCTTTTGGCGATTGTTTTCGGTACTTGTCGCGCAGACGGCACGCTCTCATGTTTCCAACCGTTCTTTGCCGGGCCCGTGTGAATGAAGGCTCGACATTGCCTCGCAGGACTGCGAATTGCGCCAGATGCGCCGACCATGGGTCTGTCCAGGGTTGGCCGTTGGTTAGAGCGCTGAACAAACCGTGTCTTGGCCAAAACGCGCACTCACTTTGCGGGAATGCAGGGGGCGCCCAAGATGAAAAAAGGGTGGTGCAGGCACAATCGCTAGCCAAGACGAGGCAAAGGCTCTGTCCTGCGCAAAGAGTACCCTATGCCGTGGGAACCGGGCCAAAGAGTGTTTGGCCTCCGAGGTCTATGGCAAGCAGGCGATTATGCTTTTAGCAACACCCTTTTCTACCGACGAAAACACAAGAGATGGCACAAAAGTCTAGGATTGTATAATTTTTCTTTATTGCTCTTCATCCTCCTCCTCCTCTCTCTGGGCACATGGCATACAAACGGCCCAGGCCTCGATTTCGACATTGTCTCTAAAGTAGGGACCGCGCCTGTCGCCCTCCATTGTGCTCTGACTGTGATACGCCATTTGAATCGCGCGCTTCTCCATGGTATAGTCATCGTCCTGGATCATGCGCGCCAGCGGGAGGACAGTGCCGTCCACGTCCCTGACCTCCCAGCGTTGCACCTCAAAGGGAGGAAGGTCCTCGTCCTCGATGTCGTCAAACCCAAAGTCGGGGTCGTCGTGGTGATCGGTCATGTCGACCGCAGACGTCTCAAGGGCGACGACGATGGCGGCCTTGATTACCCTGCACCGCATTTGTGCAAGCGTACCTAGGGCGCTCGAGGCGAGTGCATCGTTCTCGTCGTGCACGGCGCGTGTACCGCCGCTCTCGCCGGCCATCGTCGCCAACCAGGGTTCGATCGCGTACCCGCAATCGATGGGCACACACAGACACGATCCATCGTCATCAACGCACTCTTCCAAGAGACTCTCGAGTTGTTCGTGCAGATCGATGACTCTTTTGCCGGCGTCGCGCTCTGGCGCGACCTCGTCGAGCATGGCCTTGCGCTTGACCTCGAGATCGGCCACCTCTCTCTCGACACGCTCAATCTCGAGGTGCATGTTGGCGATCTCCATCCGTTTGTTGTCTATCTTGGCACGCTTTGCATCGATCTGGGAAAGAAGGGCAGTTGCGGGCCGTTCAATCTCTTCTAGCATGGTTTCGTGACTGCGCTTGCGGCTCCTGATAGAGTCCACCAGGGCGCCCGTTTGGAAATGGTCGTCGATCGCGTCCATCTATATGTATGTGTATGGCCCTTGTGTCGTTGTTGTTGTCGGCGTCTTGCTTGTGTACAACAGATGTGGCCCATGCTTTTCTATGTGCGATTACCGTGTCTGACTGGTTCGTTCTTATGAGTTTTATGTAGACATTGCGCGGCCCAACAGAGAAAGAGTTGTGCCGAAATGACATTGACTACAGGGTTGCGTCGTGATAGACGCCTCCCCAGGCGCATGCTCGCCAACATGGACCGCAAACTCTGCTCTAGGCACTTTTTCCTTTTGGCAGCAAATGCGTTGGGCTATCCATGGGCCTACAGGAGTATTGCTTCTGTTGTTTGTTGACAACTCGACCATCTTGCGATGTAGAATGGATGGACGCCGCAAGAGGCTGCAATGTACTTTGGACTGCTTTAACAACAAAGAGACGCGCCTGTCCAAACAATGGGAGGGCGGGGAACTATTGGGGAGGGGGAAGGTCTATACGGTATCGCCAGCGTCCTCTTCTTTTTCGCCGCTGTCTTCTTCCTCTTCTTTATCTCTCTCCTCCTCCCCCTCTCAGGATGACTGAAACAGCAACCCGTACAGTTGATCGATTTCATTGCATATGCGGCGCAATGGCGTACACCAAGTTGTTTGACCAGCGCTGCGTTTTGCGCGAGAAACAGAGCGGTATTTGTGCAATAAGCTAGTAAGTAGGTTGAAACAGTTTATCTCGATAACTCCATCAACCCGTGGCCCTAGTCATTCTCTCTGGATACGCGGCATGCAAACGGCCCAGGCCCCGATCTCGACCTCGTCCCTAAAGGAGAGACCGCGCCTGTCGCCCTCCATGGTGTCGCTGCTGTGTTGCGCCATCCGGATCGCGCGCTCCTTTAGACGACGGTCATCATCATCATCATCGTCGATCATGCGCGCCAGAGGGAGGTCATTGTCGTCTGCGTCTCTGACCTCTACGCTCTCCACCTCAAAGGCAGGGAGGTGCTCGGCTTTGATGCGGTCAAAGCAAAGGTCGGGGTCATCATAGTAGTTGGTCATATCGACCGTCGGCGTCTCGAGGGCGACGACTATGGTGACTCTGGCCACCGTGCACTGCCGTCGAGTGAGCGTCTCTAGTGCCCGTGATGCAAGCGCACTGTCCCCGTCGTGCGCGGCACGGGGGCGGTCACTCTCGCCCGCCAGCGCGGCCAACCAAGGTTCGACCGCGTAGCCCCAACCGATGGGCACGTAGATGCACGATTCGCCTTCTTTGTCGCACCTTGCCAAGAGCCTCTCAAACTGGTCGTGCAGGTCGACGTCCCCCGCGGCGGCGCCGGAGCGCGACACCGCCTTGTTGAGCATGGCATCGTATTCGGCGTCGAGGTCGGCCGCCTCCTTCTCGAGGCGCTCAATATCCATACGCTTCTTGTCTATCCTGGCGCGCTTGGCGTCGATTTGAGAAAGAAGGGTACATGCGGGCCACACGATCTCTGTGAGCGTGGCTTCGTAACAGCGCTTGCGCTCTCGGATGACTTCCACGATAGAGTTCGTTTGGGTGTTGCCGTCGGTCACGTTCATGTTTGTATATGTGCGCGTGCGTCTGGCTCTTGTGCTGCTGGTGTCTTGCCTTTGCGGCCTGTGCTTTTATCCTGGCGATTACCAGGTCCGATTGGTCCTTGTTTGCGGGTTTCCTGCAGACATGGTGTGATCCAATGGGAAATGAGGGTTTACGTTTAAATTGCGGCCGTTTTAGATTTGCGCCGTAACGGTCTGCTTCTCGTCCTTGGCGTCTCGCCGATGCGAACCGCAGGCTCTGTTCTCGGCATTTGGCCCTTTTCGATGGCGGGCGCACGCCGACTGACACGCACAAAGAGTGTGCAAATACGGCATGCACCATGATTGGTCATCGGCGACTGCGATCCTTTGAAACAAGAGGGACAGATGCCAGAGAAATAGGTCTGGGCAAACGTGTGTCTTGTTATTGTTATCGAAATGGTCTCAAACAGCAGAGGCCTGCTCGGCGTTTCCGGCTTCCCCTTCCCCTTGTTCTTCTTCTTTGTTGTCAATAGTGCCATCGTCGTCGCTCTCTGAATCGCTCTCGGTACCAGCAGGGTGCGCAGCCTTGTAGGCCTTGCGCATGGCCTTGACATTGTCCCACGTAAAGGTGTCGAGGGTGACACCGGGCAGGGGGATACTGGCCACGAGGGTCCTGTACTCGTAATAGTCGAGGGCCATCGTATCCAGGTTGACCACATAGGCATACTCTTGCCAGCCGGGCTTGTTGTCCTCGCCCACGGCATTGAGCAGGTAGCCCGACTCCATGACGCAACGAAGACTGCCCTGGCAGCGCCTCAAGAGCACGTACCAATCGCTCATAGACTGCGTGCCCACAGAGGTGTCGGCATAGGGCGCCAGATGCTCGATCTCTTGCTCCGTGGGGCTGCGCGAGCCCTCCTCCTGGACAAACACGATGGTCTCGCGGTCAAAGGCCTCCCTCCAGCGGGCGATGCCGTCGGAGCCCACCTCGACGATCTCGCGCGCGATCTGCGTGCCCAGACCGGCTGAGCCGTCGGGGTAGGCATCCGAGTGCTTGTAGACCAGGTAGAAACGGCCCTTGTAGTAGAATCCATAAAGTCCTCGCGTGCCCATTCTAAAATGTCTGGTGGACACTGACCCCTGTTGTGGACGAAAGACGCAAAAGAGAAAGGACACTCTGTTGGGAGGGAGGGATCTTGTATTTTATCTTTCTTCCCCAATTGGGGGGGGGGTGGTCATATGGAAAAACAGAAGATGGTGTCTTTGAGCACATGGAGGTACACTGTGGGCGGTGGGGTGCGGTGCCAGTGGAGGGGGGGGCGTCTTAGATCTCGACGTGAAACGTCTGCGCGGTTCCCGTAAAGGAACTGTCGCAAATGAGCCCCGCTTGGTTAGAGGGCCACGGCCGCGAACTGCAGTAGAGGCCCGTGTTGGTGTCCTGCAGGTAGACCTTGCAGCCGCCCGCCAGCGGGTTGACCCACCCCTGCGCGCTGACGAGGCGCAGCCACCTTGGGGGCTTGGTGTCTGTGTTGCAAAACAACGTGTTTGCTCCCCACTGGCCCCCGGGACTGGCCGGGAGGCAGTAAGGGTGCGGTACGTTGAGCGCGCGCAGGTTAAATATATTCGAACTGGCTGGATTCAGTATGATGTTCATATTGTCATAATCGTTTTCTAGAATGTAGCGGGTCGCCTGGGACTTGGAGATGCCGTCGGCCGCGCGCATCGGGCTGTACGTGTACGCCGTGTGCGTGCGCACCCATTCGTCGGCGCCTTCGGCGTAAAGGTAGAACGGCGTCGTGTTGGTCTGGATGACCTGCGCGTCGGACGGCGCCGCTGCGGCCAGCATGGCCACCGCGACGAGGACGGCGAGCGCGCCGTGGACTGGGAACGAACGCATAGTGCGGTTGCGCATCATTTTGCACGTCGTCTTTCTCTGTCGTATTGTGTCGTTTGCGTCGGTGAGCAGGAGAACGGTCGCAATGCCAAAATCCAACCAGATAGAGTCTTTTAACTGTGCAGTTTCGCCAAAAAGGATACAAAAAAGGGAGAACAGCGTGCGCGTGGTGCTGTTTAACGACCAACCGATTGGCCCGTCTCTATAGTTGGCCTTTCTTCTACCATCATCACTGGAGAAAAACCCAACCGTTTCAAGGTAACGGGCAGCCGTTGAGTGGCATCGCACGCATCAACAGAGGAATCACCTCGGTGTGGTTCCACCGTGCACGCAGCAACCCACCCTATCGTCAACGGGTCCCTCGGCGCACCGGTTCCCCTGCTGCGGCCGGTTGCATGGGATCTATTTTCGATTTTTCGATTTATGCCACACCCTTTTCAAAAAGGAAGACGATTTTTGTTTTTCAATGCATCGAGCCTTTTCGGTTCGGCTCGGGCAGGCCGCATTGGGGAAGCCCCAACTGCGCGCCAAGTTGGTAGGCCCAACTTCTGCAGACGCGTACGCTTCAAACAGCACGACATCCTACACCAATCTGGAACCAGGTTGACATATGCTCCCCATCCATCCCCCTTGTGATGGTCCTTTGAATAAGGTATTTTGGCTGAATATATATTTAATAAAGGAAAAAAGTCATGGAGAATAGGGTTCTTTAAAAGGCGAAATCACTGGTGAGACATCTCTTGGGCAGTGACCAGAGTGCCGGTGGTGGGTGCGGGGGCAGTGCCAACACTATCGCCCTGTTTCTCGTCGGCCCCTGTCGACGCAGTCGGGCACAACGGCCACAGGTCCGGGAACAGATTCACAGTAGCACGAGCGTTACCGTCGCTGGCAGGGTCGACGACGAGGGCCGTTTCCGCAGCGGCCGCGCCGGCGGCGGGGACGGAAGCGACCGTCACTGCACGGGCAGCTACGGCACTGTCGGTTGCGCTCTCAGTGGTGGCGGTAGCAGAATCGGCAGATGAAACGCCGGCGTTGGGGGCAGACGCAGCGCGTTCGGCATCAGAAATGGCCGTGGCAAAGGCCATGTGGTAGCGCGACGACGACCCAGTGAGGCCCTTGGTAGCGCGGCCCGACAGGATGTAACGCTTCATGAGATCAAACTGGGCCGACTTCGTATCCAATGGGTAGAACACGGGCATATCACGGGGCGCCTGGCAGCTGCCAGGAACAACAGTCCACTGGCAGCCCTCGATAAAGGTGTCCTCGGGAAACATGTCACCGTCGGCCTTGATAAAGAGGCGACCGATGTTGTGGAAGCACTCGGTCGCGGTCGTATTTTGCCACCACGTGCACCAGTCGCCGTTGGCACAGTGCACCTCCACGACGCCGCCGACACGGCCGTTGACCATGAGATCGCAACTCGTGGACGTGTTCCGCACCACGTTGAGCGCGTGCGCCACACCGACGACATCGCCGTTGTTCATGGGTCTGCTGCCGTCGTCATCGCCACCAATGCGCGTATCAAGATGTGCGTCCCTATACCCGGTGACAGAGGAACTCGCATAGTGGATGCGACCGTTGGGGATGCCACGTATGGCGTCAAAGACATATATCGTGCCGTCGGGACGCGCGCAGCGTACGGGTCCGTGTGCGTGGCCGCACTCCCACTGGCCCTCGATGGTCGTGCCGTCGGCGAGGACGACAAGGCCGTAGCCAAGGAGGACCCATCCGTCGCCTCTAATCAACAGGTTTGGCAGGCCGGCAACGAGGATATCACAGGCGTCCACCTCTCTGTTGGCGTCGCTGCCCTCTTTGGACGGGGTCTCTTTGGCCGTCTCGTCCTTGTTGTTGGCATCGTCGCCGTCGCCATCATCGTCATCATCATCGTCATCGGGGTCTGCGGATATGAACCAGTCAATGCTTTCGACCTTGGCGAATTCGCCGTGGGCAGTAAAAGAGCCGCCAAACAGGCCATATGGGACTTTGCCCTTGATAGAGCCGACGCGCACCGGCTGGCCCTGCCAGCGGACAAAGGCCACCTCGGACTCTTGCACGGGCATCGCGCAGGCGTCGACAAGGGCCTGGCGGCCTCCCTTGCAGTGTGCAATCACATCGGCCTTGAGCATCTCCCACTGGGCAATGTGCGGCGCGATCAGATGCCCCGTTAGTTTGATCGAGCGGTCGAGCAGTCCAGCGCACTGCCTCACCGCTTCGCCGTCGGCCGCATCCGCGTCGGGTACGGTCGCCTGCTCCTGGGCGTCCGGAAGGATGGTTCTTGCCGGCTCTTCCTTTACATCGTCGGTTTTGCCCGTATCCTCGCTGGCTTTCGAGCGCACGGATATGGGGACATTGTAAAGGGCCGCCACAAGGACCGCGGCCAGTGAAAGGGAAAACAGTTCGGCGGCGTCGAGCCAGTGGAACCCGTTGGGGTAGGTGCGATGCGAGATGGTGCCTACGAGCACCAAATAGCATAGGGCCAATAGGGCCTTGGTGGTACGCGTCGGCTTTGCTGTCCCTGGTGCCATATATTGTCTGGTGGTACGTCGGCTGTTTCGCAGAGAGATGGAGAGAGGGGCAAAGAGTGATCTTGCAAGCTGGCCGCGGCAGGTGCTTTTGTAGGCTGCCGCTCATTCGGCCCGCTGGCCAATGGTCTGGTTGTTGGCCATGGATCACCAATGAAACTTTATTGTCGACTCGAACCTTTTGCTCCACTCTTGTGCCGAGGGAAACCCCATAAAAAGCGCGTATTTTCCTTTGGCGACAGACCACAGACAAAGAGATAGAGAGAGAGAGAGAGAGAAGAAAGAGATGCAAGAGTCCACCATTGTCCCCTGTTGCCGGCGTACCAAGGACCCCCAGTTTGGGACATTGGCAAACAGCCCGTCCATTGTCGTGGACGAGGCCCTGGCGCACGCCATCGATCACGATATGCCCTTTGTGTGCGCCGTGCTCCTGAACCACGCCGACTGCCTCGATCTCTTGTACATCCTACGAGAGACGCAGGCGGAAGAGCACGCTCACGACAAACGTCTAATGAGTGACGCCGTGGACGACGTGCACATGGGTATCGTTGCCGCGTCCAGAGGCCATCTGGGTATCGTCAGGACGATGCACGCTCACCAACGTCCATGGAATCTGGAAGCCTGCATTCGCGCCGCAGACTCGACCCGTCAGACGGCCGTTTCGTGGTGGCTCAGGGCGCTACTCGATTGTCCTGTCGACGATGAAACACCCCCACCCCTGATTGGGGCCCATTGTCCCTTGATTGCGGGTCTGGCCTTGCCTCCCGTCCTCCCGGCTGAATAAACCTTATTCGTCTCCACACCTTTGCTTTTGGTGGCCGGCGGAATGGACCACGTCGACGCTACGCAATGGCCAGCAGCCTGGCGGTTGGCCTGCGAGCCAGTGTTTGCAAGCCAGCCGGCCGAAATACTTTTTTTTTTGCGGTGGCGTAGAGTATAGAGAGAGTGTGTGTGTGCACAAACCGTCCTCGGTTTAAGCAGGCCTCATGTGGAACCTAGAAATCCGGCCGCCGGTGCCCTGTGCAGCATGGGTGGGGTTTTCCAACTTTGAAAGGGCGAGAACATTTTGTGCTTGATTGGAGTACGAATCGTGCTGTTACCTATGTGGCTCAAGCCTGCCCCAGAGGATAAACAGGACCGCGGCTCGATGGGGTTGGTGGAGATAAACTCCTCTGACCCGTTTGCCAGCTTGTTGTACAAATTTCTCTCTGTTTTCCAACGCAAGACACAGTGCCGCACAAGCAATTCCGCATATGACGTGCCATTACACGATACATACAACAAACTCAATCAACCCCACAAGTCGTGCGTCCCTGGCCATTCTCTTAGACGTCCCCGCTAGGCGGCTCTGCGCCGTCTGGCCGTCAGTCGCCGTTAGCGCCGACTTGTTCACGTGCGCTCCGCTATAACCCTCTCTCGTGAGAATGCAGCGCTCTCGTTGTTATCAAAATAAAGTATTCCCAATTGGGTGACATGCTGGGCCAATGGTGGTTGATAGTTCAGCGATTGGACAGAGACACACTTTTAAGTCTTTTGCCGAGTGCACGGTAAACATCGCCAACAAGCAAACAAACAAACAAACCAACCTAGGTAGACCATGGAGCAGACACCCGTTCTTCAGCAGCAGCAGCAGGCCGACCAACCAGCGATGACGTTGGAATCTGACAAGGCAGCCACCAACTCAGAGGACGGCGCCCGCAGAATTGCCCTTGCGCGGGCCATGAACCAACTGGCTGTGAACATGATGCAAAGGGCCAACGCCTTTGTATGCTCTAGTTCGGGTGCGACCCTGAGCGACGTGGCGCCAGCTGGCTCGCCTCTCCACAACGAACTCGTCGACCTGCTGAGAGGCAACCCAGCGCTCTGCGCCATGCTTGGCGATTATGTCGCATGCGCTTCACCTCCGTCCCCACCCACCAGCGACGACATCGACAAGGGTGTCGCGGCACCCCATGCCACACACAAGAGCGTACCATTTTTCGATGGAGCGTGCAATCGCGCGTCAGACACTGGGGATGCCTATGTGACGCTGGTCCAATTCGCCGAGTTGCTCCGGGCACTCCCGCCACGGCTGAAGCTAACACGTGGCCACGATATCAATCTTACGCGCCTGTCGTTCAGCCGCCAGGGCAACACGATGAGCCAGTCTGGGTCGCACGTGCGCCAAATCATCTGCAATTCGGTGCTCGATGGCGCGCGACCGTGTGACGCAAAGACCGAGACGCTGGGCGCCACCGTCAGAGAGAAGCTAGACGGCGCGGAACCGTTCAACTGTGTCGACATTGAGGGCACAGGCGTTCGCGTCGGTGATCTTTTGGAGGTTGTGAGCGCCATTCTTGAGCACGACAATGGCGTGCACGTCCATGACGCCGTGCGCTTTGGATCGTGTCGCATTCTCCATGATGCCATGCTCGACATCGGTAAGTCGACGTTGAATCCGCAGTTTACCCGCACGCGCTTTAATCCGCTCTACGCTATCGAGGCGTCCTCCACATCGCCGTCTGCCTCGTCGGGCGCTGTTGGCCACCCCGACTCGGCCCATCAGATCGACGCTGCCGTGGCGTTTGCCATCCAGTGTGTGGCTTTTGGCATGGACACATCCAGCGTGCTCGACGCTCTGTCGGGATCGCTCCCCACGACAAACTGCCACAAGGTGCACCTCATACGCATGGACAGGCGCCTGTTCACCTATGATGAGGCCTGTCGACAGATGGGCGGTGCCGACGTGCTGAGGCTCATGCGCGGTATTTTCAAGGACGCAAAGCCAACCAAGTACCGTCTGAACGAGGGACAGCACCATATAGCCATCCTCGAGACCAACGCTGACATTGGGACACTGCGCATGCTTCGCGTCCGCTATCCCAACGATCAGGCGTTTGCTCAGCAGATGGTCCGTCTATCGGTCACATCGCCCGCCCAGTGGCCTTTTGCCTGATTTCGCGCGCCCCGTCGTCATCATCGCCATCATCATCATTGTTGTTGTCGCCCTCACATGGGGGAACGACAGAATTGCCCTTTTGATTTCAGGCAATGCATAAACGCTGCTCTCTTACTTTGAATCTTTGGGGTCTTTTGAATACGCTCACCATCATTGCTCTGCGCACATGGTTGTGGTCCGCGCATTCTCATATGAGGCGGGGTAATGGGGCAAATGCCAATCACAAAACACGCCAACGATGTCTACAGGCACATGACGTTCACTCGTTAAACGATCTGAGGAAGACCGACGATAACGGACATGTCTCGCTCCCGCATTGTACACGAGGTCCAAGTATGGGAAAGCGGCGCGCTCCCGCTGTGGCGGATACGCCCCGTTGACTTTCCGTGTGCCCCCACGTTTGTCCTCCCTCTGCGAGCATGGCGAGTGCAGACTAGACAAAGGTGGACAGGTTGGGATGCAAACGTATTTGACCAATGAGATTTACCGCATATTCTATTGGCCGTGTGCACAGTAATAGATGGTTCCCGTGCTATTCAACAACAACAACAACATTCACCACCGTCATGCAGCAAGAGACAACCTTGGAGACAAGAGAACGCCCAGTGGCGACCCAAAACTGTATCGTGTTTGTCGAGGATGCCCATGGCAAGCGGTTCCTCGCCGTTGTGGTCGAGTTTCTCGGTGGACATACCTATACGCTCGCCCCTTACAACGCCACCGACGGCTGCGGTGCGTTCAAGTGGCCCAACTATATCGAGGACGACGATGCCATGCACACATTGAAGCTATCGGGGAACCGCGACCCTGCCCAAGAGCACTGGAAGGACGCACCTCTGCCCGACTGCGCCGTCTGCACGGAACGCACGGCGTCGGCCGCACTGCCTTGCAAGTGCACGGTGCCCTGCGTGTGTCCCGAATGCGCGGCCAAAGTGGGCCGATGCCCGCAGTGCAGGGTCAAGGTCGATCCACGGATGTGGCGCTTTCGCCACGAGAGCAACATCTTTGCGTTGGCCAAACGTCCCTGCGATCCGCGTCCGTACCAGGTCTTTGTCAAGACGTTCACCGACCATGTCGTCACCCTCCAAGTGTTTGCTTGCTGGAGCGTGGAGACGCTCAAGGACGTGTATGCCGCCAAGACTGGCATGCCGCCCAGCCTTCAGCGCGCCATCTTTGGAGGACGTCAACTCGAGGGCGGCCGCCTTCTCAGCGACTATGGCATCGATAGGGAGAGCACCGTGTTTATGGCTCTCCGGCTGTCTGGCGACTGACCCTGTCCCTTTTTTGTTTCTGCACCTTCCAAAAAGCTGCTCATATTGCATCCTAAGGGAATCGCCAAAATCGTTGGTTGGGCCACGGGACCGCCTGTCCTCCGATGCGGTCCCAGGCGTGCTTGAGGGCGAAGACATGGCTGGATCACCTTGTCTAGAGTGCTCGCGCGTACACGAGTCCGCCAATCGGTGGCAATCATGTGATGGTTCCACGATATGCGGTCGCTCTATGATGACGATGTACCCCTATTTGTGTGACCATACTGGCCAACCACTCTTTTACGTTTGTTGGTCGAATGCCAATGCGATCACGATTGTCATCTCCCCCGGTATGCGTGCCCATCGATAGTGTGCGCGAAATATCAAATTCGCGTTCCCGCGCGTTGGTTGGCTTTGTTGCAAGACCTCCAGCATGCAATTGCTGTATCGAGCACCATGGCAAAAGAGGCCCCAGAAGAGTGGGGCCAAGGAGACCTGTTGGTCTGTACCACGCAACTGCATCTTTGGGTTTGTGAATTTTAAACGAAAGACGAGGCACACATAGGTTCGACGGGGATCGAGAAAAGAGGTTTGGTTCCACGACTCTTTCCTTTTCCTCGTCAAGAGACCAAAGTCGGCAAACATCGCTGTCGATATCCGGTCGCCGCCATTGGAAAACCTATGGAACGCGACGAACCCTGTCGCAAAGGTGAATGCGCGAGCACCGACAAATGCTCCGAGCAAGCGCCGGCACACTGCCTTGTGCGCCAACTCGTCGCCGAGGGCTCTGACCATTTGAAACTTGTTCACCGAGATGACCGCCAACGTGTATGGCGTCTCGTTCTCGATCCTATCGAGTTGATAGGCCGACGGAATCACTCGGTCACGGCGTCCATACTACACGATGGACAAGACCGGTTTACCATAAGAGGCACCTTGGATAACGAGTGGATGTACCGCGTGTCTGTCAAGGAGAAGGAGGAGGGCGTGCTAGAGGCTACCGTTTGGTTCGCTGCCCCCGACAAGCAGTATTGCGACCCCATTCCTTTCGTTGCCACGCGCAAAACAAAGAGCAAATGACACATATTTTTGGGGTTAAAAGCCGAAAGGTTCCGAAATGACTTGTCTTTGCCCAAACTCGAAACATGCAATCGGATCGTGCGCCTGTTCGCGCTCGCTCTGCAAGCTTTGGGGTTTTCCATTCCATAGATTATCTATTCGCGGAAACAAACTTTTGGTCTGCATTTGGACCAAACGCGCACCGAAAAGAGCGGAGGGGGGGGGATATATATGGGGGAACATGTCGCCCGTTTGGTGGCTAACGATCGATACGTCTTGGGGCGAATCGAGGTTGGTGACATCATTAGCGCGCGAGGGCACATTACTCGGTCAGCGGAGGCAGTCGAAGACGGGCCGTGCCCGCACGCGACACGCCATAGGCGACGAAAAAGACATCGAGAACGGCATCGATCCCTTGCCCCAAGGAATGGTTGCGGCCGAGGCGATAGTGGGTGTCGTGATCACTCCAGAGACCGTCGATTTCAGTCTCTTTGGCCATAGTTTGGAGTTCGCTCAGGGCCACGCCGCGGGGAAAGTCGCTCTCCAGATCGGGCTCGCCGCCACTGAGCAGCAGACCGAGCCCCGAGTTGACAGCGGGATGGGGGATGCTCGCCATACGCTCCTGGGGTGTATAGCCGGCACCCATGAGCGCGCTTACAAATGCCTGCGCGATCTGAGCCATCAACTGAGCGACGGCGGCCTGGTCATTTGCCGAGCGAGCGAGCACGCCGTACGCGGTCCACAGGGCGTTGCGCACCACGGTCAGCGGGTTCACGTCCTGGCCATCCAACCTTTCCGATCGCCGCAGTGTGCCAAGCAGGCTCCTGACGATGACAAACGTCTCTAGCGGGGTCCCATCCGGCCGCATGGCGACTAGGGCCGTGTTGACGACGGCCTCGGCGGTGGGCCACGCGCCCGTGCGCCATCGCGTCAGCGCCCGGAGCGCGGCGTCGAGGAGGCGCGTGTCGGGAACGGGACTGTGAGGGTCCTTATAGTGCACATATGCCACAAAGCCCAACGGGGACCGCACGAGGGGGCGCGTGAGTCCCCACGGCATCGTCCTCCATACATACATGTTGGATCTTATGCCCTCCTCCGAGACGACCACGGGCACATAGTCTAGATTAGGCAGGTAAATGTTGGGATCGAGGGCGCCGCTGGCGAGCGCGCTGGTAATTCGGCCGACGGCCTCGATGGCATCGCGTAACTCTGGGTACCTGGTGTTGTTGAGGGCGCTCACAATCTCTGCAGTAAAGGCTGGAGGCTCCTTGGGCACTTGCGCACCGGACGGTGGAGGGTGGAGAATGAGAGCACCTGGCCTGACGCCCCGTTCAAAGGGAATGTCGCTCTCGACGACATTGTGCGCAAAGGCCTGTTGGGCCAGTCTGGCAAACGCGTCGCGAGTTCTGACGATGATCTCGGTTTCTTTGTCACTGAAGGACTGACCGTACCGTGCCATGGCCTGCCTGTATGCGAGGTCGGCACCCGAAAAGGCGTATCCGCGACCAAACAGGAGGCGCGATACTTGGACACCAACGCTGATGACGGCAAGCGCATTTTGCCTCTTTTGTGGGGTCGGTGATAGGGTCAAAGTTCTCCTCGCCGACGCAATGGTGGCCTCGTAGACGGCGTCAATCAGCGTATTGCCAAACGTTTGGTCGCGCGGCCTGTAATTGGGAAAGGCGTCCAAGATGACACGCACAGTGCGTAGGAACAACGAGTCCTGCCCACCGGTCGACGTGATGATGCTCAGGGCACCTCCCTCGATGTCCCTGGCGAGTTCATCGCGCCCGCTGTCTGGCACAAATATGGTGTCTAAAGATCCATCGGGTCCCTCGCGCGTATAAACAGTCTTGTAAAAGTAGGCCCGGGTCGCCAGAGGGAGCGAGTCTCCGATCGCGGCGCGCAGAGCCGAGTCGGGTCCATCGGGGAGCGGGTGCACGCCCCCCTCCAAAAGATAACGCAGACAATCGGGCGCGACGAGGCTCGCCGCGATATTGACCCACGAAACGCTATCCGTTCCGTGGACGGTGTCCATACTTAGGCTTGTCCGCGCAAGCGCCGGTATGGAATCATTCTTTGTGTAGAGGCCTTTTGTCACAGCGTCCACGCCCTCCGTAAGCCTATAGCCCTGTATGGCAGATACACGTTCTGCGCGGACCTGGTTGGTAGCTTGGCCATACAGGGGCAACAGGTAGATGGGTTGGGTGGCATCGACGATACCCAAAGCCAGCGCATCGGCCATTGTGTCTACGTCGTTGAACGCGATCGAGCCGAGGATCTCGACCAGGCAGTTGGCGTAGAGTGAGCATTGCTTTACGGGCCTCGCCTGCTCGGCGACCGCGCGCCGGACACGTCTCTGCATCTCCAACCCGACGGAACGCTGCGTCTCGGCGCCGACAATCTCTGCCAAGGACACGCTAGCCGCGGCCAACGCCTCTCTTTTCCCTATGGGAATTTCTGCGATGATGTTGGCAAGCACTTCGGGCGGCAGCTGTTCCAGGGTCGACAGGGGCAGTGGCGCCCGCGGTTGTGGCGCCCCAAAGCGGCGAAACGTCGTCCCCTGGAACGGCCGGACCGCAGGGATCACTCGCCGCGCCGGTGCCTGTTGTGGAATCGATGCCCGTTGTTGTGCCACCGTGGTCTGTTGCAAAGCGCGCGCAGTGGTTCCGGGTGGGACAGGCAGTGTGGCCATGGGTCTGCGTGTGAGTGGCGCCACCTGCGCCAGAGGGGGCCGCGTTGGTGGGGCGCGCGATGCAGACAAAGATGGAGGTTGCACTGTGGGAGTGCCGGCAGCCGTGGCCGCCTGCAATCGCGCACGCGCGGCGCGCGCCTGTGCTCGACTCATGACTTGGAGAGGCTTCTGCGAGAGTGCGCACGCGCGATCCTGTTACCCATGTCTGGCCCCCCATATGCATTTGATTGCGCCATCATCAATAGGCAGCGGGCACCCTATTGCCTCTCGCTCTCTCCTATACAGTGGGCTCGCCGTTTGCAGAGCACACTAAACGGCATCCCGTCTCCCACGAGGCGTGCCTATAGATACAGCCCGACGCTGGTGATCGCTCGCAAAGTAGTGTGATGCGATGACTGCCATTTTGGCGACCATCGGTGGCAAGACTGCGGGTCCACTACTTTGTGAATACCGTGCGCCCTTGCCGGCCTGTCCAAGGGCGCGTTGGCTCTTTCCCCAAAGAGGGACACCCCTGATTCTTGCCCAACGAAAAACGACCCGTTCGCCGTGTCGAGCCTACCCAACGCGGACAACAATACATGATGGACAAATACAACTTGCGGGAACCCCGCTGCCAACTTGCACTCGTGCCTCTGTTGCGCAAGCCATTTGCATATGGCATTTACCAATGAGGGCCTACCAGAAATGTGATTGGTCAATACCGCCTTTTTAAGCATCTGAGCGCGCATGCACGAGGTAAACACTAGACACGAGACACACACATAGCAAGATGGCAACAAAGCAGACGGCGACCCCGCAAGGACACTCTTTTCTACACGGCCCGATTACCGCACTCATCGGCAACGTCCCGTCCAGCAGCAGTGTACGCTCCAGCGACACCATGCAGGCCCGTAGTCGTCTCGCCGTCGCCCTCTTTGAACTTGTTGACGCCATCATGGAATCGGACATTGATGTGGTCACGTGCGATGTGGCGCCCGGCTCGCCCTTGGACAAGAGACTCGCCATCCTGATGGAGGACAATCCGGCATTTTGCACGATGCTCTCCAAGTATGTCTGTCCTTCTCCTCCTCCTGCAAAAGCGACGCCGGCAGACGAAGAAGAAGAAGAAGGCATCGATCCTGGGGAGCCAGTCGAGAGGGAGAGGGAGGCCGGGTTCCTCGACAGAACGCTCAGTACGGCAGACGATTTTGGCGCCTATGTGCCATTGGGCCAGTTTGTTGGGTTCCTCGAAACGCTCCCGCCGCAAGTGATACTCTCCAAGGGCCGCACCGTCGACTTTACGCTGCTGACCTTTGGCCGTAACGAAACCGGAATGGTACAGACGGCGCAACATGCGGGCGCGGTCAGATCCATGTCGACCCTCAACGACGCTGGAGTAAGCGCAACAAAGGTCGGCATCGTTGCCGCCCATGTCAGAGAGCGCCTCGCCTCCATGGGGGCCTTTAACTGCATCGATGTCACCGGCCAGCGCGTGGCTGCCGCCGACCTTTTGGCGGTCCTCCGTACGGTCCTCGCCTATGACGGTGGCGTGCACGCCAACGACGCCATGCGTGTCGACTCTTTCCGCATGCTCCACGGCGCGACGCTCAAGTTGCACAAGACCGTGTGGCCCACCGTCCAGTTCCCCCATACACGCTTCAACCCCCTTTGCGCCGTCTCGGCTCCCGAGCGCCCTACGGACCCCTTTGGAAGCAATCCCGACAAGCAGATCGATACAGCCGTGGCGTTTGCCGCTCAGTGCGTGGCCCTCGGCATGGACACGTCGGTGGTGCTGGACGCACTCTTGCGCGCACTGCCCAAGACGGATTGCCAGAGAGTGTACCTGCTGCGCATGGGCAGGAACCTGTTTACTCACGACCAGGCGTGCGACGAAATGGGCGGCGCCCATGTTTTGGGGCTCGCACGCGGCGTATTCAAGAGCGTGGAGCCGGCGGGGGACAGGCCCGCCCCGTCTACGGTGGTGGCCATCATCGAGACCGACATTGGCGTAGAGACCCTGAGAGCCATCCGTGCCCGCCACCCTGACGATCGCGGCTTTGCACATCAGATGGCCGCCCTCTCGATCGCATCGCCCGCCCAATGGCCCTTTGACTAGTTCCTTTTCTTAACCTCGATTACCGTAAAAACATCCTTTAAACCATATTCGAAACTGCTCCCTCTTTGGCACAAGCCAGTCGCAAAGGATTGCTGTAATTGGGCTTGGACATTTGTGCAGCTGGCTCGTCTCCTGCAGGGTTGCCCCGAGGCATCGCCCTTGCGGTACTGCGACCCATGGATGCGGCGCAAACCCCTTGTCACTTACAACAGACGGCTCGGCACCGGTGTTTCAAACGAAAAGCCTTTATCCAAACGCAGTGGTAGGGTTGAAAAGAGGACATCCAAGTTCTTTGCCCGTCAAAGTTTCTTTTCCGACAATCACAATCAATCTTTTGCAGCTAACTGTGAATGTCATTGGTGCAAAAGAAACTTTGACGGGCAAAGAACTTGGATGTCCTCTTTTCAACCCTCCCAGTGG
>Ga0255334_1000850_pt1 | contig 18280 bp, 17 predicted proteins | sample EtOH5_35cm_T3_12_FD_202080 | JGI IMG/M metagenome (GOLD analysis project Ga0255334, IMG submission 202080) | Sandy soil microbial communities from University of British Columbia, Vancouver, Canada - EtOH5_35cm_T3_129 | ecosystem: Engineered > Artificial ecosystem > Sand microcosm > Unclassified ...
GCGCCGTGCCACCACCGGCGCGTTCAACCTGATCCGGTGGGGCTTCGCCGCCCCGGCGCCGGTGCTCGCCGGCCTGCTCGCCGAGCACGTCGGTCCGCAGGCGCCGTTCTGGGTGACCGTCGCCGTGCTGGGCGTGGGGCTCGTCGTGTTCGCGGCGTGCAGCCACGTGCTGGCGCCGGCGGTTGGGGAGCGCGTGTTGTGGGCGACGTGGGACGGCGACGCGCGGGCCGTCGAGGGCACTCCCGACGAGGCGATGGCCGAGCTCTGAGCATCCTCGCCACGCCGCCCGGAAGATCCCACTTCGACTCTGGATGCCGGGCAGCAAGGGCGCCTGAGAACTGCACGCGCACCGCGCGCGCAGCCGTCAGCCGTAGGAGAGCGCGGCGTCGTGGCGGCTCGCCCGCCTCGACCGGCCCGCCGACCTGCGCAAGTAGACGAGCGTCCCCACGGCGGCGACCGCCACGAGCGCGACTCCTGCGGCGACGAGGATCCGGCCACCCGAGGGGTTGTGTGCCCACACTGCTACGTACCCGACGAGGGGAACGACCGACACTGCCCGGTAGGCGTGCTCCCCGCGCAGCGAGATCGTCCAAGGATCGGGCGCACCGTTGGCGTCCCCCTTGGTCTGCAGCACCGGGCCCGAGGACGCGGGGGTGAGCGAAGCGACCCGGTGCACCACCAGCTCCTGCGACCCGTCGGGCTCGTAGAACACGATGACGTCACCCACGCGTACCTCCGAGACCGGGACGCGCTGGGTGACCACCACGCCGCCCACGGGGATGTCGGGTCGCATGCTCCCCGAGAGCACCGGCCGCACCTGCAAGCTCCCCGAGACCACCGCGGCCGCGAACACCACGAAGGCGCCGACGATGGCGACGGTCAGCGCGGTGTCGAGCCGGTGCATCAGTCGGCGGAGCCCGGTACGGCGTCGTGCGTGCACGTGTTCTCCTCAGGTCGGCCCAAGGCCGAGGTCATCGGACCGGCGCGGGGCCGAGGTGGCGGTGGGGGAACCGGCTGGTCCCCCCACCGCATCGCACTCAGCCCTCGAACGAGAACGAGAGGGTCGGGACGACGACGCCGCCCTGCGCCGCCTCCGTCAGCGCCGCCGGCGTCGTGTAGGCACCGCCGAGGTACCCGTCCCACGCCGTCCTCGTGTTCGTGCCGTCGCTGTGGATCGGCCGGCAGTTCGCCGAGTCCTTGCCCGCGTAGAAGGTCATCGAGACGGTCAGCGACTGACCCGGGTTCAGGAGGGTCGGGTTCTGGACCACACCCAGGGCCACGGCTGCCTTGAGCGGTCCGTCGCCTTCGGTCCACGGGCCGCCCGAGTCGTCGGTGCTCTGGATGCACACGTTCATCTGGTCGGCCAGGGCGTTGCTGTGCGCGTCGTCGTGGTTGTGGGACTCCGCCATGCCGATGCGCACCGCGTGGGCCGGGACGTTGCCCGAGTTGGTGACCCTGAGCGTGATCTTCTGGGTCTCGAACGTCGAGCCCACAGGGCTCGGCGCAGGAAGGGTGACGGTCTTGCCGTCGGCGCTGGTGGCGGTACCGGCAGGCCCGGTGATGGTCATGTTCATCGTGCCCGCCGTGATGACCTGGCTCGTGTGGACGGCGTCGGTGAAGCTCGCCCCGGCGCCCACCCCGATCGTGGCGATGCCGAGCACACCGACGGTGAGCAGCGCAGCCAACGGACGTGAACGAGACATGGTGCCTTCCAATCGTGGGGAGGGCATCCGGCTTCGCCGACGGGTCCGCGCGCGCCCTCGAGTGATCACTGGAGGTGGCCGGCGCATCCGCGCTCGTCGAGGATCCGTCCGCCGTCACACGGTCCAGCACCGAATCGGCACAGATGCGGCCATATGGGACAACTAGGGGCACCATTCACTCGGTCGAGTGAGTGGTCTCACCCGGCTCAGCCGGCGCGGAACACCCGGTACCGCTCCGCGAGCCGCTCCGGGTCCGGCTTGTCCCGGCGGGAGCGGGGCACGACGAGCAGCGGGTGGTCGTGGTGCGCCTGGAGCCCGTGCTCGAGCATCGGCCCGTCCTTCTCGAGCAGCACGTCGGAGCGGATGTGCACCGTCAGGTCGGGGCGGATGCCGAGGATCCCGGCGTCGAACGCGGCGTGGTGGATCTTGCACAGCGCGAGGCCGTTGGAGGTCACCGGCTCCCCACGCAGGTCAGCGTCGGGCGTGATGTGCGCCGCGTCCAGCAGTGGCGCGTGGCCGAGGGCGCACACGGAGCAGTGGGTCTGGTACGCCCGCATCACGCCGGCCCGGAACATCGGCTGGTGCAGGCGCTGCCATGTGATCCGCTCGACGTACCGGCGCGCCGCCTCGCCGACGTCCCCGACGGGCGTGAACCGCTGCTCCTCGCTCAACGCGACGACGAACCGACGCTCCGCCGGCTCCTCGGCGAGCAGGTACACCGGGTACAGCGCGGCGTAGACACCCTCGGCGACGCCGTGGAACCAGATCAACGGCAGCTCGCGCACCATCGCCGCGCGCAGCGCGCGGTTCTCCGGGTGATCCGGGTCCGGCCCGCGCCACATGTACCGGAGCAGACCGTCCGGCCCCGTGCCGTCGTCGTACGGCCGCGGCGCGCCCGGGGCGCGGTACACCGTGCGGATCGACAGCGCCGCCGCCATGTCCGCGGGCTTGCGGATGCCGCGCTGCCGGTCCATCAGCGGGATCCGCACCCCGCCGTACTGGAAGTCGGCCAGCTGCGGCTGCGTCCACGCCTCACGCCCATGCGCGCGTTCGCCCTCGAGCCACGCCTGGGCGGCCAACCGGATCGCCAGCTCGCGCTCGACGACGGACGCCTCCACGGCCCCGAGCCTGGCCCCGCGGGCGGCGCGACACAAGGCCCGGCAACCCCGCCGTTGCGGGTGGACCTTGTCGCGCCGGACGCCACGAAGTCCACCCATCGACCGCGCGTCAGACGGTATGAGGGTCCGGGCCGGTGGTGGCCTGGTGGCTGGGACGGGGCCTCGCTGCGAAGGTCGTGGGTTGCCGAGCAGGAGCCCCTGCCTGGCCTGTCCACAGTCGTAGGAGGCCCCGATGTTTACCGAGCGTACGAGCGTTGGTCTGGACGTGCATGCACGATCGATCAGGCGTCGAGCGCCGCCAGCACCGGGCGAAGGGCGTCGATGGACCCGGCCGTGATGGGATCGAGCACCAGCTGCACCTCGGCGATCCCCACCGCGGCGAAGGCGGCGAGGCCGGACGCGATCTGCGACGGCGAGCCCTCGAGCGGCGGGACGTCCGTCGCGTACGACGAGTCCCCCATCACCCTCCCGGTACCGCCCGGCAGCCGCACCAGCACCGCGACGGTCCTCGCCACGGAGGACGAAGGGCGCCCGGCAGCCGCCAGCGCATCGTCCAGCACGGACCCGGCGGCCACGGCGCCCGAAGGCGTGTTCCCCGTGTCCGAGTACCAGGCGTTCCACGCGTCCACATGGGGAGCGGTCGCCGCGAGCATCCGCGGCCCGGTCGACCCGATCATCAGCGCCGGTCCGCCGGCCGTGGGACCGCGCGGCACCAGCTCGCAGTCGCGCGCCGAGCAGTACTGCCCGACGAAGTCCACGTACCCGTCCCGCAGCAGTGACCGGATGATCGTGAACGCCTCCTCGAACCGCGCCACCCGGTGGTCGAACGGCAGCCCGTACGCGGCGAACTCGACGGGGTTCCAGCCGGCGCCGAGCCCCAGCACGAACCGCCCGCCGCTGATCTCGTCGAGCGTCACGGCCTGCTTGGCCAGCACGGCGGGGTTGCGGAACGCCGTGGACGCGACCAGCGGCCCGAGCGTCACCCGGGAGGTCGCGGCCGCCAGCGCCGCGAGCAACGACCACGCGTCCCAGGGCCCGCGGCTCGTGCCGTGCGCGAACCGGTACAGCAGGTGGTCGCCCACCCACAGCGAGTCGAGCCCCACGTCCTCGGCCCGCCGCGCCATGTCGAGCAGCTCGGGCCAGCGCACCTCGCGCTCGACCTCGGGCAGCTGGACGCCGACGCGCAGCGGGCGCCGGGGAGAGGCGGCGGCGCGGGGATGTCGCTGGGTAGGCACGTGCCGACCGTAACCGAGAGACACGGCCGCGACCGGCGGCGTGACGGAGGATCGAGCCATGGACCTTCGCATCTTCACCGAGCCGCAGCAGGGCGCCAGCTACGACGACCTCCTGGCGGTCGCGCGCGCCACGGAACGGCTCGGCTTCGACGGCTTCTTCCGCTCCGACCACTTCCTCGCCATGAGCGGCGACGGGCTGCCCGGCCCGACGGACGCGTGGGTGACGCTGGCGGGTCTCGCACGGGAGACGAGCCGGATCCGGCTGGGGACGCTGGTCTCGTCGGCCACCTTCCGGCACCCGAGCCTGCTGGCGATCCAGGTGGCCCAGGTGGACCAGATGTCGGGCGGCCGGGTGGAGCTGGGCCTCGGCGCAGGCTGGTTCGCGCAGGAGCACACGGCGTACGGGTTCCCGTTCCCGACGGACCGCGCGAGTCGGCTCGCCGAGCAGCTGGAGATCGTCACCGGCCTGTGGGCTTCGTCGGGCCCCTACGACTTCGCCGGGGAGCACTACACGCTGCAGGGCGCGCCAGGCCTGCCGAAGCCGCTCCAGACGTCCCCGCTGCGCCACGCGCCGGGGGTGCCGGTGATCGTCGGCGGCGCCGGGAAGAAGCGGACGCCGGCGCTCGCGGCCAGGTTCGCCGACGAGTACAACCAGGGATTCCCCGCGATCGACGCCATCGCGCCGCGCATCGCCGTGCTGCGCGAGGCGTGCGAGGTCGCGGGACGCGACCCGGGGACGCTGGCACAGTCGGTCGCGCTGGTGCTGGTTGTGGGGTCCGACGAGGCCGGGTTCGACCGCCGCGCGGCCGCGATCGGCCGCGAGCCCGCCGAGCTGCGCGAGCACGGCGTCGCCGGGACGGTCACGGAGGCGGTGGACCGGCTCGGGTCGCTGGCCGCCGCGGGCGTCCAGCGCGTCTACCTGCAGACCCTCGACCTGCGGGACCTGGACCACCTGGACCTCGTGGCGCGGGAGGTCGCCCCGCAGTTGCCCTGAGGCGTTCCGGCGGCGCGGCACGGACGGTGCCCGTGGTCCAGGCCGGCCCCGCTCGTGTTCGGCTGCCGGAAGGCGCTGGAGGCCGCGCCGACGCCGGTCCGACGGGCCGCACGGGACGTTCGTCGCTCGTCGGGCCGCGGCACGGATGTTCCACTTCGGGCATGGCCCGCCTGCCCCGCCCGTCGGACCTCCTGCCGCGTCCCCACGAGCTGCTGCCCCCGCCGCCGCCCAAGCCGCCGCGGCGCACCGTCGTCGCGGCGATCGCGTTCGCGGCGGGCGCGAGCCTGCCGCTCGTCCGCACGTGGATGCTCAACTTCGGCTCGACCGAGGACGAGCTCGACGCGATCCTGCCCGGTGACCAGATCCTGGCGAGGCCGAGCCTCGTCGCCACCCGCACGGTGGGGATCGCGGCGCCGCCGGAGGCGGTCTGGCCGTGGCTCGCGCAGCTGGGGCAGGGCCGCGGCGGCTTCTACTCCTACGACGCGCTCGAGAACCTCGCCGGCTGCGACATCCACTCGGCGGACCGCGTCGTGCCGGAGCTCCAGGACGTCCGGGTCGGCGACGCCGTGAACCTCGCGCCGCGGGTGGCGCTCGAGGTGGCGGTGGCCGAGCCGGGCCACGCGCTCGTGCTGCGCGGCGCGGCCGGCTTCACCGACCCCCCAGCGCCGTACGACTTCACGTGGGCGTTCGTCACCCGGCACGACCGCAACGGCGGCACGCGGCTGGTGGTCCGCGAGCGCTACCGCTACGAGAAGCGCTCCGTGCGGCTCCTCGTCGAGCCGGTCGGCGTGGTCGCGTTCGTCATGACGCAGAAGATGCTGCGCGGCATCCGCGACCGGGCCGAGGCGGCGTACGTGTCACCAACGTTCGAGGGCTGAGTCCAGCGCGCTGTGCGCCGACGGCGAGGACGCCGGGGGCCCGGGCGTGATGATTTCGTGCATACCGGCCAGTCATACCGTCGTCGGACGTAGTCGTGGCGGGGCTCACCCTAGACTCGCGTCCGTGATCTTCAAGGCTGTGGGGGACGGCCGGCCGTATCCGGACCACGGGCTGACGACGGCCAAGCAGTGGGCCGACGTTCCCCCGCGACAGGTGAGGTTGGACGAGCTGGTGACCACGAAGCGAACCCTCGACCTGGATGCGTTGCTCGCCGACGACTCCACGTTCTACGGCGACCTGTTCGCCCACGTCGTGCAGTACCGCGGCGTGATGTACCTCGAGGACGGGCTCCACCGAGCGGTGCGCGCCGCGCTCCAGCAGCGTCCGACGCTGCACGCCCGCGTACTGGTGGTGGAATGAGCGACGCAGAACGCGCCCGCAAGCTGCGCCGGCGCCAGATGCACGAGCGCCAGGCCGTGATCTTCGGCGTCCTGATGGCCTTCCTCGCCCTCGCCTTCGCCACCGCCGCGGCGATCTACACCGGCAACCTCGAGCTGCCGTGGGCGAAGAAGGACTTCCTGGTCGCGCCGACGCCGACCATCACGCGCATCCCCGCGCCGTGCCCGCCGGTGGGCGCGCTCCCCGTCGCGGCCAACCAGATCACGGTCAACGTCTACAACGGCGCGGGCATCACCGGCCTGGCGCGCACCACCGCGGCGACGCTCACCGAGCGCGGCTTCGTGGTTGCGACGACGGCCAACGCGATCTCGTCGTACACCGGCACCGCCCGCATCTCGTTCGGCTACGCCGGCGTGGCGCAGGCCTACACGATCGCGGCGCAGATCGACGACGCGGAGCTGCTGATCGACGGCCGCGTGGACGCCTCGGTGGACGTCACGCTCGGTGAGGCGTTCCTGGCGCTGCGCGCGGCGGAGAACGTCACGCTCGACCCGGCCGTGCCGCTCGTCGGCGCCCCTGGCTGCGTCCGGTTCGAGTCGCTCGCGCCCGCCCCGACGTCGACGCCGACCGTCGACCCGGCAGCCCCGCCCGCGGCGGGCTGACCCCGGACGAGCACGGGGCCGCCCGGTCCGCTGTGGACCGGGCGGCCCCGTCGTCTCGGAGCGGTCAGTGCTGGGCGACCACTGCCTCCTCACCGCCGGGCGCGGAGCCCGGCGTGGCCGGCTCCGGATCCTGGATGGTGCCGCGCCAGTGCCCGATCGCCTTCATCAGGTGGTAGAGGCCGATCACGGCGATCGTGCCGAGGGCGATGCCCTCGAACCGCAGGTCGCCGCGCACCCAGGTGAAGTTGGCGATGCCCACGATCAGGCCGACCGCCGCGGGCATCAGGTTGTGCGGATGCGAGAAGTCGACCTTGTTCTGGATCCAGATCCGGGCGCCGAGCAGGCCGATCATGCCGAAGAGCACGGTGGTGGCGCCGCCGAGCACGCCCCCGGGGATCGTCTGGACCGCGGCGCCGAACTTCGGCGACAGGGCCAGCACGAACGCGCCGGCGCCGGCGACCCAGTAGGCCGCCGTCGAGTAGACCCGGGTGGCCGCCATGACGCCGATGTTCTCCGCGTACGTGGTGGTGCCCGAGCCCCCGCCGAGGCCCGCCAGCGTCGTGGCGACACCGTCGGCCAGCAGCGCGCGGCCGGTGACCTTGTCGAAGTCCTTGCCGGTGATCGCGGCGACCGACTTCACGTGGCCGATGTTCTCCGCGACGAGCACGAACACCACGGGCAGGAACAGGCCGAGCACACTGACGGACAGCGTGGGCGCGGTGAACTCGGGGAACCCGACCCATGCGGCCTCCTTGAGCGACGTGAAGTCGACGTCGCCGAGGACGATCGCCACGACGTAGCCGACGAGCACGCCGAGCAGGATGGAAAGGCGGCCGACGATCCCGTGGAACAGCACGGTGATCAGCACGATCGCGAGCAGCGTGACGGTCGCCGTCCACGGCGCCGTCTGGAAGCTCCCCCACGCCGCACCGGCGAGGTTGAAGCCGATGATCGCGACGATCGCGCCGGTGACCACCGGCGGCATCAGCACCTCGATCCAGCGGGTCCCCGACACGTGGGCGATCACGCCGACCAGGACGAGCATCAGGCCGGTGGCGAGGATGCCGCCGATGGCCAGCTCGCGCCCGCCGGACGCGGTCGCGGCGGCGACGGGGGTCAGGAAGGCGAACGACGAGCCCAGGTAGCTGGGCAGCTTGTTGCCGGTGATGAGCAGGAACCCGATGGTGCCGATCGCCGAGAAGAACAGCGTCGTCTGGACCGGGAAACCGGTGATGAGGGGGACGGTGACCGTCGCCCCGAACATGGCGATGATGTGCTGCAGACCTATCCCGACGGTGCGCGGCCAGGTGAGCCGCTCGTCGGGGCCCACCACCTCGCCGGGAGCGATCGAGCGCCCGGTCCCGTGCAAGCGCCAACCCCAGGCCATCCGTCCTCCTCGACGTGATCGGTTGCCCCGGGCACCGGGGCTGCACGAACACTACTGAGTCGCCCGCCCGATCGGCCCTCAGCCCAGGAGAGACACGACTGCCTCGTCTACCCTGTTCCCAGATCCCCGATGACGCCTGGAGGCAGTCCTGTACCGTCGCCTGCTGGAGAGCCGGTCCGCACTGTGGGGCGCCTTCGTGGCGGTCCACGTGTGGTTGGCCGTGCTCGGAGTCGCCGTCATCCCGCAACGGGCCTTCTGGGACCTGGACCTCTACCGCTACTGGATGTGGCTCGGGGTCAACGTCGACCTGTGGCCGGTGCTCGACGTCGCGTGGGTGTACCCCGCGGGCGCGCTGCTGCCGATGCTGCTGGCCGGGATCGGCGGGCTCGGCTACGGCGCCGGGTACGCGATCGTCTGGTGCCTGGGCATCACAGCACTCGACGCGGCAGCGCTCGCGGTGCTGCTGCGCCGGCGCAACGGCTTGGCGGCCGGCTGGTGGTGGACCGCGTTCCTGCTCCTGCTGGGGCCCGTCGCGATGGGGCGGCTCGACGCCGTGGTGGCGCCGCTCGTCGTCGTCGGGCTGATGTGGGGGCTGGACCGGCCCGGGGTGGCCTCGTTCCTCCTCACCGTCGGCGCCTGGATCAAGGTGGCGCCCGGTGCGCTCGTCGCGCCGCTGTTCCTCGTCGCCCACCGACCGTGGCGCCAGGTGCTCGGGCCCGCGGTCGCGGTCAGCGCGGTCGTCACCGGCACCGTGATCGGCCTGGGCGGCGGCGATCACGTCGCGTCGTTCCTCACCGAGCAGGGCTCGCGAGGGCTCCAGATCGAGGCGCCGGGCGCCACGCCGTGGCTGCTCGTCGGGCTCCTGACGCCGCGGATCCAGCGGTACATGAACCAGGACATCAACACGTGGGAGCTCGTCGGGCCCGGGACGCACGCGATGGCCGACCTGCTAGGGGCGGTCTTCGCGATCGCCCTCGCGGCGTCCGCAGGCCTGCTGTGGTGGCGCCGCCAGCGGCTCGGCATCCGCCTGTGGACGGACCGTTCCGAGCGCGCCGAGCTGCTGGTGCGCGGCGCGATGCTGATCACGCTCGCGATGCTCGTGTTCAACAAGGTCGGCTCGCCGCAGTACATGGGGTGGCTCGCGGGACCGGTCGCCGTGGCGCTCGCCCTCGGCCTGCCGGGCTGGCAGCGCACCGCGCGATGGGTGCTCGCCGTGGCGGCGGCGACGCAGGTGATCTTCCCCTGGCTCTACGGCCAGGTCACCTACGGCGGGCCGGGCGTCACGTTCCTGCTCGCGGCGCGCAACGGCGTGCTCGTCGTGCTGCTGTGGTGGACCCTGCGTGCGCTCGTCGTGCGGCGGGACGACGAGCCCGCGGCAGCCCTCCCCGAGCACGAGACCGCGGCCGCCACCCGCTGACGCGCGGAGGCCGGATCGAGGCGCGGCTACGTGAACTCCGGCGAGCGCGGCGCGAGCCCGCCGCCGGAGATCTCGTTGGGTGCCCGCCACATCGGGCAGTCCTCCTCGGGTGCCCGAACCGGCGGCCGCCGGTTCGGGCCGCCATGGCCGGAGTACGCACGCCTGCCGACACTCCTCCTGGGGGGCGCTACTCCTCCTGCGGAGCGTGGTGGTCGAAGTTCGCCTCGCCGCGCTTCCAGTAGCCGTCGACGTCCGCCTGGTGCTTGGGCAGCCGGAGCTCGCGGCGCAGGTAGCGGCGGACGGGCACCAGCGAGCCGGCCTCGCCCGCTCCCCACACGTAGGTGTCGCCGTCCGGGGCCGGCAGTGCGCGGACCGCCTGCTCGAGGTCCCCCGGCGCCACCCAGCGGACCGCCGGGTGGTCGAGGTACGCCGCATCCTCGGGGTCCTCCGTGGCGACGAGCGCCGTCACCTCCGCGCCGACCGGGAGGTCCTCGAGCCACCGGCCCAGGGCCGGCAGCGCCGTCTCGTCGCCGAGCAGCAGGTAGCGCGCGTACCCCGCCGGGTGGCACCTGGAGCCGCGCGGCCCCCACACCCCCAGGCGGTCCCCGGGCTTCGCCTTCGCGGCCCACCGGCCGGCAGGCCCGTGCTGGTGCACGACGAAGTCGAGGCCAAGCTCCCTGCTCACGGCGTCGAACCGCCGCACGGTGTAGTCGCGGACCGCCACACCGGACAGGCCGCGCACCGGCCCGTCGGGGACCGCGAGCTCGCCGGTCGCCTCGTCGGGGAGCACGACCTTGACGTGGTCGCTCGCCGCGAGCCGCGGGAACGGGAAGTCGGCCTCGAGGCCGTCGCCGCCGAGCACCACGCGGCGGATCCTCGGCGTGACGTCCTCGACGCGGAGCACCTCCAGGACGCGCCGCCGCAGCTCGTGCCGCACGCGGACCGCCTCACGCTCGCCGTCGGGGCGGCCCAGTGTCAGCAGGTCCACGCGTGCTCCTCGTCGGACAGCCGGGCTCCCGCCCGGCTTTAGGTAAGCCTCACCCACACTAACCTCTCGCCAACGAAGTCCCCGAGGCGACTGCGCCAGTCGGCGCGGCTTTCGACCGGAAGCCGCGACGAATGGCGCGGTCGGCGCCGGCTTCCAGCGGTGGCGGCGTGGTTCTGGGGTCTGGGGGTGGGGTTCGGTCTCGAGGTCCCGGAGACGAAACGGCCCCGACCGTCCGGTCGGGGCCGTTCACAACGCGGTGGCGGTGGGATTCGAACCCACGGTGGACTTTCACCCACACACGCTTTCGAGGCGTGCTCCTTTGGCCGCTCGGACACGCCACCTCGCCGGACGAGGGTACCCGGTTGCGGGGCGACGCACCGAATCCGCTTACCGTAGGCCGGTGAGCACCCTGGAGGACCTCGTCGGCGTGCTGGCGGGACGTCGGCTGGCGGTCCTGACCGGCGCCGGCGTCTCCACCGACTCGGGCATCCCCGACTACCGCGGGCCGGACTCCCCCAAGCGGACGCCGATGACGTACCAGCAGTTCGTGGGCGACGAGCGGTTCCGCCGGCACTACTGGGCGCGCAACCAGGTGGGGTGGCGCCACGTCGCCGCCCGGCACCCCAACGCCGGGCACCGGGCGCTGGCCGAGCTGGAGGCCCGTGGGGTCGTCGTCGGCGTGATCACGCAGAACGTCGACCTGCTCCACGAGGAGGCCGGCTCCCGGCGGGTGATCGACCTGCACGGCACCTACCGGCACGTGGTCTGCCTGCGGTGCGGCGCGCGGTACACGCGCGACGAGGTCGCCGACCGGCTCGACGAGCTCAATCCCGGGTTCGTCGAGCGGGTGGGCGACGTCGGCGACGTGGAGATCGCGCCGGACGCGGACGCGGTGGTCGAGCGGACCGCGGACTTCGTCGTCGCGGCGTGCTGGGCTCCGACGCCCGACGACGAACGGGTGGACTTCGTCACGCCCGGCGCGACGAAGTCCACCCACAGCGTCGGCGACAGCGTGTGCGGGGGCATCCTCAAGCCCGACATCGTCTACTTCGGCGAGACCGTCCCGGCGCCCCGCGTCCAGGCGGCGTACGCGTTGGTCGACGAGGCCGAGGCGATGCTCGTCGCGGGCTCGTCGCTCGCGGTGCAGTCCGGCCTGCGGTTCGTGCGGCACGCCGCCGGCGCGGGCGAGCCCGTCGCGATCGTCAACCGGGGCGAGACGAGCGGCGACAGGTTCGCCGCCGTGACGCTGCACGCCGGGACGTCGCAGACGCTGGAGGCGCTCGTCGGACGACTGCCGGTGCCTGTCAGTCGCTAGCCCGCCGCTCGGCGAAGAAGTGCTGGAGCAGCTGCGCCGACTCCTCCGCCCGCACCCCGCCGACGACCTCGACCTCCGTCGTCGCCCGCCGGTCCCGGACGACGTCCCACTGCGAGCCCACCGCGCCGGCCTTGGGGTCCCACGCGCCGAACACCAGGCGCCCCACCCGCGAGAGGATCACCGCGCCCGCGCACATCAGGCACGGCTCGAGCGTCACCACGAGCGTGCAGTCGTCCAGCCGCCACCGGCCGAGGTTCGACGCCGCGTCGCGCAGCGCCACCACCTCGGCGTGCGCGGTGGGGTCCGTCTCGTCCTCGCGCGCGTTGTGGCCCCAGCCCACCACGTGCGCCCCCGGCGCGACGACGACGGCGCCCACCGGCACGTCCCCGGTGAGCAGCGCGCGCCGCGCCTCGTCGAGCGCGACGCCCATCGCCCACGCGTCGACCTGCTGCACCGGCCTGCCCTGCTGCATGCGAACATCCTCCCCCCGGTCCAACCCCGCCGGACTTGGGACACGAGTGACCAGAGTGACTCGTGAGACGTCACACCAGCCCCACGCGTCACTCCAGTCACACGTGCGGCGGGGTTGGACGGGGGGCCCCGGCACTACGCTGGCCGCCATGCGCCTGCACGTCGCCGACCACCCCCTGATCACCCACAAGCTGACGGTCCTGCGCGATGCGAAGACGCCGTCGCCGACGTTCCGCCAGCTCGTCGACGAGCTCGTGACGCTCCTCGCCTACGAGGCGACGCGCGACGTGGTGACCCGCCCCGTCGAGATCGTCACCCCCGTCGCACCGACCACCGGCCTCAAGCTGGCGGACCCCGCGCCGATCGTCGTGCCCATCCTGCGCGCCGGCCTCGGCATGCTCGAGGGCATGACCCGCCTGCTGCCCACCGCCGAGGTCGGGTTCCTCGGCCTGCGGCGCGACGAGGAGACGCTCGAGGCGATCACGTACGCCAACCGCCTGCCCGACGACCTCACCGGCCGGCAGGTGTTCATCCTCGACCCGATGCTCGCCACCGGCGGCACGCTCGTCGCCGCGATGGAGTACGTGTTCGAGCGCGGCGCGCGGGACGTCACGGCCGTCTGCCTGATCGCGGCGCCGGAGGGCCTCGCGACCGTCGAGCAGTACGTGGGCGACCGGGCGGACGTCACCGTGGTGGTCGCCGCGCTCGACGAGAGGCTCAACGACAAGGCGTACATCGTCCCCGGGCTGGGCGACGCGGGGGACCGCCTCTACGGCATCGTCTGACGCGCGTCAGTCGGCGACGCGCACCGTCACGACACCCAGCAGGAACTGGTCGCCGCGGGTCGCGGCGGTCAGCACGACGTCGTCGGCCTGCGCCGTCACCGCGGTGAACGCCTTGGCGTCGACGCCGAGCGAGTTCGGGTGGCCGAAGCCGTAGGCGCTCGAGTCGAACGCGTTGTCCGACGAGCCGTAGCCGTACAGTCGCCACGGCTCCAGGCGCTTGCCGTCGAGGGCGAGCGTGTCGCCGGAGGTGTTCCGGTCGCCCTCCCAGGCCACGACGCCGATGCGCACCGCGGCGCCCTTGCCGGCCGCGATCGGCAGGTTCACCGCCGAGTTCGCGGCGATCCACGCGGGTCCGTCGTAGACGCCGGCCGAGGAGCGCGGCGCTTCCGCGTCCGGGTAGGAGTAGAGGACGACGAGCGACCAGCCGGCGTAGTACGTCGGGTCGGCGTCGGTCCGATCCGCGCTGATCGCCACGTCCGCGACCGACCACAGACCCGCCGGGTCGCTCAAGCCGCCGACCAGCGCCGTCACGTCGGCGAACGACTGGTAGTACACGCGGTTCGCGTTGTCGGTGACCGGCGGCGCACGCGTCCCGGTCACCGGGAGGTACTCGCCGTCGGGGGCGCGCAGCCGTGCGGTCGTCGTGTCGCCGCTCCAGCGGTCGGTCGCGGCACGGTTCGCGGACCAGTACAGGCCGGCCCACTCCACCCTCGCGCCCTCCGGCAGCTCCAGAAGGGAGGACGAGGAGACCGACAGCGCCGCATCGGGCTCGACGGCCGCCCTGACCGGCGCCATGTCCTTGCCGTAGTCGTTGTTGTTGCGCGAACCCTCCCAGCAGGTGCGGAACGACGGCTTCGCGGAGCAGCCGAGCAGCGGCGCACCGATCTGCGTGACGTCGACCGTGGTGACGCCCGGCGTTCCGACCACCTCGTGGCGCAGGTTCGGCGCCGACTGCGGTGCGACCGTGTAGGGGACCGCATCCGAGGCGCCGGGCGTCAGGCGGACGTCTAGCGTCCCGTTGGGCGCCCACCACGCCACGGCGACCGAGATCGGCAGCGGAAGAGTCGACCGGGCCGGGATCGGGGCGACGGCGGTGCACCCCAGGTCGTCACCGACCGGGGCGCACGTCCACGCGGCCGAGCCGCCCGTGACCAGCAGGCCGTCGGGGCCGTCGAGCAGGACCGTCGCGCCCGTGGCGGGGACGCCGCCCGCGTTCCGGATCGCCAGCGTCACCGGCGTCGACGTGCGGCGCTCGAACGTCAGCGACTGGTACGTGCGCAGCAGCATCAGGCGGGCGGGTGCCGGCTGGACCGCGACACGGCGGGCCTGGCTGACCGGGTCGAGCCCGTCGGCGCCGAGCTGCCAGGTCACCTCGATGTCGCTCGCCTCGTACTCCTCGTCGACGGAGACCGTCAGCGCGAGCACCGCCTTCTCGCCGCCGGGCAGGACGGGCAGCGAGCACCGCACCGACTCGTCCTCGACCACGCACGACCAGTCGGCAGCGGCCTGGCGCACCGCCAGCACGCCGACCACCCGCGCGGCGACCGGCTCGAGCTCGACGCCGTCCGGCAGACCGACGACCGCGTAGACGTTGGTGGCGGCGGCGCCGCCCGTGTTGGAGACCGGGACCGCGAGCAGCTGGCCCGTGGAGCCGGCCACGAGCGCACCCTCGGGGTCGCCCACCTCGAGCTGCGCGGGGCCGGCCGGGGGGGCCGTCGAGTCGCCACCGGTGCCGGTGCCGGCTCCTGTGCCCGTGCCACCGCCCGCGCCGCCGCTGCCCCCGGTCGCGCCGTTGCTCTCGGGCTGCGACGTGGGTGTGGGCTCCGCGCCGGAGTCGTCGTCCGTGGGCTCGTCGGTGGGCCCGTCGCTCGCCGGGTCGGCGCTCGTCGGGCCGCCGTTGGGACCGGGCTCGGCGCTCGTCGTCCGCGCCGACGCCGCGAGGCCGTCGCCGCCGTCGCCGCCCAGCTGGGAGATGCCGATCACCACCCCGCCGACGACGAGCGCCCCCGCGACCGTCGCGACCACGGCGACCGGGATCGCGGCCAGCGCGGTGCCCACTGTCGCGAGGAAGCCACCGCCGGCCGCGCTGCCCACGCCGAGCGCGCTCGCGGCGATGCCGCTGCCGACCGCTCCCGCGGCGCCGACACCGGCGGCCGCGGCGGCCGCCCCACCGGCTCCCGCGGTGGCGCCGGCCGCACCGGCACCGACCCCGCCCGCCGTGAGGCTCGCCGCGCCGGCGGCCAGGCCGCCGCTCGTCGGCAGCGCGAAGCCGAGCGCGCCCATGCCCGCGGCGCCGAGCACGAGCGGCGCGATGACGCCCTTGAGCCCGTGGTTGACGTCGCGCAGCTCGAGCACCAGCGCGCGGCAGTCGCCGCACTCGTCGAGGTGCGCCTCGACGTGGGCGTTGTCGCGCTGGCCGAGCCCCCCGCGCACGTAGCCGCCGAGCTTGCCCGCGACGCTGCGACAGCCGTCGTCGAGCGGGTCGTGGAGGTGCTGCTGGAGGTACGCCTGGCGCAGGCCCTCGCGGGCACGGTAGGCGAGGGCGGCGGTCGAGTTGGCGGAGAGGCCGAGCAGCGGCGCGATCTGCGCGGGGTTCAGTCCCTCGACCTCGCTGTGCCAGAGCACGGCCTGCCACCGCTCGGGGAGGCTGGCGAACGCGCGGGCCACCACGGTGCGCTCGAAGCCCGCGAGCGCGGGCTCCTCCGCCCCGGGCTCGGCCAGGGAGCCGGCCTCGAGCACCCCGACGTCGTCGGTCGGCTCGGCCCGCCGCCCCCGGTCGCGCTGCACGCCGGCCGTTCGGCGCACCGCGGTGAAGAGGTACGCGCGGAAGGAGTCGTTCGGACCGGAGCCCTTCTGAAGGGCGGACCACACGGCGGCAAAGGAATCGGCGACGACGTCCTCGGCCTCCGCGTGGCCGGAGGAGTACTGCCGGGCGACGACGAGGGCGGCGCCCGCGTGGCGCTCGTAGAGCGCGCCGAAGGCGCCTGCGTCCCCGGCACGCGCCGCAACGATAAGGTCGGCGTCGGAGCGCAGGTCAGCGCCGGTGCCTGTGCTGGCCCCCACACCGCCCTCCGATTTCGCCCGGTTTCTGGTCGTCCGTCCAAGGGTGCCATATTCACCTGGCCGGGTGATCCTCCCCCGACCGGGTGAAACAGCCCAGACCCGCGTCACGGCGGGACCCGCGGTCCCTCTCATCCGGCGTGACGACCGACCTCGGCCCGAGCGCCCACCTGCCCGAGGGCCTGCGCGACCGCTGGCGTGCCACGAGCGTGGAGTCGGTGTGGCTGCGGCCCTCCGACTGGTACGACCCCGCCGTGGACACCCTCGTCGAGGCCGTGCTCCACGACGCCGACCCCGCCGCCGCCGCGGAGGACCTCGGCCGCGCGCGCGGGTGTGACGGCGTGGGCATCGCCGAGGCGCTCGACGACCTCGCCTGCCTGTACCGGACCGCGGGGGTCTGCGTACCGCCCCTGGCCGCCATCCGCGCGTTCGCCGCCGGCTGGGCCGACGGCTCGTCGGCCGGAATCGGCTCCGGCTCGGCGTTCGACCCCGAGACGGGGCTGCCGACCCGCTCCTACCTCGAGCTGCGGCTGCGCGAGACGTACGGCGCGGGCGAGGACGCGGAGCACCGGCTCGTCGTGGTCGACGTCGCGGCAGGCGAGGTCAGCGGGCTGCTGCGCGCCGCCCGCTCCGCGGCCACCGGCGCCGCGCTGGCGACCGCGTTCGGCGCGGGTCACCCGATGGCCACGCTCGGCGGCGGGATGTTCGCCGCGCTGATCCGTCCGGGTGACGACGTGGACGGCCGGCTCGCGCTGCTGCGCGCGGACCTGACCCGGCGGTGCGCGGACGTCGAGGTGCGCGGGACGCTGCGGCAGCCCGTCCGAGCCTGGACCGAGGCGCTCCCGGCGTCCCACGACGGTGCGGTCCGGCTCCTCGGGAGGCTCGCCCGCTACGACTCCTGAGTCAAGTCAGGTTCAAGCCTTCGTCGTGCAATGCTCCGCTGCTGGTCAGCGAAGAGTTTGGCGCCGGACTTGGCGTGTCGCCCGCGAGGCGCCTACCGTCGAAGCATGACCCCCGACGGACTGGCCTCCGCCGACCGCCACGCACGCCCCGGGAGGTGCGGCGACGTGCCCGGCCGGGCGAGGATCGCGGAGCCCGCCGAGCCCGGCCCGCTGCTCGCCGCCGGGCTCGCGGCCGACATCTACGCGGTGTCGGAGCAACGGGTGCTGCGCCGCTACCGCTCCGGCCAGGACGCGTCCCACGAGGTCCACATCATGCGGCACGTCGCCGCCCACGGCTTCCCGGTGCCGGAGGTGGAGCATCTCGGCGGGCCGGACCTGCTGATGGAGCGGCTGCACGGCCCCACGCTGCTCCAGGCGATCGTCGCCGGCGTGGTGAGCATGTCCAGCGGCGCACGGACGCTCGCCGACCTCCACCGGCAGCTCCACGCCATCCCCGCGCCCGGCGGCGGGGTGGTGCTCCACCTCGACCTGCATCCCGCGAACGTGGTGCTCACCGAGGCGCGCGGACCGGTGCTGATCGACTGGGCGAACGCGCGCGGCGGCGAGCCCGCGCTGGACGTCGCGATGACGACGCTGATCATCGCCGAGGTCGCGGTCGACGCCGGCGGCGACTACTCCCACGGCGCGCGGGCGCTGCTCGCCGCGTTCCTCGCGGTCGCCGGCGAGGATCCCGTCCCCGCGCTCGACGAGGCCGTGGAGATCCGCCGCCACGATCCCGCGCTCGTCAACGGCGAGTGCGACCTGGTGGAACCCGCGGCGACGCTGGTGCGTGCCTTCGTCGGGCTCACCGGGAAGTGACCGAGCGCCGCCGACCCGGTTCGGTGAAGTCCTGGTCGTGATTCACGACCCAGGATTCACCGGACCCAAGGGTCCGGGGGATCGCCAGGACCGCGGCGGCGCCGCGC
>Ga0255334_1000851_pt1 | contig 18186 bp, 22 predicted proteins | sample EtOH5_35cm_T3_12_FD_202080 | JGI IMG/M metagenome (GOLD analysis project Ga0255334, IMG submission 202080) | Sandy soil microbial communities from University of British Columbia, Vancouver, Canada - EtOH5_35cm_T3_129 | ecosystem: Engineered > Artificial ecosystem > Sand microcosm > Unclassified ...
CGCCAATCGATGTTGCTACCGTTGAGAGCCTTAAAGAAGCGACTCGCGAAGTCCTGTCCGGCCTCACTGCCCGTGAAGCCAAGGTTCTGCGCATGCGCTTCGGTATCGACATGAATACCGACCACACGCTTGAAGAGGTTGGTAAGCAGTTCGACGTGACCCGTGAACGGATTCGTCAGATCGAAGCCAAGGCGCTGCGCAAGCTGCGCCACCCGACGAGAAGCGAGCATCTGCGCTCCTTCCTCGACGAGTGATCACAAAACCCCCGGCCCAGGCCGGGGGTTTTGCTTTATGCAGATTAAATCCCCCGCACTTCCCTCCCGCCGAATTGCCCGTCTACACTCGAAACATTCCCCCGAGCCATAACGAGACCGTTATGCCCAGACTGCCGACCGTGTTTTTTTTGCTGTCGCTGATGACCTGGACCGCAACGGCTGGCGCGCTGACTCTGACCGACGAAGAACGTAGCTGGTTGACGGCCCACCCTGACTTACGCTTGGGTGTCGATGCGTCATGGCCACCCTTTGAGTTTCGTGACGATCAGGGCCGCTATCAGGGCCTTGCGGCGGATTACATCGACCTGATTCGCCAACGCCTGGCCATTAAGCTCACGCCCATCGAGCCTGTGAGCTGGACGGCTGTGCTTGAGCAGGCCAAACAAGCGAAACTGGACCTGTTGCCGGGCATCATGTCGACGCCGGAGCGTCAGAAATACCTGGCGTTTACGCGCCCCTACCTCGACTTTCCGATCGTCATTCTTGCCCACGTCGGAGGCGCTCAACCGCACAAGCTTGAAGAGTTGTACGGTCTGAAAATTGCCGTGGTAGAAAACTACGCACCTCATGAACTGCTGCGCACTCATCACCCCGACCTGAATCTGGTGGGCATGCCCAACGTCAGTTCGGCCTTGCAGGCACTGGCGACCGATGAAGTGGACGCGGTGGTCGGCGATCTCGCTTCCAGCGTCTGGAGTTTGCGCCAACTCAAGCTCGATGGGCTCTATGTCAGCGGCGAGACGCCCTATCGCTATCAACTGGCCATGGGCGTGCCTCAGGACAAGAAGATTCTGGTCGGCATCCTCGACAAAGTCCTGGCGGACATGACACCGGCAGAAATCAGCGCTATCCAGGAACATTGGGTCGGTAACGTCCTCGATCATCGAACTTTCTGGTCCGACCTGATCATTTACGGCCTGCCGGGGTTGCTGTTGCTGATCACCGTGCTGGCGGTGGTCATCCGGATCAATCGCCGACTGAGTTCGGAAATCTCCCGCCGCGTCGACCTTGAACAGGAACTGCGCAGCAGCGAATACCACTATCGCGGACTGGTGGAGAGCCTTTCCGCCATTGCCTGGGAAGCACGGATCACCGATTTCACCTACAGCTATGTGTCGCCCCACGCCGAAGAACTGCTTGGTTATCCCCTGTCCCATTGGCTGATTCCGGGGTTCTGGCGCAACATCATCCACCCCGCCGACCTGACCCGCGCCCAGACCTTCTGCGATCACGAAGTCCTGGCCGGGCGCGATCACAGCCTCGATTACCGGGTCATCACCGCCGACGGTCGTTGCCTGTGGGTGCGCGACATCGTTAGCCTGATCGAGCACGGTCATGAGCCGGTGATGCGCGGGCTGATGATCGACATCAGCGAAACCAAGCGCACCGAAGAGGCGTTGCGCCTGTCGGAGCAGAAGTTTGCCTCAGTGTTCCAGCAATGCCCGGACATTCTGGTCATTGCGCGGCTGTCGGATGGCTGCCTGCTGGAGGTCAACGAAGCGTTCGAGGAGCAGATTGGTCTCAAAGCAGAGGACGTCATCGGTCAGACCGCCACCGACTTGAACATTTGGGGCATACCCGGCGTTGGGCCAGGTCTGTTGCAACGCTTGCAGGCCGGCAGCATCCGCAACCTGGAGATGCCCTTTCGCCGCAGCAATGGCCAAGTGTTTACCGGCCTGATCTCCGCCGAACCTTTCGACCTCGACACGACCCCGGCGCTGGTGGTGGTTGTGCGCGATATCAGTAAGCTCAAGGAAACCCAGCAACAGCTGCAAACGTCCGAAGAAAAATTTGCCAAAGCCTTCCACGCGTCCCCCGACGGTTTGCTGTTGTCCCGGCAAAGCGATGGCTTGCTGCTGGAGGTCAACGAAGGCTTCAGCCGCATTACCGGCTTTAACAGTGCGATGTCGGTAGATCGTTCGGCGCTTGAGCTGGGGATCTGGGTCAACCTCAACGAACGCAAACAGATGCTCGACCTGCTGCACCGGGACGGTTTCGTCCGTGACTTCAGTTGCCATATCCGCCGCAGCGACGGGCAGATCCGCCTCTGCGAGGTGTCCAGCCGGCCGCTGCCGATCGGCGATGAAGACTGCATGTTGACCATCGCCCGGGACATCACCGAGCGACACCTGATGCAGGAAAAACTGCAACAAGCCGCGACTGTGTTCGAGAGCACCGCCGAGGGGGTTTTGATCACCGACACGCAGCAACACATCAGCGCGGTCAACCGCGCGTTTACCGAAATTACCGGCTACAGCGAAAGCGAAGCACTGGGCCACACCCCGCGCCTGCTAGCCTCTGGCCTGCATGACAGCGCTTTCTACGCGGCCATGTGGCATCAACTGACCGCCGAAGGCCATTGGCAGGGCGAGATTTCCAACCGACGCAAAAACGGCGAGTTGTACCCGAGCTGGCTGACCATCAGCGCCGTGCGCAACCGCGACAAATTCATCACTCACTTTGTTGCCGTGTTCGCGGACATTTCCAGCCTGAAGCACGCGCAAGCCAAACTCGATTATCAGGCGCACCACGACCCGCTCACCGGCCTGCCCAACCGCACACTGTTCGAGAGCCGGCTGCTGACCGCGCTCAACAACCAACAGGAAAACGGCGGCCAGGGCGCGGTGTTGTTCCTCGATCTGGACCGTTTCAAACACATCAACGACAGCCTCGGCCACCCTGTCGGCGACCTGCTGCTCAAGGGCATCGCCGTGCGTCTGAAGGAGCAGTTGCGCGATATCGACACCGTGGCGCGGCTGGGCGGCGACGAGTTCATCATCCTGCTGCCAGGCCTGCAGCAATCCACCGACGCCGACAATATCGCAACCAAGTTGCTCAACTGCTTCTGCGCGCCATTCCAGGCGGGCGAGCATGAGTTCTTCATCAGCGCCAGCATCGGCACCAGCCTGTATCCCAAGGACGGCTGTGACGTCGCCACGCTGGTCAAAAACGCCGACGCGGCGATGTATCGCTCCAAGGCCAAGGGCCGCAACCGGGTCGAAAGCTATACCCGCGACCTGACCGCCCAGGCCAGCGAGCGCGTCGCACTGGAACACGAGCTGCGCCGTGCCATCGAGCGCAATGAGCTGTCTCTGTGTTACCAGCCCAAAATCAGCCTGGAGGACCATCGCCTTGTCGGCGCCGAAGCCCTGATCCGCTGGCATCACCCGACCTTCGGCGCCGTGCCGCCAGAGCACTTCATTCCACTGGCCGAAGAGAACGGGATGATCCTGCAAATCGGCGACTGGGTGCTCGAGACCGCGTGTCGGCAGATGTACGAATGGAATCAGACCTATGAATGCCTCGGCCCGCTGTCGGTCAACCTCGCAGGCGCACAACTGCGTCAACCCAACCTGCTCGGCCGGATCGAACAACTGCTCAAGGACAACGGCCTTCAGCCCGGGTTATTGCAACTGGAAATTACCGAGAACTTCATCATGAGCCAGGCCGAGGAAGCGCTGGCGGTACTGCATCAACTCAAACACCTGGGTGTGCAACTGGCCATCGACGACTTCGGTACCGGCTATTCCTCCCTGAGCTACCTCAAACGCCTGCCGCTGGATATTCTCAAGATCGACCAGTCTTTCGTCCGCGGCCTGCCGGATGATCCCCACGATGCGGCAATCGTTCGCGCCATCATCGCACTGGGTCGCAGCATGCAATTCACCGTGATAGCCGAAGGCGTCGAGACCCTGGCGCAGCAACTATTTCTCGCCGAAGAAGGCTGCGAACAGATTCAGGGCTACATCGTCAGCTTGCCGTTGCGGGCAGACGAATTCGCCGCGACGTTTCTTCGTATAGCCGTATCGGATTTTTCGGATAGCACAGCCGAGAAACCGTCGCTATAATCCGCGGCCTACTGAGGGCCTATAGCTCAGTTGGTTAGAGCAGAGGACTCATAATCCTTTGGTCCACGGTTCAAGTCCGTGTGGGCCCACCAAACAAATCAAAGGCTTACGTCTAAACGGCGTAGGCCTTTTTTGTTGGGCGCTCGTTTTCGTGTCTACATGAAGTCTATAAGGCGGTCTGCCGCCTGTCGGGGGGCAGATTTCGGCGTGCTGCTACGAATCGACAAAACAGACAAGAGCCACCGGTGGACAAACTAGTGGCACATGGGTAGCGTCAACATGACCTCGCGACAAAAAACGCGACATCACATGTCGCTAGTTATGGCTTTTAAATCTGAGCTCTGAACACATGAGAGAAAGCGTTTTTGGCTTGTTACTGCAACGTCAACACACGCAGGTAGGGATTTTTACGTGGCTAAAAATGCTTCTACTAGAGTCTTACTTAGGAGAACAGCTTGTTGAAATGCTGGCGAATACCTCATCTTTCAGTAAGGGCACGCCGAATGATATAGCTTTTAACATACCAACCAATGGTTGGAAAGCCGAACTTCAAGACTTTATTCCATCAACTTTTATAAATAAATTTCTAAAACCCCACATAGAGCAGTTATTGCTCTATAAATTTAAAAATCACTACAATATTTTAAGAGAAGCCAAGCTTCCAGCCAAAGACAATCCTCACGGAAAAGATTTGTACGAACTCAATCCCGAGAAGCTTTACCTGCTAACAGAGCTCAAGCTTTCCTATAACACTATTTGGGTCTCACTAAACCTAGCAGTTGACATAGTTGTTTACATTGCCACCAAAGACATCACAATGGCAATACTTTCTGGTGGGGTTATAGAGTTCATCCGAAGGTTTAAGTGGTAAGGATAACAAACGGTTCAAGTCGTTCGCCTCACTCACTGGAACCGTGTGCCGTGCACCCCCTATCCTAAAAATTCTGTGTTCTGGGAGGTTCTGTGGGGAATTTGAAATTAGACGATACGTTGGGGTTCTTTCGGGAAATCGTTGATCCGAATTTTCGTGAATTCTATTGGGATTATCAGTCTGATGAGGAATGCGATAGGGACAAGCTCACAAGGGTGTTCCGTAAGATGGTGAACCTGTGCCTAACACTGAATCATCAAGCTGACAAAATAGCCCACAAGCTCAACTACAAGACTGCGATCCTTCTAATAGAAGAAGTCTCGCGTCATTACCCTAACGAGGGAGCGGCGCTAGATTCTGTCAGGGCGTTCTCAAACGACGTAAAGCATAAAGCTAGGCTTGATTCGAACTTTTCCACTAGGGAACGAACTGAATATGATCAGCCACAAGAAGGTTCAAAGCTTCCTGAATGGTACTACATAGCTGATGACGGTCAGAAAGTTGCCGTATGCAATAGCTCAGTGGACGCCTACCTGTTCTGGGGTAAGTGGTTCGCCGGGGAGCGCCCCCATCTGCAAAAAAATACATAACAAGCGGTTCGCTCACTGAGACGTCGCGGAACGGACTACAATTAACTGTGCGCCGGGATTTTCCATTTGCGAAGGGGCGCTCAATAAATGCCTTTTGCTAAGTGGAGTGCCCCGCCATGCCTACCCTTTCGATTGATTCACACACCCGTCTGCTTATCGCCAAAGCCATCATCTCTACCACAGGTGAAGCCGAAGCTATTCGTATCGTCCCGCTGCCGGACGGCGGTCAACTATTGCTGATGTTCAACTGCGGGCATTTCGCCGCCGACCTCGTATCGGATCAGGACGATCTGTTCGACAACCACCACCTTGTGTTCGACGTATCCGCACAGGTCATTGCCGACATGGAAAGCCATCGCGGCGAATAGGTCGGGTTGTTCCGATCCTGAGAAACTAGGCCGTCTCGAGACGGCCTTTTATAGGCGAGCCACCGGCAAGATAAACTAGGCTCTCTGCACCACTATCAAGGACGACCACCATGCCATCTGACAACATCGCCACGGCGGATGCGCTCACGCTGCTCCTGCACAATCAGCACGCCATATGCGCGGCCATTGAAGAAATCACCGTGTGGCTTTCGGAGAATGGAGCAGGAGTTGTTGCCGAAAACGCATTGGGGTCGATGGAAACGCTAGATAAAAATGCACAAGCGATTACAAACGCCATTTTGCGGCTAAGGCAGTCTTAGGCGTTTAAAGCAGGTCCCTGCCACGTCTACTCAGCCTTCTGCACAGTTCGCGTGCCGATGCTTTGGTCTGCACCTCGGGGGGTTGGTAGTAACCACCTTGCTCGGCGGGGCTGCCGCCACGATAATTGTTTATGTTCACTTCTTGGGTTTCCCTAACCAGAGCAGCATTGCGCCGTTCCTCTGGTGTCAGGGGAAGTTCGGCTACCCAGCGTTCTCTGTCAGGATCCATCACAGCTTCGCCCAGGTGCGGTGATGGCTGCCAGTTATCATCCGGTACGTGACAGGCTTGCTGCGGTGTCATTTCAGGCACCACACGCTCCGCCACCGGCGCTGCAAGGCCGTTGTCATGCATGGCCTTATTCAACATGAAAGCGACTCGCAGAGCGGCACCGCGCTCATCACCGTAGTTGATTTGGGTGTTGAAGGTGTTGCCGTCACCCATATCCTCTTTGAAAGCCGGTGGCAGTAATTTCGATAAACACTGATTGATAAAAAGGTCCGGCCGTTCTTGGGCGACTTTTAACAGCCAATCAGGGCCTAGCTTCTTATAGGTTTTTAGGACGTCAAATGCGAGCTGCTCGCTTATCAGCATTCTTGCCGACCTATCGAGGCTGCCCTTTTTGCGGCCTGATCCGGGCACTTTACCCCGCCCCGGTGGCCGACCGACTGGATTGGTCATTCCGCACCATCCTCAGGATCCGCCAACGTCACGTCCACCGTGCGTAAATTGCCGTCGCTGCTGTATTTGAAATGCACTTTGCCGGGCCGTGGCTCTTTTTCGTGGTCTTGCTCATCCAACCAAGCGCGCAGCGCTTCCACAAGGATTTGTGCCTCGGCTACAGGGTTTACGTTGCTGAAAAAGACTTGCATGGTGCTTACCTCGATTCGCCCGGATCGTATTCACGCGCCGCAGCCAAGGCTGGCGGTGGCACACAGGGTTGCGCTGGCGCGATGTCCTCGGGGATCAAGCGCACCATCTGGCCGAGTTCGTTTCTTTGCACGATATACCGCTGGTCGCCCAAGGTTGCCGCGCAGATTCGCCCGAGTTCGTCGTGCTGAACCTGAATTTCCTGCGCCTTGCGCGGGATCGGTGTCCGTGGTGTTGGTGGCAACTGCCGGTAATCGGTGTAGGGTTCTGGTTTATGGAACAATCGATCCAGCCGCTTGTTGGTCTGTTTTTCCGTTGCATCGGTTACGCGCTGCGACACTTCATCGGCGATCAACTGTTCGATGGCTGCACCGATGCCACCAGATGTCTCGGGTACGGGGATACGCTCTTGCCGACGTACCATTTGCCGTTCAAGGAGTTTTAACTTGGCAGACATGATTTAGCCGCCTCTATGTGATTGCCCAACGTAATCGCCTGCCCGCCGTGAAGTGCGATCACTACGGGAGGCAGCAAGTTGGATAACTTGGCGACTAAATCATCGTGCCCCCCAAGTAATAGCAGAGCATCACGGACGGTTAGCCCTTCCAGAATCAAAGGATGGGGGTGTCGGATATCGGTCATTTTAAACCTCTACATGTAAGCGGGTGATAAACCCAGCACTAACGAGCGCGCAGCGTTTTGCGCCACACCCACGCCTGCCGTAGTGCAGGATACGAGCACTATCTTGCCTAAGCCTGCGAACAGAGCCGGATCAAGTGCGAGCACTTGTGCTGCTGAACAACTGTAGGTCAGGAAGTTACCCAAACTATCTTTCACCGGGTAGAAGTTCGTGCTGCCATCACAGTTGGACTTAAAGCCCATCGAGGCCGTGGTCCAGTTACTGCTGATCTGAATCGCAGACAGGCATAACCCGGTAAGTGACACGGGCTCACTTTCCCCGGTACTGGTAGTGCTCATTGTGATAGATGCGTACGATCTACCTGATGGTTTTGGAGCTACGACGTTGGCCATTTCAATTCTCCACTTTAGTTTGTTGGCGCTTCTGGCGCTTTTCCCATCTTTTGCGTTCCTTGGCGAGTTGAGCGTCAGCCTTTCGCAGTTTCTTTATGTGCATGTCAGCCACCATCCCGAATACGGATAAGTTCCCGGTAACGGGCTTGTAGGCGTTCGTCGGCCAGCCATCTTTTTCTATCAACTTTCATCACATGCTGACATTCTTCAATCTCGGTAATCAGTGCCGCCCCGCCACGAGGTACATTATTTATTCCAATAGCTTGACCCCAAAGACCAAGGATCACAGTTGGATCATTAAGTGCGTGAAGCCCATTATTCAGAAAAGTGTCAAAGTGCTGTTTTTCCACATCGCTCAAAGACTGTAGATAAGAATCCACCATGCGCAGATTGATCTGGTAGGCGTCGCCCCATTGCTCGCTCAATATAGCCATGGTGCGTGGCTTCATTTTTTCGTTGTAATCGTACAGTGCGTTGTATTCGGCATCGCTCAAACCACCGTTACCGGAATTAGTCGCCATCCGTGGCATGCCTCCCGATCCCCCAGGAGTTTTTGAAACGTGCTTTGCCAGCTTCGCCAGCCAAGTAATGGCCGCCGTAAGAAATTGTTGCTTCTCCCGTTTAGTGCCCGGCTTGATATTTTCGAGACAGTTGCAAAAGTCGTTTGCCATCCAATCGCTGGCCAGTTCACTGGGTAGGTCAAAGTTGTGAACGGCGCGCACTTGCCGAGGCGGCTTCAATGCACTTTCCCTGAAGTATTTAGCAGCGAAGCCAATCAGGTTTGCGGGGTATTTCAGGGCGCCCATATCGTTGATGAAAAGCGTGCCGAGTTCGTTCAAGGTGGCCTGTACGTGGGCTTCTGTCACGCCAGCAGCGAGCGGCGTCCCGAAAAAGGTCAGGGTGCGCGGCGCGTGCTGGCGTTCGTGCAGCAGGTCAACGTCGGTGTTTTGGGTCCAGCTATCAACCGGCGCCAAGGATTCGCCGGGGCTGTAAACCTGTAGCTCACCACCGCTCAGAGATTCGACTAGATCGTTACTCATGACGCCCCCCCGGCCCCCAGACCGTGAAGTAATCACCACGCTGGGTAATCTCGACACCGACGGCCTTCAGCACAGTGTTCATGCCGTGGGCAAACAAACGCGATTGCACTTCAGCATAACTGTCACCGTTAAATGGCATTTCCGTTACTTCGATAATTTTTTCAACTAAAACGCACTCTTCCGCCACAAAAAATCCGTACTCTTCTTTATCTGTAATGGAAAACAGTGCAGCGGTGATTTTCTGGGTCATGTTCAACATGGCTTGGCCTTTTATGATTTGCATGATGTAGTGACGTGCTGGCATCACCGAAACGGCTTTAATCAAAACGTCTTTTAAAGTATTCACAGCAGCGACTCCTTCCTATTATTCGGAGCGCGAGCTACCAGATCGCGAAGCAGTTTGAACGGACGGCTGCATTGCCGGTGCAAGTAAATGCCAGTCGGTTGATTGTAAACATCCAGTTCAGGATTAAGAGCGTCGGCATAAATGGATTCATCTTGCCAGCAAAAACCGCAACACTGGGGGGACGGTGGCTTTTTATTCAAGCGCCGTTGTGCGACTTCGGGATCCGGCTTAACCGCCAGCGAGATAAGGCGCCAACTCTTATTACGGTCATTACTCCGCCACAAGGCTGTTTCGTAAGTTGACTCAAGCAAACGCTGGGTTGACTCCTTCATCATGAAATTTCTGATTTGATCGGGCTCCGGCGCGGCTTCACCAATACTGTAGCGGATCAGTTCGATCATCTTGTCGAGGCTGCAACGAAGGGCGATATAAAACTTTGCGCAATACGCAATATGCGATAGCAGGGTAAGTTGCTGTTCGGAAGTCATGGCGGATCACCGAAGCGTGGCACTATCAAGTAATTCGGCCAAGGCGTCGGCCCTGTTATGTTTGCCTCTAACCATGACCACCCCATCTACCAGCCGCTTAACACAATATCCTCCATTGTCATTATCGACCGGCCCCGCGAAATAGATGTCAAACCCAGGAGGCAAACCTTGTTCGGAAACCAATAAGGCAGGAAGCGGATGGAAGGAGAGCAAAAGCATGTTGCAGTAGCCACGGCCTGCATCGAGTACCAGAAGTTCCGCGTAAGCACTACGGTCAGCCCATATGGCATAGACTTTGTCATATGCGTGAAACTGATCTGACACCACGCTCCACAGGCTGCTGAGCGTCACCATCTCTTTCGTTGTGCCGCGCTCGATCACCGCCGTGAAGTTGTTATTGCGATACTCGGTCATCTGCATCGCCGACCGCACAAGCGGTTTGATCTTCAGTTCGGGAAGTTCGGTTTCGGTGCTTGGCGTGTTGGCCATGTCGAAGTTCTCCAGTTGCATGGGTATGTAACTGGATTGTCGGTCTAATCAATCAATCAAGCGGTACACTCTTGCGATAACACCCATTTAATTTTTCCCACTCATGCAATGCTGCACGAATCAGCCGGATATCCCGCTCGCGTGCTGTGTCCGCATAGTCAGCGGGCAACCCCCATGCCACGGGCGTGCGTTCAAGCTGGTCCCTGATGAAACTGGCACGGTTCCGCCAGTCCACCTTGGTGAGTGGCTTGACGGCCAGCACCATCGCGATGGCGGCGTGCAGCGCCTCATCCTTGGCATTGGCTCGGGTTGTCTTCACCTGTCGCATGGCTTGCGTTTGCTGGGCTGGCTGGGCCTGCAACCGTTGCAGTTCATCCAACAATGCTTTGGTTTTTCCCCACAGTTCTGCACCTTCGCGACGAGCGCGGTTCTGGTCGTCGAGGCCGGTGGATTCAATGGTGGTTTTCATGTCAAACACCCTCCAAATTGCCAGCGTGGCTGCACTAGGGACGCGCTAGCTGCTTTGCCCTCATCCGAGGCTTCCCCGACGCCTCATCGCTTCCTGGCACCGGCTGAGGCGGCCTACGAACTCAGAAAAGCTCCCGGTCTTCTCTGCATGGTCGATACACCACATTCTCCATGCCGCAAAGGACGTGTCGTTCGCCTCCTTCAAGAAATCGAACATCAACTCATCGCGCATTTTTAAGCCCTCATCAGGCCAAAACAGGTTTTTGTAGACACGAATAATCTCTTTTCACCCACAAACTACGCTGAAAGCCGCATTCCTTAGCGCTAGAGCTGGTGATCTTGAATCCTTTGATCGTTTGTTTTTACGGCCAATGGCAGCAATCGGAGCGCCAAGCGGTGATCCGCAGCGATTTCTAATTGTCTGCTTCACCTATGGAAATAGTAGTGTCGTTATCTGGTAAATTTATTAGCCTTTTAATTATCGCAGCCAAAGTTTCACCATCCCGACGCCTAGCCAGTAAGGCGTTATAAATTTGCTCTTCAAGCAATACGTCCAGTTTTTTAAAACCAGCGTCACTACGCCTGCGTTTAAATTCACGTTGCGCAATAGCGTTAGCAGTAAGCTTTTTCGGCTTGATCGCAAGGAGATAACTGCCGCTCTCCAGCTTTTGTTCCGTGTCGGCGTTGGGGATCATCTCCCGCGCATACATAGCGGGCACCAGCGTGATTGTCTTTGGCATTTCACACCTCCCAAAGTGGTGTGTTCCCCAGGAACACAGGGTGTGTTCCCTACACTTTCTGGAACACTTGAAAACCCGCAGCTAGAGCGGCTGCGAGGTTTTTTTTGGCCATGTGTTCCTGTGTTCCTGACCTCTCTCACACAAACACGCCAAAAAGCTTAAATTTAACCAGTAAAAGCCTTAAAAAATGAAAATCAAAGAAGGGGGTGTGTATAGGTGTAAGAACACCACTATATAGACACTAAAAAACCCTTCTAGCCCTTGTACTGCACGGGCTTCAGGTGTTCCGGGAACACACCCGGAACACATGGGAACACACGGAACACACATGCCCGCCTACACCAGCTTCACCGCCGTCAGTTCACCAAATTTTTCTATCGCGATGTCCTCACATCCCAGCAGATGGGCAAACGCCCTGTCGAATGGCTGTGCATCGAGCCCGGAACGTTTCAGCAGTAACGCCCTTGGTACGGCGCCAGCCGCCAGCGCTATGGCTTGCCCCTCGCGTGGCTTGCCCTTCCGGTCCTTCTGCGGGGTAAACACGTTGTCGCTTAGCAGTTTTTTGATTTTGGCAGCGTCCCGTTGCACGTCCCCGTTGTGCATTTCGTCCTCGACAAAATTGAGCGCCGTCGCGTTGGACGCTCGCACGAACTGCGCCGCCCATTCCACATGCGTCGTGGTAATCACCGGCTTATCCGGGTTATCCAATACGGCCAGTACCCCGCAAATATGTTCCACGTTTTCCAGTGAGCGCGCACAGAGTGCTCTTTCGTGAGGCGCACCAACGCCACGGCCGATAAGATCAAATTCATCATTAAGTTCATCGAGCAGTGCGTCGGCGTCGTTATTCATATCCACCAGAACCGGCACATCTTTAGCCAATCGACTGCGCGTCAGATTCACTTCGATTTTCATGGCCGTGCTGTAAAACGTTTTAGGCATGACGAATGCTTTTTTACCTCGACGGTTTTTCGGAACTTCCTTGGTTTCCACCCACAGCAGGCGCCCGGCCAATCCATTATCAATATCATCCAGTGAAATGGCCCGTCCAAGCACTAGCGGCGTGGTAAAACCAATAAGGCTTAGTGCCGGATTAGGGATACTGCGTCCCGGCTTATCGGCTTTCCCCCGAGCGGTGTAACTGGTATCTGCACCAGCGGCGTACAGTTCCAGAAACTTGCGCATTAACGAAACATGCCACGCCTTCGCGTTCTTCGCGTTCGTCAGTGCCAGTAGATGGCCCATTTCATCTATGACGCAAAGCGTCCCGATATTGCTGGTTAAAGCATCCTCCAATCCTTCGCCCGACGAGGGTGCGCTTATGACATTGGCATTGCCGATCTTGGCCAGTCTTTTAGCCATCATCTGCGGCAGGTTTTTGCCGCCAGCGGTCGGCAATATGCCGATACCGTACAGGTTCAACCGGCAGCCGTTGGCGAGGGCATAGAAGCTGCCACACATGGCGGCAAACGCGACCAGCGCCGCGAGCATGGTTAGCGCGGGCTGCGGTTTGTTCGCCACTGCCAAGATAGCCGCGACCACGTCTGCCGCAACGCCGGGGAGAGGCTCAGGGTAGGCGATGATCGGGGCGGGCTTTGGTGCCGCACTGGGCGCAGCCAAATCACCCTTTTCCTTCTCATACCGTGCCAGCACCGCCACCACGAATTCTGGTTGGGTGCGCTTGGCGCAATGGCCATGGAAGCAACTAAAAGCCGCTTGGGGATGCCCATGGGTGTTTGCTAGGCAGTACATGGTTTCCTTCTCACCGCCGTCCATGCTGTGTTCATGGGCGAACGGGCATTCGATCATGAACCTTTCATTGTCCTCAGTGCTGCGCACCATGCCCATTTGGATCATGGCGTGCAGGATTTTATCGTCGCTCTTTGCCTGCTCCAGTCTGGATTGGTTGCCGTTGTTACCTTTCGGCTTGGCTGCGGGCGCCAGCAGCATGGCGTCAACATCCACCGACTGACCAGTAAAGCGAAACGTCTCTGCACCTTCCAAGGGGGTGTATAACGGCTGTTCGCCGGGGTAGACCTTTTTGTCGAACTTCACTCGGCCAGCACCCAGTTCGGCGTCGATCATTGCCTGTACGGCCTCGCACAACGCAATGCCTTCATCCCGGTCAGTCTCGCGGCTCTGCGCCAGCACCACGCGGCAACGCGGTGCTTCGGGTGTATGGCTGGCCGTGGTGTAGGCGAAGCCCTGATAGCGCTTCAGATACCCCAGCAGCATGGCGTAGGTTTCCAGACTGTCGAAGCCATCGCAGTCGAGCGGCAGGAAGCCACGGGGCAGTGCCAGGTGCTTTGCCCGCCACGGCTTTTGGCCGGGGTACTTTTTCTGGTCATTGTTGTAGCCTTCAGCCATCGGCGCGCAGATGAAAGTTTTACCTTTGGCCGTTCCACGCCCAACTAATACGTCATCAGTGAATTCGTCAAAGTTGGCGGCTTCACACTGCACGGGGCAGTTATCAAACTTTGACGCACCAACTGAAACATGGATGGCCGTATTGACTTGCGGCACTTTGGATTTTTCAGTCATAATTTAAGCGCTCCTAGATTCCCTAGTGGCGGTGTCGCGTGACAGTGACCCTCTAAAACCCTCGATCATGCCTTATTGATCGAGGGTTTTTTATTTAATGCGCCTCATAACAGTGAATTCCGTCATTACGCAGTCCCCAAAAGCGATTGCTTGGCAGCCCGCTTTGCTTCACCGACGATACGATCAACTTCGGTGACAGGAATACGGCGCACGCCGCCTAACATCAGATAAGCAATCAAGCCTTTATCCATCAGCAAATAAGCCTTCGTGCGCCCCATGCATGTAGCCACGCAAAATTGATTGACGGACATCAGTACTGGTTTGGGGATTGGCAACTTCGAAGCAGTCATTTCGGTATACCTCAGTAGAACTTCGGACATTTCCGTAATACCGCAAACTCTAAAGTCGGGCAATACTGTTCCTTAGCGGAGCGGTGGATAACTTGAGGACAACTTCGACCCAACCAGTGGATAACTTAATTTTAATTGAGACGAATAATAACCGTAGGGAATTCTTGCTGGATAACTCACCAAGTGAAAAAAATCCCCTACACATACCGATGTCTGTAGGGGATTCTGCCAATCTTTGCCGTCTGTCTGAATCAGGCGTGTAACTGCACTATTTTCGCTGTTTCACCTGATGCCAGTTGGTCGAGGTAGCGCGCCCACTTCTCCAGATCCGCACGCTTTTCCGGCAGGTAGGAATAGCGGTCATAGTGCCGGGCTTGAACACCCGACCGGCCATGGCTCAGTAACCACGCGCGGCGCTCCTGATCTACACCCAAAGAGGCGAGGTGCGTCTCGATGGTGACGCGCAGGTTGCGCCATGTGAAGCGCCGGGTCGTGCCGGCTGCTGACAATGTGACACCCAACTCCTGAAAAATACCCAACGCCGTACCGGGGGTGATTGCCATTTTGCCGCGTAAGGTAAAGGGACCGGGCGCATCAGTTCCTTGCAGCGCCAGTAGCGGCGCCATAATGCCGCTCAGGCGTTCGGTCATTGGCAGCAGATGGATACGTGGCGGGGTGCCCTTGCCGCCTTTCAGATCCAGTAACTGCATCACCGCACCATGCTCGCCGTCGTCGTACAGATCCGCCCAGGTGACGCGGCAGAGCATTTCGGCACGCTGACCGGCGAGGTATAGCATGGCCTTGGCAATCGAGCGGCGCCGTTCTGGTAGATCCTCGACGGCCAGCAGTACCGCTTTCAGTTCTGCCTTGTCCAAGGCCCAAGTGGCGGCCCGGTTGGCGCCCTCGATGGTCGGCACATCACGCACCGGATTCGCGGTCAGTCCGAATAGCACCGCGTCAGCAGGGCGCAGGGGGTTCAGGTCAAAGCCCAGCCCAAAGGCATACGCGGCTTGCAGGTAACTGCGCAGTTTGTCGGCCTGCCGCTTCTTGCCGTTGGTGGCGTTGGCCGGGGTGAGATGCACACCACGTCCTTTGCCGGCGACAGGGCGGGTCAGACAAAGGCGCAGGATGCTGGACACGTCGTAGGGGCTGATGTCTTTGGCGGGACGGGCTGCCAGCTCGGGGAACGGCGTCAGCACATTCAGCTTGAGAGAGCCGCGCACCTCCTTGGTGGACGTCTTGCCGCGCCGTTCCATGTCGTCGGTGTAGCCGTTCAACAACTGGGCGAATGTGCCTTGCCGGGCCTTGGCTTCGGCCTCCAGCTTTAGGACGTCGAGCTGAGCTGCCTGCACGGCCAGTTGGGCCTGTTCTGCCTTTGCTTCCAGTTCGGCATGCTGGTGCAAATCATGAATGCCTTTGCTGTATAGCTGAGAGAGCCTTTTGCCCTCAGCGCGGGCCTCAGCCAACTCTGCTTCATTGATGCGCAATTGATATTGCTTGCCGCCCCGGCTGTACCTGAAAAAGTAGGCGGTGGCGCCGTTCGGTGAAGCACGCAGCCGTAGCCGACCCTCACCCCGCGCACCGGGTTCTGTGATCCACACGTCGGTGCCCAACAACTTGGCTTTCTTGCTCGCTTTCTTGATCGTCTCCGTGGTGAAAATATGCTCGGCTTTCGTGCTCATGGCCGTTGCTCCCATGTCTATAAAAACCTGTATAGGCCTCGGTCACTGGGATACATAAGCGTACGAAAGCGGACAGGTACAACTAAAGGATAGACCCGGCCAATTGATTTCATTAGATTTTAAAACGCTAACGGACAGGGGCGGACGGGGTGTTTTCTGACTCATAATCCTTTGGTCCACGGTTCAAGTCCGTGTGGGCCCACCAAACAAAAAAGCCGCGCTGAATGCGCGGCTTTTTCGTGTCTGTGCGGGTGCTTTTTGCAGTGCTGATTTTTGAGTCGCTCAGTTCGCAAAATTCTCGATCTTCACCTGCCCCTCAGGAAAGGTCGCGATGATTTCCAGCTCGCCTCCCATTGCGCGTATGTAGTTGCGCAGCGTGCTGATGTACATGTCGGTGCGTCGTTCCATCCTGGAAATCGCCGCCTGATTGACATGCAGCATCTTGGCCAGTGTTTCCTGGCTCAACTCCTGGGCCTTACGCAGCTCGTGCAGGGGCATTTCCTTCAGGTGCTGCTGGAACAACCGCTCTGCGTTTGCGCGAGACTCTGGCGTCATACGAGCTTGAAGTTCAGCAAATTTTTTAGCCATCGTTGCGGCCCTCTTTACGCAATGGCAAACGAATATGCCACCCAAGGAATATGATCTCAAGGGAATAACTTTAGGCATTAGCGGCCGTGCGGCCACCTTGGTTGCCAATGCAATTGTTAAGGGCGGTTTCGAGCGGGATGTGGGTGTTCGGCTTCTGGCGTTTGGTTTTGTTTACTTCAGGTGGCGCAATATCGGATGACGCCCGCAGACCTTGTAGGCAAACTCCGAATCGTGTTTTGTGGGCACTTTGATGCCTTGTTGCGCTGTTCTTCGACGGGATAGTCTCCGGATATCGCTGCAAATGCAGTGATCGGGTGTGGTAACCCGGCGAGAAAAGGCGCAACAGCGTTTCCATCACATGAACAGTCAGTTCTTTACGGCTGTGATCCTGTGTTATGGCGGCTGTGCGTGGGACGCTTTAGGGCGTGCCGGTTTCCTTGGCTCCCGGTTTACCACCCTGCGCACAGCTGCCTCCCATTCGTGTGGTAACGAATGCGGCAGCTCCCTATGTCAAGGAGCAAGACTATGAGCAAAACAGATTCGACCGCGTTTTCAGAACTACAAACCATCGGCCTCACCCCCTTCATCTACTGCTCAAACCAACCGCTGTTCCATGTCAGTAGTGGCGTTCCCCTCGCCGATGCTCTAGCTCAGGCCTCAAATCTGTTGTACCTCGCCAAGGAGCTGACCCTGGACGCCGCCTACGCCAAAGACACCGACCGCCACGCCTGGGCCGCGCATTACCTGACGTCGATGAGCAAGGCCGTGGTTGATGATGTGATGAAGGTGCTGGAGCGCGGACCTGATCGCGCCAATACGAAGTCCGAAAAATAGCGGCCAATTGACCGTGGAATGAGCCCCGAGAATTCGGGGCTTTCACAGGATGATCGGTGGTGCGCTGTCTTACGCCCAAACACCCAACGCTGGAATGGCCTGCACTGGCCGCAACCGCTCAAGCATTTCACGCGTAAACACAACCTCATACGTATCCGCCGCCCTGCCCCACTGCTCCACGATGACCATGGCGTCGACCAACACGCGCCCCAATTCGGTAATCGTGTCCGCCAGATCCTCGACGATTGCTTGAGTCCGGCCCCACATGCGATCAGTCATCGCTTGAAGCTCAGCCGCAATACGGTCAGATGACGCAGGGTCAGTATCGGGACAGGTGATGTTGCGCAGCAAATGCTGAAGCTCTTTTACTTTTGCGTAATCCTGTTCCGCCCCCAGCGCACCTTTCAGGATGGTGACGGCTTTCGTCTTGTCGACGCGATTCCCGGAC
>Ga0255334_1000852_pt1 | contig 18106 bp, 18 predicted proteins | sample EtOH5_35cm_T3_12_FD_202080 | JGI IMG/M metagenome (GOLD analysis project Ga0255334, IMG submission 202080) | Sandy soil microbial communities from University of British Columbia, Vancouver, Canada - EtOH5_35cm_T3_129 | ecosystem: Engineered > Artificial ecosystem > Sand microcosm > Unclassified ...
TCTCCATGAGCATGCGTTTATTAAGTGATCCATCCTTATCCATGGCCAATTGCCCAAGTAAATCGAGGTAACGATGCAGATGTTCCTCCTCGTGGCTTTTCATAGCTTCATGCAATAATTCGATAAACGGTACGCGCCCAACCGGCCAGCCGGCGCGCCACTTGATCATTGAACTGACCAGCCAGCGCAGCCAGTGCAATCGGGCGGATAAATCCTCGGCCTCCCAAACGGCGGCTTCACGGCAAGGATCCCGCTCGCCCTGGACAATGCCCAACAAACTAGCTTCTAAGCGCGATTCCCAGTCCATCAGATCGTCGCAAAGAAAGTCCAAAGCCAGCAACGGCGCACCCGCCGCCAAATCCAGCGCCCTCTCCACTGTTGGCGTGGGCGCTTGGCTATGCTGGCTTAACCACATCAGCGCTGACATAGTTGTCGGCAGCGGCAGCAAAATCTTTTGGCATCGACTACGCAAAGTAGCCGGCAGGCGGCCAGGAAGATCGCTGACCAGCAACAGCAACGTGCCTGGCGCAGGCTCTTCCAGGGTCTTCAGCAGGCTATTAGCCGCCTGAATATTAACGGCGTGCGCAGGGTAAATCATGGCTACCCGACCCCCCCCACGATGACTGGCAAGAGTCAGGTTTTCAGTCAGTTCGCGAATCTGATCAATGTGAATCTGTGTTTTGCCAGACTCTGGTGTTATTTGCAGAAAATCCGGGTGATTACCGGATGCCAGCAGCTCACAACTGCGGCAGGATCCGCAAGCTTGGCCATTTTGAGCCGGCCGTTCGCAGAGCACACCGTACGCCAGCGCCTGAGCAAAGTGACGCTTTCCCCCGCCCGCCGGGCCAGCGATCAAGTAAGCGTGAGACAACCGATCCGCCAGGCGCACTGATACCAGCCGCTGCCAGGCTTCCTCGTGCCACGTCAATAAATCCTTAGGCGTTTTATTCACGTTTCAGCCAAATTGAAAGTAAAAACTAATCGATTTCTGATATTAAAGCATCGACAGCCTGCTTTAGACTCGCCTGAACTTCCTCAAGTGAACGACTGGCGTCGATGAGCCGATAAGTGGGCAATTTGGCGCGCTGCAGATACACGTTACGCACTTGTTGAAAGAATGTCTCCTGCTCACGCTCGAAACGATCACTTTGATTGCGTTGCCGGCGACGCACCGCACTCACTGCCAGGGACGCGTCCAAAACCAGCACCTGATCCGGTCGGAAGTCACCCTGAACCCAGGTCTCCAAAGCAGCAATACGCTCCGTGGGTATGCCTCGACCACCGCCTTGATACGCATAGGTGGCATCGGTAAACCGATCGCAGATCACCCACACGCCTTTCGCCAAAGCCGGCTTGATCACCTCTGAAAGGTGCGCTGCCCGCGCCGCAAACATCAACAACAACTCGGTATCCGCCGACATATCCTGGCCATGCAATAGCAAATCGCGGATCCGCTCACCCAGGGCAGTGCCACCGGGCTCACGAGTTGCCACGGCGGCGATACCTCGCTGCTGCAAATAATCAACGATAAAGGCCAGGTTGGTGGTCTTTCCCACCCCTTCCCCACCTTCCAGGGTGATAAATTTTCCCGGCTTGATCACGTCATTTACCTTTGCAACGGTGCAACTGATAACAGGTAACATTCTTCTCGTGTTCCGCCAATGTGCTGGAGAACGCATGAGCACCGCCCCCCTTAGCCACAAAGTAGAGTTCCGTACTCTCTAAGGGGTGTAGCGCAGCGCGCAAGGCCTCTTTACCCGGCATGGCTATCGGCGTCGGCGGCAGGCCGGGGCGACGATACGTATTGTACGGCCCGTCATCGCGCAGATGCTTGCGCCGCAGATCGCCGTCGAAGTGATCTCCCAGGCCATAGATTATCGTCGGGTCAGTCTGCAGCAACATGCGTTTGCGTAATCGCTGAATGAACACCCCGGCAATGCGCGGCCGCTCTTCTGCCAGGCCAGTTTCTTTCTCGACGATGGAGGCAAGAATCACCGCCTCTTCCGGAGTTTTGATCGGCAAATCGGGCGCTCGCGCCGCCCATTCCTCGGCCACCAACCGGCTCATGGCGTCATAGGCTTGCCGCAAAATCGCAACATCGGACTCACCTCGGGTGAATAAATAGGTATCAGGATAGAACCGGCCTTCCGGATGTTGCCCCGGATAACCCAACCGAGCCATGACTTCCTGGGCAGACAAGCCCTGCAAACTGTGGTTGATTGCTTCATGATTGGCCAACGCCGCCAGCAAATCCTTGAAGTTCCACCCTTCCACTAAGGTCAGTCGGTGCTTGATGGTATCGCCTTCGATCAGGCGATCCAACAAGCGTTGAGGTGTAATACCCGGCTCAAAACGATACTCCCCGGCCTGGATGCGGCTAGCCTTGCCCTGATACCAGGCAATTCCCACGAATGGGCGCGCGCTCGGCAGTACATTTGCTTCGGCAAGACGACGACTGATCTCACGCAGCGGTGTGCCGGGTTCAAATCGCAAAGTCACCGGCTCGGTAAACCCTGTCAGCGGCGTTGCCAGATAATGGTGATAACGCTCAACCCCCACGGCCAGAAAAATCAGGAGAATCACGCTGATCCGCAGGAGTTTTTTAAAAATTGACCGTGGCTTTTTATTTCTCATGATCACTGTATCAGGATGGAGCCCACAGCACGGGCGGCGGTTCGCTCAAATGTTCTTGAATACGCTGAGTCACCGCCCGCTGCTGAAAACGCCGGCTTTCCAGACAGGCTACCGGCAAAATGCCCCGAACGCTATTGCAGACAAACATTTCGTCAGCAGTTAAGCAATCGTCCTTTGTCAGATCGCCGATATGCGCCTGCAAACCCAATGCCGGCAGCGCCTCTAGCACATGTTCGCGCATGATGCCTTCTACGCCACAATTGGCTAGGGAGGGCGTATATACCACATTGTTCTTAATCACAAAGACATTACTGATGATGCCCTCTATCACCCGATCCTGTGTATCCATCAGCAAGCCTTCATGAATAGCAGGATCATTGGATTCGGCAGCAGCCAACACCTGCTCCAATCGATTCAGGTGCTTAATGCCCGCCAAACCGGGATTGATACCCAAGCGGATATCGCAAAAACGCAGTGTTAAGCCTAACTCACACCAGCTTTTCGGCAACATCGGCAAAGGATAACGAATCATCACCCGCGTCGGGAACAACGGCAAAGCCCGCGTATACCCACGGCCACCGGGCCCCGCCGTCCAGAGTATCTTCAGCACACCATTCGGTTCGTCACGGATCAAACGGTCTCTGTCCTTGGCCAGCACTTGCGCGCCGGGAATGGGTAAGCGCAAACGCTCGCATCCTCTCGCCAACCGCTGCATGTGACTATCCCAATAACGAGCTTGACCGTCGATCACACGCACCGACTCAAACAGACCATCACCAAACTGCAAGCCACGATCAGCCACCGCGACGGAGGTAGTCGGCTCACCATTAACCAGCAAATTCAGTGATTCCATAATTCCCCATCGATAGGAGCACCCAAGCCCAACAGCAAGCCTTTGGCTTTGGCTCGAGTTTCTGCCAGTTCGCGCTCCGGTACGGAATCCGCGACGATCCCGCCACCGGTGCGTAATCGCCACTGACTACCATCGGTCCACAAGGTGCGTATCAGTATATTCAAATCCATGCGGCCGTCCCTGCCAAGATAGCCGAGAGCGCCGGTATAAAAACCACGCCCCTCGCCTTCCAGCTCGGCAATAATCTCCATGCAGCGTACTTTGGGACAGCCGGTGATCGTCCCGCCCGGAAAAACCGCCGCAATCGCCTTGCCCGGCGTTACTTCTGGCCGCAACTCCCCACACACGTTGGAAACGATGTGATGAACATGGGTATAGGATTCGATCACCATCATCTCGTCAACCCGCACCGTGCCCGGCCGACAAATGCGACCCAGGTCATTACGCTCCAGATCAAGCAACATCACATGCTCAGCCCGTTCTTTGGGATGGATGATCAGTTCCGCCGAACTGGCCGTATCCTGCTGGTGATCGCGGAAACGTGGTCGGGTGCCGGCAATAGGCCGAGTCTGCGCCCGGCCACCCTCAAGCTTCAGCAAACGCTCCGGCGAGGTAGAAAGCACCGACTGCCCCTGCCAGTGCAACACGCCAGAAAACGGCCCGGGGTTGGCCTGACGCAGCCTGGCATAAAGCGTTGCGGGCGCGATGGGAGACTCAAACTGCCCCTGCCAGGCGCGGGAAAGATTGACCTGGAAGACGTCGCCCTCGCGAATATAGGCGATGGTTCGGGTCACTGCCGACAAATAATCGGCGGCATCGTCTTCTGAGCAGGACGCCAGCGTGATGGATTGCGGATTCTGGGGCGGCAAGGCAGCGCCCGCAGCTTCCACCAGCCCGGCTAACTCATCCCGCGTCTCGGCAACCGCATAGGCCTGACCGACTTGCCGGTCGATGATAATAGCGCCACGACAGCGCAAAGCCAGCGCCGTCGGCAACGGATCGCGAGAAGCCGGCAACCGCAATTGTGGTTCAATTTGGCCGGCCAGCTCATAGCCCAAATAGACTAGCCATCCACCACAAAACGGCGATAACTCATCCCCCCATTCCGGCGCACATGTCTCGCGTTTAAACCAGGCATCTAACGCATCCAAAAACTTGGTATTTTGATCAGATCCGGGGCCGTGACATTGATTATTCTGCAAAACCAGTGCTTCACCGGGCAATGCCAACAGAATATCGTAACGGCCCGTGTCTTGGTGGCGCAGGCTGCTTTCCAATAGGGACGGAAAACGCTGCGGAAACGCAGAATGGAGTTTTAGTAAATCCGGGATGTAGGGTAGGCGCTGAGTCGGCATGACTCCTCCCGGAATAGTGACAGGGCTGGCTTACACGGCACAAGGACCGAGGGCCGAGACAGTTACACCAAGTCGCGGAAAATCAATGTACCGTTGGTGCCGCCAAAACCGAAGGAGTTAGACAACGTCACTTTGACTTTTGTTTGCCGAGCCTGGTTTGGCACATAATCTAAATCGCATTCTGGATCGGGATTATCCAAATTAATGGTCGGCGGCAACACCTGGTCACGAATCGCCAAGATGGAGAACACCGCTTCGATAGCGCCGGCCGCTCCCAGCATGTGACCGGTCATGGATTTGGTTGAGCTGATGGCAACCCGCTGCGCATGGGCGCCGAAAGCTCGTTTGATTGCTTGCGTTTCCCCTGCATCACCCGCCGGCGTAGACGTGCCGTGAGCGTTAATATAATCAATATCTTCGGGATTAAGGCCAGCGTCGTTGAGGGCTAAACGCATGCAGCGTGCCGCGCCTTCGCCACCTTCGCTGGGCTGGGTAATGTGATAGGCATCCGCATTCATGCCATAGCCCACCACTTCGGCATATATCCTGGCGCCCCGGGCACGAGCGAACTCGTATTCTTCCAGCACAATGACCGACGCGCCATCAGCCATCACAAAACCATCCCGATCTTTATCGAAAGGCCGGCTGGCTTTGGTCGGATCATCGTTGCGTGACGACAACGCGCGAGCCGCACAAAAACCGCCGAGCGAGATGGGTGTCATCGGCATTTCCGTGCCACCGGCAACCATCACATCGGCATCGCCATACACGATAGCTCGCGCCGACAACCCAATGTTGTGCGTACCGGTGGTACATGCCGTTACCGTCGACAGGTTAGGGCCTTTCAATCCATACATGATGGAGAGATTACCCGATGCCATATTGATGATGCTGGAAGGCACAAAGAAAGGTGAAATCTTTTTGGGTGAATGGTCATTTTCCAGATAGAGAAGGTGAGACTTCTCTATGCTGTTAATGCCACCGATGCCGGAGCCGATGGAAATACCGATACGCTCGGCATTTGCCTCAGTGACCTCCAGCCCCGAATCCTGCAAAGCCTCGACAGCGGCGGCGATAGCGTATTGGATAAACGTATCCATCCGCCGAGCTTCCTTAGCCGGCATGTAATTGACTGGATCGAAGCCCTTCACCTGGCCACCGATATGGGTAGGGAATTTGCCTAGGTCAAAATCAACCGACAACTTACCCACACCACTACGCCCTGCCAGTACCTGCGACCAAGCATCAACCACGTTCAAACCCACAGGAGAGATAATCCCCATGCCGGTCACTACAACGCGTCGCTTGGTCACAACAGCCTCCTTTGCTTATGTCAGATGCTCACCGCTGGCAGCAGAAACCGCCGTCACCCCTATCCCGGCGGTGGCGGCTTTGTTTCATGCCAACCAAACGGGACTAGCTCGCTAGATTAGCCGTGATGTAATTGATCGCATGACCAACAGTGGTCAGCTTTTCTGCTTCTTCATCAGGAATTTCGCACTCGAATTCCTCTTCCAAGGCCATGACCAACTCGACGGTGTCGAGAGAATCCGCCCCAAGATCGTCAACAAACGATGCCGCTGGATTAACTTCGTCTTCTTTAACGCCAAGCTGCTCGATAATGATCCGCTTGACCCGTTCCTCAATGCTGCTCATATCTTAATTAACCTCCGAAAAGGATGTTCCGTGTACGCGGGCGCCATTGTAGAGAAAAGCCGCCCACCTTGCTACCAATCAAGAACTACGTCAGGAACCAAAGCCCCAACATGCCGAACCAAATAATCGTTTACTTACTCAAATGCCGAGACCACACATTTTGAATAAGCGTACGTGTCCATCGCCGCGTAAGATATCCGCTTCCGCGCCGCAAGGCTACTCCAAACGCACGCAAACCCGGCAAAAAAATCTCTAAAATCAAAAAAAATCTGTTATATCATGTACATCCCGCCATTCACATGCAGGGTGTCTCCGGTGATATAAGCGGCATCTTCAGATGCTAAAAAAGCCACTGTCTTGGCAATTTCCTCTGGCCGACCCAGTCGCCCCACCGGAACTTGCGCCAAAATAGCCGAACGCTGAGCTTCGTTTAACGCCTCGGTCATGTCCGTTGCAATAAACCCAGGCGCCACGCAATTCACCGTGATCCCGCGCGAACCCACCTCTCTGGCCAAAGACTTACTGAAGCCGATCACGGCGGCCTTGGCCGCTGCATAATTGCTCTGCCCTGCATTACCCATCACCCCAACCACGGAGCTGATGGTGATAATGCGGCCCCAGCGCGCCTTCATCATCGGTCGCAGACACTCCCGCGACAGCCGAAACACCGAGGTCAGATTGGTGTCCATAATGGCCTGCCAGTCATCATCCTTCATGCGCATCAACAATCCGTCACGGGTGATGCCGGCATTGTTCACCAGGATGGCCGGCTCGCCGGGGCCATTCTTCAAATCCCCCAGCAAAGCCTCAATTTGATCCGCCTGAGAGACATCCAATACCTTGCCTGCACCAGAGGCGCCTGCAGCTTTCAGCGCCTCGCTAATTTTGGCGGCGCCCGCTTCCGTTGTGGCCGTGCCAATCACGTGTGCGCCACGCGCAGCCAGCTCCATCGCAATCGCCCGGCCAATACCTCGGGTTGCTCCCGTCACCAGCGCCACTTTACCTTCAAACATTGTGATCTCCTTATCAATTAAACCAACGACAGGCCTTGATCCAGACTAGCGGTATCGAACACCGGCACGATGGATGTTTCCTTTTCGATGCGCTTACCCAACCCCGCCAGTACTTTGCCTGGACCGGCTTCGATAATCGCTTTGGCTCCCTGCCGAACCAACCCCTGATAGGTCTCCACCCAACGCACGGGGTTATGCAGCTGCTTAACCAAAGCGTCACGAATAGCGGCGGGATCCTGACGGATCTGGCCATCCACATTATGAAGCACCGATATTCGCGGGCGCTTAACTTCAATTTTTTCCAGCTCATCCGCTAACTTGCGCGCCGGTGCTTCCATCAAACGACAATGAGACGGCACACTCACCGACAACAACAGCGCTCGACGAGCGCCGCGCTCGGTCGCTAAGACAATGGCACGATCCACCGCCGCCTTGTGACCGGCAATGACGATTTGCCCCGGAGCATTAAAGTTTACCGCCTGCACAACATCACCCTGAGCCGCATCAACACAGACACCGGCTACCGCCTCATCATCCAAGTTGAGGATGGCCGCCATGGCGCCAACACCCACCGGCACGGCTTCTTGCATTAACTCACCGCGTCTGGCCACTAAAGCCACCGCTTCAGCAAAACCTATCGACTCAGCACAAACTAAAGCTGAATATTCACCCAGACTGTGACCGGCCATAGCTATCGGCTGTGCGCCACCGCGCTCCTGCCAGACTCGCCAAACTGCCACACCGGCCGCCAGCAACGCCGGCTGGGTACGCTGAGTCTGGTTCAGTTGATCCTCTGGCCCTTCCTGACACAGCGCCCATAAATCGTAGCCAAGCACCTGACTAGCCTGCGCGAAAGTCGCTTTAACCACGGGATAAGCTTGGGCTAAGTCAGCCAGCATACCAACAGACTGAGAGCCTTGCCCCGGGAATACCATGCCAATAGACATACTGAGAATCCTTCTCTTGTGTTGATTTCCTGACAACCTTACCGCCGACACTGCGCTGATCGTGCGCCACTCTTCACCCTGGTTACCGGGAAAAGCTTGGTAAAGCGGCACAGGTTAAGCCAAAATACTCGAATGGAAAACCACATCTGTTCAATTTTTTGCGACTCTAACCTATCCCTGCTATGAACAATATCTGGAAACCTCATATCACGGTAGCTGCGGTAATCGAAAATGACGGCCGATTTCTGCTGGTACGTGAGGCTGTGGGCGGCCGGGAAGTTTTCAATCAACCGGCCGGACATCTTGATCCGGATGAGACCCTCTATCAGGCCGCCATCAGAGAAACGCTTGAGGAAACAGGCTATCGATTTGTTCCGGAATCCCTGGTGGGCATCTACCAGTGGCGCAGTCCCGGCGAGCAGCGCAGCTTCATCCGCTTCGCTTTTACTGGCCGCGCCGAACCTGACCCTGCCGTGACAGGGCTGGACCCCGATATTCTCGGCATTGAATGGCGCAGTCGAGAAGAAATCATCGCGCTGGGAAATCGAGCACGCAGCCCGCTGATTCTTCGCTGTGTCGATGATTTTCTGGCGGGACACCGTTACCCCTTAGCGGCTCTCAGCGCCGTAGATTATTGATTAACAGCCGACTCATGACAAATCAATCAAAGCAACGAGTCATTATTGGCCTGTCCGGCGGCGTGGATTCTTCGGTCGCCGCCTGGCTTTTGCTGCAACAGGGTTATTCGGTGGAAGGCTTGTTCATGTCCAACTGGGACGAGGATGACAGCTACTGCACCGCCGCTCAAGATTTTCAGGACGCCCGCCAGGTTTGTGCCGAATTGGAGATTCCTTTGCATCGGGTAAATTTTGCCACCGCATATAAGGATCGCGTATTCAGCCACTTTCTCGCGGAATACGCAGCGGGTCGCACGCCTAATCCCGATGTGTTGTGCAACCGCGAAATCAAGTTTGACCTCTTCTTCCATCACGCCAGGCGGTTAGGCGCGGACTGGATCGCCACCGGGCACTACGCCCGCCTGGATCACAGCAAGCGCACGCCGCGTCTGCTAACAAGCCGGGATCGCCAGAAGGATCAAACCTATTTCTTGCATGCGGCCCCAACGGCTGCCCTGGCCCGCACCCTTTTCCCCTTAGGCGACCTTATTAAAGCTGAAGTACGTCAAATGGCTACCGACGCCGGCTTTGCCAATCATGCCAAAAAAGACAGCACGGGCATCTGCTTTATCGGTGAGCGTGACTTTACCGAATTTCTCTCCCGTTACCTGCCGACTAAACCCGGAAAAATATGCACACCGGAAGGTGACGAACTCGGCTTTCATCAAGGGATCATGTACTACACGCTAGGTCAGCGCCAAGGGTTAGGTATAGGCGGACAGGTTCAAGGCAACGGTCGGCCGTGGTATGTTGCCGACAAACAAGTCGACTCCAACACCCTGATCGTCGTCCAGGGCGATGATCATCCCCTGCTCTATCACGACGTGGTTATCACCGAACCCGTGACATGGTTAGCCGGGAAGGCCCCCAGCAACCCGCTGCACTGCCAGGCCAAATTGCGTTATCGTGGGCAAGCGACTAACTGTCAGATCGATATTCATCCGGAAGGCTACCTGAATGCCATTTTCGACCAGCCGCAATGGGCGGTCACCCCCGGCCAGTCGTTGGTGCTATACGATGGCGAGGAATGCCTGGGCGGCGCAGTAATCACAACTCGCGACCGGCGTCATTGACAGCCGGCAGCGCAAAATTTAACCCAGACGAGGCCAGATTAGGCATGAGTTACTCTTACAGTGATCAGGCGCTCAGCCTGGCCGGCCTGCTGCAGGCGACTACGCTGGTGGATCAGGTAGCCAATACCGGCAAAGCGGATCAGGCGGATATTGAACCCATCATCTCCAGCCTATTCAGTCTTGAGCCCGAAACCGCCGCGTCGGTCTATGGTGGCCCACAACGGCTGCGCCTGGGACTTCAAGTATTGCTTGAGCAGCTTGGTCGACAACGCCCAAAAAACATTATCGCCCGGGCCTCCGCCGCAACCTATTACGCGTTCGCCGCTATGCAGCTCGAAAAATTACTGGACGCTCAGCCCGATTTAACTCGCCGTCTACTGGAAAATCTTCGTCGACTTCAACACACGGCTAATCATCTGGGACCTACCCACGAGGAAATCGTCACTGAATTGGCGGAAATCTACCAGCGTACCGCCGGTGAAGCCGGGCCACGAATCACCGTGCGCGGCAATCCAGTTCATTTACGCGAAACCAAAAATGCGGCGCTGATCCGCATGTTATTACTAGGCGCGGTCCGCTCCGCTCGATTGTGGCGGCAATGTGGTGGCAGTCGATTTGGTTTGTTGCTGAATCGCCGGCGCTTAATCGAAGCCACCCGGCAGCTCCAAGGAACCTTGGGCGACACCACCCACTAATCGAGGCCGTCATCACAAACTTTCTGCCGCCCATCCAGTTTGCCGGTTGCAGCTGGGGAACGGTTACGGCACAATGCCACCGGCGGTCCGCCCTGCGGATCGTCAATCAGATTAAGTAGCTAAGAGAGGCTTATGTCGAAAGAAGACATGATAGAAATACAGGGTAAGGTCGTCGAAACTCTGCCCAACACGACGTTTCGCGTGGAGCTGGAAAACGGCCATCTTGTGACGGCCCACATTTCCGGAAAAATGCGTAAGAACTACATCCGCATTCTTACCGGTGACAAGGTTACTGTTCAGCTGACCCCTTACGACCTCACCAAGGGACGCATTGTCTATCGCAGTAAATGACGCAGGCAGAGATTTCTGCCCGGCTATCGCTTATCTGCGCCCTAGTTAACCCCGACGCATCAAACTACAGAAGCAGGCTCGGTCTCAAATTCCAGCACCAACCCGCCGCTGCGGACCTGCACAATCACATGACCACCGACTGAGAGACGCCCAAACAGAATTTCGTCCGCCAGCGGGCGCTTGATGTTTTCCTGGATCACTCTGGCCATAGGGCGAGCGCCCATTTGGGCATCGTAACCCTTCTCCGCCAACCAGGTACGCGCATCAGGCGTTACCGTCAAAGTAACTCCCTTGGCTTCCAGCTGCACTTCCAGCTCCATAACAAACTTATCCACCACATGATGGATAGTCACCGGATCCAGTGACTTGAACTGCACAATGGCATCAATGCGGTTACGGAATTCCGGGGTAAAGATTTTCTTGATAATTTCCATCACATCGCTGGCGTGGTCCTGACCCTTAAAGCCTATGGATGCGCGCTGCATTGCCTCCGCACCGGCATTAGTCGTCATTATCAAAATAATGCTGCGAAAATCGGCCTTACGCCCGTTATTGTCGGTCAACGTCCCGTGATCCATCACCTGCAATAGCAAATTAAACACATCGGGATGAGCCTTCTCGACCTCGTCAAGCAATACCACCGCATGGGGGTGCTTTAGCACGGCATCGGTCAGCAATCCGCCCTGATCAAAGCCTACGTAACCTGGGGGCGCACCAATAAGCCGAGAAACGGTATGGCGCTCCATGTATTCAGACATGTCAAAACGGATCAGCTCGACGCCCATCAAACTGGCCAGCTGACGCGACACCTCCGTCTTCCCCACACCCGTCGGCCCCGCAAAGAGAAAGCTGCCGATAGGTTTGTCAGGCTGCCCAAGGCCTGAGCGCGACATTTTGATGGCATTTGCCAACATCGCAATCGCCTGATCCTGACCGTAAATAATCAACTTCAGGTCACGCTCCAGCGTTCTCAGCATCTCCTTATCGGAGCTGGAAACCGTCTTTGGCGGTATCCGTGCCATCTTGGCGACAATGTGCTCGACATCTCGAACCGTCACCGTTTTTCGGCGTTTGGTGGCGGGCAGCATACGCATGGCGGCACCTGCCTCGTCGATAATATCAATGGCCTTGTCAGGCAAATGGCGATCAGTGATGTAACGAGCCGACAAACGCACTGCCGCGTCTAAAGCGCCCAGGGTATAACGTACCTGATGGTAATCCTCAAAACGCTTCTGCAGACCTTTCAGAATAGCCACGGTCTCATCCATCGTCGGCTCAGGAACATCAATTTTCTGGAAACGCCGCGCCAAGGCCCTGTCTTTCTCGAAAATACCTCGATATTCCTGATAGGTAGTCGAGCCTATACACTTGAGATCGCCCGACGACAGCATCGGTTTGAGCAGGTTGGAGGCATCCATCACTCCACCAGAAGCCGCTCCCGCGCCAATGATAGTGTGAATTTCGTCAATAAAAAGAATCGCGTTTTTTTCTTTGCGCAATTGCTGCAACACGCTTTTCATGCGCTTTTCGAAATCACCACGGTATTTAGTGCCCGCCACCAGAGCACCCAGATCCAGCGCATAAATCACGCTGTGGCGCAGCACGTCGGGAACTTTGCCCTGAGTGATCAGCCAGGCCAAACCTTCCGCGATGGCTGTCTTGCCAACCCCCGCCTCACCCACCAATAGCGGATTGTTTTTCCGCCGCCGACATAACGTTTGAATAACCCGTTCCACCTCAATTCCACGGCCTATCAAGGGGTCTATACGGCCCTTCCTCGCCCGGTTGTTCAAGTTGGTCGCGTAGGTGTCCAGAGGAGCTTTGCTGGCCTCATCACGGTCCGCCGTGTCTGCATCATCAGAAACGTCTTCGGAATCATCACTATCAGAAACCTTACGGATGCCGTGAGAAATGTAATTCAACACGTCAAGCCGGGTCACTCGCTGCTTGTTCAGCAAATACACCGCTTGCGCATCCTGCTCGCTAAAAATAGCCACCAGGACATTAAGTACAGTAACTTCTTTTTTGCCCGCCGATTGAACGTGAAAAAATGCCCGCTGCAGAACCCGTTGAAAACCTAGCGTGGGCTGGACATCCTGAGTTTCGCTGGAATCCATAATCGGCGTATGCGCCGCAATAAATTCACGCAGCTCTCTGGCCAGTACCTCCATGTTGGTATTGCAAACCCGCAATACCTCAATCACCGTGGCATTGGTGAGCAAAGCCAGCAGCAAATGCTCAACAGTAATGTACTCATGACGTCGCGCCCGCGCCTCACTGAAGGCTGAATTAATTGAAGTTTCTAGATCTTTGCTCAACATAGCCGCTCTCTCCGAACCCGACTGACCACGGATCCATTAGGAAATCTCTTCTAGAGAACATAACAAAGGATAGGCACTCTTACGAGAATATTCGTTCACCTGCGACACTTTTGTTTCCGCTATTTCCTTTGCATACGTCCCACAAACAGCCCGGCCCTCAGTGTGTACGCGCAACATAACCTGGGTTGCTGCGCCGCGATCCATACGAAAAAACACTTCCAGAACATGGACCACAAACTCCATCGGAGTATAGTCGTCATTAAGCATCACCACCTGAAACAAAGGAGGCTGCTTGGTCTTTGGGCGGGCTTCTTGCAGAGCCGTCCCCGAACCACCCGATTTTTCTTTTGGATCAGGCGTGTCCACTTGAAGCACTCACTGCGATAACCTGCCCCGGGCAGCCCAACTTCCGAACTGAGTTTTGATGATGAAACAAAGTATTTTGAACCACCGAAAGTGAACTCCTCTTGGAAGCTCGAAACTTGCCCTACAGCTTAGTTTGAAATTACGGCGAATTTTCCAAACTCGCAAGTCCCTCTGGCTACTAATGAGCAGCTTTTATCAGGAAATGGAGAAAGCACGGGCAATCAACCTGCCCTGAGAAGTTCTGTGAGCTGTTTGAAGCTTCTGTACTGGTTAGATCATGGGGACTAACGGAGACATTTCAACACGGGGAATCGAAATATTTCTTAAAATTTAACCAGCGCTGAACCCCAGGTAAAGCCACCGCCGAAAGCATCCAACAACAGCATATCACCCCGTTTAACGCGGCCGTCACGCACTGCCGTGTCGAGGGCCAAGGGTATCGATGCAGCAGACGTATTACCGTGAAACTCAACCGTCATGATCACCTGCTCCATGGGAAGGTCTAGGCGTTTGGCGATTGCCTGGATAATCCGAGTGTTTGCTTGATGGGGAATCAACCAGTCAATGTCTGATTTGCTCAGTCCATTAGCCTGTAGGGCCTCTTCCACGGCTGCACCCAAAGTCGTCACAGCAACCTTAAAAACTTCAGCACCCTTCATCTGCAGGTAATCATTGGCAATCGTCCGGAAATTCTTACCCGGACCGGAAGGGAAGTAGAGGAGATCTTTATAGCGTCCATCCGCGTGCAAATGCGTACTGATGATGCCTGGCTCGTCTGATGCCGTCAGAATAACGGCACCGGCACCATCCCCGAATAAAACGCAGGTATTGCGATCCGTCCAATCAATGAGCGAAGTAATTTTCTCTGCGCCAAGCACAAGTACGCACTTTGCATTGCCGGCACGGATAAACTGATCAGCCACACTCAGGGCATAGATAAATCCTGAGCAGGCAGCTTCGAGCGTAAAAGCAGGAATGCCAAATACGCCTAAACGCTCTTGAAGAAGCACCGCCGTGTTGGGAAAAATCTGATCGGGTGTTGTGGTGCCCATGACGATCAAATCCAACTCTTTGGCATCCATCCCCGCCATTTCCAGCGCTTTGAGGGCGGCTTTTTCGGAAAGATCACAGACCGTTTCGTCGTCGCCTGCCACATGACGTTGAGAGATGCCTGTGCGAGCACGTATCCACTCATCACTGGTATCGACCATTTTCTCCAGGTCACTATTGGTGACCACTCGAGCCGGTAATGCCGAACCTGTCGCAAGGATACGCGAATACATCCCTTTAGCTCCCCGTTACTTCTGTGTCTAGGTGATCGTTTGTTTTTATATCACTGTTAAAGCCGGCCATGGCGGCAACGATTTGATCCTCAATACGCTTAGGCAGTGCATGCTCCACTTCTAGAACAGCTACTTTGACGGCGTTGGCAAAACCCAAAATATCTGTGCCGCCATGACTCTTAACCACAATGCCCTGTAAACCTACCAGGGTGGCGCCGTTGTATTCACGGGGATCCATCTGCGCGCGTAAGCGGCTCAACACGGGGTAACTGATCAGTGCAGCTAACTTACCGTACCAGGATTTGCTAAACGCAGCTTTGATAAAGCTGCCCAAGAGCTTGGCAACACCTTCGCTGGTTTTTAGCGAAACATTACCAACAAAACCATCACAAACAACAACGTTAACGTGTCCGCTGAAGATTTGGTTGCCTTCGATATAGCCGACATAATTCAAATCGCTTTGACGCAACAACTGTGCCGCTTTCTTAACCTTTTCGATGCCTTTAACTTCTTCCGAGCCAATATTCAGCAAAGCTACGGTCGGTCGGTCGATGCCATGCGCCTGCTGGACAAGCGCGGAACCCATCACCGCAAACTGGTATAGATGCTCCTCGCTACAATCCGCATTGGCGCCTAAATCAAGCATATAAGTCCAGCCGCTGAGGGTAGGCATGCGCGTAATGATCGCCGGACGGTCAATGTGCGGGATCATTTTCAGAACCATCCACGAGAACACCATTAGTGCCCCCGTGTTGCCGGCACTAACAATCGCATCCGCTGCGTCATCACGCACCAAGTCAATCGCTACTCGTAAAGACGAGTCACGTTTGCTGCGCAAAGCCTTGGACGGTGATTCATCCATCCCTACGACTTGCGAGGTATGACGCACCCGAATTCGGTCGTTGGCTGGCATCTTAAGCCTAGCCAACTCGGTCCGAATTGCTGTTTCGTCGCCAACAAAAATCAAGACAAGATCAGGATTGATTCGCCAAACGTCCAACGCCCCAGCAACGGTAACCGCTGGACCAATGTCCCCACCCATCGCATCAATGGCAATTGTAACCTGGCGGCCCATTAATTTATCCGTTTTGATATGTTGCCTGAGCGTAGCAGATTATATAACCGTTGAGTTAATTATAAGCTGGAAGCCTATCCGAAACAGCAGAGGGTGATTTATTCTCCGGTTTTGATGAGAATCTTCCGTCCGCGATAGAAGCCGTCAGCCGTCATGTGGTGACGATGATGAACTTCGCCGCTGGTGCGGTCGACTGACAAGGTAGGCGCGGTGAGCGCATCATGAGAACGGCGCATGCCGCGTGTGGAACGGGTCCGACGACTTTTTTGAACTGCCATAAACTAACACCATTAGCTAAATTAGAGTTTTCGATCATACCATTTGGGCACGCAGGCATCACGCTGCAAATATGCCACCACTCAACACCTTACTTCACAAACCCAGACAAGGAAGAAAAGGGATTTTTCTTTTCTTCCTCAACCACTTCTTCAATCACTTCACTGTAACGGTGAGCCGGCGCTTCGCAAGCCCCCTCAGGGTGCAGGGCAACTACCGGCAACGCCAAAAGAATCTCGTCCTCAATGATTTCAGACAAGTCGTGCGGGTCTTCCGAGACCAGTAAGGGATCAAACCCATCCCGCACCCTCAACGCAGCGGCTTCACTCCCGACGCACTCTAGGGCCACGGCGCGACCCAAATTTACACGCACCGGCTCAAGACATCGCTGGCACTGCAGGGTTAGAACCACCGCCCACGTACCACAAACAACAGGCCGTCCATCGTTGTTACGGCAAAAACTGAGTTCGTACTGAACTGCTGCGTCAGAATCACTGGGTGATGCCCCAAACAACAACGAATGCAGGCGCGAAAAGTCGCCCACAGGCACACGCCCGGCCAGCGTGACCCCTTCCGCGACAGCACGCCAAATATCGACCTTAGAAATGCCTGTTGAAAACATAAGTCGCGTATCGTAATTAATTGGTATCGTGCTTGTCAAAAATCTTTGCAATTTATCTACAAAGCTAGCGAGTATTTACATGCCAAATATTGCACCCATTATTCTAGCTTCATCTTCGCCCTATCGGCAGCAACTGCTTTCGCGACTGGGCTTACCCTTCAGTTGGTTGTCGCCGGAACTTGATGAAACGCCCTTACCGGGCGAATCTCCGAGCAACCTTGTGCTAAGACTTTCCGCCGCCAAAGCAAGAAAAATTTCTCAGCAACACCCCAGCGCCGTCGTTATTGGCTCTGACCAGGCCCTGGAAAATCGGGGTGAAATTCTTGGCAAGCCAGGCAATTTCGACCGCGCCTGCGAGCAATTAACCCAGCTTTCCGGGCAAACCGTAACCTTTCTTACCGGCTTATCCGTGCAATGGCTGGCCCAAAATATCAGCTATACCGATTTGGTAACCACCACGGTAACCTACCGGCTCCTTGGCCTTGAACAGATTCATCGTTACCTTGAGCGTGAAGCACCCTACGACGCCGCTGGCAGCTTCAAAAGCGAGGCCTTGGGCATTGCCCTATGTCAGCGAATGCGCAGCGACGACCCGACCGCACTGGTAGGCCTGCCTTTAATTCGTTTAACTGACCGCTTACTGGAAATGGGCTTTGAGCTATTCATGCCCAAGGAGTAAAAATTGACGCCCTTAGCAAGGACGCCTAACATTAACACGTTCTTGATTTAGAGAAAAAATTAATCAGCAACGCGCCAGGAGTCCACAGTGCGGTCATCCACAGACTCAGCCACCTCTAAGCTTGACGGGGGAATGACTGATGACATCAAAGCAATGCTTGGTCATGCTGAAGAGGCGGCCGATCTACTGAAGGCCATGGCTAACAAAAATCGCCTGTTGATTTTATGCAA
>Ga0255334_1000853_pt1 | contig 18079 bp, 11 predicted proteins | sample EtOH5_35cm_T3_12_FD_202080 | JGI IMG/M metagenome (GOLD analysis project Ga0255334, IMG submission 202080) | Sandy soil microbial communities from University of British Columbia, Vancouver, Canada - EtOH5_35cm_T3_129 | ecosystem: Engineered > Artificial ecosystem > Sand microcosm > Unclassified ...
CAAGCACGCCGGGAACGGGCGCACCATCGGGCAGCCTGGGCGGCGGATCCAACGGAGGCGGTGGGGGCACCGCGGGCGTCAGTATTGCCAATGCGTTGGGTGGACCGGGCGGAGAAGGCGGAACGGGTGTGATCGTAATGGGTATGACGATTATCGCCTTTGCCGGTGCGTTTGGTGGAACCGTTACGCCGCCTTTGCCGGTCGACGGCGGTTCCAACCTGGCTCACAATGCGCTGGCCGTGCTACAGGGTCGCACGCTCGCCACCAACGTACCCTTTAACGGAGGCAGTGGCGGAGGCGGCGGTGGCAATGCGTCCTTTGCGGGTGCAGGCGGCGGCGGAGGCGGCGTCATTGTGCTCGCTGCCTACATGTTTGACCCGTCTTCGATGGGCACCATTCGGGCCAATGGCGGTGTCGGCGGCGACGGCAGGTCGACCACCGTCGGGAGCACGACCAATTCGGGCGGAGGCGGCGGCGGAGGCGGAGGCGGTTTCGTCAGCGTCTTTACCTCGTGCACCGGCATCCCACTGGGGGTGAGCGTCACTGCTTTGGGCGGCGTCGGCGGTATCGGGGAAACCCCCGCGAGCGATGGGTCGACTGGAAGCAACGGTACCGTAAGCATCTTTATCACCTAGTCCTTGTCAATGTCATTTGCGCACGATAAGATCCAACGTCAGAACTGCGCTGTGTGGTTCCCTCCTCCCCCCCCCTACTGCATTTTCCATGCTTGGAAAGCACTGTGTCCATGCTGTCATGTCCAATACATGCCTTTTGACTGCATGTGTCTTTCGTGAAAGAAAATCATCATATTCAAGAAACAGAGTTGACCAGAGTATGGCAAGACCATATGAGACCATCTCTGGGTGTCGCCTCTGCACGCCCTCCTGAAGCAGGCAAAGTAGGGAGGATCTGATTGGCGCATTTGGCATTTCTCGCCACAAACCCATTCAACACAAACCCTATATCCCCGATAGACTGCGAGCAATCGGCAATGATACATTTGCGCGACGCACGTTAACCCTGGCCCTTTTAGGTGGTGGCGTCCGGGGCAGGCATGAGAAAATGTCCAAAAATACACCAATCCGACGTAATCCCAAAAGGCGAGCGTGAAATGCCACGAGTTTCAAGAGAAAGGATCCTTGAGAAGGAGAAATCTAATCGATGTTCTCTTCTTCTTCTTCAAATTGCATTTGTGATTCATGGACGAGGCGCGGTGCGTACTGGTCGAGGACAGAGCACAACAGTTCAGGTCTGTCCCTCTGCGCCGCGCCAGGAGTAAAGCCAAATGTACTGGCTGCGTCCAGTAGGCGCTCTGCGTTTGGAAAGCGCCCTGAAGGTGATACCGCCGACGTTGCGCACGTGCTCTGCCATACATGGATCGCAGCATCCTTGCGTATCGAATCGAGTGTCTCCTCGGGCAGCATCCCTTGCGGAAACTCGCCCACGTGGGCCATCGCGGCCATGGTCGTCAGCGACTGTGGTGTGGGGTAGCCCGCTAGTGCATACTCGCGCGCCGCCAGTTGGCCCTGAAAGAGACTCAGTAGGACCGCCAGCTGGCAGGCGTCGAGCCACGTGCCGTACATGGGGTAGGGGAACCATTCGTTCTCGTCTTGCGCGCGCACAATGTAGTCTCGCACGCGTTCGGGCAGGCCGGCCTCGGCGTTCACGGGCACCATGGCCTGCCTGACCTGTGCCACCCCCGCTGGCGGTGGATCAAAGGCTGTGCCACTCACGTCCGATATGGTGGGCAGTGCCGACAGGAACAGCATAACGCTGGTTGGATCGACCCCTTCGGGCAGATACTCCCCCCCGGGAATGTTGATTTCCTCGACGTTTGTGGCGTATGCACCATTCCCTGACCGATGGAATTCGTTTAGGAGAGGCCCCATGGGCACGACGACGTTGCCATCGTCCTCTAGCGGCCCATAGGGATGTGTCTCAGCTAGGAGCAGCACCTGACTCTCGTTGTTGCGATCCGCCTGCAGGATAAAATACCGCTGCGAGCGGTCGCACTGGTCGAGAGCGTTCGTTCCTTTATATTGATCCATAAAAGGTCCCCATTCTGTGCTCGACAGCACTGTCGGAAACTTTGAATAGGGACCTGCGCCAAAACGCTCTAGTGCAAAGCGGCGGCGCGCTTCGTTGCCCAGGGTCGTGACAAGGGCCTCTGTGGCGCCTGCTTCGTCCTCTAGCGCGAGCCTTTCAAATGCCTCTAGCTGGTTTTCACTGTCAGGAACCAGATCAGCATAGGCTGCTTGCACATTGACGAACGTGGGCGGCCACTGGGATGCACCCCCTTCTCGCGTTGACACAAACGCTAGAACGGCATCCGAGGCCTCGCCGTCCTCGGCAAGGGCGTTCCACAGTGTTTGGTATGATCCCGCCAGACTGGTAAAGAAGGGCTGGTTCGACCGCGCCCGCACCGTGCTCGGCAGCATGGAGCCGCTAGCCAGACGCAGCATTTCCTGAAGGTCGGCCGTGCCTGCGATGCCTGTCTCGACGCGCGCGGCTGCGGCGGCCGCATTTGCGTTCCACGTCTGCGCGCCACCAAGCCCAATCGGGGACACTGCTTCCCCTTCTTCCGTTTCGATCCTCTGACGTTTCATGGTGCTTGGTTTGTTTGTTTTGTCTGCTCGACGACGACTTGTTTCCTGGAAGGGGGCATATTATCAAAGTGCGCACATGTACAGGTGTATTGCACTATCCCAGGGTGGGTAGTTGCACACTGCGAGAGAATGACTAGGGCCGCAACTTATAGAGTTGATTGGTTTCGTTGCATTCATGGCATAATGACCTATAATATCTCTTGTCTGGCACTATGTCTTGCGCTGGAAACATAACGGATTTTGTGTAACAAGGTGGCAGGTTGGTCGAGTTGATCGAGGTAAATTTCCTTTCAATCAAGTTGCGGCCCTAGTCATTCTCTGAGGCTTTTCCTCTCTGACGATAGTGGCCCACCATCATTGTCACAGAAAAGACCTGTGACTTGTGGCATTTATGCTTGATGCTGATGGTGCGTCTGCCAACAACACTTTCCCCAATGCTTTGATGCAGACCACACGGAAACAGCGCCCTTTACACCGAAAATGCCCATTCTCTGGCATAGGGAAGACGGCGGCGGATGTACCGTGGCCCATCGACAGTCAAACCTCTCTCTCTCTCTCTCGCTCTTGACAGAGATTTTTCCTTTCCATGACCGAAAGACAATGACAAAAGCATTTGCCATGATCAGAGGAAAGCCTTCTCTCGTCTTTCAATAGATTCGAGAGCGCGATGGATCGCACAACGACAATGACTTGGCAGGCGACAGACGGTGCTGTTTACGATATGGGCGCTCTGATGGAGGCGCTGCGCGACATCAAGGGCGAGTGCCCTTACCCGATACTGACGACGATCGACGCACCGAGCAAGAGACCCGTGAGCCGCGCCGTGTCTGCATGCGCATTCTGTCCATCAGACACGGGTTTCGAGCGGGTGCGGGTGCGAGTGCGCAAGGGCACGCGTAAATTGGCGCATATTGCCGATGACGATTGGGGCAGCGTGTGTCTGGCGTTTACGTCGGCGCCGCACAAGGCATGCTTTACACTGACCGGGAGGGCCACCTGCGCCGATGAACAAGAGGTCCCGATCCATGAGGAACAGCGCCAGATGAGCGAGGGGACCGACGCCGGTACCTCTGGACAGGGGGCGCGATTCGCTTTTATGGAGATCGACGTGGACACGATCGAACTGGTCAGTCATGGCCATGCGTTGGCGCGCGACTCTACCGGCCGCCAGCCCATCGTCCTGCGGCGCACCGTCATATCATCCTAGCGACCGAGAGGGAACCCTTTCGCCTAGAACGGCTGTGTGCCTTCAACGATGGATATTTGTGTGTACCTTTATGTGCAGGGGAACGACAGTGTCGCCGACCTGTGGCGACTGGTTTCCTTCTTCAGTGGGCATTGGTATATACCAAAAGTCTATTTGTTTGCATCTGACGGCAACGGTAATATGTGAGGCAAGTAAAAGGCAAACGGATGCTCGATGGGAACACGGTCTTGTTGCCTTTGAATAAGGATGCCCTAGATGGGTACGCCCAGCTGTTGCATGCGGCGATAGGTGTAGCAGGCCGTGGTGGGAATGTCGGTCGAGACGCCCAGCTGCACCGTGTAGGAGACGCCCGTCGACGAGCGGATGATGTAAAAGCGGCCCTCGCTAGGCCGCCACACGGCAATGTCGGATACGCCGTCGCCGTCAAAGTCTCCCTCGAGGGGCACGTCGCCCAGCTGGCCCCATTGGACGTTCTTGCTGGCGCCCGTGTTTTGGTCAAAGATGAACCAGACGCCGTTGGAGGCGCGCCATATGCACAGCTGCGCGTAGCCCGTACCCAGAAAGTCGCCCACAATGGGCACGTCGGTCGAGCCTGGGTAGGGCTGCCCAAAGGCATATGTGGTGGAGACACCCGTCACTGGATTGAGCAGGAACCAGCGGCCCTGCAAAGGACGCCACACGCCCAACTGGACGGCGCCCACGTTCATCCAATCGCCCGTCATGGGCACGTCTGTGGAGAGGCCCCACGCAGCCGACAGACGCACGGTGCCCTGGATGTCGACAAAGGTCCACGTTGAGTTGCTGCCCTGCACGATGCCCAGTTCGTCGGCGCCGTCGCCGTTGACGTCGCCGCATATGGGGTAGGCCGACGCCGTGGCACCCGCCACGGGTACCGTCGCCAATGACCCCACCGTGTCATTGTCGGGCGGCAGCAGCAGATAGGCCAGGGCCGATGTCCGCCACACGGCCACGCTCGATCGCGATGCGCTGTAGCAACGCGACGGGATCTGCACATCGCCCGCGGCGCCCAGCTGGACGGCGAGCGCATTGGCCGCACCGCCGGTCGCCGTCGTCGATAGGAACCACGTGGATACGGCGCCGCCCGGCCGGTAGACGCCCGGCGACGATGCAGGGCCGAAAAAGGCCGACGGCGTGGTTCCCGTAGAGTGGGCGCGCGACAGGCACGGTACGCGGCCCCACCGGGTGGCCCACGTGTTGGACGCGCCCGCGTACTCTTGGTAGGTCCAAAAGGCGGCGTCGTCAGACGGGTCGGGAAAGGTCGACGTGTAGTCGCCCCATCGCACCACGCCCGTGCCAAAGTCCTTGGTGTAGGGTCCTAGGCCGGCGACGAGAAGGGCCTCGGTGCGCAGGGCGCCCGCCGCATCGGAGTGATCGTGGTAGGCGTAGACCGCGCTGGCAAACTGCGTGGCCGTAAAGCGTGAGCAGCCTACGAGCACGTCCAGGTTGCGGTTGACGGCCAGACTGGGAAACGCGTAAAACAGTGTGTTGGTCGGATCGTCCAAGAGACCCCTCTGCGAGAGGACGCCCGCCGGCGTAAAGGACCACCACTGAACGCTGGCGCGCGTGGGCGACCCGCCCGCCGGGTAGAACACGGTCTGCGCGCACCAGAGCAGGCCCTGCCGGTAGGCCACGGTGAGCACGCGGTCGTCGTTGGTCGTGATGCGCACCGCGGTGCCGGCCTGTGGTGCAAAGCCGCCGTTGACGATGGGTCCCGCGGAACTCCACGCGGGCGCAGTCACCAAGGCGCCAAAGGTCAAGGTGAGACTGCCCACGGTGCCCGAGATGCTCGCGATCCGAAGCGATCCCGTGCCGCCCGAGTTGGGGTTGAACCGCTGCACCAGGTAGGCTATTGGCTGCGCCGGATCGTAGGTGAATGTCGGACAGAAACCGCCGCCGTTGGCACCCCCGCCGTCGATGATCTGCACAGAGAGGGTGCCCGCATAGAGCGCGGCCTTGTCAAACACGTAAAAGCGCGACTGCACAAAGGCATTGGTGGACATGGAAAACATGTTGGCCGTCACCACCACCAGGGTAGAGGTGAATCCCACCGCAGGAAAGTCGGCCCAGGTGGCGCCCGTAGAGTCGGCCGTGACGGCAAACTGGTACCGTGGCGTGGGTTCGATCGACTTGGACGCTGCGATGAGCACCTGGCTCGCGGCGCTGCCGCCATTGTCTGCCGCCGTAAAGAGCCACCGGTCGCCATAGGGGTCATAGACAGAGCGCGGGTCAAATGCGCCGATGCCGGGCCCGCCCGTCCAGTAGGTGTTGGGGTTCTGTGTGGTGCCCATGAATGCGCCGTCGCGCAACTGGCTGCCGTACAAATTGTTGAGGTGGGGCGAAAGGGCGGTGGGGCCCGGTGCGCCGGCGACGTCGGGCGGTATGACCGTTCCGTCGTCGCTGATGCCATTAAAGTTGATCAACGGGGCCTGCGTGGCGGCCGCCACGACATTGGTAGCGGTCGCGTCCGGTGGTGCGCTCACGCTTTCGCCATACTCCGGCGTTGCAACCAAGTCGGGAGTGACAGCGCACACGACATCAGCCAGGGACCGCCATGGTGCGCGACTCTGTGCGCCCGATTCGGACGTATCTCTTGACATGGACTCGCAAACAAGGGTGGGAGCAGCCATTCTTTCCTGCCCTGGTGATTATGGTTCTCTCGGTTTGCGTATATTAGAGTGCGCGTAGGTGTTTTCCCTTGCTGTTTCGTGTAGGCCACAAAAGAGACCCTGGGACGGCGATGCGACCCAAGCGTGCCTCGATCGCTCGTTGCGTAAAACACAAGGGCCGGTTCGCTGTACTTTGGTGGTGCTTATCGAGAGCGCGCGCACACGCACACACAATGACATTACGGCGCGAGGCGTATTCTTTTGAACTGGCGCTTGCTTGGCTGCCTGTATGTGTGCCCCTGAACTTGCCTGCAAGGTACCACAAGGCGATCGACCAAGAGTTCTTACAGTATGAAACCCGTGCAGTCAGCTGAAAACGAGACCACGGGCATCGTATTCAGTAGGGTGGGGGGTGTGTGTGTTATTGGGGATTTCGGCAGAGTCAGCGGGTGCGCATCCGTTTGAGAGCATTTGCTCTACGGTTTAGCCGCTTCTGGATGATGCCAATGAGCATGAGCGTGCTGATTTCCTGGCCGTCGGCATCCAGACCGAGAGATTCGAGCGTTTCGCTGTCCCATGGGCATCCCTGATTGAGCGCCCACTGGAGCAGTTTCAAGTGTCTGCGTCTGGCCGCTATGGTGGCCGTGCGCTCGTCCCATGGGCACCCGCGCGAGCGCGCCCACGCAAGCTTCCGCTGGCTTCCATGGTACGCAAGTGTCGCACACGTTCCCTCATCCCATGGGCATCCCAGTGCGTAGGCCCTGTTGAGCGCATCTGATTCGCCTCGTGCGGCCACGGCCGAAAACACGCGCGCGTCCCATGGGGCTCCATGTGCGCGCACCCAATCGAGCGTGACGGGGCAGTTTGCCACAATGGCGCGCGCGCACGTCTTGGCATCATACGTGCATCCTGCATTCCTCAGCCATTCGAGCATGTCCACGTCGCCTCTCGCCGCAGCGGCCTCGCAGCAAGCGCTCTCTTCCCACGCGGCGCCTCTGGCCCTGAGCCACGCCAAAACGTGCAAGTGGCCCTTGGCGGCAGCCTCGGTGCAGGCCTTTGTTTCCCAATTACCGCGGCCCAATAGACCGTTCCTGTCGAGCCACTCGAGAACGTCCAGGTGTCCGTTGGCCGCCGCCTTTACCCTGGCGCCATCGGCCACAATCAGAGGGATGTCGTACACGTTCCCGCCCGAATCTTGATTGCATTGCCACTGCTCGAGAACCCATTCCAATACGTGGACGTGTCCGTTCTTGGACGCCCTCTCCAGGAGTGTCTCTGTAGAACACACCTCATCCCGTGCCGCGCACCATTGCAAGACATGCAAATGACCGCGTGCCGCCGCCGCGCGCGTGTGCAGTTTCGCATTTTGGCAGCAGCACCCATGGGCCCACGCCCACTGGAGCATATCGAGATTACCTGTCTCGGCAGCAGGCATGCATATGGCGCCTTTCTTGCCTTGTGCCCACATCCATTGCACAATGTGCATGTGATCGTGCTTTGCCGCCTTGAGAATGTCGCATTCACTCCAGCAGCTAAAGTGCCTTTGGCACCATTGGACTGTGGCCAGATGGCCCCTTTTCGCCGCGCGCAAACTGGTGGACTGACCGAATTGGCACCCGTGCTTGTCGAGCCATTCCAGTACATCGATGCGCCCACCTTTGGCTGCCTGATGTGCCCACTTGGTGTCTCTCAGGCAGTGAGGATCCTCTCGCGCCAATTCTCGGAGCAGGTCCATCCATCCGCACCGTGCGGCGGCCCACGGCACAAATATGCGGAACTTGCCCGATTTGGCTTTGATCCTCGCAAGCATCCATGTGGCGAGGGCCACATGCCCGCCCTTGATTGCCTTGTTGCACGCCCTGGCGTCCCACCATGTGCCTCTGTGTTCGAGCCACTCGAGCACGTTTTGGTGTCCATACCGTCCTGCCGCAAAGCTTGCGCGCTTCACGTTCAATCTATATCGATTGCCTTTTCCGGTAAACGAGGCGAGTCTCTCGACGTCCCCGTCGGCTGCCGCCGCGATACAGGCGACCTCGTCGACATCGTTTTCGCCCTCAAAGGGACCCATGCGGTCGGCCATCCAGGCAAACACGCTCCAACGCCTCTGATGAACGAGTCGCTTGGCATAGTCGGCTGCACAGCGTCTGGGCAACATGCAGCCACGACCCGCTGAGCCGTCGGGCATCACGGTGCGGCAACGGCGGCGCTTTTCGCAAGAGGCAGACCAACTCGTGCGGATGGCCTTGCTTGTTTCGTTCCAGTTTCTATTGATGCATGCCAATACAACTAGCGTCGTGTGGTCGGTACGCTCCAACACATACCAGAGCATCTCCTGTGGGAGCCCGTCCATTGTATCAAATCCTTGCGTTGGGTGTGTACACTGCATGTTGACCTTTGGAGGTTACAAATCCTGTAACAACATATACATGCCATTGGACATGCCAACGTTAGAGTCGCAGTGCAGCCATCCAATCGCGTTCTCCAATTTCGCATTCATGATGTGCACTGCGATGCGGCCTAGACATGGTCCTGCTGCCAATGTATACCGCCCGACGGCGCGCGTTGGTAACGTGCGGTCGATACAATGTTTATTGGTCGAGAGACGGGGCGCGCTGCCAACCATGGCTCGCATGTGGCGACCGACGGCGCGGTAGGGAATATTCTTCCCCACACATATATAGTAGACCTTTTCGTCTTTGTTTCTAGAGGGATCTCAATCAGATGGGCACCCATTATCCTTGGCCCACTGCGCCACCTCTCTGCGGCCACTGTAAGAGGCCTTCATAACGGTCTGCCTGTCCCAGGGGCACCCGTGGGCGCGTGCCCATTGGAGGTCCCTGAGGTTGCCGCACATGGCGAGCGATGAGCAGGTACGCTCGTCCCAGGGGCACCCACTTGCATGGAGCCATCGCAAAACATGTGAGTTTCCAAACAGCGCGGCCCGTTCACATGTAACAGCGTCCCAAGGGCACCCATTGGCGATGGCCCATTGCACGTTGGCGAGGTTGCCCTGGTCAACGAGCACATGTGACGTACGAACGTCCCACGGGCAGCCACGTTCCCTGGCCCGTCTTAGACCGCGAATGTCGTTGTGTCTGGCGAGCGCACGGGCGATGTTTGTGCTCCACGCGCACCCATTGGAACAACACCACTCGATCATTTCAGGGTGTTCGTGATGTGCAGCATTCAAGGCCGTGCGCTCATCCCATGGGCACTCGTTGTGCCTGAGCCACTGGAGCACGGCAAGATTGCCCGACTTTGCGGCGGCAGCGCAACATGCAGCATCCCACGGGCACCCTGTGGCTCGCAGCCACTGGACCACATGGAGGTGGCCTCCCAGTGCCGCACGACGCATGCACTCGATGGTCGAACAGGTAAAGCCGTGCGCAACAAGCCACTGTAGTGCTTCCAAGTGACCATGATGTGCTGCACGCTCGGCCGCAATGGGGCGTGTTTTGGCCAACTTGCGCGCATGACGTTCGCCCACGGTCAGCTGACGCCCCTCATCGCACCGGTAGGCCCAACCAAGAACGTGCACATGACCGCCCGCTGCGGCCCTTGCGTAAAAGGAAGCACTCCATGTACGCTCCACGGCAGCGCCTACCGTTTGGACGGCCCACTCGAGAACGTGGAGATGGCCCATGCCTGCTGCCTTTTTGAATTGGCGCATACCCCACACGCAACCGTGCCGTTTGCATAACCAGTCGATGATATGTATGTGGCCGCCCTCGACCGCATTGTCCAACTCCATTTGAGTCATGTAACAACCTCCCTTTTGGACCGCCCATTGGAGGACGTGCAGATGGCCGTTGCGCGTTGCATCGATGTACATGCCCTTGTTCCATGGGCAGCCATTGTCGATGGCCCATTCGATTACATTCAAGTGGCCCTTGGAGGCCGCCTTCAAGGTGGTCATCGCGTCCCAGTTGCGTCCAGAACGCCTTAGCCACTTTAGCAACTCCAAGTCGCCGCGCCCGGCCGCTTCGGCACAGGCAGTAGACCAACACGGGTAGCCTCGGTCCCGCAGCCACTCGATCAACTGTTGGTGTCCACCTTTGGCTGCCCCGTCGCACGCATAGTACTTCCACTCGATGCGCCCACGTTTGGAGAGCGCCCACTCGAATACCTCTTGGCGGTTGTAACGAGCGGCAGCTTTACCGACCGATTTACGATCCCACTGATAACCACGCTGTGCAAACTCGTTCAGGCGCATCGTGTCCCCGTCGGCCGCCGCCGCTACACACGCACGCTCGTCGATCATCTTGTGACCACCAAAGAGACTCGTGCAGTCGACCATCCAGTCAAGCACACCCCAGCGGCGTACCTCGATCATATGGCGTGCATATTGCGTCGCGCACTCGCGGGGCAGTTGGCATGATCCCCTAGCACACGTTGGATCACGGCACCGCAGGGTCTTGACAATCGTTTTGCGCGGCAGTCGCTCGACAAGGCAGCGCCATACGGTGCATGTGCATCTGAGCACCGCCCTGGTAGGTTTATCGACCTGCTCAAACACGGCCAACGCGAGTTCTAAAGGCAGTGAACCAAACTCGCCCTGATTCATCCTTGTTTACGAGGCTTTGGAGATAATGCAGGCATCCACGATATTGATGCATTTCCCTTGCTGGCACTATCTCCGCGTTCATTGGTCTCGGCCAGCGCCCACACGATGATGGCTAATAATAGATGTTTGCCCAGGTGGCGCAGCCCCGCTCTGGCCGCGTTGTAATTGTTGGTGCTCGCACTGCAAGCAATCCACGCCAGCATTGGTGTGACGCCAATGGTACGAAATGCAATCGTGAATTATAGGGACAACGTCCAATAGCAGTGTACCGTAACCCGGCACCTGTTGATGCCATTGACGACCGGCCAAAGAGTCACTCTATTTTCTTGGCTCCAACACGAAACGAGGTTGCAGGCAACTAGGCAGGGTACTCAACGAATACCCTCTATATACACGCTCAACGTGAGGGGGGGGGAGGGCAACATATAATTTGTATGGCCCTCGTTGTCATCACACAGATTCAGCCATGAATCAGTTGCCTTCTGAACTGCTGGTGATGATATTCGACCACGTCACTATGGGCGTGCCCGTATTGCGCTGCGTGAGCCCTCTGTGGTGCCAACTGATCGACAGCACGCATCGCGTTCGCCTCAACGATCCATACCATTCGGACAACACAAAGCGATGCACGACCGGGGACGGTTGCGAAACGCCTCAACTGTGCGCCATGCGGTACGCGTATACCATGGCGACAAAGAGGCATTGGAACGTAATGGATTGGATGATCGACTGTTCGCGCCCGTTCGAGGGCGACAGCGACGCTGACGTGTGGGCATGCCAGCGCGCCGCCGAGGATGGCGACGTCGCCCGCCTCCAGCAGTTTCGTGCGCGCGGGTTCAGGTGGACAAACACGGTGAGCAAGGCCGCCGCGTTCTACGGGCGCAGGCGCATCCTCGAGTGGATATTTCGGCAGAGCGATCGGCCGCCTTGGTGCAGCAACGTGTGCGCCGCGGCCGCCAGGTGGGGGCGGCTCAAACTGCTACGATGGCTGAACAGCAAGGGCGCGCCCTGGGACGGCAGAGTGTGCACCTATGCGGCCCGGCGCGGCCATTTGCACGTGCTCCAGTGGGCGCGCTCTCGTGACTGCCCTTGGAGTGCAGACACATTTACCGCTGCGGCAAGAGGGGGTCACATCCATATTCTCGAATGGCTTGAAGCCAACAAGTGTCCATACAATGAGGCCCAGGCGTTCAACGGTGCTGCGGCAAGGGGCCACTTGAATGTGCTCAAATGGTTTGATGGCAATGGCTACTGGTCATTTAGCGGCAAGTGGGTCGCAGAAGCCGCCAGGAATGGCCATTTGCACGTTCTCGAATGGTCCGAATGCTATTTACCCGGCAAACGTGCCGTGCAGCAGGCGGCCGCTGGGGGTCACATTGACGTGCTCAAATGGTTGCTCGCTCGTGCATGCCCGTTCACTGCTATAGCGTGCCTCAAGGCCGCACGCAGGGGCCAACTTGAAACGCTCCAATGGCTACGCAAGCACGGGTGCCCGTGGGACAGTCGCGTCTACACCTATGCGGCACGCAAGGGCTCCATGGAGATTCTAAAGTGGGCAGAGGCGCAGGGATGCCCTCTGGGTGGCGACGATGCGCTGATTCGCGCAAACGGACTCACTGGCACTGAGGGAGATCGAAAGACGAGTTGGCCGTGCATCTCGATGGCCTACAAGGGCAACATCACAGTGCTCAAGTGGCTCCACGCGCGCGGCTACCCATTGGGCAAAGACTGCTGCGTAGAGGCCACATATGCGTCAGCACCAAGGGTGCTTGCATGGTTGCGATCTCACGGATGTCCGTGGGACAAGAACGCGTGCATGATGGCGGCACGCTGGGCTGATATGGACTTGCTGAAATGGCTCCGCGATCATGGCGCGCCCCTAACGTCCAAGGCGTGCACGCGGGCCGCCCAGCACGGGCACCTAGAGACGCTCAAATGGCTGCGCAACAATGGATGTCCATGGGACGAGAGGACGCGCCGAGTCGCCGCTGGCAATGGGCACAAGCACATTGTCGAGTGGATCGACGCAAATGGGCTGTGAAATCCTCATCAAGGAAACGCGCATATGTCATATATGATGTATGTGTTTGTTGCATACAATGGAACGCACAGACAACACCTGAACGAGGGACATCACTGTACATATTCCGTTGCTGTATGGTTGGCGTCGTGGGCCATGTTTGCGACCCAACAACACGAGCACGTACGATTGCGACCCCGTATCATTATCTTGCATGTAATGAAAACACTGCAGTACAAGAGCAATTCTCACCACATCGTTCCATCGCAACAAAAACACAAATGTACGCAAAAAGGACGGTAGGGAATCAGACATGTGCTTGATGCGTCTTGCAGCATATCGTGCCATTAGAATGAGTAGGTTCACGTCGCAGAGTGTATCGAGCACTATGATCTCTGCACTCTCAACAAGAACCAAAAGCCACTCACACAGGGCCACTATGGTGCCCCGGTCATGTTGGTTTTATACTTGTTTCGCTGCTCGGACTTTGCGGTTGATTTGGGAGGAAAGCATGTCTATTTTTTGGCAGTCTCTAGTCTGTTCAAGCAGTCGAAATCGTGCACTCATAGAGACTCGTGCGATCTACCTCTGCTCCATCTTGATAGCGCGCAGACTGTGATGGCTGTCAAGGTAAAGCCTTGATCTACATCGTTAGTATGGTATCGTGATGGACTCGGCAAGTGTTCTGTCACTGCCCAAAGTCGTGCCATAGATAGCGTATTCTGTCATCTCTGTCTTTGGCAGGATCTCCGTCAGAGGGGCATCCATTATCCTTGGCCCATTGTGCTGCCTCCTTGTGTTCATTGTAAGAGGCCCACAGAAACGTCTGCCTGTCCCAGGGACACCCGCGGGCACGCACCCATTGAAGGTCTTTCACAGTGCCACGTTGAGCAAGTGCCGAGCAGGTGCGCTCGTCCCAGGGACATCCACTGGCGTAGAGCCATTGCAAAACGTCCGTCTTTCCGAGCAGGGCGGCCTGCTCGCATGTGCCAGCATCCCAGGGGCATCCAGCGGCAATGACGCGCTGCAGGCTCGTGAGTTTGCCCCTTCCGGCAAGCACGTACGTCGTGGTAACGTCCAATGGGCATCCACGTTCTATAACATACATGAGACGGCAAACACCTCCGCTCTGGGCGAGCGTAGCGGCAATAGTAGTGCTCCACGCGCATCCGTTTGCACAGCACCACCCGAGTACCTCGAGGTAGTTGCGAGACGCAGCCATCAGAGGCGTGCGTTTGTCCCACGGACATCCATTGTGTCTGAGCCACTGGAGCAGGGCGAGATTGCCTGACAGTGCGGCGGCAGCGCAGCATGCAGCATTCCACGGGCACCCTTTGGCTCGCAGCCACTGGACTATGTGCAGGTGACCTTCAAACGCTGCGAGGCGCATGCATTCGACGGTGGACCATGCAAAACCGTGCGAGACAAGCCACCGCAACGCTTCCAGGTGACCGTGTCGTCCCGCACTTTCTGCCGCGATAGAACGCCTCTTGGCCAACTCGCGTGCACGACGTTCGCCCGCAGTCAGTTGGCACTCCTCGTCGCAGTGGTAGGCCCAGTCGAGGATGTGCACGTGGCCACCCGCCGCGATCCTCGCGTAAAAGCGGGCACTCCACTCGCGCTTGACAGAGGCGCCCACCGTGTGGGCGGCCCACTCGAGCACGTCCAGGTGGCCCATGCCCGCCGCCTTTTTAAAGTGACGCGCCTTCCACACGCAACCGTGGTGCGCGCACAACCAATCGATGATGTGCACATGGCCACCCTTGGCCGCCGCGCCCAGGTGCTTTTGGGTCATGCGCTCGCCCCTCTTTTCGACCGCCCACTGGAGGATGGGCAAGTGGCCATTACGTGCTGCTTCAATGTATGCGTGCTTGTCTAGCGGACAGCCATTGACGACGGCCCACTCAAATGTGGCCAGCTGGCCCCCATAGGCCGCCCTAAATGTGGTCATCGTGCCCCATCCACACCCAGAAAGCCTCAGCCACTTTAGCAGCGATAGGCGACCATTGCCAGCCGCATAGTCGCAGGCACTATCATGGCATCCATAGCTTTGGGTTTTCAGCCACTCGATCAACCGCTGGTGTCCACCCTTGGCCGCTCCGTTACATGCATGGTATTTCCACACACGGCGCCCGTACTTGGCCAGCGCCCACTCAAATACCTCTTGGTGGTTGTAGCGCGCAGCGGCCTTGCCGACCCATCCCCAGCGCCACCGGTAGCCGCGTTGGGCAAACTCGCTCAGGCGCATGGTATCGCCGTCCGATGCTGCTGCAACGCAGGCATCCTTGTCCAAGGTATTGTATCCGTCAAAGAGACCCGTGCAGCCAACCATCCAGTCAAATACGCTCCAGCGGCGCACCTTGATCATATGGCGCGCATACCGCGTTGCGCACTCGCGGGGCAGTTGGCATGGTCCCCCAACATATATCGGATTGCGGCATTGCAGGGCCTTGGCAATCGTTTTGGACGGCAGTCGCTCGACAAGGCATCGCCATACAATGCACGTGCATCTGAGTACGGCCCTCGTGGATGTGTCTACATGCTCGAATACGGCAAGCACGATTTCCAAAGGTAACGCTCCAAACTCTTTTTGGTCCATTCTCGCTCACAAGGTCCGAGAGACAATAGAGGCATCGACTGGGTCATGGCGTTCCTTTTCCTAATGTCGTCATCGCATTGGTCAGTTGCGACCAACGCCTGCGCATAACGTCCAACGACAAACATTTGGCATGCAGCAAATCCACTCTGGCAACGGCTGCCAACGTGCATCCTTGCAAGCAATCGGACGGCGACATTGGTATGATTCCTGTGGCAACGAAATGGAATTGTGGGTTGTGGAAATATCATCCAATGGGAGTAGACTGCAATCTGCCGATGCCACCTGACGGTCGGCCAGGGAGCCATTCCATTTCATTCTCTTGGCGTGCATAGAGGACGAGATTGCAAGCGACTGTTGAGGCACGCAACAGCAACAAAGAGTCTGCACATATACGTCTGGTGCAAGGGCCCCATAGATTGTGGTATCTTTGTCGCAATACGCATTCGGTCATGGACCAGTTACCCCCTGAACTGCTGGTGATGGTATTCGACCATGTGGTTGATGGCGTGCCCGTGTTGCGCTGCGTAAACCCCCTGTGGTGCCAACTGATCGACAGCACGCGTCTCGTGCGCCTCAAGGATCCACGCCATTCTGACAATAGAAAACGCTGCACGACCGGGAACAAATGCGAAACACCTCGGCTGTGCGCCACGCGGTACGCCCTTTGCATGGCAACGAAAAGACGCTGGAACGTGATGGACTGGATGATCGACCGTTCGCAGCCATTCGAGGGCGACAGTGACGCCGACGTGTGGGCATGCCAGTGCGCCGCAGAGGACGGCGACGTCGCTCGCCTCCAGCAGTTTCGTGCGCGCGGGTTCAGGTGGAGAAACAGGGTGAGCAAGGCCGCTGCGCTCTATGGACGCAGGCGCATTCTCGAATGGACGTTTCGGCAGAGCGATAGGCCACCATGGGAGGAAAACGTGTGCGCCGCAGCAGCCCGCTGGGGGCGCCTCAAGCTGCTGCGATGGCTCCGCAACAAAGGTGCACCATGGGACGACAGGGTATGCGCCTATGCGGCTCGGCGCGGCCATTTGCATGTTATAGAATGGGCGCACTCTCACAATTGCCCCTGGGATGAAAAGACCTTTACCGCTGCGGCCAGAGGGGGCCACATCCATATCCTCGAATGGCTTGAAGCCAACAACTGTCCATCTAACGTGACACGGGCGTACAAGGGTGCTGCGGCCAAGGGCCACATCGATGTGCTCAAGCGGTTCGCCAGTCATTGTTACTTGCCTTTTGGTGACAAATGGATGGCAGAGGCCGCTAGAAATGGGCACTTGCACGTTCTCAAATGGGCTGTCACCGTGGGCTATGTGCCTGGAAAACGTGTCATGCAGCAGGCGGCTGCCGGGGGTCACATCCATATGCTGGAATGGCTGCTCGCCCGTGGCTGCCCGCTGAATGCCATCGCGTGCCTCAAGGCCGCTCGCAGGGGCCAACTGAAAGCGCTCCAATGGCTGCACGAGCACGGATGCCCGTGGGACAGTCGCGTCTACACCTATGCAGCGCGCAAGGGCTCCATGGAGATACTAAAGTGGGCAGAGGCGCATGGATGTCCACTAGACGATGACGATGCGCTGATTCGCGCAAACGGACTCACCCATACCGAGGGAGATAGAAGGACAAGTTGGCCGTGCATCTTTATCGTCTACGAGGGCGACATTGAGGTGCTCAATTGGCTCCACGCGCACGGCTACCCATTGGGCAAGGACTGCTGCGTGGAGGCCACCTATGCATCGGCCCCTAGAATGCTCGCGTGGTTGCGAGCCCATGGATGCCCATGGAACAAGAAAGCGTGCATGATGGCGGCACGCTGGGCCGACACGGATATGCTGCGATGGCTTTGTGCTCACGGCGCGCCCTTGACGCGCAAAGCATGTAGGCGAGCCGCACGATATGGGCACCTAGAGACGCTCAAGTGGCTGCGCGACAATGGATGCCCATGGGACGAAGGAGCGCACCGGGTCGCAGCCGAAAACGGCCATGATCACATTGTCAGGTGGATACGGGCAAATGGTTTGTAAGCCTTTTCTTTCAAGAATCAAGCAAATGCATGGTATGCGCATATGGACTATATTGCACATTTGGTCGCTACCTTTTACGACTGTTTGAGCGAATATGCAAATGTCCTCGCCGTGTATAAAGGCAGACAGTTCCTGTAGAACAGCAAAAGTGGACACGGTCTCTGTCACGCACGATCGTTCCCTATGTGATGTATACTATGGAAGCCTATGTGGTACTGTTTGCTCCATTACTTTGCCATGTCACGTCTCGGTTACCTACCCTACAAACAAGAAAGGGACAGAGCCAGCGCTTGGACGCATTCGCATTGCTCGATCCATCAATCAGCGAATCGCAGGCACGACATGTACCGGTGCACTGCCGCACAATATGGTACACAGTCATAACTCATATGACCCAAAAGTGCGAGTCTGGACTGTGCGTCTCGA
>Ga0255334_1000854_pt1 | contig 18055 bp, 14 predicted proteins | sample EtOH5_35cm_T3_12_FD_202080 | JGI IMG/M metagenome (GOLD analysis project Ga0255334, IMG submission 202080) | Sandy soil microbial communities from University of British Columbia, Vancouver, Canada - EtOH5_35cm_T3_129 | ecosystem: Engineered > Artificial ecosystem > Sand microcosm > Unclassified ...
CATTTTTCTTGAAGTTGCCTTTGATGCTACAGCATGGGCAGTTTAAACCCTCGTGAAAACGAGCGGCGCGAATTTCATCTAAACTGGATAATTTCCCTTTCAGGGGTGACTCAGAAGAAGATGTTGATTCTTCTAGAATTCGAAGAAGAAGTTGCTTCTGCTGAGGTTCCAATTCCTCAAGCGCATCAACGATTTGATTCAATGGGATGTAGGCCATTTCCGTTACCTCCGAACATTTGTTCTATATCCTAATAATATCAGAACAAACGTTCCTAAGCAACAACTACGTGGAACTCAGCCATTCGATTTTACTTGTTTTTATTTTTCGGGATTCGGATTGTAAACTGGTAAAATTCGTCGTGATCTTCTTCGTCCGTCTCCACAGGAAGTCCCGTTTGCATAACCATATCAATGGACTGGCGCACCGTATTGATCGCAATTCGGGCGTCGCGGGAAAAGGCCTTCCATCTCGGCTTCGCTTTTTTTTCCTTCTTGGGATTTTCTTCGGCTTCCAGCAGCTGTTTTACCCTTACCTCCGTTTGCTTCACGTTCCATTCCCGTTCGAGAATTTCCTGCAAGACTTTTGCCTGCAGCTCGGCTTGCTTCAGCGGGATCAACGCACGTGCATGACGCTCCGTTACCTGACGAGCCAACAGTGCATCCTGGATTTCTTGCGGCAAATGAAGCAATCGGAGCTTGTTGGCAATCGTGGACTGACCTTTGCCGAGGCGCTGAGCCAAACTCTCCTGCGTCAGGTTGTGCAGGTCGATCAGCTTTTGATACGCGACAGCCTCCTCGATTACAGTCAATCCTTCCCGCTGCAAATTCTCGATCAGCGCGATGGAAGCGGTCTGTGCGTCATTAAACTCTTTGACAATCGCAGGTATCCGTTCCATGCCCAATTTCTTCGTTGCTCGCAGACGCCGTTCTCCTGCAATCAACTCATACTGACCGTCTCTCACCCGGACGACGATCGGTTGAATCAACCCATGAGTCCGTATCGTTTGACACAACTCCTCAATTTTCTCGTCATCAAATACCGTGCGAGGCTGATACGGATTTGGCACGATCTCCCCAACCGGTATTTGCCTGATTTCTTCGTTGTCTGTTTTGTCGGTCAGACCGAAAATTCGAGAAAATGAATCCTTCACTGCCATAGAAAATCCCCCACTTCTACCCGTTCCATCCTTGCTATTTCATAAAAAAGTGTTTGGTTTTTTTACCGAAAAACCTGGGCGTATTCTTGTTCGTCCTGTACAAAGGCCAATCGTATCCCTTCATCATCGATCCGGTATCGTTCGCTATTCTTCATTTGAAACAAACCAGAGCCTTCTTCACGATTTCCCCGGCAACAGCTTGTCCCTCATTTCCGATGCTTCTCTCGCTATTTTCCACCATAAAGGCACGAGATCTCACAGCTTCCGCGAATCGAAAAAAGAAACCTTTCTTCATTCGTCGGACAGTGCCGGATTCGTGCTCTTTCAATGAAGGATGAGATCTGCCGCTCTTCCTGTCTTTTCCATACATGTCAATAGAAACGGCATGACCTTATAACTTGCCGAGAAACGGTCAACCTTGCCGATTCGTGATAAAAGGTGCTGGAGCCCTACCGAAAAAAGACGCTTCGAGTCCTTTTCTGCAACAACAAAAAAACTTTTGGCCTACACACGTTCTGCGTTCCAATCGAAGTACGTTTCTTTTCCTAATTCTAATTCTGCAAGATTCGCCCAATTCCTGCTACGAAAAAACGTTTCACGTGAAACATCAATCGTGATCGTCGTCGTAATAAGCAGGCTTTCCATGCTCTTTATGGTATTCCTCTTCGTCCAGGCTGTCGTCGTGTAAACGAGAAATTTTTGTGGCGTGAAACAGCTTGGGGAACAGTCTGTGAAAATCAAGGGTCAAATAGGCAAGAAATGCGGCGACGATAGCCGTAATGTACATTCCGGCGCTAAACATCAAGCCGATCGCCGAGGCAACCCACATCCCTGCTGCAGTAGTCAGTCCTTTCACTGATCCTTTGAACTTGATAATCGCCCCCCCGCTCCCAAAAAGCCCATACCCGTTACGACCTGAGCTGCAACCCGCCCAGGGTCATACGTCGCTCCACCCGAAGAAAATCCGTAAATTGAAGCTAGTCCAAACAAGCAGGAACCAAAACAAACAAGGCTGTACGTTCGGAAACCAGCCCCTTTTCCGCGGCTTACATCCTTTATGAAACGCTCCCGCTCCCACCCCATGATGGCCCCAGCCACGAAGGCCAAAAACAGGCGCAACAGAATCGCAGGCAGTTCAGAGGGGAAAAAGACGGCTTGCGCTGCTTCCATGATCTTCACCCTTTCACCAGGCGAAAGTTACTTAGATGTATATGCCGGAAGCAAGGGAGACATGTCGTATAAGGAAATGGGGCCGGGGAAACTCCAGCCAAATCCCTTTGCCCCTTTCCCGCCGCTTCATGTCATCCCTTCACTCGGCAGCTCCTTGCCATCCCCTGTTCCGCTCCCCCGCAAAAAGGACCGCAGCAGCTACGCCACGGTCTTCTCACACATTTTCATTGGAACAGCAGCTTTTTTTCGATATTCAGCAGCCTTTTCCGTTGTTTACCAACTTTTTTCGTTGTTCAGCAGCTTTTGCCATTACATCAGCGGCTTTTTCGCAGGCACTCCCGGCATGCGCGGGTAGGTTTTCGGGGTTGCTTCCACTTTTTCCACGATCACGATGTTTCGCTCGCCGGCATCCTCCGGCAGCTCGAACGTTTCCACTTTTCGCGTCTTGCCGCCCAATGTTTTAATCGCCTTTTTCGCCTCGTTCAGCTCGAGAGTCATTTCAGCGCCTTTGAGGGCGATGAAGTGGCCGCATACTTCGGCAAACGGCAAGCAGAACTCCGACAGCAAATTCATTCTCGCCACCGCCCGGGCGACGACGAGCTGGTATTTTTCCCGATGGGCGGGCTCCTGACCGCGCTCTTCCGCACGCCCGTGCACCGGGTTGACGTTCTCCAGTCCCAATTCGCCGGCGACATGCTGCAAGAAGTTCATCCGCTTGTTCAACGAGTCGACAATGGTCATTTTCAGATGCGGGAAGCAAATCTTCAACGGGATGCTCGGAAAGCCCGCTCCCCCGCCGATGTCCACAACCGACTCCACCTTGTCAAAAGGGTAGAAGAACGCAGGGGTAACAGAATCGTAGAAATGCTTGTTGTATACCTGACCTTCTTCGGTAATGCCCGTCAGATTCATTTTTTCGTTCCATTCCACCAGCAAGTGAAAAAACTGATCGAATTGCTCCATCTGTCGGTCGGTCAGCACAATGCCTTTGGCGCTCAGTGCCTCGGCGAATTGTTCTTTCGTCATTTGCTTTTCTCCTTACTCTGCCGCTCCTACGCGATTGTACTGCTCCAAATAGACCATCAGCACGGAAATATCGGCAGGAGTCACCCCGGCGATTCGGGCGCCCTGTCCGATGTTCAGGGGACGAATTCGCGACATGTTTTCCCGCGCTTCCTTGGACATCCCGGAAATTTGATGGTAGTCGATGTTCTCCGGAATCCGCCGCTCCTCCATCTTTTTCATCCGCTCGACTTGCTGCAGCGATTTGCGGATGTACCCGTCGTATTTGATCTGGATTTCTACCTGCTCGGCCACGTCTTCCGGCACCGGTTCGGCAGGAGACACCATTTGCATGATATGATTGTAGGTAATTTCGGGACGGCGCAGCAGCTGTGCCAGCTCGATGACTTCCGTCAACTCAGGGGATCCGGCCGCACGCAGCACCTCCTGGACGTTTGCCATGTCAGGACGCACCCGCGTCTGATTGACCCGCGCGATCTCCTGCTCAATCAGCTGACGCTTGACGACAAACCGCGCATGCCGCTCTTCGCTGATCAGACCAATCTCGCGGCCGATGTCCGTCAGACGCAGATCCGCATTGTCATGGCGCAAAAGCAGGCGGTATTCGGCGCGGGATGTGAGCAAACGGTAAGGCTCATGGGTTCCTTTGGTCACCAGGTCGTCAATCAGCACACCGATGTACGCTTGTTCCCGTCCCAAAATAACGGGCTCTTTCCCCTGCACGCGGCGGGCCGCATTGATCCCGGCCATCAGGCCCTGTCCGGCCGCTTCCTCGTAGCCGGACGTACCGTTGATTTGCCCTGCGGTAAACAGGCCCGGGAGCAGCTTCGTTTCCAGCGAAGGCCACAGCTGCGTCGGCACGACCGCATCATACTCGATCGCGTAGCCGGGCCGCATCATTTTCACTTCCTCCATCCCCGCCATCGAGCGCAGCATGGACAGCTGCACGTCTTCCGGCAAGCTGGTGGACAGGCCTTGCACGTACATTTCTTCCGTGTGGCGTCCCTCTGGCTCCAGGAAGATCTGATGGCGCGGCTTGTCGTTGAAGCGGACGACCTTGTCTTCAATGGAAGGGCAATAACGAGGTCCCGTCCCTTCAATCATCCCCGAATACATCGGAGCGCGATGCAGGTTGCTGTTGATCAGCTCGTGGGTCCCCTCATTCGTGTACGTGAGCCAGCACGGGAGCTGATCCGTGATAAATTCCGTCGTCTCGTAAGAAAAGGCGCGCGGCTCTTTATCGCCCGGCTGAATTTCCATTTTCGTAAAATCAATGCTGTGTTTATGGACGCGCGGCGGTGTGCCGGTTTTGAATCGCGTCATTTCGAAGCCCAGCTCTTTCAAGTGATGAGCCAGACGAATGGATGGACGCATGTTGTTCGGGCCGCTTTCGTACTGCAGGTCGCCTAAAATGATTTTTCCGCGCAAGTAGGTGCCGGTCGTCAGCACGACAGACTTCGCTTTATAGTGAGCGCCTGTCTGCGTCAGCACCCCTTGGCACACACCGTCATGGACGATCAGCTCTTCGACCATCGCCTGGCGCAGCAGAAGATTAGGCGTATTTTCAATCGTCCGTTTCATTTCGTGCTGGTACGCAAATTTATCGGCTTGCGCACGCAGAGCATGCACAGCAGGCCCTTTTCCCGTATTCAGCATGCGCATTTGAAGATGCGTCTTGTCTGTATTGCGGCCCATTTCCCCGCCGAGCGCATCGATTTCGCGCACGACATGCCCTTTGGCAGGACCGCCGACAGAAGGATTGCACGGCATAAACGCGACGGCATCCAGGTTGATGGTCAACAGCAAGGTGCTGCATCCCATCCGGGCAGCCGCCAACGCCGCTTCACACCCCGCATGCCCAGCCCCAATCACGACGACGTCAAACGAGCCAGCTTCATACACAGGTACAGCATTCACTTTGTCTTCCTCCTCTTCATTTACTCTCGATTACTTGCCCAAACAAAACTGGGAGAAGATCTGGTCGATCAAATCTTCGCCGACACTTTCGCCGATTACTTCTCCTAGCAGCTCCCAGGCTTTTTTAATGTCGATCTGGATCATGTCAACGGGCATCAGCCCTTCAATGCCGCTCAACGCATCGTCCATCGCCTGTTCAGCCTGCCGCAGCAGATGAATATGACGCGCATTGCTCACGTAGGTCAGATCGTCCTGCTGTACGCGGCCGCTAAAGAAAATATCGCGGATCGCCTGCTCCAGCAGCTCGATCCCGGTCTCTTTCCGTGCCGAGGCCATAATCAACGGCTGCTGCGGGAAATGACGCTTGACCTCTTCCAAATCAATCTTTTGCGGCAGATCGAACTTGTTGACGATCACAATGACGGAAAACCCCTTCGCTGCCTCAAAAATCGCGTAGTCATCCGGGGTCAAAGGTTCATTGTAATTGAGCACGAGCAGCACGAGGTCTGCCTTTTGCAGCAGCTGTCTGGACTTCTCCACCCCGATCTTTTCCACGATATCCTCGGTATCGCGGATCCCTGCTGTATCAATCAGCCGCAGCGGAACACCGCGCACGTTGACGTACTCTTCGATCACATCGCGCGTCGTTCCCGCGACATCCGTTACAATCGCTTTTTCCTCTTGCACCAGGCTGTTCAACAGCGAAGACTTCCCGACGTTCGGGCGCCCGATAATTGCGGTAGACAACCCTTCCCGCAAGATTTTCCCTTGCTTGGCCGTTTGCAAGAGCCTTTTGATTTCCGCTTTGACCTCTTCGCACTTTTGCCGCAAGAAATTTTGGGTAAATTCCTCCACGTCGTGCTCCGGATAGTCCAGCGTCACCTCTATATGCGCCATGGCTTCGATCAGATTTTGACGCAGCTGGCGTATCAGGCGCGAGAGCTTCCCCTCCACCTGGTTCAAAGCCACCTTCATCGCCCGGTCGGTTTTCGCCCGGATCAAGTCGATCACGGCCTCGGCCTGCGACAAATCTACCCGTCCATTGAGAAAAGCCCGTTTGGTAAACTCCCCTGGCTCCGCCAACCGGGCGCCCTGCTCCAGGATCAGATCCAGCACGCGCTCGACGGAAACGATTCCTCCGTGGCAATTGACCTCCACGACATCCTCCCGCGTAAACGTGCGCGGCGCCTTCATCACGGATACGAGCACCTCTTCTACCAGGCTGCCCGTCTGTGGATCATGCAAATGCCCGTAGTGAATCGTATGGCTGTCCACAGTGGACAACGCATTCTTTCCTTTGTATATCTTATCCACAACTTCGATCGCTTCCGGTCCGCTGACCCGGATCACGGCAATGCCGCCCTCCCCCATCGGTGTCGCGACCGCCGCTATCGTATCGAATTTCATGCTGTTCACCTCAAGCTTTCCAATCCAAACAACTCAGCCACTAACATAATAGCTTAACAGATCGCCTCGAAAAATACCAAGCGATTGTGCACTTCCCTGGCGTCCCTGGCGACCGCCATACCTAATAGGAAAAAGCAACCCTGCGCTTCAAGGTTGCTCGTCGCGTATCTTATCCACAGTATGATCCTTTTCTTGCGGCGCCAACCCTGTCACAGGTTACCCACTGTGGACAAGTGTACTATACCGCCGCTGAAAGAACCATCTAAAAAACGGTGCCTTGCCAGACCCTGCGCAAAAAACGGCAAAAAGGAGGCCGAACCGGCGCTTCATGTTTCCGGACGTGAAAGTCCTTTTCCACTCCACGCAAAAAAAGGAAGCCTACCTGGAGGCTCCCTTCGGTGCGATGACAATATATCGATTGGGTTCGTCCCCTTCACTGAACGTAACCACATCCGTTCGCTTTTGCAAAAAGGCGTGAATGACTTTCCGCTCCGCTGCCGACATCGGCTCCAGACGAACATCGCGCCTGGTCGAAAGGGCTTTTTTGGCGACCCGGTCCGCCAGCTGCTCCAATGTTTCTTTGCGGCGCAGCCGGTAGTTCTCTGCATCCAACGTGATGCGAACGTGCTTGTCCGCATGACGGTTTGCTACGACATTTACGAGATACTGCAGTGAATCAAGAGTTTGTCCCCTACGGCCAATAATGATTCCCAGATTCGAACCCTGGATGTCAAACAGCACGCCTTCTTCATGGGCACGTTGTTCCACTTTGGCATCGACCTTCATGTTGGACAACACGTCTTGAAGAAACTCGCGTCCCTGTGCAACCGGGTCAAAATGAAATTCCACTTCCACTTTGGCGTCCTTGGTCCCGATCAGTCCAAACAGGCCTCTGCTCGGTTCCTCCAGCACGCGTACACTCGCCTTTTCACGAGGCACACCCAATTCCAGCAATGCTTTCTGCACAGCATCGTCGATCGTTTTAGCCGTAGCTACCACCTTTTTCACTTGGAGGCTCCCTCCTTAGGAGTCAGCTTTTGACCTTTATCACGGTACAGGAAATAGGTTTGCACAATCGTGAACAGGTTGCCGTACACCCAATACAGCGAGAGGGCAGATGGCAATGTCACGGCGATCGCCAGGATCATGAGCGGCATCATGACCAGCATCATCTGCATCTGTGGATTGCCTTGCGTCGTCTGTCCCATCATTTTGGACTGCAAATACGTCGTAATAGCCGCTACGATCGGCAAGATATAGTAGGGATCTTTTTCTCCGAGCGTCAGCCACAGGAATGTTTGGGAATTGATTTCCGCCGTGCGGATGATAGCGTGGTAGAACGCGATCAGAATCGGCATTTGCACCAGCATCGGCAAGCAGCCGGCCAACGGATTGACACCGTTCTTTTGGAAGATGGCCATGGTTTCCTGCTGTGCCTTCTGCGGATCGTTCTTGTACTTCTCACGGATTTTTTGCATTTCCGGCTGAAGTTCCTGCATTTTCTTGGAGCTCTTGATCTGCTTGACCATCAGTGGGAGCACAATCAGACGAATAATGACCGTGGCTACCAGAATCCCCAGGCCGTAGTTGTTGCCAAGTACCGAAGCACTCTCTTTAATCAACCAGGACAAGGGGTAAACCAAATACTTGTCCCAAATGCCGGTTGCGTCAGGGCCGATTGGTGCAGCTGTCTGAGGGTTACAGCCCGACAAAATAAGAACCAGCAAGGTCAGCATAAGCATGCTGAGGGTACGTCTGCTCAAGGGATGATCCTCCTTTTCCCCGTTTCAAATGAGGTAATTGATTATTTTCGCTGTTCCGGAACCGGATCAAACCCGCCCGGGTGGAACGGATGGCATTTCAGGATGCGACGAAGAGCCAGCCATCCTCCCTTCCACGCACCAAATCTGCGAATGGATTCGATCGCGTAGTGAGAACATGTCGGCGCGAATCTGCACGACGGCGGTTTCAGCGGAGAAATGAACAGCTGGTACCCGCGGATCAGTCCCATTATGATTTTCGCAATCATCGTATCACCCTCTTTTTCCATTATGTACGGGTGCCTGTTTGATCACTTTCGCCCTCTTCATGACGTGCAAAAGTGATTGTTCGATGGCTTCAAGCGACATCAACTCCACGCCAGGACGTGCGATGATGACGAGATCCAAACCGAGTGGAATGCTGTCTTCCAATCGGGCGACTGCTTCGCGAATCAGACGCTTGACCCTGTTACGAATAACGGCATTGCCAATTTTTTTGCTGACGGAAATTCCAGCGCGAAACGCAGCCTGTCCCTCCTGCTTGGCTGCATACAGGACAAACTGCTTGTTGGCAGCTGAACTTCCTCGTTGAAACACTGCTTGAAATTGCTCATTCTTTTTGAGCCGGTGTGAACGATGCAAGGTAAACAACCCCTAACATCACAATTATAGTAGAAAACGTAAACAGCATCTACCAGTATATCCTTGTTTCGTCCACTTTTTTCCCCGAACCGGACATAGAATCCAAGAAATTCGTATAAAAAGAGAATCCCGCTCTGCCCAAGAAGTGAAAAAAGCCGGCAAACTCTTTGTCCTCTTCTCCAAAAGGCGATCCTGTTCTCTTGCATGCCTCATCCTTTCGGTAGCTAGGTAATCAATATCCTTCCAAAAGGTTCAACATTCCCGCAGGACTTCCTCTTTATAGAAACAAAGAATTTTCCGACTTTTCCCTGAAACAAAAAAGGCCACGGAATGTGTGGCCTACGCAGAAAGAACTTTTCTTCCTCTTTTACGACGAGCAGCCAAAACTTTACGGCCATTTTTTGTGCTCATGCGCTTGCGGAATCCGTGATCCTTTTTGCGCTTGCGGTTGTTAGGATTGAAAGATGGTTTCATTGTGTATACACCTCCGCCTTTACAGACATTCTTTCTCATTATAAAAAATATACCCGAAAAGTCAAGTGACAGCGGAATTCGATTACCAAGGCAAATATCCCCATAAAACTATTTCCCGACTTTGACTCCGTTTGTGGATATCATTTTATCCACAAATCCGCCATTCGACAAATTTATCTACAGCTTGTACACAAAATATAGATATGTGAATATGTCCCCAGCACCAGTGGTTGTGTTTGTGGATAAGTGCGAAAAAACCATTGATACCATGCATTATTTCTGTTATCATTGTTTTGTTTTGAAGCGTGAATAACTCCGATGGGTCAATCGGTTTTTCCACAGCATGTGGATAAGTTTGTGGACAGATTCTTTCCTGTGTGTATGCTGTTACTCACAGGGCTGCGGATAACCATCTGCTATTATTCTTTTCTCCGAGTCGAATCCTTTTTTTTCGACTTTTTTTATCCACAATCGATCACCTATCACCGTGTTGACATGCAGGTCAAACATACGCGGACTATTGCTATTTACCTTGTCATTTCCTAACATCTATTTCATTTTTCGGATTGTCCAAAAGGAGGAATTCTGGTTGGATGCAGCGATTAGCGAGCTATGGCGCAAAGTCCTGGCCAAGATAGAAAAATCGCTAAGCAAACCCAGTTTCGATACTTGGCTAAAGGCGACCAAGGCAACCACTTTGGAAGAAGACGCACTGATCGTCGTGGCCCCCAACGACTTCGCCAGAGATTGGCTCGAAACCAGGTACTCTCAATTGATTACCGATACACTATATGAAGTGACTGGTATCAATATGAAGGTAAAATTCGTCGTCCTGCAAAATCCGGATGCCGCATTTGCCGAAGAACAGCCTGCCCCGCGGGTAAAAACGCAAGCCCCGCCGGCAGCAACAGACGACCAACCGCCCAGTATTTTGAATCCCAAGTACACATTTGACACCTTCGTCATCGGCTCGGGAAATCGATTTGCTCACGCTGCATCGCTCGCGGTCGCGGAAGCTCCCGCCAAAGCGTACAATCCCCTCTTTATTTACGGGGGTGTCGGACTTGGCAAAACCCACTTGATGCACGCCATCGGCCATTATGTCATCCAGCACAACCCTTCGGCGAAAGTGGTTTATTTGTCGTCTGAAAAATTCACCAACGAATTTATCAACTCCATCCGGGACAACAAAGCGGTCGAGTTTCGAAACAAATACCGGAGCGTCGACGTTTTGCTGATTGACGACATTCAGTTTCTGGCTGGGAAAGAATCGACGCAGGAAGAGTTTTTTCATACCTTCAATGCCTTGCACGAAGAAAGCAAGCAGATCATCATCTCCTCCGACCGGCCTCCCAAGGAGATCCCGACGCTGGAAGATCGGCTGCGCTCACGCTTTGAATGGGGCCTGATTACGGATATCCAGCCGCCGGATCTCGAGACGCGGATTGCGATTCTGCGCAAAAAGGCCAAAGCGGAGAACCTGGACATTCCTAATGAGGTCATGGCGTACATCGCCAATCAAATCGACAGCAATATTCGCGAGCTGGAAGGCGCCCTGATCCGTGTCGTGGCCTACTCGTCGCTGATCAATCGCGACATCGACACCCAGCTGGCGGCGGAAGCGCTCAAGGACATCATTCCTTCCTCCCGGCCGCGCGTCATTACCATCATGGATATCCAGCGGGCTGTCGGAGAAGCCTACAGCCTCAAGCTGGAAGATTTCAAGGCCAAAAAACGGACGAAGACGGTAGCTTTTCCCCGCCAAATCGCCATGTATCTGTCCAGGGAACTGACCAATGCATCACTGCCCAAGATCGGTGACGAATTTGGCGGACGCGACCATACGACTGTCATCCATGCGCATGAGAAAATCTCCCGCGCCCTGGCCAACGATCCGCAAATGCAAACGACCATTCAATCGCTCATTGAAAAGCTCAAAGCCAATCACTAAATCTGTGCATAACGCAAAAAGCCTATACACAACTTGTCCACATGTGTATAGGCTCTCTTTTACGTAATCCATCCACATATCCACAAATCCACAGGACCTAGTACTACTTCTGTTAAAAAATTATTATCCTAATAGTATATGATAAAGTTGCAGCCATTATGCGTAGCATCAAAAAAATGGCTCGAGAGAGGGAGGCTTACGTTGATGCATATCACAGTTCAACGAGACAAGCTGTCTAACGCTGTTTCACATGTCAGCAAAGCGGTTTCCAGCCGAACAACCATTCCAATTTTGACCGGGATCAAGATAAAAACAGATGACGAAGGTTTGACCCTGACAGCCAGCGATTCCGATATTTCCATCGAGGTTCAGATTCCATTGGAAGAAGCAGGCGAATGGGGCGTTACCATCCATCAGCCAGGCAGCATCGTGTTGACCGCGCGTATTTTCAGTGAGATCGTGCGCAAACTGCCAAGCAACGAAATCGATATCAAAGTGGACGATCGTCTGGTGACCCAGATTCGTTCGGGTCAGGCCGAATTCACGATCAACGGGATGGACGCCAGCGAATATCCGCAGCTGCCGCATCTGGAAGAAGACAAAGTATTCAGCGTTTCTTGCGATTTGCTGAAATCGATGATTCGTCAGACTGTTTTCAGCGTATCCACTTCGGAGATGCGTCCGATTTTGACCGGATTGATGTGGTCTCTGGAAAAGGGCCAGCTGCGTTTCGTTGCGACAGACAGCCACCGCCTGGCAAGCCGAACGGCCATGGTCGAATGCCGCGAAGATCTTTCTTTTCACAATGTCGTCGTACCGGGTAAAAGCTGTAACGAGTTGGTAAAAATATTGGATGACGAGCAAAATCCGGCTGACATCGTCGTGGCGGGGAACCAGATCCTGGTGAAGTCGAAGCACATCCTGTTCTATTCCCGCTTGCTGGAAGGCACTTACCCGGACACGACCCGGATCATTCCGCAAGGCAGCAAAACCGAGATCACCGTTAGCACCAAAGAGTTTTTGCAGTCGATCGATCGCGCTTCCCTGCTCTCCCGCGAAGGCAAATCCAATGTGGTGAAGCTGGCTACGCTTCCGGACGGCAGTGTGGAGATTACTTCGAATGCTCCGGAAATCGGGAAAGTGACGGACATTTTAGTGACAAAAGCAATGAATGGCGAAGAGCTGAAGATCTCCTTCAACGCAAAATACATGATCGATGCGCTGCGCGCCATCGACAGTAGCGAAATCAAAGCGAGCTTCACCGGCCCGATGAGCCCGTTCGTGATTCGTCCTACCGACCACGACTGGACGCTCCATTTGATCTTGCCGGTCCGTACCTACTAGGCATTTTCTCGTAAAAGGGCGTTTTTACGTAAAAGAAAGGAGCCCTGCCATGCGTGAGGTTTCCATCAAGACCGAATATATCGCCCTCGGGCAATTTTTAAAGCTGGCTGACGTCATTGATACAGGAGGCATGGCCAAAGCATTTCTCGCAGAGGTTCCCATTCGCGTCAATGGTGAATTGGACAATCGGCGCGGCCGCAAGCTGTATCCGGGTGATGAAGTGGCGATTGACGGCTTTGGCCGCTATCAGGTGGTCAGCCGCTGAGAGGAGAGCGTGATTCTTGTTTCTCAAGAACCTGTCGCTTACCAACTATCGCAATTACAAGTCGCTTTCCTTATCGTTTGAAGGTCCGATTCAGCTGTTTATTGGCAACAATGCGCAGGGAAAGACGAATGTTCTGGAGTCCATATACGTACTCGCCCTGGCCAAATCCCATCGCACACCCCGGGACAAGGAGCTGATTGCCTGGGATGCCGACTTCGCAGCCGTCCGTAGCGATGTTCTTCGTCGCTACGGATCTGTTCGTTTGGAGCTGCAGTTGACAGCCAAGGGAAAGCGGGCCAAAATCAACGGGATGGAGCAACAAAAACTCAGTGCCTATGTAGGGGCGCTGAATGTCGTCATGTTTGCGCCGGAGGATCTGTCTATCGTGAAGGGGGCGCCGGCCCAGCGCAGACGTTTTATCGACATGGAAATTGGCCAGGTATCCCCGATGTATCTGTATTATTTGAGCAATTACAACAAGGTGCTTGCGCAGCGCAACCAGCTTTTGAAAGATCTGGCGATGAAAAAAAGCCACTCTCTGGAAATGTTGGCAATTTGGAATACCCAATTGGCCGATTTAGCGGTAAAATTGTTACGGAAGCGTTTTGAGTTTATTCGGAAGCTGGAGATGTGGGCAAAGGAAATCCACACCGGCATTACCGACGGCAGGGAAACGCTCTCTTTGCATTATGAAAATTCTTCGCCAGTCACAGAAGAGCTGGCGGTAGAACAGGCAGTCGATGTCATGCTGGCTGCCTATGAAGAAGTGCGCGACCGAGAAATCATGCGCGGGAGCACGCTGATCGGGCCGCATCGCGATGACTTTTCACTCAAAGTGAACGGCATGGATGTGCAAACGTATGGCTCGCAGGGGCAGCAACGTACCAGCGCGCTGTCCATCAAATTGGCAGAAATTGAGCTGATTAAAGAAGAAGTGGGCGAGTACCCCGTTCTTTTGTTGGATGATGTTTTATCAGAGCTGGATGAACATCGGCAGACCTTGCTGCTCGAGACGATCCAGGATCGTGTACAAACGTTTGTAAGCACCACGGGTGTGGAAGGCTTAAAGCATCAGGTTCTCCAGCAAGCCTCGCGTTTCTACGTGAAGGAAGGGCGCATATCGGGGGAAAGGTAGGGAAGACAGGAATGTTTATACACATTGGTGGAGATACTGTGGTGAGCACGAAGGAAGTCATTTCCATTCTTGATCATCAGACCATGAAATCCTCGAAAATCAATAAAGCTTTCCTGCATGAGAAGCGGAAAACGATCGTAGATCATAGCGAGGAAGAAACGAAGTCCTATGTGATCACGCAGGACGCCATTTACTGTTCACCTATTTCTTCTCTGACGCTGAAGCGACGCGCTCAGTTCGTGGACAGCTTGGATCAGGTTCCCTTTGCACAAGCTGAAGTGGAGGAGTTGACAGAGTAGTGGATCAAGCGACGACGAAAGATACAAACTACGACGCCAGTCAGATTCAGGTGTTGGAAGGACTGGAGGCCGTTCGGAAACGCCCCGGGATGTACATCGGGTCGACCAGCAGCCGCGGCTTGCATCACCTGGTATGGGAAATTGTCGACAACGCTATCGACGAGGCGCTTGCCGGTTATTGTGACAATATTTTGGTAGTCATTCAGCCGGACAACTCCGTCGCTGTAACCGACAATGGCCGGGGGATTCCTACCGGCATTCATGAAAAAACCGGAAAATCAACGGTCGAAACGGTACTGACCGTCTTGCATGCCGGCGGTAAATTCGGCGGCGGCGGCTACAAGGTCTCCGGCGGTCTGCACGGGGTAGGCAGTTCCGTAGTGAACGCGCTGTCCGAATGGATGGAAGTCGAAGTCAGACAAAACGGCAACGTGTCCTACATGCGCTTTACCAGGGGGACGCCCGACGCCGATCTGGCAATCGTCGGCGAAACGGAAGAGACGGGAACGAAAGTCACCTTCAACCCGGACCCGACGATCTTTACCGAGACGACTGTGTTTGAGTACGAGATTTTGCAGAAACGCATTCGCGAGCTGGCTTTTCTCAACAAGGGACTGCAGATCACGCTTAAGGATGCGCGGCCAGGCCAGGAGCGGGAAGAATCGTTCCATTACGAGGGCGGTATCGTGCAGTTTGTGGAGTACCTGAACAAAAACAGGGAGGTCCTGCACGAGGAAGTCATCTATTGCGAAGGGGAAAAAGAGGGCTTGCTGGTAGAAGTCGCCCTGCAGTACAACGACGGCTACCTGAGCAATATTTATTCATTTGCCAACAATATCAATACGCATGAGGGCGGCACGCACGAGACTGGGTTCAAAACGGCGCTGACTCGTGTCATTAACGACTACAGCCGCAAATTCAACTTCCTGAAGGAAAAGGATCCGAATCTGTCCGGGGATGACGTGCGCGAAGGGATTACGGCGATCATTTCCGTCAAGATTCAGGAGCCGCAGTTCGAAGGCCAAACCAAAACCAAATTGGGCAACTCCGAGGCGCGGAGCATTACCGAATCTGTTTTTGGCGACCGTTTCAACACCTTCATGGAGGAGAATCCAGGCATCGCCAAGAAGGTCGTGGAGAAAGCCTTGATGGCTACGCGTGCCCGTGAAGCCGCTCGCAAGGCGCGAGAGATGACAAGACGCAAGAGCGCGCTCGAGGTCAGTGCGCTGCCGGGTAAACTGGCGGACTGTTCCTCCAAGGACGCTTCCGAGTCCGAACTGTTCATCGTAGAGGGTGACTCTGCGGGCGGTTCTGCGAAAATGGGCCGTGACCGCCACTTCCAGGCGATTTTGCCTCTGCGCGGAAAAGTATTGAACGTGGAGAAATCCCGTTTGGACAAAATTTTGGCCAACAACGAGATTCGTGCGATCATCACGGCACTCGGTACGGGTGTAGGCGAAGACTTTGACATTTCCAAAGCGCGCTACCACAAAGTCGTCATCATGACGGATGCCGACGTGGATGGTTCGCACATCCGTACGCTGCTGCTCACGTTCTTCTATCGCTACATGCGTCAGTTGATCGAAGCGGGCTATATTTACATTGCGCAACCGCCTCTCTACAGCATCAAGCAAGGGAAGCAGGTGTACTACGCCTACACGGACCAGCAGCGCGATGAGGTTCTCGCTACGCTGAAAACGGTGCCGAAGCCAAATATTCAGCGCTACAAAGGGCTGGGTGAGATGAACGCCGACCAATTGTGGGAGACGACCATGGATCCCGACGTGCGTACGCTCCTGCAGGTAAACCTGGAAGACATCATGGAGTCGGACAGTGTATTCGAAACATTGATGGGCGACGAGGTAGAACCGCGCAGGGAATTCATTGAGCAATTCGCTGCGACTGTGCGCGACCTCGATATTTAATTCCATAGATAGGTACGGTCAAAGGATAAGGGACTCAGCTGTTCGGGCGGTGTATTCTTATACATTTTCCGGACGGCTGAGTCTGTTTTTTAGAAAGAGAGAAAAAACATGGTTTTCTATTGCGTTGATTGAAAATATATGCTAGATTGAAGTTCCAGACGAAGTACGGGCCTATAGCTCAGTTGGTTAGAGCGCACGCCTGATAAGCGTGAGGTCGGCTGTTCGAGTCAGCCTAGGCCCACCACTTATACGTCGGCTTTTGTATGGGTTCTCCGAGAAGCTTTCGGAACTGACCTTGAAGCATAGGCGCCACGTCTTGGAGTTTCTTTCATGGGGCTGTAGCTCAGTTGGGAGAGCGCCTGCCTTGCAAGCAGGAGGTCATCGGTTCGATCCCGTTCAGCTCCACCATTTCTTTACATAAGCTTCGGTTTGGAAATCGAATGATTCCTCGGTAGCTCAGTTGGTAGAGCAATCGGCTGTTAACCGATCGGTCGGCGGTTCGAGTCCGTCCCGAAGAGCCATATATTTATGCTCCTGTAGCTCAGTCGGTAGAGCGTTTCCATGGTAAGGAAGAGGTCGCAGGTTCGATTCCTGTCGGGAGCACCATGATCCATACCACATCCGGCCCGTTGGTGAAGCGGTTTAACACAGCAGCCTTTCACGCTGTCATACAGGGGTTCGAATCCCCTACGGGTCACCATAAACCACCCCACAAAGTGAAGCGGATGCCTCGTAGTATCATCGGGTTTTTTGTTTTGCGGGGGCCCTGACAACAGGTTGGGGGATTGCGGAGGCTTAGCTCAGCTGGGAGAGCATCCGCCTTACAAGCAGAGGGTCGGCGGTTCGATCCCGTCAGCTCCGCCATTTCTAAGGAGAATGGTCCTCTCACCTGTAAACGGGTTCACCCTCGCAGGAGGATCGAGAGGGGATGCTCGGGTACTGCAGATCTGGCTTGCCTGGGGCGTTCGTTCGACGCAGCGGCGCCAGTGGAAGCGAGTCCCGTCAGCTCCGCCATTTCTACGATGGTGGATAACAAGGTCCTTGAGGCTCGGTAGCTCAGTCGGTAGAGCAGAGGACTGAAAATCCTCGTGTCGGCGGTTCGATTCCGTCCCGGGCCACCATATCACATCAAACATGCCGGTATAGCTCAATTGGTAGAGCACCTGACTTGTAATCAGAGGGTTGTGGGTTCAAGTCCTATTGTCGGCACCACCCTGTAAAGCTGTTGACCCGAGAATGTCGCAGCCATGTATGGGTAACTTTATACAAGGACAAGCTGGGGAGATAGCGAAGTGGCTAAACGCGGCAGACTGTAAATCTGCTCCCTCTGGGTTCGGCGGTTCGAATCCGTCTCTCCCCACCATTTATTCTTGGCTGTTGGGGTATAGCCAAGCGGTAAGGCAACGGACTTTGACTCCGTCATTCCTAGGTTCAAATCCTAGTACCCCAGCCATTTTTCACGAGCCATTAGCTCAGTTGGTAGAGCATCTGACTTTTAATCAGAGGGTCGAAGGTTCGAGTCCTTCATGGCTCACCAGTATTTATTCCCGGACAGCGAGGCGCAGGTTGGCAAAGCGCGGCTGATC
>Ga0255334_1000855_pt1 | contig 18018 bp, 13 predicted proteins | sample EtOH5_35cm_T3_12_FD_202080 | JGI IMG/M metagenome (GOLD analysis project Ga0255334, IMG submission 202080) | Sandy soil microbial communities from University of British Columbia, Vancouver, Canada - EtOH5_35cm_T3_129 | ecosystem: Engineered > Artificial ecosystem > Sand microcosm > Unclassified ...
TCACACATGCCTTTGGGGTTGCAACTATGTCTCCAATGGATACATCCTGTCTTTCTCGCGCCCACTTGATCAGATGGCGCTCTCGTTTGTAGCGTTTCGGGCGTACCGACAAGCCGCCATGCACTCTCCATAGTAGATCCGCTCGGGCGTGAGCAGCGTGATTGCTGCGCTGATTTCATGATAGAGGAGATCGAATTCCGACCACTCTTTCACGTCCCCATCGTCGTCATTCCAGTCGGTGCTCCACCAGAGAAAGCAATAGTCCAACGCGTTAGCAAGCATGTCTGCTTTGTGGCGGCGGTCGATGTATACCGACAGCTTTGGCGCTGTGCACTCGTCCACACACGTTGTGGCGTCGACAGACGCGCATCGCGCAGACAGCGGAAAGTGTTGGCACGTCGGCGGTGGATGCGAGTCGAATGTAGCAAACTGCACAGGCAGCAAGACTAGGGCAGCGACAGTCACGAGTGCGATCAACGTCACCGCAATCTCCTCGCACATCGAGGAACCACACGTTGCCATGATCTGCGCGCTATAGTGCCGACGCAGATGGAGAGTGCCGCGTGGCAATCGTTTGGCGTAATAGAGATAGAGGATATTTGCTCCCTCTTGTGCAATAATGACGGCGAAAAAGCGCCATAGGACGATGCAGAAAATCTGTCCGCTCTGGCCACATGACCCACCATAAGCGCAGGTTGGACTGGCTCGACTCGTGCGCACGATCCATGATCGCGTTGCCGACAAAAGCCCGCGCGCTCGGGCAAACGAGTTTGAGCAATGGATACCTGCATTGGCCGCGTCACCCGTGGGGCCTTTTGATAGGGCAAAAACTCTCATGTTTTACACCAGTTTGATATATCGTGTTCTACAAGGCGAATCGATAAAAGGGAATCAATGGCGAAAGTGGCGGATGCCCGTAAACACCATGGCCACGCCGGCGTCGTCGCAGACCTTGATCGACGCCTTGTCGTTGCGTGAGCCGCTCGGCTGCACGATGGCCACCACGCCACCGGCAATGGCCTTTTCGGGCCCGTCGGGAAAGGGGAAAAAGGCATCGCTGGCCATCACCATTCCCTCGCGATCCACGGTATCTTTCGGGTAGGTGTGCGCGCGCATCACGGCGACCTCGACGGCGCCCACCCGACACGGCTGCGCGGCGCCCGCGGCGATCATGCGTCTGTCCTTGACCAGCACGACGGCGTTGGACTTGACGTGCTTGCACGCCCTCTCTGCGTACAGCAGGTCTATGGTCTGTTCCTCTGTCGGTGCCTTGCTCGTCGCCACCTGCCATCTGCGCTTTTCGATTGTGTGGCCGTGCTCTGTGCAGGGGGCAACATCGCGCTCATGGACCAAGAGCCCCCCCAGCGCGCTGCGCACCGATACCGTCGGCAGCGACCAAGAGTTGACCTTGACCACGGTCTTGTTGATGAAAAGGGCCAGCACTCCTGGCGCAAAGTCGGGCGCCGCGACGACGTCCAAATAGAGTTGCGCCACCAACTGGGCCGTCTCCAGGTCCAACGTTTGGTTAAAGATGGCGACGCCGCCATAGGGCGAAATCGAGTCGACCTCGAGTCCGCGCATCCACGCCTTGGCCAGCGTGTCTGCCGATGCCAGCGTGCACGGGATGCCGTGCTTGAGGACGGCCGCCGTGGGTCCCTCTTTCAGGAAATCGGCCATGAGCGTGATGGCCGCATCCAGATCGAGCCAGTTGTTGTATGACGATGCGGGCTTGGATGCGCTCAAACTCACCACCTGTGCCACCTTGCCGAGGTCGCCGACAAAGGCGCCCACCTGATGGGGGTTCTCGCCGTAGCGCACCGTTGTGACAGTACCGCCAAATGCCGCTCTGATTGCCTGTGTGTCTGCCGACTGGACCAGTGCGATCGACGCATCCCGATTGCCGGCACTCCTCGTCTCTGCCACCGACATGCTCTTGCTTTCGATAGCTGACTATGTTGGCACGAAAGAGCCTCTCTGTCGGGTTATCCCATCTCGCATTGCTATTGTCTGCGGGAACGACAACGTTTTTTGGCATGCTTTTGGGCATCCCCTACCCCCACGTGGGGTCAACGATGGCACAAGCGGGAGAGTGTCAGTTTGCCTTTTTTGGGAAACGATTCCCAGTTTCTTGCGCGGTTTCTCGCACAGTTTTTCGTGCCGCATGTTGGGGAAATGACCAAAGGAAAATGAACGCTTTTGAAAAGGGAAAACAAAGAGAAAAGGATGAGCGAGACCAAGCGCGTGTATGTGGGCCTGGGTACCAATATGGGCCGACGGGCGCTCCTGCTCGACGAGGCCGTGCGGCATCTGAACGAGCGCGTGGGCAACGTCGTGGGGACATCGTTTCTCTATGAAAGCGAACCCGAGTTGGTGACCGACCAACCGGCCTTTCTCAACGCCGTCGCTGTGATCGAGTCGCGCCTCCTCGATCCGCACCAGCTGCTTCATGCGCTCCAGGAGATCGAAGCCTTGATGGGCAGGCCCTCGCTTGAAACACGCGCGCGCTACGGACCGCGCCCGATCGATTTGGACATACTGTGCTTTGCTGACGGCACGACAACGATTCGCACCGCCGACCTGATCGTGCCTCATCCGCTCCTGCGCGATCGTGCGTTCGTGCTTCAGCCATTGGTGGATTTGGATCCCGAACTGGTGGTGCCAGCGACTCCAGGTGGCACGCACACGCAAAAGCTAAGCGCCAGTGTTTTGTGGGCGCGCCTGTCTCCCGCGCAACAGTCGCGCGTGCGTCGCGTGATGCCGTTGGGACCTAATCGCGTTGTGCACACGGATACCTTTGGAGACCCCCTGCTGTTGGGTATCGTCAATGCTACGCCCGATTCGTTTAGCGGCGACGGACTGGGCCTGTCATCCGTTCAGGCGGTTGTCGAGCACATCGACCAGCACCAAAAGGATGCAGATATTGTCGACATTGGGGGCTATTCGACGCGCCCTGGTCACGCTCAGATCACGGTGGAAGAAGAGATCCAGCGTGTGGTGCCTCTTGTTCAGGCACTCGCCGGTCGCAAGCCTATCCCACCAAATGCGGCGACGCTTGTATCGATCGATACCTTTCGCCCCGAGGTGGCGCGTGCGTGCCTTGACGCAACTGCCCATCATCGTGGTGACGGCGATGTGGGTGCCCACGTCGTATGGATCAATGATGTGATGGGCCTCTGTTGCGATCCTCACCAGATGGTCTCGTTGTTGCGCCAGCACGATGGCGTCGGGATCGTCATAATGCACAATAGGGGCGCCCTCGATGCCATGGTACGTGACCCCTTGGTGGCCGCTCAACTGTTTGACCATGGCGACCACACAAGTGTCGATATCGTCGAACGCGTGAGTCGCGATCTGGTGGCCACGGCGGCATGGGCCGAATCAAAGGGCATCCCGCGCTGGCGCATTGTGCTCGACCCGGGCATCGGGTTTGGCAAGACGCCTGCCGAGAACGCCGCCCTAGCTGGTGGTACGGGCCGCTTGCGCGCTCTCTTGAATGGGTACCCCCTCCTGGTCGCGGCGTCGCGCAAGTCGTTTATGGGCCGAGTCATACACGATGCTGCTGTCAAGAGAGGCGTTGAACGGGAGAGCGCACTTCCTGCAGGAGACCCGATGCGCGAGCATGGTACTCATGTCGTTACGGCCATCGCTGCGTGGGAGGGCGCCCACGTTGTGCGCGTGCACGATGTCGCGGCATCGCGCTCCATCATCGGCCTCACCAAGGCCCTCTACAATGGGAAAATCCCCTCTTGATTGTATTGCTCTTTTGAACGGAAAAGGATGTATTGTCGAAATGCCATCAGGGCAGCGTTAGCTGTACAAAGGGAACGGCGTCGGGAAGGATCTGGGGTTTGCGCAGTTTGATGGTGATCGAGGTCATGTGCGGCGCGTGCTCATCCAACAGGGTCTGCGCCATACGCAAGGCCAACGTCTCCAAGAGACCGCATTGATGTTCCGTGGCAATCTTGCGGCACTGTTGCGCCAAGTGGCCATAGTCAACGGGAGCGACACTGTCCGATTGGACATTCCCAGCGGGCACCGAAACCAAAGCCGAAAGGTCAACAATCAGAGACTGCGTGTTGGTGCGCTCACGTTCCAAGATGCCAACGATGCAATCGAACGCGAGGCCTTCGAACCCAACCGTGTACTGGCGCGACGCTCCCACATTACTCCTATTGGATTGGCGCGTGTGTGTACAAAATGCGTTTCGTCAACGATTCAAAAAGAGCGGCAGGAAGACGACCAAGACGTACCCCGCAGACTCTTGGTGCTTTGCGTTACCTCCGTGTTGCATGTTGTTTGTGCGCAAGAGAAAAGGCATCGACTCTAACAAAGCCTTGTTTCTATCAAAGAACGTAGTTTCGTTTGGACAAAGAAAGACGATCCTTTTTATGCAAATGTCTGTGCATAAGGAAAGAAAAATGAGGGGGGGGGTCTCAAAGACGGGCGATGCTGGCGGGGCGTGCCATGGACATAAACTGGGCGCGCGTCTGGGGGTCGGTCTTGACGCTCCCTAGGAGGGTCGTCGTTACGGTGGTCGAGCCCGTCTTGGACACGCCGCGCATGCACATGCACATATGGGTGGCCTCGGCAATGACGCCGACGCCCGATGCGCCCGTGGCCTCTTGGATGCAGTGGGCAATCTCGTTTGTGAGCCGCTCCTGCACCTGGAGGCGCCACGCAAACATGTTTGTCACGCGCGACATCTTGCTCAGGCCGATGATCTTGTCCGTGGGCATGTAGCCTATGTGAACGTGCCCCATAAAGGGCAGCAGGTGATGCTCGCACAGCGAGTGAAACTCGATATCGCGCACGACCACCATCTCGCCCTTGTTGGGTTGGTCAAAGAGGGCGTCCCCGATGGCGTCGCGTACCGTCATGCGATAGCCCTGGGTCAGGTCGCCAAAGGCCTTGGCAAAACGCATGGGCGTGTCGAGGAGCCCGTCGCGATTGGGGTCCTCGCCCACGTTCTCCAAAAGGATCCGTACAGCGCGGGCCATGTTCTCACGTGCGGGGGACGTCAGGGTGCCCTTGGTTTCGTCGGCCTTGCTGAGGAAGCGCGCCAGCTGGCAAAAGGAGCGCACCCTATGGAGGCACGGGGCATCGCCCTTGGGGTTGATGGCCTTGCTCACATTGTCGTCGTCGTGCTTTGCGTCTACCGGATCGCGCGCGGCCAGCGGGTACCAGGCGGGCAGATGCCCAAAAGGGGCCGGATTTCTCACGAGATTGTGCGCCTGAGCGACAAAGACGTGGATGCGCTCGCCGTCGGTGGTGTAGGCCAGCGCCGATGTGGCGGTGACGCGCGGGGAGCCCTTGCCCAACAGTGCGTAGAGCGCTTCGAGCGAGTGGGAGCGCAGCATGTCACGCACATAGGCGCCGGGCGCGCCTGCAAATGCCTCAAAGGCCAGCGCGACGTCCTCGACCAAAAGGGGCCGCTGCTTGTCCGACGCCTCCCACGCCGCGGCACACTTGTGCCGGGCAATCTCCTCGATCGACCCTTGGATCTCGCTGACCTCGATCGCTGGATTGAACGGCTCCAACTCGATACCCAATGCGCCGCCCAGCACCTGAGCCTCGGCTCGCTTCTCGGCATTGCCGCTCACGTAGAGAATAGACCCCGGCGCGTTGATCTTGTCGGTGTTCATGGTGTGGGTCCGGTGTGTTTTCAAAGATCGGGGTTGATCGCGCACGTCGTCGTAAAGTGCGACGCTCTCTCTCTCTCTTTTGGCGCCTGCTTTCAAACCGCTCGCGATGCTGTGCAAGTGAGAAAGGTAAGCACGCGCGCACAGATGTATAGTTGTGTGCTTGCATTGGGGCAACAGGGGTTCCGTGCCGATCCTTTTTTGTGCGTTTGACCACACGTGGCCATGGAGACGGCCGTCCCTTTCTCGACCGTTTGAGCGGATGAGAGATACCCGACAAAAAGGAAATCGAAACATTGTTGCCTCAGTTATTACCTAATAAGCAACATAACCAACAGGGGTTCCTCCAGTTGGTGTTGTATTTCATACCCGAGTAATGAGATCGTGTGGCGCATCTAGGGCACAGGCCTGCCAAGCACGCGTGCTGGCGATCATCGTTTAAGATGGCTTTTTCCTGATCAGCGCCGTTTTGCAGAGCAAAACACGGGAGAGGAGGGCGCAAGATCGGGCGCGCGTTTGGTCAGATCAAGTAAACGCCGGCCGTCACTCTGCCCCGTTTGATCATCGATGGCGTCGAGAGGCGGTCGACGCTCCTTGCACACCCTCTTGCTCGACAATTACGACTCTTATACCTACAACCTGTACCAGCGCATTCTTGTTGTCAATGGCGACGAATCTCGCGTAACCGTGATCCGCAACGATGAGATGGATTGGCCCACGCTCTATGGGCGCATCGACCTGTACGACAATATAGTCATCGGGCCCGGCCCAGGTGTACCGTCCGAACCGCGCGATTTCGGCCTGTGTGCGTCGCTCCTGCGCTGGGCGGCAGGCCTCGATCAGGCACCTGACGGCGAACCAGCCAAAAGGGTGCCACCTATCCTTGGGGTGTGCCTGGGCCACCAGGGACTGGCGTGGATATTGGGAGGTCAGGTGGTCCGTGCCCCGCGCGTCGCCCACGGCATGCTCACCCCTCTTGCCCATAATGGACGAGGCCTATTTGAGGGCATCCCCAACGGCATGCGCGCTGTACGCTACCACTCGTGGATCGTTGACAATGCTGCACTTCCCGAGTGCATCGAGGTCACGGCGCGCACGGACGACGCCGACGCATTTATCATGGGCCTCGCGCACCGTTCCAGGCCTCTCTTTGGCTTACAGTTTCACCCCGAGTCGGTGTGCACCGAATATGGCGACCTGCTGCTCGCCAACTTTGCCACCATGACACGCGCGCTGATGTCCCCTCTGGCCATCTGTGCGGCTCCAGAGCCTGCGGCAGACGCTGCGCCACCTACGGAACCGACCCATCGCGCAGTGTGGAGACGCCTGCCCGATGGGCGCTATCCTGCCGACCCGACCGTTGCGTTTGCCCACTTGTTTGGCTCGGCAAAGCGATCGTTTTGGCTCGACTCGTCGCGCACGGGGGGACCCTATGGCGGTCGCTTTTCCTACATGGGCGCTGCCGCGTCCAAGGGCCTTGCCGCCATCGCCTATAATCGAGCCAGCGGGGAGGTGCGCGAGTGGATCGATAACGCGGACGAGCCTGCCGTGCGTCCTGTCGGACCCGATGGGTTTCTGGGTGATCTCCAATCGCTGACGGCCGCAAGACGGTGTGCGCCAGACCCCCTGCTCCCTTGTGGCCTGTGCGGCGGTGGCCTTGTTGGCTACCTGGGCTATGAGATGCGCTCAGAGTGCACGCCGTGTTTGGATGTGCCACAAGCGCGTCCGGGCGAACCCGACAGCGCCTTTCTCATTGTCGATCGCTTTGTCGCCCTGGATCATGCACATGGCCACGTGTATGCCGTTGCATTGGTGCCTGTTGCAGATGATGCACACGATGACGCCGGCGCATGGTTTGACAGCGTCGCCAATGCGCTCGAGCAACTTCCTCCGAGTGCGCCCAATGAACTCGGCGACGCCATTCGTGATCCGCTCTTTTATTTGGGCCGCGATCGCAGTACCTATCTGGGCGACATTGGCGCGTGCCTCGACGAGATTGCCAACGGCGAGAGTTATGAACTGTGTCTGACCAACAAGGTCATTGGTCCCAAAGGTACCGTTCGCGATCCGCTGGCCTTTTACGGCGCTCTGCGAACCAAAAACCCGGCGCCCTATGCGGCCCTGTTGCGCCTTGGAGGCGACCTGCCCACGGTGGCTTCGGCGTCGCCCGAACTGTTTCTGTCGGTGTCGGCGCAGGGACGCGTGCGCTCCAAACCAATCAAGGGCACGGTGCGCAGGGGCACTAGTCGAGAAGAGGACGCCCTATTGGTGCAACAGCTGAAAGAGTGCCCCAAAACGTTTGCCGAAAACCTCATGATCGTCGACCTGGTGCGCAACGACCTGGGCGCATGTTGCGAGCGCGGCAGTGTCGTGGTGCCCAACGGACTGCTTATGGCGATCGAGACGTATGCCACGGTACATCAGATGGTGACCACCGTGGAGGGCCAACTGCCCATCCACTGTGGTAATGTGACCGCACTCGATTGCGTAAAGCGCGCGTTCCCGCCCGGCTCCATGACCGGCGCGCCCAAGCTGCGCTCGACCGAGATCCTGAACCGCCTCGAACGCAACAGACCACGCGGTATCTACTCGGGCGCCCTGGGGTACTTTTCGGCCGACGGATCGTGCTGTCTCTCTGTCGTCATCCGGACCGCCGTCATCGACCCCGACGGCTCGGTAACTATCGGATGCGGCGGCGCCATCGTGGCCGACTCTGATCCCGACCAAGAGTTTCAAGAGATCCTGCTCAAGGCCGACCGCCTGGTACGCGTTGCAGGCTCCCGCAAGCCCATAGGTGGTGCGACCCCGCCCGAACGCATCCTTCTCGAGACACTGAGACTGGAGCCCAATGGGACGTTCTTTTTGGAGCACGTGCATGTGGATCGCTTGGCACGTTCCGCTATGGTCCTCCAAGATATGGAAACCGTTGGGGAGCAAGTCATTCGAATTGCCGTTCAAGGAGCGCTCGGTGACGCAAGATTCCACCACCAAGGTGCGTGCATGCGTGTGCGCATTCTCTATGATCTCCACACCCGAGAGTGCTCGTGGACGGCCACGCCCTTGGCCGACACTGAATTTTACGATACCCCCGCCAAGGCCCTCTCTGCAAGAGGGCAACGCGCTCGCGTCCGCGTATCGCCTGTGCGCGTACGCAGCAACGACCCGGCACTGTGCCACAAGACGACGGCGCGCGCCATTTACGAGCGCGCGCACGCCCAAGCATGGACCCGTGAAGCCGCCGTTGATGGAGAGACGCTCCTGGTAAATGAGAATGGCGAGGTGACCGAAACGGTGCGCGGCTCGGTGGCCCTCTTGCTTCCGGGAACGAGCGTGCCCACGACGCCGGCGCTCGCTTGCGGCCTGTTGCCAGGCACCCTCAGACAGCACCTCTTGGCACAAGGGCTCTTGGTCGAGGGCGTCATCACGCTGCGCGACGTTCATGGGGCGGCCGAGTCGGGGGCGCCCCTCTTGCTGATGAACAGCGTGCGCGGCGTCTATTGTGGCGCGCTCGCCCCCTGAGTTTCCCCTTTTTTTCTTTTCCATCCCGGCAGGACCTCCCTTTGTTCATCGCAGCATACAAGCAGGCGAGCGAGCCCGACCATCCAAATGAAGAAAGGTCAATACCGAAAAAGGATAAAGCATGACCGTAATGACCCCATTTCCGCCTTTTTGAATCAATCGATACCGATTTGGAAAGTATCGGGTTGACCATTACCCCGGTGGAGTGGTACGCGTTTCCATTTTTCGATGCGGGCAGAAACGTGCAACGTCATCAAAAGGCACGACCTCGTGCGGTAGCACACCAACCACGAGATACTGAAACCCGAGCGTGCGTGCGATCATGGACGTGTCGCTGCCGCCACCACCGCCGTACGAGGCGTGGAACCCGCACAGGTTCCGCGCACTGCCAGCCCAGCAGCAGCCCGAGTACGATGACAGAGAGGCCTTTGACAGAGTCCTCGCCAAGGTGAGCGCGCTGCCGCCCATCGTCCACCCCAACGCGATTGAGGACGTAAAACGCCGCCTCGCACTGGCATGCCAGGGCAAGGCGTTTGTACTGCAGGGCGGTGACTGTGCCGAGCGGTTCGATCAGTGCTCGCAGGGCGCCATCGAAAGCAAGGTCAGAATCCTCCTTCAGATGTCGCTCATCATCGGTTGGGCGTCGCGCCTGCCTGTGGTACGCATCGCGCGCATGGCCGGCCAGTTTGCCAAACCGCGCACGTCCGACTGGGAGACGACCTTGGACGGTCAGAGGGTGGCCTCGTACAAGGGCGACAGCATCAATGGGTTCCCCGTAGATCAGAGGAAGCCCGACCCCGAGAGACTTGTTGAGGCCTACTTTCACTCGGTCGCAACGTCCAATTGCCTGCGGACCGCGACCGCAGAGGGAACGCCTCTACGTCTCTGCGCTGCATCAGAATGGGATCTCGACCGAATCGCGCAGCCCAGCGCCAGAGCCAAGTACAAGGCCACCATCGACAAGATCGTCGGCAGTCTCGGTACACCTTTTCTTTTCACCCTTTTCTTCTTTTCCCTTGAACGCGCCGTTGCTGACGCAGCCCTTACGGGCGGACAAGACTTTGCCCGCGTGATCGGTGCCGAGGGCGATCCCCTCGGCAGCGCGCCCGTGTTCACGTCGCACGAGGGCCTCTTGCTCGAATACGAGGCAGCAATAACCAGACGGCACGAGAGTGTCTATTACAACCTGGGCGCGCACATGCTGTGGATCGGCGACCGCACACGCCAGATAGGCGGCGCCCACGTAGACTACTTTTCAGGGTATACCTCGTCTCTTTGAATGTTGCCCGTGTAACACACTTGATGCTCACTTGACGTTTAATCATGTGTCCGGGGGCGTGGGGTAAAAGGATCGCCAACCCCATAGGCGTCAAGATCGGGCCCTCGACGTCGGACGCTGAACTGATCAAACTCGTGCAGATACTCAATCCCAACAAGGTGCTGCTCGCTCCCTTTCTTGCTGCTCCCGACACATATTCATTTTCTCACGGGACAAACATTGGGCGGAACGGATAGGAGCCCGGCAAACTGACCCTGATCACGCGCTACGGAGCGGACCTCGTCGAGGGCAAGCTGCCCGGACACATCAAGGCCGTGCAGAGTACAGGGATTCCCGTCGTACGCTTCCTTTACATCGTGTTTGGCACCCTTTCTACGGTTTATAATATGCCGAATGGGCCGCTGTGGGTGTGTGTGTGTGTGTGTGTGCGCGCGCGTTTTGCAGTTGTGGATATCGGACCCTTGTCACGGCAACACGGAATCCACCGGTGAGGGCTGCAAGTTTCGCAACGTGGAGAGAATGGTGGACGAACTGAGCAGGGTCTTTTGCGTGCACGCCCAACACGGCAGCAGGCTCGGCGGCGTCCACCTGGAACTCACGGGCGACAATGTGACCGAGTGCACCGGCGGTTCGGCAGGCCTGGGCATCGCCGATCTCGCCACAAACTACCAGAGCGTTTGCGATCCACGCCTCAACTACACCCAGAGTCTGGACCTTGCCTTTGCCATTGCCGACCTCTTTGAAACCCATGGCCCCCAGTAGAACACCCGCAGCAAAAGCCGTAAGAGTAGGGATGTTGTAACGTTCATGTCATCATCGCTGTTGTACTAGAATATGCACACTGTAACACTGTGTACCGTGCTGAAACACGAGGGAATCAGAATGGCCTGTGCGCGCGTGACGCATACCAGTCACCGATGGCGCGGTGACCGTCCTGATCGATGACGTCCGACTCGAAAGCACAGTCCACTACGGCGGTCATGTCGGTCAAGGCCACAAAGGGCATGTTCATGCCGTCGACGGTCTTGAACAGGGTGCCAAAGTGGTAGGAGAATACGGCGCACACACCCAAGACATTTGCGCCGTGCTTTTGCAGGGTCTCGACGGCGTTGCGCACCGATCCGCCGGTGCCCAATACGTCCTCAACGACAACGCACGGGGTTCCGCTCTCGACAGAGCCCTCGACCTGCTTGCCCATACCGTGGTCCTTGGGCGCGGGCCTCACATAGGCCGCCGGCAGGCCCAAACGATCGGCCGCCAGGGTGGCGTGCGAGATGGCGCCCGACGCCACGCCGGCGATTGTTATGGGAGGCGCCCGCGGGTCGCGTCCCACCACAAAATGAGCCCTGATGGTATCGGCGAGGGCGTTGGCAATGGCTGCTCGTGCGTCGGGATCGGCCAAAGAGAGGCGCAGGTCGACATAGATGGGCGTCGTCCACCGAGGAAACGTAAACATGTCGTGCGGCTGCAGTTTTACGATGCCCGTGCGCAAGAGGTGGCGACAGAGGGCGCGCACCCGCGGATGATACCCATCAAGCCTCTTTTGCAGGGGAAATCTCTTGTCTTCCTTTCTATAGTTGGGGAGAGAGGGGAACGCGCTGCGCACCGTCTCAAGTCCGCCAGCGGGTTGATCACGCCATAGATTCATGATTTCATCCTGATCGGCAACTTTGTCTGCGTTCATTGTGTGCTTTCTGCGGGCGCGTGTGTGTAGGCAAAAGAGGTAATCGTCACAGTGTCCTTGGAGTCTGACAATCTTGCCCGTGCCGTGAGCGCTTTTTCACCAAACGGCGCCGGCAATTGGCTCCCTTTTTCTATTGGGCGTGGTACTGCTAATACCCACAGAGCAATGCGGGATTCGATCCACAAATAACCATGGCCGACCAACTGCCCGAGGACTCTGTTGTGCGCGGCGTGCAAGAGGCCGTGCGCCAGGCCACCGAGGCCGTGCGCAGCAACCAGCCGGGCCTGTTTACGGCGCTCATCATTGACGCCAATAGTGGTGCTCTATTGGCTACGGGACGCAACGAGGTGCTCATCAGGTGTGACCCCACGGCGCACGCCGAGATCGTGGCCATCCGCGAGGCCTGTTTCACGACAAAGAGTATACGCCTGGATGCTGCCGTGCTGTGCTGCAACGCCGAACCGTGCCCCATGTGCCTCGCCGCCGCCTATTGGGCCGGCATACGCGGGGTCTATTATGCGTGCTCCAAGGAACAGGTGGCCTCACTCGTGGGCTTTGACGACGCGCGCCTCTATGAGGATCTGGCACGCAACCCACAGGAGCGCACCTTGATGCGTACAACGCTGGTCAAACTCGACGGCGGCGACGAGTGCGACCCTACCGAGGCGTTTACCCTATGGAAGGAACGCGAGACGTCACACCCCACCGATGCATCGGCCGTGTCGCCGTCGGCGCACGCCGCATCGTCTCATTGAAATCGCTTCCGCTCGTTTCTGTGCTCTTGCATGCCGCGTTTGTCGCACGTCACTGCCATGGTAGGATACGACAACGTAAATACCCTTTAAACACCCCCATCACAACACGTTTTATGGACGGCCGCGCACAGGAATCTATATCGCGCATGAATTGCTTTCCCTCCTTACCCCCCCCCTTCCCCAATAAAGGAATGATTCACATACGAGAGATAGATTAAAGATGTCCCGTTAGTAAGTGAGAGAAAAGACATGGTCCATTCTCATAGACAGAGCGATGTGCAAACAGCAGAGGAGGGAAAAGAAGCAATCATGTGGCGTCCCCATCTTTTCCATCGAGGCGTTGTTTCTTGGTTGCGGGGGCCTGCTCAATCTCTGAGCATCCGTTATCGGCGGCCCAGCGCGCAAGCGTCATGTGGCCATTGATGCGCGCGTGAAGGAGCGTGCTTGCGCCCCACGGGCACCCCCGTTGACGCGCCCACTGCAGTCCCACTAGATTGCCCTGCTTGGCTAGAGCCGTGCACGTTGTAGAGTTCCATGGACAGCCGTGCTCGTGCAGCCAGCGCAAAATGTTTAAGTTGCCGACGAGTGCCGCGCACTCGCACGCAGAGGCGTCCCATGGACATCCTTGGTCCTTGGCCCACATGAGGCCCTCAATGTCGTTGCGAACCACTAATGCCACAATGGTCCTCGCGTCCCAGGGACACTCCGCGGACCGCGCCCACATCAGGGCCTCTGGATCGCCGAGCAGGGCCAGAGCGTAGGTGACCTCCTCGTCCCATGGGCACCCGTTCCGTTGGCACCATTTGAGCATCTCGACATTGCCACGCTTTGCCGCGACAGCGGACGTGCGCTCATCCCATGGGCACCCGCTGGCCCTCAGCCACCGCAGCATGTCTATGTTGCCGCTCTGCGCCGCCGTTTCACAACATGTGGCGTCCCAGGAGGAGCACCCGTTGGCTCGAAGCCATTGCACTACGTTCAAGGCATTGGCCCTCACGGCCGACTCTAGGTGGCACATGGCATATCCACGAGGGACGAGCCACCGCATCGTCGCCAGATCGCCCATCTCTGCCGCGCTCGCCGTGGCCATCGTGCATCGTCGAGCGCATTTCAGGGCGCGCCGCTCGCACGATTTCCGCTCATGTTCGTCTGTGTGCGCCCACGTGAGCACGCGCAGGTGGCCGCCCGCCGCCGCTCGATCGTAGAGACGATAGTCGTATGCGACGCCTCTTGTGTGGGCCTCTTGAATCATGCGCAGGTGGCCGCCCCTGGCCGCCTTGCTCATGGCGTGCGCGTCCCACGCGTACCCCTGCACGTCGCACAGCCACGCGGCTACGGCCGCCTGGCCTCCGCGGGCTGCCTTGCTCAACAGGAACGGCGACAGTGGACACTCTTTAGTGCACGCCCACTCCAGAACATGCAGGTGTCCGTTGCGCGCGGCTTTCGATGTGGTCTGATCATCCCACGGACACCCGTTGGCCCGCGCCCACTGGAGGACGTGCAGATGGCCTGCGTCCGCCGCCGCGGCACACGTTTTGCTGTCCCACGGGCACCCCTGTTCGCGGAGCCACTGGAGCAGTTCCAGATGACCATATTCGCTCGCGCAGGCGCATGTCGATGGCGCCCACTCGTAACCTTTGGCGCGCAACGACTCGATCATGTCCCGGCGCCCGCTCTTGGCTGCCCCCGCATAGGCAAACGCGTGCCAGTGATTGTCTCTGCAGTGCAGATCGAGCCACTCTATGACCCCCCAGTGGCTGTGACGCGCCGCCTTTCTGGCTATCTGCCAGGCGCGCTGACGGTAGCCGCGCTCGCTAAAGAGATCGAGGCGTTTGATGTCGCCGTCCGACGCCGCAGCCGTGCAGGCATCGCTGTCGGCCATGTTGATGCCCTCGAACGGGCCCGCACAATCGATCATCCAATCGATTACGTTCCACCGCCTCGCGCGAATGGCGTGTTGCACATAGCCCAGGGCGCAACTGTGGGGCATGAGGCAGTTGCCCTCTTCTTCATAGATCCTACATCGGAGAGGTTTTTCGCTCCTTTGAAGGGGCCTGTTTCGCAATAGAGCGTGCCATGTATTGCATACGCACGCGAGCACTGCCAGGGTGGGCCTGTCTGCGCTATGCAAGATCACGGCCACCAGTTCCAGAGGGAGCGCCTCGATGCCCACCGTTTGGTTCGCGTCCATGGCCCCTAGGTCGACCAAGGCCTATATTGTCTGTCACTCCCCCTCCTCCGCCTTTTATCTTTGCTTTTTGCGCACACGCGCCCAATCAAAACAATTACATCGTTCCAGACATATAACATCGGGCTGTGGAAATTGCCCGACCACGGTGACGGCGGCCGTGAGCGCGTCGTTGCTCCTCTGGCAGACCTCTGTTGGAGCGGGAGCAAGACGGGCTACTATAGATAATGGTCTGCCCAATCTCCCCCATCCCATGGGCATCCATTGTTGCGTGCCCATGCAAATAGCCCCCAGTTGTCGTGCTGCGCCGCGCGGTCAGATGTGCGTGCATCCCATGGGCACCCTCGATCGCGCACCCACTGAAGCATATCGAGGTCGTTTCGGGCGGCGAGGGCCGCGCAGGTGCCGGCGTCCCAGGGGCAGCCATTCTCGTGCGCCCATACCAGGATCTCCTTGAAGCCAAACTTGGCAGCCTTTCGGCAGACCCTGGCATCCCACGGGCATCCATATTCCCGTACCTGCCTGAGATCATAGAGGTCGTTGCGGCGCACTATGGCTATGCATGTATCGGCGTCCCACGGACACCCATTGAGGTGTAACCATAGTGCCGTGTCGGCACAGATTTCGGACGCTGCCGCGGCGCACACCTCGGCGGTCCAGGTGTATCCGCGATTGCGCAGCCATTGCAGAATACGCGTCTGGCCGCCCGCTGCTGCCCGGACACACAGGTCCCCATCCCCTGCGCAGCAACACCCATGACCGAGGAGCCATGCGAGGGCGCGCAGCTGACCTCCCGCTGCCATGTTGGCGCACAGATCGACAGCCGGATCGAGTAGGGCCGTTGTATCACCCAGACAGTCTCGATAGAGCCAGTCCATGATGCGCACACGGTCTCGCTCGGCCGCCGCCGCAAACGCCCTGCGCGTATCTTTCGGGTGACCCTGCGCCGTGAGCCACTCTAGCACATGCAGGTGGCCGCCCTTGGCCGCGCTCACGTAGGCCTTTGCATCATACGGAGCGCGCAGCCATTGTAGTAGCCAAAGATGACCCCGGCGGGCGGCCTTGGCCGCCAGATCCGCACCGATCCCTTTGAGTACATATGTGGAAAGATCGGGGACGGGCCATATCGGTTCATTGGCAAGAACCCACTCGATTACATCAATGTGGCCTCCTTTGGCCGCAGCCATGCATATGGCACGATATTCCCCGCTCCAATGGCCCTGCGCTTTGAGCCACTCGAGCACGTCGATATGGCCATACTTGGCCGCTCCCTCCAACGCCCTCTCGTCGCAGGTGAACCCCTTTTCTACCAACTGCTTCAAGAGGGCGAGATGGCCGCCTTTAGCAGCTTCGGTGCATACCCGCGCATATTGGCAGTGGCTCCTCCCCAGGGCCCACGCAATGACCTCGCCGTGGCCGTAGCGTGCGGCCGCTCGGCAGGTCCCATCCGGCGACCAGGCGTACCCCCGAGCGCTAAACATCTGGAGGCGCGCCAAATCGCCGTCTGCCGCCGCGGCGTTGCACGCGTGACAATGGGTGGTGGGCGCGCATCCGTCACATTCCAAGTACGTGGTCATGACCCACTCGAATAGCTGCCACCGTCTGCGACGTATCAAACGGTCCATGAACGTGCCGACGCATGTGTGCCGCCAAAGGCAGATGCCTTTTGTGCACACTGCCCGACCGTAACTATCGGGTCGGTCCCACTGCGGTTGGGACACCATGAGCGCGCGCCATTTGGCACACACACGACGTAGCAGGGGTCTCGTTGCGCTGTCAGCGTGTCCGAGGATCACGTTTACCATCTCTGCAGGCAGCGTGTTCATTTCCTGCCCTGCTCTCTAGTTCTTTCGCCCTTCACTCTTTGTTTCTTTCTCTCTTTCTCTCTCCCCCTCTCTCTCTCTCTGCCAAACATAGACTGCACTGCTTTTGCCTCTTTGTTGGGCTCCACAGGCTTCTGGTTCCCTTCCCTCAAGATACGGCAAGAGGCCCAATGGAAAAAAGGTGTTTTTATCGAACCGACGCTGGAACCACAACTTGTTCTCTCTCTCTGTCTCTTCACACAACACACACACAATCCTCCATCTAGATATGGAATGAGCAGGGTTGTTTTGCAGGCAAATACCATGGGCTGACACCAAGAGACAAGGACCTTATGGGTTAGGCGGTGGTGGGACATCCCCGCTCGATGGCCCACTGCAACGCTGTTGGGTCGCTGCCACAGACCGAAAGAGCCCGGTAGACCTCGGCGCTCCACGGACATCCATTCTCGTGCGCCCACCTGAGCACGCTGTAGTGACGGTTTTGTGCTGCGACAGAACACACCCGCTCGTCCCAGGGGCACCCGTTGGCCCTGGCCCATTGGAGAGTCTGTAGGTCACCTCTAGATGCCAGAGCGGTGCACACCCCGGCGTCCCACGGACACCCTCTTTCGCGTGCCAACCGTAGTCCCGCTGAATTGTCCCACTGCGCCAGTTCCACGTTCGCCTGAGCGTTCCACGGGCAGCCCTGTTTCGCGCACCACTCGACCACATCGAAAGAGCGAGAGCGTGCCGCGGCTGCGAGTATCGCCGCATCCCATGGGCAGCCGTTCGCCCTGAGCCATCTGAGCATGTCTAGATCGCCCCGCTGGGCCACAAACGTACAGACGCTTTCGGTCCAACTGCATCCATTGGTCACGGCCCATTGCAGTACGTGCAGGTGGCCATTCTCGGCGGCCGCGAGACACGTTCTCGCGTCCCACGCACAGTGACCGCGCTCGCGCAGCCATTTCAAGGCACCGAGTTGGCCCCTCTCTGCAACATGGGCGCTTATCGTCCCTTGCCATATGGGGTCTAGCGCGTGCCCCTGCGCGAGGAGCCACTCCATAACGTGAACGTGCCCGTTTGCCGATGCGCCCCAGTACATGCTGCCGGCACTTAGTTGGCACCCGTTGGCCACGCACCATTGTAACA
>Ga0255334_1000856_pt1 | contig 18006 bp, 20 predicted proteins | sample EtOH5_35cm_T3_12_FD_202080 | JGI IMG/M metagenome (GOLD analysis project Ga0255334, IMG submission 202080) | Sandy soil microbial communities from University of British Columbia, Vancouver, Canada - EtOH5_35cm_T3_129 | ecosystem: Engineered > Artificial ecosystem > Sand microcosm > Unclassified ...
CCCGCACTTTAAGGGTCTGGTGATCGCAGTCCCGCATACCGGACGACCGATTCCGCCACAATGGACCTGGGGATTCGCAAACCTGCATCCCCCTATGAATTACAACACGAACTTCATCGCCCTCTATGGCAGGCCCATCGACGAGGCCCGCAACATCTTCGCGGAAGAGGCGTTGAAGCAGAACGCGAAGTACCTCTTCATGTTGGGCGAGGACAACATCCCCCCGCCCTTTACGATCCGCCAATTGATCTACGACATGGAGCAGGACCCGGAACTGATGGTTGTGGGCGGCATCTACTGCCACAAGGCAAAGCCGACCAATCCGATGATCTTCCGGGGCAACGGCGCAGGCTGCTATTGGGATTGGAAGGTGGGCGAGTTGTTCGAGGTCTCGGGCCTCGGGATGGACTGTACGCTCATCCGCACCGAGTTGTTCACCAAGCTGAAGAAGCCGTGGTTCAAGACCATCGACAACATTGAGGCGACCCGCGACGCGATCCCCTCCGGCGACTCTTGGACCGAAGACCTCTACTTTTGTTTTCCTCCGGGCCAAGTTGTATATGGAGACATGTTAGCGGTTGAGGAACATACGACCGACTCCAATGTATTATCTGATGTCGGATTGCTGCGATCTGTAACAGACACGATGGAGCGTCCGTATAAGGGGTCTTTGATTGTTATAAACCCCGTATACGGAGGTGCTTTTAAGGCCACGGTTAATCACCCCGTTAAAGTCGCTCGTCCACAGGGGCCTGGATTTATCAGAGCCGACGCTTTGGTTGAGGGGGATAAATTAATCGTCCCCATTCAAAAGAGAGTCCGAGAGGATCGCCCAGAAGCAATTCCCGTGTGGCCTTACATTCGAGGAAAGTTTGTCGAATTTAAGAGTGCCTACTTCCGTTATACACGAACCCATCAAGATTCTTCTTGGTTCCCTCTTGCGGTAACCATCACACCAGAAGTGGCTCGGTTATGCGGATACTGGGTAGCAGAAGGTTCAGCCGGTGGAGGCACGGTCACATGGACCTTTAACGTAAAAGAGACAGAATATACCGATGATGTGGTCGGCCTTCTTCAGGGGTGTTTCGGACTAAAAGGTACGGTACAGGAATACCCGGAAAAAGGAACGCGGGTTGTTACCTGTTGCTCTACCGCTCTTGCAGATTGGCTGTCGGGAGTTTTTGGAACCCACTCCCCTAAACGCTTTATAGCTGAAGAGATTCTGTCGGGCCCGCTGTCTTGCGCAAGGGCGTTTTTGTTGGGGTATTGGAGGGGAGACGGAAGAAAGGCATATCCTTATGATCTGTCTACCACTTCTCAGAAACTAGCACACTGTCTCCGGGCGTTGCTGATACGTCTTGGTTTGTATCCTAGCTTCTATGAAACGAAGGCACACGCATTTCAGGTAGGGGTAATCGCGGAGTTTTTAGACGAGTGGTGCGATCTCTTGCAGATGCCCCGCAAAACCCTTCATAAATTACAAGGAAGGGTTCAACGCTTCCAGAACGATCTCGCTGCGGGAGGCGGAGGTTATTTCACGGTCCCCATCCGTACGCTCAATCAAGAGGCTTATGAAGGCCCCGTCTATAACCTGACAGTAGCCGAGGAACACACCTACAACATTCACGGCTTTGCGGTGCATAATTGCGAGGAGGTCACAAAGGCGGGCTTCAAGATCATGGCCGACGCCGCCGTGATGTGCGACCACATCGACATGCGGACGGGGGCCTCGACGAAGCTGCCCGAAGGCTCCAAGCCGACCCAACGCTACAAGTTCCCCAAGGGGGAATTGAAGGGCGTGGACCTCGGGTGCGGCACCGCAGGCCAGAAGATCGAGGGCGTCCACCTGATGCGTGTGGACATCCGGGAGGATGTCAATCCTGACTTCCGGTGCAACGTCGCGCAGACCCCGTTTGCGACGGGCGAGTTCGATCTGGTTTATTCCAGCCATGTGTTGGAGCACTTCCCTCGTCAAGAGGCCGAGAGGGTGCTCGATGAGTGGGTGAGGCTGCTCAAGCCGCAAGGCGAGTTCCGGCTCGTCATTCCGAACGTAGGGTGGGCCGCCAGCAAGATCGCCAAGGGCGAACTGGACGACGACGTATACAACGTCCTCTACGGAGCCCAGACCTACGACGAGAACTTCCACAAGATGGGCTTCACGCCCGACCTGATCGTCGGGATGCTCAAGGACCGGGGCTTCACGCGCATCGACGTGGAACTTATTAACTACCACATTGCGCTGCGGGCGTGGAAGGTGCCCCCCAAGGCCACGCACGACCTTCCCGGTATCCCCGTCGCCTACCAACCCGCCGCGACACCGGGCGACCCCTCGAAGTACCCGGAGAAACCGCCCATCAAGGTGACGCAGCGGACGGTCGTCGAGACCCCGCCCAAGAAAGGACGGCGCAGCCGCCTTGCCTTGAAGCGAAAAGCAGCGTGAGCCGGAGGCTCTTCTCGAAATGAACTCGAAAGACTATGTGCTCGGTTGGGATATGTGGTTTGACGACGGCTCTGACACGCCGAAGCACTACCACTGTGAGTCGATGGCGGATTTGGAAGGGTTGCCGAGGGATGGTTTGCAAGCATGGATCATCCACTTCGCTGATGGCACTCGCCACAACGTGACAGGGGATGTTCAGTTTTGTGCTCCGCATCCGGCAGGTGGGTTGATTATCTCCGGGTACGGTAACGGGACTTTATCACGCGCCGAGATGTTCCACCTGACGCAAGAAATTTCCATCGACTACCCTGGAGCCATTTGTTTTATGGCTTGTAACACAACGCACTGGATTCATAAACAAGCAGCGGAAGCCGCAGCCTCAATGAGAATGTAAATGGCGTTGATCGAGACACAAACCGATAATTCAACTACCCCCTGTTCGACGGGCAATGCGAACCGTCTTATGGCGGTTGGCGGAACAGCAGGCAGTACAGAGATTAGTCTTAATATCGGTACGTCGCAGGGCGCAAAAAACCTGGATTTCCAAGACGCGCTGGGCACAACCGCAACGTGGAGTTCCGGTAGCTGGACTTTTCGAGTCAATTGCACAGTCGCAGAGATGAGTTCAACTTGGGATAGTGTTCAGGTTAATCGCTACAACTCTTCTTGTGCTCTACAAGAAAACCTTCTAAGCGTAGGCTTGCTTGGAATCTCTCTTGGTACAACGGGGACTAAATCAACAACACAAACGGGTACTACGGGAACACCTGCGGCGGGTGATATTTTAATAGTTCGTTATACTTTTAGCTCTACCTCCCACACCGCCACCGTCGGCATCACGCCCAGTGAAAACATTGATTCGCCCTTCACCGCCAGTAGCGGCGCTCTCACGCAAACCAAGGCCGATTCGATAAACAACTGGGGCGAAGCCCTCGCCCTCGGCTATGGCCTCCAACTTGGCGACAACCTTAACGCCTAATTAGGCAATCAATGCATAATGGCATGGGCAGACTCCATAGCCGTCAACCTTGGGTACCGGATTGGTGCCCCGGCGGACGACGCAAACAACTGGAACGATACGTCCTCCTTGCGTCTGATCGGCGTCCTAACGCAGACCCCCGCCGATAACGCCAACAATCTGGCGGATGCGGCTCCGGCCCTCATTTTCGGTTACAGGATTTCGCAGGCAGATGACGCAAATAACCTCTCTGACGCGCTCAAACTGGGGTTGGGACTTCAGTTCACCGACAACGCCGCCAACCTTGCGGACGCGATTGCGCTGGGACTCGGCCTGCAAATCGCTGACAATGCGGGCAATTTGGCGGACGCCGAGAGTCACCAGTTCGGCTACCGAATTGCGGTCGCCGACGACGGCGCGAACCTTGCCGACGCAAACCCGGCTCTTATCCTCGGCTACCAGATTTCGCAAGCCGACGACGCTAACAACCTAGCAGACTCCCTGACCCGCATCGGCATCGGCCTGCTGATCTCAGACGACGCCAACAACTGGGCCGATGCGATCAGCCAGCAAATGTCAGGCACCGCCCTGACGATCACCGCCGCCGACAACCTGGATAGCCCGTGGCAGGATTCGCTGGCGACCTCTTTCGCCTTTCAATTTTTCGACAATGCCGCAAACCTCAATGACGCGCTTGCACTTGGCTTCGGGTTGGCAACCGCCGACGACCTCGCCAACCTTGCGGACGCCCTCCGACTTGGCATCGGCCTCCAAACCAGCGACAGTCTCTCGAACTGGCTCGATGCGCAGGCCCTCCAGCACGGCCTCCAAATCGCCGATAATGCGGCGAATCTCGCGGACTCCGCTGCACTCGTGCTCGGCTATCTGCAAACTGCCGCCGACGGCCTGAACAACTGGGGCGACTCCGCCGCTTACACCCTCGCCATATCTGCCGGAGGCGAGATCGTCGTCTACCGGGGCGAGCGAATCTTCCGCTTGGGTCGCCTGCACAAGGTCGCCAAAATATGATCCGCAAATACGCCATCAAACTCGCGCACTGGATTCTGGACCACTACCAAGCGTGGCCGCCTCCCAAGGTCCAGGTCCGAACCATCTACCGCTACCTGAAGGCTCCCGACGCTCCAGTGGAGGAGCCCCAGCCGCCCGAACCGCCTTCTGCTGTCGCGGCCCCAGCCCGAAGCATTCTTCACGGGCTCTCTCGCACAGGGTTATAGTCTATGGACCTCTCCTGGATCAATACGGCCCTCCTCGGAGGGTTGCTCGCTACGGGCATCTACACGCTCTACCAGCTTGGGACGATGTTCCGCTGGATTCGACAGGACCTCTCCAGCGTCTTCGCCAAGGTGGTTGACATCTTGGGAGAGGTGCAGCGGGCCGCCGTCAACGTGACGGAAGGGACCCAGTATGCGGAGGATTACGCAAAGGAGGCCCCCAAGATAGGACTGTGGGGCCTATTGAGAGGGAAATGATGGCTAAACCACCTCTTGGAAGCGGCGAGCGTTTCGCTGGACTGAAGAAGACGCTGGCTCAGCGCGGGGCGAAAAACCCCGGTGCATTGGCCGCGTGGATCGGCTCCAAGCGTTGGGGGCGTGCTAAGATGCAGAAGATGGCCGCCGCTGGGCATAAATCCCCAAATTCCTGACGACTTCGTGCTCTATTTGATGACACCTCCTGCACAGTGTTTCTAGATTTTCAAGCACGTTGTTGTAGCGGTTTCGATCCCGATGATGTACAAGAAGCCGCTGAGATAGGCCACAGCGTTCACAAGCTTGCTTTCGGTGTCGTTGATAGGTCTGAATACCGCCGCGCCATACAGGATTTTTGGGGCCTATATTACGTCCTGTCAGTTTGCATTCTAAGGCAACAAGGCGGTTATGACAAACCCAAGAGCAGGTTCGTACTCGCTTGACTTTGCGTATGTAAGCTTCGGTTCTCTGAAATGCGGTCTTACAGAACTCACACTGTAGATACACAAACGGTGTTTGGTTGTGAGGTATGTTTCCTTTAGGGAACGGACGGCCTCTGCCTCTCATATAAAGAGTATAACACAAAATGCCCCAGACCCAATTCACCACCGAGGATGCCCGTCGAAGGCTGGACGATGTTAAGGCCCTGCTCCAGCGGATGTACTCCTTCCGCCGTCCCTTGGAAGCGCGATGGGACGCCCTCCACAAGCACCTTGTGGGGTATGCGCCGACGCCGACCTTCCCGGACGGCTCCGCTCGCGCCAACGTCGTCGTCCCTTACGACTTCAGCAACGTGCGGCATGTCCGCGCCAGCGTCACCGAAGCTCTCTTTGGCCTCGATCCGCCCTTTGAGACGCTCCCTGCGGGACGGGCCGACGAGGAAGCGGCCCGCCACATGCAGCCGGTGCTCGAATTGATGGCTCTCCGCCGAGGCAGGTTGCGGGCGGCATTCAGTGATTTCACGGGGATGCTGGCGACCTATGGTTGGGCCTCCTTCGACGTGGGTTGGGATTGGGATTGTGATCTTGTATACGATTGGGTAGATAGGCCCGTCCAGCCGGGGCCGGGAACGCCTCCGGGCCTCGTCGGGCAGGACCCCCAGAGTGGTCAACCTCTCGTCCTCCACCCATTGACAGGGATGCCCGCGATGGAGCGCGTCCGCGTCCTCACGCCGGTGCCCCGGAACCGCCCCAAGTACACCGCCCTCGACGTGTACGACGTGCTGGTGGACCCGGACGGCGCGTGCGTCGCCAAGCTCTACGATAAGACGATCCCACAGATGATCCGGGAGAACATGATCGCAAAGGCGGCGGGCTACGAGCTTTACAGTGAGGACGCTCTACAAGCCCTCGCCCGGAAGGTGTTGGAGAACGGCGACACCGCCGAGGACCGCAACGCCATCCTGCGCGTTGCCGAGGTTTGGAACGTCATCGATGGCACCTTCACGCTGAGTGTGACCGACGAGGACCTCTCCTCCCTCAACTACAAGGACCAGCGGTACGTCAACCGTAGCACCACTTACACTCAGTACCGTCGGCGGATTGCTCGGGTCGAAAACACGCTGCTCGCGGCAGGCTACAACCCCTATGCACATTGTCGAGTGCCAGTCTTGTTCACCTCCTACACCAAGATACCCGGCGAAGTATACGGGATGGGCGTCATTGAGCCCGTCTATGGGCTCACCGAGGCCCTAAACGGAAACCTGAGTCGCCTCGCAGATAAACTCAACATCGGTCTGAACCAGCGGTTCATCTATGACGCCTCGCGGAACGTGGACTTAGGCGACCTGCAAGATGTGAACGTCCCGAACGCCCTAATCGCCTCCTATGGCGATCCGTCGAACTACCTCTACGAGATTCCCGTTACGGTCCCCACACCCGGCGACTACGGCCTCCTGCCGCTGTACCAATCGGCCATCGAAGTCGGGGCGAACGTGAGCGACGCTTATCATCGAGGAGTAGGAACTCCTACCGGCAACAGCACTGCGACAGGTATCCAGTCTGTTATTCAAGAGTCCAATAAGGGAATATCCTTGCTAGTCCGGCAGGTCTCCGAGGACATCCTAGAGCCCGCGCTTCAGATGACGGCCTCTAACATCCAGCAGTTTATCACCGACGAGATCGAAGTGAGGATCACCGACGAACCGCCCATGATCCCGAAGGTGCAGTCGCAGTTCCTCGCGGTGAAGCCGTCGGACCTCGCGGGCAACTACGACTTCCGCATCCCCGGCGCGGTCTACATGGAGAACCGTTTCGTCCTCCAGAACAACGCTCGGATGCTCTTTGAGATGAAGGCCAAGTTGTTCCCCGAATGGATCAAACCGGCGGAGTCGATGGAAGAACTGGACCGGATACATCGTATCCCCTACCCTCATCGCTTTGTCAAGACGCAAGAAGAGGTCGATGCAGAGCGGGCGCAGCAGTTTCAGCAGCAGGCTATCCTCGCCGCGATCACCGGCAACGCCGAGGTCGAGAAGGAGAAGGTGAAGGCGTCCGCCAAGGGCGGCGGTTCGGAGCGAAGCTCCACGCCGAAGCGTCCTCAGAAGACCGTCGATGAGACCACGGGTGGAACCCGCCAGTTCGCTCAGCGGATGGGGTCCAATGCCCTCGGTACGGGAGGCTTGCCTCAATGACCTTCTGGCAACGCCTCCGCTTCCTCTTCTTTGGTAAGTGGCCCACTTCGCGCCACGTCTTCGTCCCCGGCGACAACCTGATGCCCTCACAGGCGCAGGAAGTCCGCGCAGCGTGGCTTCGCGCTCTCGCCGTCCACCCCGGCTTTATGTGGCTTATGGCCGACCTCGAAGAGAAAAAGGCCATGCACGAAGATCGTCTACGCGCCCACCAAGGCGCAGCCGCCCTCAGCATGAAGGACGGCCTGGACGGTCTACTCCGCTATCATACCGCTGCCGTCCAAGCGGAAGAGGCGGTCTACTGGCTCGGTTACATCCAGCACCTCGTCCGCCGCGCCAACGCCCTCCCTGCGATGCAGCCGCGTCCCTCACAAGTTTCGCCGACAACGGCGACCGTCGCCTAGCGACCGGGGCTACAAGCCCCAATCCCCACCACGATCCAGCGCCACAAGCGCCAAGGAGTCACGATGAGTACGACCATGCCGCAGTTAGACCCCAACGCCCAGCCGCCCGCACAATCGGACGACTGGTTCCAGTCTCACGAGGAGCCACAAGCGCCACAAGCGCCGCCTCCGCCCGTACCCGATTACTTCCTGAAGGCCGAAACCGGAACCGTTTACAAGACGGCGGAAGAAGCCGCTCGGGGAGTCGCCGAGAAAGACCGCATGATCTCCCAGCAGAAACAGCAGCTTGAGTATCTGCAAAGGGTCGCGCAGGCCGCTCTCGGCGGGCAACCGCAAGCGCAGACTGCCGCGCAACAGCAAGCTTCGCTCTTGAACGCCTTGGAAGGCTCCGTACAACGGGGCGATATGACGTTCGACCAAGCGATGCAAGCGTTTGTGCAGCAGGCGTCGCAGCGGCAGTTCCAGCAAGGTATGGAGCCGCTGCAACCGCTCATTCGGCACGCCAACCGGATTCAGGCTTTAGAGGTTGCTGCCCAGAGGTACGATCCTAACATCGCATCCTTCTACGGCAAGGAATCCTACAACAAGACGTTGGAGTCTTACCCGGAGTTGCGAGAGGCCATCGAGATCGCGGAAGCCAACCCGCAGTTCGCGGCGAAGTTGCCCGGACTGTATCGGATGACTTTCCAACTTGCGTCCGGCACGCCTGCACCGGCGGCGACGCAGCCTACGCAACAGACCGTTCCCCAGTCCAACCAACCCCCGCAGACACTCGGGCTCAACAGCCCGCAACCGGCTCCCGAATTGGACAACCCCTTCGGGCAAGCGGTGCATGATCCCTTCCGGGACGCTTGGGCCAACGTACCCGACATCGAACTGCGGAGCGTCGATTGGACGCGGCGGTAGCCCCTTTGGTGCCTGCACCCTTGGTGCAGCCCACTCCTTGACCTGAAAGAGGCTAACCCATGCCTAACATTAACGTGACCACTGGCTCCGCTGGAGTCGCCGGATCAACAGCCGCCGAACTCATCAATATGCTTCGGACGCCGATGCTGCGCGTCTCCGAGTTTGATGCTTCTCTCGAAACCTTTGTGTTCGAGCCGGAGCAGATCACCAACGCGAAGACGATTCAGTGGAACCGCATGGAACGACTGGGTGTGGCGAACTCTCCGGCGCAATTGACCGAAGGCGTTGCCCCCAAACCCGTTCCGCTCACCATCAACTCCGTCACCGCGACGATGGAGGAATACGGCAATGCCGTGTACATCTCCACCTTCGCCACTCTCACCGCTCGCAACAATCTCGTGCAGAACGCGGTCAAAATCCTTGGCTACAACAACAAGGAAGTCCGTGACCGGCTGCTGTATGCGATTGCCAACGCCGCAACCAACGTCTTCCGCGTGAACGACCGGTCGACCGACAACGCCATCGCCGTCGGCGACACCATCTCCTTCGAGGAGATTTCCCAGATGAAGGCGGTTCTGCGTGGGGCGGGTGCTCCGACCAAACCGGACGGACGCTATCACCTGGTCCTCCACTCCCAGCAGTATTCCAATCTCGAAACCGATGCCAACTGGCTCGCTTCGGCACAGTTTGCGTATGCCAACGAAATCCGGCGCGGCATGGTGAACGAGATTTTGGGAGTGGTCATCCACGAAACCAACTCCAATTCCTTCGTCACCACGGCCTCTACGACCTCGGGGAACTCCAGCGCGATCCGCTCGGCGTTCATCTGCGGCGCGGAGGCGGCGAAGGTCACGGACCTCAAGGCCACAGAGATGCACATGCAGGCTCCTGGCCAGGGTTCGGACTGGACGAAGCGGCGCGTTCAACTCGGCTGGACGAACGTCTTCAAAGGCGCAATCGTCAATGAAGCGTTTATTCGCAAGGTTCGAGCTTCGAGTGCAGACGCGACTGCGGTGGCTTAGGCTGCCGCCTAATCTGTGGGGCGGCTTCGGTCGCCCCACCATTTTCCAAACAGAAGGAGCTTTTCAATGGCTAGTGCACCTCTGATTCCTCACAAGTATGAAATTCACCCCCCCAAGCCCGCGACCGACTCGAACCCTACTATGGGGTCGCTAATGAATGCGCGGGACCGGAAAGGGTGGGTCAAAGTAACGGTTCCGACCGTTACGCGGGCGTACAATATCGCCCACGAAAAGATCGGGCTGAACAAACAGACCTTCGAGCCGGGGCAGACCTATACGCTGCCGCCTGAGATCGCCCGCGAACTTCGAGACTCGATTGAACGGTTCGAGCAGAAGATCGTCCTCCAGGTGACGAAGGGGCAGGGCGTGCAGGCGGGCGTCCCGATGCTCGAAATGGACGCTAATGGAGACTTCCCGGAAACGCACATTATCGACCGTCTCAGCGAGTAGGAGGAGCGATGCTCGTCCTCGATCTTCTCAAGAAGCACGAGGGGTTCCGTGCCAAGCCGTACCTCGATACCGTCGGGAAATGGACGGTGGGGTACGGACGCAACCTCTCCGACAAAGGCTTGACTGAGCCCGAGGCCGAGTACCTCCTTCGCAACGACATCCTCGACGCCGAAGCGAGATTGGCTCGCCTTCCCTATTGGGCCGGTCTCAACGATGTTCGTCGGGCCGTCCTCACCGATATGACGGTCAACCTGGGTATCGCGGGCCTATTGACGTTCAAGAAGATGCTCGCGCACTTAGACGCGGGGGACTTCGAGAAGGCATCCCAAGAGGGGCTCCGCTCCAAGTGGGCCTCGCAGGTGGGAGAGCGGGCGCAAGAGCTCATGAAACTGCTAAGAGAGGGGGAAAACCCGGATGACTGATATGGAACGTAAGGTCGATTTGCTGTATCGCCTCGCCGTCGGCCCTCACTACATCTCCAACTCGGGTACGTTTACGCTGATTCAGCAGGGAAGGGGTGAACTATTTCACCACTCGCCGACCGGACGGGACTTCCGCGCAGGTGCTGTTGTCCGAAACCCCGCCGGAAACTTCGGAAAGCTGATGAACGATGGCACCTGGAGTTGGGAGGTAGACATCTTGGAGGAAATCTGATGCCCCTACTCGACACAATCTTGGGGGGCGGCATCGGCAAGATCGTGAAGGATGTCATCGGAACCTTCAAGCTCGATCCCGCCGTGAAAGCGCAGATTGAAGCGGAAGTGGATGCGCGGGCGCACGAGCTTGCCATCCTCGACCGCCAGTACGAGACGAAGCTGCTGGAGGCGCAGACCAAGGAAGCCGAGATTGCCAGCGCCAATATTCGGGCCGAGGCCGCCGCTGACTCATGGATGGGCAAGAACAGCCGCCCCTTCTTCCTGTTCGCAGGGGCCGTCACCATCATGGCGAACATCTGGATACCGCTTATCTCCCAACTGACGGCCCGCCCCATCCAGCCCCTTGAATTGGGCGAGTGGTTCTACGGCACCTTTACGCTCGGCTTCGGCGGCTACACCTACTCTCGGATGACCGAGAAGATCGAGAGACTGAGGATCAAGAGATGAATGAAGCCCTGCATATCGCTGCCCGGTTCGTCGAGCACTTCGCCGCCGCAACCGCCCTCGTCCTGTGGGGGTTCATGGGACTGCGGACGCTCACGAGGCGGACCCGCTCTGAGTGGCTGTCTGGAGAGTGGAAGCACACGCTCCTGCTCGCCGGGCTGACGGTGTTCGCCTTCGCCGCCCTGCGCGAGGCTTACGACGTACACAACGGGCAGACCCTTACGAAGGCGGTATTTGATTACGCCTCGTGGTTTCTGGGAGCGGGGACCGCAGGTTGGAGCCTATATCGGTTTCGGAGCGGTTACTAGTGCTGGATGAACTCATCGCTGGACGCTTCCTGCTCGCCGTCACTATTGTGTGCGCTACGACCGCGCTCCTAGTATGGCTATTTAACGATTAAGGAGTCCTATGAAAAGCGCATCCCGCCGCAAGCAACCCTTGGAGAAGCCGATACTCCCCAAGAAGATCGCAGCCGTAACGTGGGAGGATGCGTGGTATGACGACGAAGTGCATACTGAACAGTCGTTGCAGGAGGAGGCGCAGTCCTGTTTGCTGTACAGTGTGGGCTTCTTGATTCGGGACGACGAAGCGGTGGTGACGCTGGCGATGGATTTCGGCAACGGCACCTGCCGCCACGTCCAGCGTATTCGCAAAGAGAACATTCGTAAACTGGACATCCTCGACTAAATGCCTCCGACCGCCAAAACCCGCAACTCCGTCGCCTTCCCTGACCTGCGTCTCAACCAGTTCGTAGGGCCGGACGGGAAGACCTCGATGGCGGATGTAGCGACCTTGAATCGTTGGGCCGCCGAACTTGTCGATGCCGTACAGCAGGCGTCTGCTCGGGGCGGCACCGTGGCCCACACGCTTCGCAATCGCCTTGCGATTGAGGAGATCGCCAGCGGGTTTACGGAAGGGAGCGTGATCTTCGCCGCCCCCGGCGGTAGCCTTACCCAGGATAATGCAACCTTCTTTTGGGATGATACAAACAATCGCCTCGGGCTGGGCAAGAGCGCACCTACCGCCCGCCTGTCCCTTGCCGGGACGGGAGCCACAAATGGGGTGGTGTTTGGAGATGATGCGGCCAACCCCGCAAACCTGTATCGCTCCGCCGCCGATGTTCTGAAGACGGACGACTCCCTGATTGTGGCTGGCGGTTCCTTTACGCTGGGGGCCGACGTGGTGCTGTCTCGCAGCGCCGCCGACATCCTTCAATTGGCAACGGGCGATTCTCTCGTTCCCCAAACGACCGGACAGGACCTTGGCGCGACTGGAAACAGGTGGGACCTCTTCGCCCAGACCGCCGATTTCGCAGGAGCCGTCACCGCGACGAGCACCGTTGATTTTGGGGGCGCGACAAGCCTGAAGGTACCCGTGGCAGCGGGAGCCGCACCCACCACCAGCGGCCACATCGCCTACGACTCGACCGCCAACCAACTTGAGTATGGTGACAACGGAACCAATCGGGTCGTCGCCAACCTCGATGAGGCCCAGACCTTCACGAGCAAGACGTTAACGACGCCAATCATCGCGCAAATCTCGAACACCGGCACCCTCACCCTGCCGACCTCGACCGATACGCTGGTGGGGCGCGACACCACGGACACGCTCACCAACAAGACGCTCACGCTACCGGTCGTCAATTCAACGACCGTGGGGGGCTTGCCCGGAGGTACTCTCGGACAAGTAGCGGTTGTAACGGATGCGCTGGCACCTGCATGGGGCGCGACTGTTGCGGCGGGCGGAGCGGCGAAAGCGATGGTTTGGTACGATGGGGCAACCTGGACGGTTATCGGGATATAGGAGTCTACTGTGGCCACTTCGACCTTGACGGTCCAGAACGTTTTAGATCGTGTACAAATCGACCTCGACGACCTCATGGTGTCGGGCGGAGCCGCTAGCGCGACCACCCCGGACGTGCTCATCGAGTACACCGATAGGATTCAGCAGATGATCCTAGGGCATCGCCCGGAGGCGTGGGATTGGATGCTCTCGACGCCTAAGAAGTTCATCACCGAGCGGGGGCAAACGGACTATTGGGTGGGGACCGCCGCCGGTCAAGCTGCTGGACAGGTTGATACGGGCCTCAACCTCACGGACCTGCGCCGGATCAAGGCGGGGAGCGTCATCGGGCGCTCTAGTTTTGGGCGACCTTTCAACATGAGCGAGGCTCCTCTCGGCGTGGGTTGGCAGAACGAAGATGGGACCTACCAGGAGGGCACGCCTCAGTGGTATCGGAATGACGAGGCCAGCCCAAACGTCCTGAGCCTCTATCCCGCCCCCGACACGGGGAGCACCTACGAATTGGTGCCGCCCGCGCCGCACTCAACTACCGCAGCGGGAGGCGCACTTGGGGCGCGGACCTATTACCTGCGGACGACCTTCGTGGACCTCGCTGGAAACGAGAGTCTACCTTCGACGACTGCGAGACAGTTCGTGGAGGCATCTAAGTTCATCACCGTCAAAGCTCCACAACCCGCGATTACGGCAGGGAGCGCGGGCATCAGTTATCTGCGCTGGAACCTGTACGCGAGCGAGACGGAAGGGAGCGAGACTCTTCAGAACGGATCGCCCACGGCGACCTCAAGCGACTGGACACAATCGGCGGCCCTCACGACAACCGGAGCGAGCGTTCCCACCGACTCGACCCTTGAGCCTCTCCGAGGCTACCTGATGGAGTTCCGCTACTATAAGGCCCACACGACCCTCTCCACCGTGAGCAGCGTCTTGTTGATCCCCAACGATTTTCGGGATGTGGTCGTGGCGGGGGTGAACTGGCTCGGGATGCGCTACCTACGGAAGTACGACGAGGCGCAGGTGTTCCAACAGGAATTTCAAGCGGGCATCTTCCGAATGCAGCAGGCGCAGAATCGGTGGGGCGGGGCGAAGTTCATCCGACCCGACCGGGCCTCGCAGGTCGCACGGTATCCGGGAGAGATGTACGACAACTTCTGGGCAGGGGGGTGGAATCCTGACAACTAATCTCGCCGCCCCGCCGGAGTTGTGGGTCGTCCTTGCGGCGGTCGCCGCCGTGGGGCTACTCATTTTGACGACGCAAGTGATCGTAGATCGTTGGAGGCACTAGTGCCCTACACCCAAGCCCAAGCCCGTTACGCCGCAGTCATTTGTCACGGAAATACCAAAGGGAAACCGTCGATGTCCGAGGAAGTCGCCTGTGAGATGTCCGATAAGATGCGCGGGCATAAGATGAGCGAGTTGCCCGCCCGCGCCTCGCACCCCGGCCTCAAGAAGATGATGGCCCGCCGAAAAAGGAGCATCTAAATGACCTCACCACTGCTTGGATTGTATGATCGGATGAAGGGGGCGATGAATGCCCCTAATGAGACGCCGCCGCCATTGCCGCTGCCTGACTCAGCAGACATGCACTCCTTGACGCCAGAGGCGCTAATGGGACCAAACCCAGATGTGGCGGAGGGGGCGATGCGCTACTCGATGCAGTATCCAATGGGGGAGGGGCCTATCCCGCCCGACCTTCAACAGATGTTTGATGCCTACCGAGAGCGCACACGCGGCAGCCTTGCCGACCCGGACCCGCTCGACCCCGGCATCTCACTACCGCCGAATCCTCTGCTAGGAGCGCCCCGTGCCCCATCCGTCCAAGAGTTCTAAGCCGCCGAAGCGTCCCGGCGCGACCTGTGCGATTCATAGGTGCGCGTTGGAGGTCGTGAAGGCGACAAAGAAGCACCCGGCCCCTTGGCAATGTCCGCAATGCGGTCACTAAGATTAGAACGCTGATCTTAACTGAAAAGGTCTTTAGAGTATGGCACTTACACTGCAAAATGTCGCGGACGACGTTTCTTACGAACTTCGTCTGATGCTGGACGGCACCAGTGGCTCCGGCGCAAACTTCAACTTGCTCGCCCGGTGGATTGATCAAGTCCACAAAGACCTCCTGCATACGGGCATCTACCGCCACGCCCTCCGCCAGCAGACGACCATCACGGTTGCCGCTGGCACCCGCAGTTACGCCCTGACGCCCACGGATGTACGTCGGATCGAGGCCGTTTACAGCCGCCCACAGGAGACCTTCCTGGCTCCGATCAGCGAGGCGTTTGCGCCTTCGTCGCTCGCCGACCCCGCTGACATTGGTGGGGGAGCCCGACCGGACAACCCCGTCGCTGCCCACAGGGTTTCGGGGCTGGCTCCCCGATACTACTGGCTGGATACGACCGTGACGGCGGGGGTGAACTCCCACACCCTTTACATTTTCCCTCCGGCACTCACCTCGAAGTTTGCGGGAACCTACGATGTGCTGTACATCCAACAGGCCGCAACGGTGTCCGCCGCCGCCGATACCTTAGCCGCGGGAACGGACTCGCGGGACGCGATGGTCGCTGGGGTCTTGGCACGGGCCTACCGCTACCTTGGATGGCTCGACCTGTCGAATTACTGGAAAGCGCAGTATGACGAAATGAAGACGGGTGAGACCGCCCTGTAGAAGGAGACCCCCATGCCCCTCATTGCCCAACGACCGATGAATCCGCTGCTCGGTGCGCCGACAGCGCAGAGTGCTACAAACGACTTGCTAGGAATGGCATCTCCGATTGGAATGGCCTATGAGGGCGTGGCGTCCGGCGGAGGGCACCTGCGACGCATCGTCGCCGACCTCCTCGCCCGGAAGCGGGCGGCGCACCAAGCCCGATTGGTCGCGGAGATGGCACCCGAGGCCCTCGGCGGCGTCAGCCAAGTAGCACGACCGGCCTCCCCTCCCAACTTCACGCCTCCCGAGGTCGAGAGGATGCGAAGCGTCATCGGCAGATGGCTTCAACAGGTGTCCCCGGAAGAGGAAGACCAAATGATGCGCCGGTGGGTTTACCCAAATCAGTAAGGTTATACTGAAGTTACCCCAATTTATACTGAACAGACATAAACTCCCTATAGGTCGATAACTTTGGCCGAAACCGTCATCCAACCGAACGCCAACAACCCCCGCGCCCTGGACCTCGTGCGCCAGAGCTTCGCGGAGGCGACCCTCGACAACTTTACGAAGCCCCCGGCTCAGAGCCCCGACTCGTTCGAGGCCCTCACGGACATTGAGCCCGTGGTGGATAGTCGGCTCAACCGGCGGCGCGGCTACACGCTCCTCTCGAATCCGACCACCGCCGCAAGGCGGATGTTTGAGGCCCACTTCTCAACGACCGGCGGCACCCGCAACCGCATCCTTCTCACCACCGCCGACCAGACCGGCTCGGCCTCCAAGGATAACCGGGTCTCGGTCATCAATGAGAACGGAGATGCGCTCGGAAACATCTTTACGCCCGCAGCGGCAGCGACCGTCCACCCCTACATGGCCCTCAGCCGGGAGTACGCCTACTTCCTAGATGGGGCCTCAGCAGACCTGAAGAAATGGGACGGCGATGAGTCGCTGCCAGCAGGGTCGCTAACGGACTGGGGCATGAGCGCGAGCGGGAACGTCTTCACCGCCTCCGGTAGCGGCTCGGGCACCATCACCCTCGAAGTCGGGCGTCGTTACCTCGTGGCCTTCCTATACAACCCCACCGGCCACGCTGTCCTCTACGACATCTCATCGAGCGGCACGGTCGAACAGAAGCAGACCGACAGTGTGGATAGCGGGGCGGTCACGGATGTCGCGCAGATCGATCTCGCTTCGCTCCCCGTCTTCACGGTAGGCAGCACCGGCCTCGTATCGGCGTCGATGTATCGAGTCATCCTAGCGACAGCCGATGGCGGCCCCTTAGACACCCTCTACGAGGTCGGACGGATCAGCGATAATACCACAACGACCTTCACGGACACCAAGACGGAGAATGCGCTGCTTGCCAGTCCGGTGTGGGCCGAGATCGGCGATGATGGGCGCGGATACGGTATCTATGATAACACCAAGCCTGCGACGACCATCCCCACCGCTACCATCGTCATCCCACACCGCGACCGTCTCTACGCCATCACCGAGCAGTTCCTTAACTGGAGCAAGAACCTCCGCGAGATGACGACCTCGACCGGACAGATCACCGGACGCTACGAGGAGTGCTGGCCCGCCTCAAATCAGGAAGCCGTCGCCATTTACTCAGAGTTCGGGCGCGGTTTGCTCAGTGATGGGGTGAGGCTGTACATTGCGACCGACCGGGGCGTACGCTACTTGCTTGACCCATTCGCGGGACCGCCCAAGACCCTCCACCAAGAGGTCGGCCTCATGCGACAGGACACCTGGAAACTTGTGTACCACGGGGGCGTCCAGGTGGGGAGCATCTGGCTCACGCCTGACCGTCGCGTGATTGCTAACGACTTCAATACCTATGGGGACATCGGGCGTCCGATTCAGGCAACCCTCAACAATATCAACGTGGCCCGTGCCCGCCTATGCTCCCACGCGACCTTCGTCACCGATGGGGCCTACGAATTGTATATGCTGGCGGTCCCGGCCCCCGGCGTCGAGACCGTCACCGCTCATTCCGGCACCGCACAAGCGGGAGGCACCACCACGACTATCGTTTTGGCGGCAGGAGCCAGCGCGACCAACGACATCTATAACTCCTATACAGTACGAATCACTGGGGGGACGGGCAGTGGGCAGGTCGGCACGATCACCGATTACGTCGGCTCGACCCGCACCGCCACGATCACTGCA